>Ga0315277_10001066_pt1 | contig 41022 bp, 32 predicted proteins | sample YL17G05_15_MG_FD_203695 | JGI IMG/M metagenome (GOLD analysis project Ga0315277, IMG submission 203695) | Sediment microbial communities from Yellowstone Lake, YNP, Wyoming, USA - YL17G05_15 | ecosystem: Environmental > Aquatic > Freshwater > Lake > Sediment | place: USA: Wyoming | collected... | reverse complement strand
ATACCTGAGCAAATCATACAGAATGAAGTTGTATATCAGCAGTATCCCCGCGATAGCATATAGGGCAGACACGGGAAGGGAAACACGCATGAACCGGCTGGCGACGAATGTGGTGACCACCAAAGTCCCGATGGCCACCCATCGCAGCTTAATAAGCCAGTACGCCCTCTGAATGAGGCTCGTGCTCTTGAACAGGTTTTCCATATTGCATCAGGGCTTGTCAAGAAGGTCTGAGATCTTCTCCAAGAGTGCATCCGGCTTGATGGGCTTGTCGAGGAAGCCCTCAACGGGCAGCCAGGATTCATCCCCCGCCGCCGACCTGAAATCAAGCCCCGTCTTCTGCCCGACGGCCGTCAGCATGAGGATGGGGATGTCTTTGTACTGGACGCTATGCTTGAGTTCCCTTGAAAGCTCGAAGCCCTCCTGCGAGGTTCTCATCATCACGTCAAGGATAATCAGATCGGGCCTGGCCTCCTTCAGTCGGTTCATCCCTTCGCTACTATCCAGCGCATTGAGGACTTCATAGCCCTTGTTCTCCAGGATAACCCTCACGGCCTCGGTGATGTCGGGATCATCGTCGATGATCAGAATCTTGGCTTGTCTCATGTTTCCTCCTTGGGCAACCTGAGAACGTCGATCTGCTGTGACGACCCCTGCATCATATGCGTCAAGACCCGGCGTGTCAACGGAAATGCGTGGGTCTGTCCGTCGCGTGTCAACTCCCTACGACAGTGGTGAATGGAGACCGGGGATCGGATGCGTCAGCCACGTATGCGATCGCTATCGTAATCAGAAGAGGAGGCTGTGATCGTGAGTGCGTTCGACGTCATCAATTCACAGTGGCACGCCAGTCCAGATCGAACTGACGGCACAATCTGGTGGTCACACCCAATCGGATACGGGCAGTTGATCGATGGCCTGCCGCAACACCGGATCCACATTGGTGTACACGTCGTTAGTAAGTTGAGGACTTGAGTGTTCCAGCAGCCGCTGAGTCACGGCCGTAGATACACCCCTTTGCGCCAGCAGGGAGGCAAACGTCTTTCGCAGATCGTGGAACTTCAACTCAGGTAAGCCCACGGCCTTCCGAACCTTCTCCCATCTCTTCGGGCTGAACCTGTCGTTGAAAAGCCTCTCCTGCCCGTCTGGGAGCGTGGCGACGTGATTGGATAACTCCGTCATGATCTGCTCAGGGATCGGACGCTCCGCCATGGTTTTGCCGGCCTTACGGTTCTGAGTGGTAATTGTGTTTCGGTCACAGTGGATGCTTCCGATCTTGATAGACTCAATGTCCCCGCGTCGAAGACCTGTTGTGGCCGCCAATAGCACTCTCAGTCAGCAGGTCGGGTACTTCGAAGCTGCGGTAATCAAGTCCCTCACCTGTTGCGGTGAGAGTGCGGCCACCGGCCTCTGTGGCACCTTGACCTTCTTGACTTGCAGACCGGGTGCAATGAAGCGGTTCTTCACAGCCCAATTGAGGAATGCCGCCAGGTTCCTGATATCCTTGTTGAGGGTTACCTTCTTAACTTCGTTGCCCCGATCCAGAACGAACTTGTCCAAGGCATTCTGGTTGATCTGTTTGGAGGAATCCGGCCCAATCAGCCGCTCAAAGTGCCCGAGGGTCAGCAGGGACTCATACATGGACGCTTCCCGAAGTCCTCGCACCTGCTTGGCCTTCCGCTACTCCTCGACCATTTGATGCCAATCGGAGTTGACGACACCCGTAAACACGTCGGAATTCAGTTGGGTGTACTTGATCTGACAGAAGTGCCTGGCCAGTGCTTTGTTTGGCAATGCCTTGGCCCTCTTCTTGCCTCCCTCGTACCAGCCACCATCCCTTGGCGTCCTTTCGCTGATACACCCAAGCCTTCTTCATGATTCCCATTGTATCGGTGGTTTCTGCTGGGAAGGTGGATAGCAGACATCTGCAGCGCGCACGACAGTGCCAAAATGGTGACACAGGTTCGGAAGAACGGGAGCGGCCGCACCATAAAGCCTTGTACAGCAAGGAGTAGCGTCGTTCAAGAAGTACAGGGTCATAGGATTGATTGTCCCTTGCCCGCGTGTTCGGTTGCTTGTGCTTCGTCCGTAGTGACGACGGGCAGATGATGCGTTTGCTGAAACAGTGCCTCGTTGGACTTCTGGGGGGCAGTTCCACAGGTCTCATGCTATTGACCGGCATCTTCCTGACGTGTAACGACAGGCACGTAGCCAACCTCCAGACCTCTGGGCGGTGTCACGAGCAGGGCGGGATCGAGGCTCACCAGTGTTCCACGGCTGGGTGGTGCCATGTAGTCGCGGTCGGTCGGCCAGTTCGCATGGATCTTCTCCACAAAGGCCTGCAAAGCTGCCTTCTTCTCCTCACTCCAGTTGTACTGCTGAAAGGACGGCTGATCGACAAAGCGGTACCACGAGTACGTCACCAGGGAACCGTCGGCGAGCTTGGCCGTGAACGGCCCGCTCTTCGGGCCGGGCCGGCTCCATGCGCCAGTGGTCGGCGATGTGTAGGGCTCGCCCCGCCCGGCTAGTCTGAACTCCTGGGTCAGCAACTGCGTCTCTGCGGGCACGTCCGCGGCCGCGACCGCGATGTGCTCCTCTCCGACCTGCTTGAAGTACTGCGGGAACAAACCTTTGGGGCTGATGTCGCTGTTGAACCACTCCAGGCCCCACGCGTTGCCCTCGAACACTCTGGTGTCAAAGACACGCTCAACGCCGGTTAGTCTCTTGCCGCCCTGGTCGTAGTGCGTGGTGCGCGTCGTCAACTTGGACTTCCAGGCGCCCCTCTCGTCGAATCGTCCGGAGCACGCCGGGCCGCCGTTCCGCCAAGCCTTGAAGGTGTCGTACAGGGCCGCCTTCGAGTAGTAGGTCACGTCTTGCACCAGGAACGCTCTTCCTTGGTCGTCCACCGGAAACTGCAACCTGGGGATCTTCGAATAGACGACCCCGTGCGCATCCTGGGCGTCGAAACGCGGCACGGTGTTGATCTCCATGGCGCCGCCGCCCATGTCGCCCGGCCGGGCATCGAGTCCCCGTCCACAGATAAAAGGATAGTTGAACAGCTTGCCGATCTTGCTCCAAGTCTCCGGTATGTAATAGGCGATCGGCCCCTTGAAGTTGGCTGCACTGACAAAACAGGTCCAACTCTGATCGCCGGTGGGCGGATCTCCCGTGGTGGGGTCCGTGAAGGGCAAGGCCATCCAGGTATAGCCCAGGAACTGGCCGTTGGGACTTCCCTGGAATGGCAGGGCATCAGGAGGAATCAGCAGCCGGTTGCTCAGTTGGGCGATGCCCAATCGATTGTCCGGCAGAGCCTCGTTGCTGTAGAAGAAGGACCAGCCCGGCGATCCCACCTCGTAATCGTAACATTGGGGCGTGGCGTTCATGCTGAACTTCGGCGGGCCGTAGCGGAAGTGGTTGCCTGCCCAATAGCCCAGCCCACCCTCCACGGTCTGGAATACACTCTCCCACGTGGGACCTCGTTCGGGCCACTTCCGGGCCAGCGTGCCCTCCGGAGCGAGCGGCTTATCCTTGTTATCGGAGTTGTCCGGAGTGATCCAGGAGCCGGCCAGACCGATCTGAAAGTCGGCCAGCGGCTGGCCAATCAGCGGCCAGACCGCGGAATAGAAGCCCATGCCCACACTGTACTCGGACCGGGCGGGCGGCCGAGTCGCGCTGAAGCCGATATATCCGTGCAGACCGTCGGAATGTAACGCGACCTTGCCGGCTTCGGCTTTCCTCGCATCCTTCGTCCGGCTTTCCTGCCCGGCGCAGGTCCATGACACGAGGGTAAGGACAAGGATGAGCGGCAGCGAAGTGTTCATGTCTCGTCTCCTATTCGTGGCCACTGAGCATAAGGATGTTGATTCGTGCGAAACTGATCGTTGTCCCCGAGCCGTGGCGTATGCCCAGCAACTCAAGGACCCCGGAGGGCGGTGAACCGGCCCGAGGCGTGGCGGTCATGAAGTCGGTAAATGGTCTCTCCAGTGGAACCCGGACCGAATCGCCGACCGATCCGTCACGGAAGATCTCCAGCATGCGGTTCTCGGAGACGGGCCGGCCATTGCTGTCCGAGCCCGACACGTAGAAGAACACGAACAAGCGATTGTCCGGGGCGATATGGAATCTGGCGCCACCGGCGCGCTCGTTCGATTTGCCTTCCTCCGCCACCAGCAGTGTGCGACGGGAGAGCACCTCGCCCCGGCGCAGCACGGCATAGTTCAACGAGTGGCTCTGCTTCTGGCCCGGGAAGAACTTCTCCCGCAGACGCTCATCGAGGGCTCGCTCGGTCCACAGGATATGTACTTGGCCGTCCGGGGCCACCCACAGGTCGCTGGGGTTGATCCACCCACAGGTTTTCTCGCGGCTGGCGACTTCCACCCAGGGCTGAAATCGGCCGGTGGTGATATCAGGTGACCAGGTATAGAACAGCCGGCGGAAGTCATAGTCCCACTCCTGGCCGGTGAGCTGTTTCTTGAACGCTCGCCATTGTTCGTTCGGCTCGACGATGTCGCTGACTCCGCAGAAATGGACCTCGCGATTCCTCAACGCCACGTTGGGATAACATACGCGGATTGGCTGGGGCTTCGAGTAGTCTGCGCCCCAGGGCCATTTAAGCTGCCCCTGCGCGCTCCACTGACCCTGACGGTCGAGGAACGTCCATTCGGCGTGCGTGTACCCGATGTTTTGAAACAGGATCAGCTCGCGATTGGGCCCGTCGGCGGCGAAGCTCCGATACGAATGTTCGGTGAACTTGGGCTGATCGGCCCAGACGGGGATCAACGTTCGCGACGGCTTGCTCGGATCATGGACGTCGAACTGAAGCAGCTCCGGCTGCGCCGGCCCGGAGTAGGCGTTCGGGTCCTTATTCAACGTCGGATTGGCCGAGAGGAACAACCGGCCGTCCGGAAAGCCGGCCAGCGGAGAAGGCTCTCGGGTCCGTCCGACGGCATCGAAGTACACCTTCCGCCAGCCCTGCGGTCCTCGCTGAAATAGCATCCAGCGGCAGTTGTTCAGCGGCTTGGCTCCCCGTATCGTCTCCAGGCCACTGGCGAAGAGGTCATCGCCGATGTGCACCAGGCACGTGGACCCGTGACACCACATCGGCCCGGCCCCATTGTTCGCGGGCTCGTAGCTATAGATGTCCTCCTCGATTTCCACTGTCGGCCGCAAAGAGGCAGTGGGGCTGGCGTTGTTGGGGTGGCGGAAGTCTTCCGCTTTCGTCTGGCTGTATTGGCTGAGAAGCTGGTTCAGATCGGCGTTCTTGTGGAGGACAAGCCGGTATCTCAGCGCGAGGGGGCTCGTCGTGGAGATGGGGATTGGCTCGCGTCCGGGGTATGCCACATTCTGGGCACTCCCTGATGCTCGCAAGATCCATTGGCGAGGGTGGCCGGGATTGGAGGGGTGGACCAAAATTGCGAAATTGGACATGGCGTTGCCAAACGTGCCGGAGAAGTTCATCCAGTCGCCGGCCGCGACGGCTTCATTCTTCGGAATGACCGGCCCTTGCGGATCGCTCATCCGGATATCCGGCGGCAGAACGATACGTGTGGAGAAGCCGCCGTACCCTTTCACATCGTTGGAGCCGCCGATGCGAAGACCTTCTTCGAGCGCCAGGACTTCTATGTCGAAATCGATCAGACGTGTATCGCCTGCGACTTGATGGACCCGGATTGTGACGGTCTCCTTCGCGAAGGGTCCCCGCCCATTTTTCCATCGTGAGGATTTCCAGTACACATCGGCTTTCAGAGCGGCTGCGTCTTGCCGAGGCTCAAGGATCTGCACTGTGCGGATGTCCCACGTGAAATCCTCACATGCCCAACTGTCACCCACCGACGTGTTGCCCACGTACACCTGGTGCCAGGCCCAGAATATGCCGCGATGGTGTGGGTGATCCTTGGGGAAGTCCTCTGTCAGAACCTGACCGTCAAGCCCATAAACGGGATGACAATAATTGGCCCTGGAGTAAGTTCCTTCTGCCGTTGCCTTCAGGGCGGTTCGGTAGAACAGGACGGGTGCCTCGCCCTCGAGGAACTGATAGCCATCATCCATCTTGACAATACGCATGCGGCCCTCGGACGCTTGGCACAGGCTGACGGATGCCAGGGCCGCGACGAAGGTCGCGATGAAAATCTTCATCGCAGCAGAGCCCTCGCATGATCTATCATTCTGCAAATTGTCGTGCATGACATCACTCCAGTAGTTTCAAAAGGCTCTTGGCCGAAGCGGACACTGCGGGTGTCCCTCTCTATTTTGCGAGGTTCACTCGGTTGTCGCTGGTGACGGACTCCATGGGAACGGATGCGACACGAATTCTTTTCATGACCAAAGCTCTGTATCGGAGGAGTCCAAACCTCGCGTCAAATCAGCCACCAGTTCCCGGGACCAATCTTGTTTCATGTTTCCAGTCCTTACAGTCGAGAGTTCACAGACGATGATTCTACCAGCCATAGCGTACGGGCAAAAGAGTTCATAAAGGACACTCCTCAGTATAGTGTGACGTTGAGCTCAGTTCCCAGGCCGACACGATGCGTGGGTTTGGCGCCGTCCTCATTTTTGAAGATATAGAGGGCGGTCGTTGTGACGAGGGCGACATCGGCGACCCCATCGCCGGTGAGATCGCCGACGAGGAGGCTCCGCTCACCTCCATCCGCGGCCGGCGGGGCCATGAGCGTGGCAATGCGTCGGCCCTTATTGTCATAGATCGCACCGCTGTCCGCATTGAATATCTCATCGAGGCCGTCGCCGGTCCAGTCGAGCAAGTGGTGATGGCGGGCGTAGTTGGTGTTGATTCGACCGAGCAATGCGCCATTTTCGTCAATGAGCCACAGTGGTCCCTTGCCGGAGGGCTGATGATCGATATCCACGAGGATCTGCGGGCCCGGGCGCTCCGCGATAACGCGGCCGAGATCAACGGACTCGAAATGATTCCCTGCTTGTTCCCAGATCACGGCCCCATTGCCATCGATCATAGCGATGCCGTTGGCGCCACAGAGCGTGAGGACCAGGCGGACATCTTGAGGACTATCGCCCCGGCGCACGAGTCGGAGGCAATCAAGATGGCCTCGATTCTGGTCGACTTTGGCGGACTTGAATGTCCATCGGATAGAGCCATCGGCGTTGAGCATGGCGTAACCGGCGGCGATTTCGTCCCTGCCGTCGCCGTCGAGGTCAACCGGGCGAGGCTGGTGAGCGGTTGGATAACCGCCCGGATCGGTGACATGCCAGAGCAACTTGCCGGAGTAGCCGTAGGCGTAGATATTGTGGTAACGGTCCTTGACAAGGACATCGGTGAGCCGGCCTCGGCCGGTGAGATCGGCAAAGGCGATGCAATCGGTGGCATCCTCGGGGATTCGGATGCGACGTTTCTCCTTACCGGTCCGGCCGTCGAGTTCGACGATAGCGCCTCGGGTGGCGAGGATGACTTCGGCTTTGCCGTCGCCGTCCCAATCATGGATCTGGCATGCCACATCGTGATGCCATGCCTTTCGTCCGATGTCGGGATCGCCCCATCGCCAAAGGATCGTGCCGTTGAGGTCCTGGGCTACCGCCGTGGACGTGTAGTGTACGTCGCCGGCGTTGTGGTTCTCACAAGCGACGAACTCGACTTCGCCGTCCGCATCGAGGTCGGCAGCGACGATCCATTGACCGCCGTAGTCGGGATCGAGGCGGACAATGTTCCACGGCTTGACGGCCGGGACATCAGCGGGGGACGGGCCCGTGTCACTGATATCGAAGAACAGGGGATCGACGGCGCCCGCAGTGAGTGACAAGAGACCGACTATCATCGCCGCCAGCATTCCATCCCTCATCTTCAGCAAAGGCCGCCAAAAGGTTTCATTCGGTAGATACGTGGGAGAAGCCGTGCTTTCCTGAGTGCGAGAGCCCGTCTTGTCATGCCATCTCAACATCCTTACTCTCGATCTTCCCATACCGCTTCAGCAGTGGTGGTCCTGTACGCTGCAACACGCCATCTTATCCAGGCGACCGGCTCCATTCAATATCCTTGAAAGAGGCATCCTTGTGGAACAGTCCCGACCGGATTACAATCGCTGGCCGCAATAGGGCGTAGGGTGCAGAAAGTCATCGGGGCGTAACACAAGCGATTTCAGATCGCTAGCACTGAAATCACCACGAAAGATGAGGTGGTAGGGGGAGGTATAACGAGTCATCTACCCTTGAACGCCGCTTGGATTGAGCCTTTCTGATGCCCAGATCGTACCCACGCGCACTGCCTCCGCAAGGGCGGCATGGCAGGCGGAGTATCACGCCGCTTTGCGATGGTACGATCTCAGCAATCCGCCAAGTCGCTCGATGCCAATGGTCTCAGGGACCCCTCACGAATGAGCTCTGCAACAGCGTCGCCGTGCTCCCTGACGGGGAAGAGGCCCGCTATTTGCCCTTCTTCTCAGCAGTCTCTGAATGGATAAGCATCCTGCCAATTGCATCAGGGGTAGGCTTACTATTCGTCGGGCGTGCTTAAGGATACTAGGCAGAAGAAGTAGACCAAAACGCATGTTTTGCTCAGTTGGCAGATTTGCGCCATCAGCCATAGAATGAATGCGCTTACAGGATGAGCAGGCACTTGCTGCAGGTCGAGAAGGAGCGTGTAGAATCCGGAGTTGTGTCGTAAGCAGAGGAGAAGCTGCGGTGTTGTGGTTACTGATGCAGAGCCCGGAATCCACGAGAGGCGAAGGACTAGGGTGAATAGAACAGACAATCCGAATACGTCCGCACACTGGAGCGGGAAGAACCATTCTTTAAGGAGGAACAACGATGCTAGAGAGGCACAAGCATGCAGGCAGAACAAGAGGTAGACGGATGGCAAAGGTGCCGCTTGCGGCGGGTGCGCTGGCCCTGGTGATTCTGCTGATGACCATCGGCGATGTTGCCAGTGCACAAACCAGCACGGCCAACATTGTCGTGGCGAACACTGTCCAGAGCGTCCTGAGTCCGAGTGCTGTCCATACGAGCAAGGCCAGTCCGCGACACGTGGTCGATATTCCCAAAAAGCCGGCTCTGCGCAGTCCCTACCAGCCGGCATCGTGGACGCCGGGACCACCGCCTTGGGCGCCCGGTAAGCCGGCCTGGGCTCCCGGACCGCCACCATGGGCGTCTAAAGACCTGCACAAAGCTGTGGCGCCCAAGTGGGTGAAGACAAAGCCGTGAGCACGGGCAGTCATCAGCTATAGACAGTGGGTGATTCAGTGATCCGAAGGGCCCCTGGGCTCACATTGCCCGGAAGTAAAAGGGGCTGCGAGCCCAGGGGCCATCATTCACTGCAGGTGATGTAAGCAACTATCACGTACACAAGGGGGGTTTTGCGCCAATTCTCAGACGAGGCAGCGCGGCCTCTGCTCCGGAGGAGCGCACCATACAAGACACGAGGGGGAAGAATGGATACCGGGAAGAGCCTATGCCGGCCGAGCAGATGGCGCACCGTCGGAACGTACGCGAAATTTCTGATACCACTGGTCCTGGTGGGATGTCTGATCGGTTGTGGGGACGGGGTTCGAATGCCTACAGCCGAACAACGCGCCGCCTTTGACAAGGCCACCTCTATGGAGCCCGTGGTTGACATGGACCAGATCGAAAGAGCCAGGCTCTACGTCGGTCCTTACCGCGTGACCCCCGGTGATGTGCTGGAATTCACGATGCCGGCTCTGCTGCGAGCCATCAGGGCCGCTGAGGTTCAAGCCGCACAAGCGCCCACACGGGACGACCAGCCGTATATCTGCCGGGTCAACACTCGCGGAACGATCACATTGCCTGCCGTCGGCGAAATCAACGTGACGGGGATGTCGCTCGCCGAGATCGAGGAAAAAGCCATCGAAGCCTATCGGCAGTACGTCGTTCTGCAGCCATCGGTCTACGTCCGGGTCCTGGAATACAGGACAGCGAAGGTATACATTACAGGCGCCGTCAAGGATCCGGGCGTCTATACGCTTCGGGCGGATCAGATGACGCTCGTGTCGCTGATCACAGAGGCGAATGGCGTCTCGGCATCCGGCGCCACTGCTGTACGCGTCATCAAGTCGAAGGACCAGAATACGACTGCCGGGAACACAGAACCGGGGAGGATCACGGATCCAGGGATGAATTCCACGCCCCCTAGTATTGTTCTTCCGGTAGTGGGGATGAACATACCTTTCCGCGACGTGGCCATCGATGAAGGCGATACGGTGGTGGTCGAGCCGATTCATGTGCCTGTGTTCTCGGTCCTGGGGTTGGTGAGCCAGCCGGGCAACTTCGCGTACCCGCCGACGGTAGAGTACAACCTTGCGCAGGCGATTGCGTTTGCCGGGGGGCTGGATCGAATCGCCGATCCCCGCTATGTCACGATCTATCGCATGGGCGGGGATGGTTCCATCGTGCGGATCCCCTTCAAGCTGATTGAAAAGGACGCACTCACCGAGGCACTGAGCACGCCGATCCGGCCGGGCGATGTGGTGGCCGTCGAGAATACGCCCCGCACGCGTTTCAACACGACCATCCATGACCTGCTCCGGATCAACACGGGCATATATCTCACGGGCGGCGATTTGTGGAATCGGAACTGACGGGCAGACCAAAGTATGACTGACAAAGAGATGAAGACTGCTGGAAACGCCGGCAACTCGCCAAACCCGCAAGGGACAGTCCGGGGAGCAGGGCTTGGAGAGGGTCCTTCCGAGAGCCTGTTTGAGGTTCTCTGGCAGCGCCGCTGGACTGTGCTGCTTACAGGTGTGCTGGCGCTTGGAGCGGCCCTTGTCTATCTGCAGCGCGCCACGCCGTTGTATACCAGTACCTCGCGGGTGTACGTGGAGCAGACCGGTCCCAAGGTCTTTGACAGAGATGAACAGGGCGTCATGACGCGCTCGACCAATTATCTCTTCACTCAGGCCGAATTGCTCCAATCCACGGCGATCCTCTCCGGTGTCCTGAAGACGCTGGATGCAGCACAAATCCGGACATTCGCCCATGTGAGCAACCCGATGTTTGCCCTTCGCAGAGAACTGGAAGCGACCGTTGGCAAGAAGGATGATCTCATCAGCATCTCCTTCAGGTCACCCTATCCTGATGAGGCGGCGCATGTTGTCAACACAGTGGTGGATGCATACATCTCATTTCACGATCAGCGCAAGCGGAGCACCGTCACCGAGGTGCTGAGGATCCTCAAAGACGAAAAGACCAAGCGGGATGCGGAGCTTGTCCGCAAGCTCAGGTGCATGGTGGAATTCCGGCAGAAGAATGAGGGCCTGGCCTTCGGGACCGACCAGGACAGCAACGTGATTGTGCGTCGTCTGGAGCGGCTCTCGGAAGCCCTGACCGAGGCCCAACTGGCGGTCGTGGAGAGCCAAACATTCCGTGAGCTGGCCCTGGAGATGGCGAACGATCCGGCAAGCCTGCGGCAGTTCGTCGAGGCTCAGCGCGCCCGAGGGGTGTACATCTCCGTCGCCAGCGAGGTCGCCTCGCTCCGATCCGACCTGAATCGGATCGAACGTGACAGGGCGGATTCGTTGCGGGAGTTGAGGCCCGGCCATCCGGCGATCGCGGCCGTGAATGCGGAACTTGAGCGGCTGAAGAGACAGCTTCTCGATCTGGATGTGGAGTATGCAAAAAGCGAGATCGCCGTCGCCGAGATGCAATACACCACCGCCGAGAAGAAAGAAGAAGAACTGAAGAAGTATTTTGAGGAGCAGCGTCAGCAGGCCATTTTACTGAATAGTCAGTTGGCCGAATACACGGTCCTTCAGTCGGATTATGAGCAGACCAAGAAGCTCTGCGACCTGCTGGATGATCGAATCAAGCAACTCGATGTCAGCACGGAAGTCGGAGCGATGAACATCAGCATTCTCGAGGCGGCCGAGCCGGCCATGGAGCCGTCTCATCCTCAAAAGGCAAGGGTAATCGGTATCGCTTTGGGCCTGGGGCTCTTCGCCGGGATGGGCCTGGCGCTGGTGCGCGAAGGAAAGGACCAGCGGCTGCGCTCGGCGGAGGAGATCTCCGCTCTGCTCGGACTGCCTGTCCTGGGGGTGATCCCCTCGATGGCCTCGCCTCGCCAGACGCCTGCAATTCGCGGGCAGAAGGTGCGGATCAGTCCGGATTCCCGGGAGGCCGAGGCCTTTCGCACCGTGCGCACGGCCGTGTTCTTCGGGGCACCCAAGGACGAGGCCAGGACGATCCTGTTCACCTCCCCGGCGCCTGGTGAGGGCAAGAGCACGGTCACCGCCAACCTTGCGATCGCCATGGCGCAGGCCGGTCAGAAGGTACTCGTCATTGATGCCGACTTCCGCCGTCCGATGCAGCACAAAATCTTCACTCTCGATCGAAAGGTTAAGGGGCTCAGCGCTGTTCTGGCGGGCCAGGCGACCCTGGAACAGGCTACCGAGCACACGGGGTTGGAGAATCTCGACGTCATGACCAGCGGCCCCGATGTGCCGAACCCGGCCGAGATGCTCAACAGTGAGAGTCTGACCCGGATCATCGAGAAACTGACCGGTCAATACGACCGAATCCTGATTGATTCACCGCCGGTCATGGCTGTCACCGACGCCCTGATCTTGGCCGCGATGTGTGATGCGACCATCCTGATTCTTCGGGCGGGGGCTTCGATGCGCAAGATCAGTATGCAGGCCCGTGAGAGTCTGGCGAGCGTGGACGCGCGGGTCCTGGGCGCCGTTGTCAACGATGTGTCACACAAGGGCGGCCGGTATGGTTACTACAGCCGGTATGGCTATTACTACCACTATGACTATGCCAAGGATGGCAGCCACAAGGGACACAGACACTCCGAGCTGGCGGTCGCCGCGAAATCGATGACGCCATCACACAAGGTGATTGCAGGTGCAGAGGGCGGGCTACCGGATGGTGCCAAGCGGAAATAATGCGTTCGACGAAATCGAGTTGGCGGCAGCGGCTTCCGGGCCTCGTGGCTTCACGGACATCCACTGCCATTGTCTGCCCGCGCTGGACGACGGGCCAAGGAACATGGCCGAGGCCCTCTCGCTGTGCCAGGAGATGGTCAAAGACGGGATCAGACAGGTTGTGGCGACGCCTCATCAACTCGGGCGTTTTGACGGCCGCTATGAGGCTGAATCCATACGGCGTGCTGTCGCCGAGTTGAACAAGGTGCTTCGCGAGAACGGAACTGCCTTGACTGTCTTGCCCGGCGCCGACGTCCGGCTTGATGAACGAATCCCGCAACTCTTGAAGTCTGATGCGGTGCTGACGGTGGCGGATGCCCGGCAGTACCTGCTCCTCGAACTGCCGCATGAGGTCTTCATTGACCCGCAAGGTCTGCTGGAGCGGCTCAGGGAAATGGGAATGAGCGCGTTGATTACCCATCCGGAACGTCACGGCTTTCTGGCGTCCAATCCCACCTATGTGGACCGCTGGCGCGAGTATGGGCCCTGCCTGCAGATCACTGCCGGCAGTCTCCTGGGGTACTTTGGCCGGCAGAGTGCCGAGGCGGCGAAGACATTTCTCCGTATGGATCTGGCTATTGTGGTTGCCACCGATGCGCACGGGGCCTACGACAGACCTCCCTGCATGACGGCGGCCTACCAGTGGCTGAGCAAGCAGTGCGGGCAAGCAGTGGCAGATACGGTATGCATCCAGAATCCGCGAAGGGCCGTCGCCGGAGGTGAGCTGGCGGTCGTAGGCGGGGGGCTGCTCAAGGAGGTCAGATGATTCAGTGGCGACAAATCTCTGTGTTCGCAGGCCAGTCTGTGGAGGAGCGGCTCGACCGGGTCATCGAGATTCTGCTTGTCGTGCTGCTGGCGTTCGGTCCGCTGGCGCTGGGAGTCGTGCACGCGTGGAGCGAACAGGTGCTCCTCCTTCTCGCAGCGGCAATCAGTCTGGTATTCCTGGTGAAGCTCGTACTCGCTCCGAGCATCCCGTTCGTCTGGTCGTGGGCGTATGTCCCCGTGGCGGCATTTGTTCTGGTCGTGGTCCTGCAACTGACGCCCCTGCCAACCTCAATCGTAAGCGCCATCTCATCGAGCACGGCAACGATAAGGACGGAACTGCTGGCGGATCTACCCGATTCAGAACAACTGCTCTCCTCCATGCCCTTGAGTTTCTACCCCAGCGCCACGAGGCATGACCTTCGCCTGGTCCTGGCGGTGGCCGCCGTTCTCATTATAGTGGTCAATGTGTATCGCCAACCTCAGCGCATCAAGCGGCTTCTGACGGCGATTGCCGCTGTCGGCGGAGCGATTGCTCTCCTGGCCCTGGCTCAAGACGTGGTGGGCAACGGCAAGATCTATTGGCTCGTGCCAACCTACGACAAGGCAGCCTCCGGCACATTCATCAATCACAGCCATTACGGGCAGTTCATGAACTTGTCCATGGGGGCCGCCCTGGGTCTGCTGCTTGTCACATTGCGTGAAGCATTCGACCAGCACCGGATCACACCGGCCCGCGTTGCGGAGTACCTCAGCTCTCCCGAAGGCAGGATGGCCAAGGTCCTGGTCGCCATGATGGTGCTGGGGGCCACAACGGTGTTCATTTCGCTGACCCGGGGCGGAATGATCAGTATGCTCATTGCCGCAACGTTCACCACATTGATGCTCAGTTGGCGCCAGTCCCTCAAGGGGCCGGGCTGGGTCATGGTCCTGCTGACGCTCGGCGCATTTACTTGTATCCTGTATGTCGGTTTTGACCAGGTGTACAACCGTCTTGCGACATTGCGAGATCTCCATGGGGCACAGGCCGGGCGCTGGCAGATCGTCCAAGACATCGCTCTGGCTTGGACCAAGTTTCCTCTGCTCGGTGTGGGCCTGGGTACTCATGGAGTGGTCTACCCGATGTTCGACCGCTCCACGACGGCGGCACTGGCGATGTACGCGGAGAATGAATATGCCCAGACCGCCGAGGAGACCGGCCTGGCAGGCCTTCTGGCTCTGGGCTGTTTCGCGGTCATCGTGTGGGTGCAGTATGGCAGGAACATCCGAGGCACGTCCGTTCCTATTCGCGTGGCCGCTTATGGCCTGGGATTTGGCCTGCTTGCCATCCTGATTCACAGCCTCAGCGACTTCGGACAGCATTTGCCGGCGAACGCGATGCTCTCCGCAGTATGCTGTGGTCTGCTGATCGCGCTGGGTCACACGGATCATCCAGGCAACCGGCATTTCAAGGGCTTGCCCAAGGGCGTGGCCGTCAGCGCCGCACGGCTGATCGTTTTGCTCGGCGCCGTTGGCGTGTGGGGCTGGGCCCTGCTCGGTGCGAACAGCGCGCGGATCGCCAGGGCCAGTTGGAACAAGGCGCTGGCGGCAGAGCGCCATTTGGAGGCGGGCAACTGGCAGGCAGGCCCGCAGGCGTATGATGACCTGTTTACTCATGCGATGGCTGCCGCGCAAGCCGAATCCGACAACATTTACTATCAGCACTGGCTCGGCGTCTACAAATGGTTGTCGCTGACGCCCTATATGGATCCAAACACGAGACAACTGGGGCCGGAGGCGCTGCCGTGGGCCAGACAAATCGTGGACGAGCTACACCAGGCTCGGCCGCTGTGCCCCACGTTTGGAGCCCTGTATTGCGTCGTTGGCGAGATTGAGAAGTTCGTGCTCGGGGATCCGAATGGCACAGAGCAGATTCGCAAGGGGTATCGGCTTGCACCGTGCGATCCAACCGTATGCCTTGTGGCGGCGCGGGTGGATATCGAAGAAGGCAGGACCGCGGATGCATTTGCGAAGCTTGTTCGGTCCGTGCAGTTGGATGAAAGCGGTTTCGAGCAGGCGGCGCTGTTGTGCATCAACGATCTCGATCGCGCAGATCTGGCATTGAAGCTCGCCGAAGACAAGCCGGCGCGGCTTGCTCGTGTCGGCAGTCTGTTAACCTCGCTGGATCGCGGCTCGCCGGACGCTTCCGCGACGGCTGACGCGCTCGACGCGAGCGAGCACCAGGAACTCATAGAGCGGGTCAGGAGCAAAGCGTTCGAGCAGCTCAAAAGGATGTGTGATGCGCCTGATGCTCCCGCCTCGGCTCACGCGTCTCTGGCGAGCCTGTACCAGCAGCAAAAGGATTATGAGGCGGCGATCCAACACTATCGGCGCGCCGTGCAGTTGGATTATGACCAGTTTTATTGGCACTACAACCTGGCCGCGCTATTGGCAAAGGTAGGCCGTAACGACCAGGCAATTCATGAGGTGCGAATCTGTCTTCGCATTCGACCAGACTGTGCACCTGCGAAACGACTCTTAACGGACCTGATCGCACGTCCGGTGACACCGCCACTGGCTGAGACCAGGGCTGTTGCCCCGGAACGCGGAAAGTAGCCGGCGCACTGCACTTTAGATGTGCTTTCCGCATCCGTAGAGCACAAGTCGTCTGTACACCGACGGGGACGGAGTCTGCGCGAATAGTACAGTAAAAGGGTCGGATACAGTCCGTTTTCAACTAGCGTATAGGACCATGGCAACATACCTCATCATCTGCTTCAGCTCAGCATTCCTGGCTGTGTTGACCACTCCGATTGTGATCCGGCTGGCCTATTACATCCGGGCGATGGATCAACCGGGTGTTCGCACCGTGCATCAACGGCCCATTCCCAGGATTGGCGGCGTGGCCATCTTCCTGTCGGCGATGTGTCCTCTTATTGCGGTGTTGTTCCTCAATAACGCCGTGGGCCGGGCGTTCGGAGAGATGCGACAGGAGATCACTATCCTGCTCTGTGCGGCCACGTTCATCTTCTTGATTGGTCTTGTGGACGATCTCAAGAACCTTCCCGCGCGCTTCAAGTTCCTCGCTGAACTTGTGGCGGGCACAGCTCTGTGCATTGCGGACGTCCGAATCTCCAACATCGCTCTCACGGACCACTGGGTCATCTCTCTGGGTAACTGGGGGTGTGTGTTGACGTTGCTGTGGGTCGTTGGCATCACGAATGCCGTCAACTTCAGTGACGGACTGGACGGATTGGCGGCGGGCATTTCTGCCATCGCCTGCGGCACGATTGCGATCTTCTCCATCCACAATAGCGGTGTGGCCATGGGCGTATTCATGCTGGCCCTGGTCGGCAGCCTGAGCGGCTTTCTCGTGTTCAACTTCAACCCAGCCAAGGTCTTCATGGGTGATTGTGGCAGTCTGTTCCTCGGCTTCACCATTGCCTCCGCAAGCGTTCTGTGCGTGGCGAAATCCGCCACCCTGATGGGCTTGGCCCTTCCGGCATTGGCCCTGGGGATCCCGATCTTCGATACTCTGTTTTCGATGCTGCGGCGCTTCCTGGAGCGGCGTTCACTGTTTGCTCCGGACCGTAGCCACATCCATCACCGTCTACTCGATCTTGGTCTACACCAGCGTCATGCGGTGATGGCGATTCACCTGGCGACACTGATCGCCACCGGCCTGGGTCTGTTCATGATGGTCAATCAGAACGTCAGCTCACTGGTCGTATTCGGCTGCGTGCTGCTGTTGATCGTGCTTCTGTTCAGGGTGGTCGGCGCAGTCCGACTGCGGGAGACGATGACCCGGTTGCGGGAGCGGTACGCCATTTCCCAACAGCGGAAGCAAGACAGGGAAGTCTTCGAGCACCTGCAATTGCGGTTTCGTCAGGCCACCGATGTCGCCTGCTGGTGGCAGACGGTGTGCGAGACCGCGCAATGGATGGGCTTTACCCGGGTATCACTCAAGACAACCTACCCGGACGGTCGCTTGGAGGAGAAGTTCTGGCGCTCGCCGCAGAGCCCTCCGCCCCGGCCCGGATTGGTCACCATGACCATTCCATTTGGCGACGGGGACCCCGCGGTCTCTCATGAGTTCGAGATCGCCATGTGCGTCCACGGCTCGCTCGAGGCCACCGCCCAGAGAGCATCACTTTTCAGCAGGCTTATTGATGAGCATGCGGCAGCGGCCATGGCTTGGATGCCGGCGATCGAGACGATGTATAGCGATATACATGTTCGGAACACATTATGAGAAGATTTGCCCTCATCGGTGCGGCCGGATACGTTGCCCGCAGCACATGAAGGCGGTCGAAGATCAACTCGGCGGCAGCGGATCGCAAGTACGACATCGATTTGACCTGTATCACGTCGCGGGGCTGATGGTACCTGGTTTCTTGGAAGGGAGATGCCGAAAAGCCCGGCGGGATCGCCGCCTGACTGTTATCATGTCCTCCTTGCTTCATCATGACGACGTCGTTGGTCTGGTCCGACCAGCAATCGATGCACATACGCTGGGACTTAGCTCGGTGGCTCAATTGCTGAGAGATTGCGGCATTCGAACGGTGACTGCCGATGCCCAGGTCTGTACGGCGGCAGGAAGACCATCTGTCCCAGGGAATATTGCCGTGATTGACCACTGGATCCGCCAGAGCCGCATTACCCGATTGGGTTTCAGTTATCGCCTGGATCCATCGGATGGCGCCCATGTATTCGGCAGCCTCATGTGCCAGCTTCGAGATCGAAGACTGCTGTCTGATCAGGGGGGACCTCTGCAAAGCATATTCTTTGCAGGTCTTCCATCTGCGTGTGGTCTCGTCAAGCAAGAGCATGGCGAGAGAGTGACGGTATTCTGGGGGGACGAAACACTCTCGGAAACATTGGACAGAATTGGGATCCCGCCGGCACTGCGGCCCAGGGAGGTGAACGAGCAGGTCGCCTACGACATCGGCCGCTTTGAGTTTGGACGTGAACTCCTCCAGAAGGAACTGCATCTGCGAGTCCGGCCCGTTGACTGGTCAGATTGTCCCGGCTTTGGCGCCAAACACGATTTGCTGGTGAATCGCATTCGATATGCGCGTGAGCGGGGATTGTTGCCACTGATCCGTGCGCATGTCGGGCCTTACCTGCCAAACAGAAAACGAGCAGTCGAATTGTACCTGGATTGGTGCCGTACACTGGCTCGGGCAGGGCTGTTGGACGTACTCTCTATCGGCACTTCGCAACTGAGCCAGTCCAACTTCGGTGAGGAATGGGGCAGCGAACCGAATGGGGGTGGGGTGCCCATCAACTCACCGGCCGAATTCATTGCCGTCCGGGAAGCATCGCGGCCCATGCTGCTCCGTACGTATGCCGGGACCAACCGCATGCCGGAGTTGGCTCGCATGTACGAGGAGACCATCAACATTGCCTGGCATGCGTTCTCGCTGTGGTGGTTTTGCGCCATGGATGGCCGTGGACCCCTCTCTGTACGTGAGAACCTCCGCATGCAGTTAGAGACACTCAGAGTCGTCGCTGACAGTGGCAAGCCCTACGAGCCGAATACCTCACACCATTTCGCCTTCCGTGGCGCAGATGATGTCACATTCATCGTCTCGGCCGTGTTGGCTGCCCGTGTCGCCAAACGCGCAGGAGTGCGGCACCTTGTGTTGCAGAACATGCTTAATACCCCCAGATACACCTGGGGCGTACAGGATTTGGCCAAGTCGCGCGCCTTGCTTACCCTTGTCCGTGAGCTGGAGGACGAGAGATTCAAGGTGCTCCTCCAGCCGCGTGCAGGACTCGATTTCTTCTCGCACGACCCGGAAAAGTCGAAGATCCAACTGGCGGCCGTCACCGCGCTCATGGACGATATTGAGCCGCATGACCCCGCCAGCCCGTGCATCATCCACGTCGTCAGCTATTCCGAGGGATCGCATCTCGCCGAGCCCCATGTGGTGAACGAAAGCATCCAAATCACGCGGGCGGCGCTGATGGAATACCGTCGGCAGCGGGATCTCGGTCTTGTCGAAGACATGTCCCGCAATCCGGACGTGCTCTCCCGGACGGAAGAACTACTGAGCGATGCTCGCACGGTGTTGGGGGTGATCGAGAGACATATTCACCAGCCGTACAGCGCGCAGGGCCTTTACAACATTCTCGCTGGCGGCTTCCTGCCGATTCCCTACCTGTGGGAATGCAGGGGGGAGTTTCAGCGCGCGGTCGGCTGGCGCTCCAGGGTATTCAAGGGCAGTGTCAGAATCATTGACGATGATGGAAGGCCGATCTCCGTCCAGCAACGGATGGACAGGACGGTTGAACTGCTTCATAGAGATCATCGAGTCTCCGGACATCCTGAGTGAGCAAGGTTCCCGTCATATTGTTTGGCGATCACATTGCCGCGTACGGTGTGCTCCGGGCGCTTGGACCTGAGAACGTTCCAATCCATATCGTTTCGCATGAGGGAAACGGCCTGTGTGCTCGCTCGCGATACGTCACAAGCACGTTGTCGCTTGACCCCAAAGACCAGATGTTTCTCTCAAAGCTGATGACATGGCTCTCTCGGCGCATTGGGTCCGAAGCCGTCTTGATGGTTGCAGGTGAAGATGATTATCTGGATACCCTCTCGCAGAATTATGAATCCCTGGGCCCGAATCTGAGGCCCACCTTCCCTTCGTGGGACACGGTGAGAAGGGTCCGGGAGAAGCGCGAGACGTATGAGATAGCCGAGCGAATAGGGATTCCGGTCCCCAGGACATTCTATGTGACATCGGAGGAAGAACTGAGAGAGCGGCTCAAAAAGGGCCTGGATGCCCACTACCCGCTTCTGATGAAGTGCGAAGATTCCAAGGCATTCCTGGGGAGGTATGGCACGAAGGGGGTGGTGGCCAATGATGAAACACAACTCTTCGAGAGCTACGTGAGATACGATCGATTTCTTGGGAAGCTGCTGTTGCAGGAGATGATACCCGGCGGTGAGAACCAGCTTCTCAACTTCATCGGAATTTACAACAGGAACGCCGAGCCGATCCAGGTCTTCATGAACAGAAAAGTGAGATCCTCCGCTCAGTTCCTCAGTTGTACGCTCATGGAAACCATGTGGTCCGGGGAGGTGTTGGAATACAGCAATCGGCTGATCAAGGAGATAGGGTACTGGGGTTATGCAAATCCGGAATACAAGTACGACGCCAGGGACGGAAAGATCAAGCTCATGGAGGTGAACGGCAGGATTTCCATGTCGAACAGCCATGCTTTCCGCTGCGGACTTGACGTGATTGGGACCCTGTACAGGGATGCGTTAGAGGGGCCGCTTCCGCGCCAAGAGACGTTCGAGAAGAACTATCCTGATGACATCCTATGGTGGCTGCCGGCCGGTGACCTCGCCACGGCGGCGAGGATGTTCAGAGAGGGCTCACTGACAGTGCGGCAGTACGTGCGAAGCGTGCTCGGCAAGAAACGGATCAGTGAGCCGATCAACTGGCGAGATCCCCGCCCGTTCGTGGCTATGTCAGCATCCGTTCTGCGGACCATGGTCGTACGCCTGTGGAACAGGAAGAGAGACGATGGACTGTACAGCGTGCAGAAGGGGCGGGAGGACGTATGTCAGTCTATGCGGTCTTAGGCGCTGGCAACGGCGGGCGCGCCCTTGCAGCCATCCTGAAACACATGGGCCACGAAGTCAAGCAGTGGAGCAGAAGTGCGAATGCGCTGACAGATACCGGGGCACAGAGAAGTATCGAGGTGACCGGGCAGGTGACGTTGTGTGTCTCCATTGACAACGTGACCTGCAACATGGCAGAGGCTGTCGATGAGGCGGAAATCGTGTTTTTGGTTGTGCCCGCCAACGCTCACCGGGATGTCGCCAGGCTACTTGCGCCTCACATCCGAGGAGATCAAGGGATCGTGTTGAATCCCGGGCGAACAGCCGGAGTGGTAGAAGTGCGGAACACTCTGCTGGAGTGTGGCTGCCATGAATTGCCGATCATACTGGAAACGCAGTCGCTGTTTTGTGCATGCAGGAATTGTGGTCCCCACAGTGTGAATGTCATCTCCTTCAAGAAGGACAATAACATAAGCTGTATCCCTGCAGATCGCTTTCATGAAGTATCTGGCAAGCTCTCTGCAATCTACAAGAGCATGACTCTGGTGCCGTCTGCACTTCACACGGGTCTCGAAAACATTGGAGCAATTCTGCATCCGGCGCCTGTTCTCTTGAACGCCGGCTGGATCGAATCGCGAGATATCTTCTTTCCGCACTACTACTGTGGGATCAGCAGAAGCGTGGCCCAGTTCCTGGAAAAGCTGGATGACGAAAGACTCAGGGTAGCCCAGCAGTACGGCGTGCAGGTGCGAAGCGTCAAAACATGGCATGAGGATATGTATGGCTGCAAGGGAGACAATCTCTTCGAGACTCTACAGAAGAACAGTGCATATGCCTCTATTGATGCACCTCGAACGTTGATGCATCGTTACCTGACGGAGGATATACCAACGGGACTGGTCCCGATCAGCGAGTTGGGACATGCCGCCGGCGTCAAGACCCCACTGATGGATATGCTTATTGATCTGGGCACGGTGCTGCTGGGGACTAATTTTCGAGAGGAGGGTCGTAATCTGCGCCGACTCGGATTAGAGGGCAAATCGCTTGATGCTATAAAGGCGGCTTTCGAATAGAGTGAGTCTGGGACAGGTTGCAGGGTTGCGCACAGAACGAGCGATTGACCGGGTGTAACCGAAGAGCCAATCGGGAGGACCTTGAGTCACCCCATGGAGAATAGCCGCACGGGAAGAGCACTGTCGGGGGGAATGTGGATGCTGTCTGGGTTTGGCGGTCGGCAGGCCCTCTTGCTGGTGCTGAGTGTTGTTCTAGCCAGAATCCTGTCGCCGCAGGACTTCGCAGCGATTGCATTGACCATGGCGGTCGTGGCCGTGATTGAAGTCCTCGCTGAGATGGGGCTCTCGGTGGCTCTGGTGCAGAGGCCCGATCTCACGCCCAAGATGATAGACAGCGCCTTTGTCCTTACCGTCCTATTCTTCTCTTCCGGGGCGCTCTTGCTGCTGTTGGTTTCCGCGCGTGTCGCAGCTTACTACGAACTGCCGGCACTGTCCGGATTGATGAAGCTCACCTCGCTCATGGTTCTCTTTCGGGGCGTGGCGTCCTTCTATCGCAGTCTGCTGCTGCGCGACATGAAATACCGGCTCATTGCGGCAATGGAGTTTCTTGGCACGATCGTCTATGGCATAGTGGCGGTCCTCACTGCAGCGATAGGTCAAGGCCCGTACAGTATCTTGTGGGGCCACGTCGGCGGAGCCCTGGCCACCATGGTTGTTCTTGTCGCGTGGAAACCCGTCGTCCCTCACAGTCTCGGGACGCCCAGGATGATGAGCGACCTGCTCCAATTTGGAGCCTGGGTCTCTCTTGGGCGAGTTCTTGGCACGGCATCAGGGCAGTTTGACCGTCTCTTGATCGGAAAGATACTGGCCGAGCAGACGCTGGGAGGATACTACCTCGCGCATCGCCTGACAACCACCCTTCCCAACCTTGTCACAGGAGTGGTTGATCAAGTCATGCTCCCGATCTACTCCGATTCGAAGAATGACCCGCAAGTCATCGAGCGGGGATACTGGAAGGGGTTGCGGTATAGTGCGATTCTTGTCGTGCCCATGTGCCTCCTGGTCGCCGCGTACGCGCGTCCTGTGGTCTGGCTGCTCCTTGCGGAGAAATGGCTCTTCATTGTGCCGATCGTTCAGATCCTCTCGATCTTCGGTGCCGTACAGGGTCTGGGGGGCGGTGTCTTCGCGTCTGCCATCTATGCCTCGGGGATTCCGCGACTGAACGCCCTGGTGAATGGGTTCCGTATCGTCGCTCTGCCGCTCTGTGTCTGGATCGGGAGCCGGTGGGGTGTTGAAGGGGTGGCGTGGGGCGTGGTTTGCTTTGGCGTTGTGGGACGCCTCTTCAACCAGTGGCTGTTACGTCGCTACCTGGGCTACAGTTTCCTGGTCTTCTTCCGGGAGATTGCGTGGCCGCTTCTGGCCAATGCCGGAATGATGTTCGTCGGACTGGTGTCTCAATACTTCATTCGCTTGGGCAATCCGTTGCAGGTTCTCATACTATCATGCTTGTTCGGCGCCATGACTCTTCTTACGTATTGTGTTCTCTGTTACTTCACCATGCCGCAGGAGTGTGCCGTCGTATCGCGGCATCTCTATGATCGAATCGGCGCTAGACGAAAGACCGTGCTGTATGCGACACATGGCCATGACTGTGAAGCATGAACGTGCGGATCGCTCCCTGCGATGCAGTGCTTCATGGTGCACCCTCGGGTGGTCTCAAGCATGGGCACCCGGCAATGATCCCGAGAGGACGCCCGGCCTCGACTGAATCTCACCTGGTTCGACATGACGGCCGTTATTGATCCTGGAAATCTCAGGCCCCGACGTGATCGTGGGGGCGACACACGCATGGTCGTGGAAGACCCCGCGACGGAATACGTTCGCAAGTTCGCTGCCTCTATCATCGGCCGGGACAACCTCGTATCCGAGCTGCCTCGTGACACGTGGGAACCCATTTTCCACTGCCTCACACGAAGAGAGGAACTGGGGGTCCCGCGAACTGACATGCGGGACAACTGGGAACGGCAGTTTCCCGACCGGCAGGCCCGCCAGGAGTTGTGCGTTCCCCGGCTGGACCTGGCAGTCAGGACCTGGGTGCATCGAAACCGACCGGGCTTGTGGGAGAAGAGATGCCGCTCTCGATGGCCCGATGGGAAACGATTCGCTCTCTGCCTTACCCATGATGTGGATTTCGTGGCCCGGTACTGCGTCTCCACGCGAGACTGTTGGGAAGCCATCCGTCGTGTCCTTCGTGCGTCGAATGGACGAGTCGAACTGGCTGTGCCGGCGGCAAGGTTGATGGCGAAGTATTTCCTGCACCCGTTCCTGACCCCCTCTTTCCGCCGGGATGAGTACTGGCACTATGAAGACTGGCTGAAACTAGAGGATCGCTATGGTTTCAAGTCGACGTTGTTCTTCCTTGCAGGATACCTTCCATCTCCGCGCAAGTGGGACACCTGCTATGACCATCGCAGCAGAATTCTATTCGATGGAAGACGCACGACCGTGCGTGAAATGATCCGAGAGATCCGCAGGCGTGGATGGGACATTGGACTCCATGGCAGCTACAACTCGGCGCTCGACGCGGGGGTGCTGATCGATGAGAAACGGCAGGTCGAGGACAGTTGCCGCGAGCAAGTGTTTGGTATCCGTCAGCATTATTTGCACTATGATGTGAGCATCACCCCGCGAGTCCAAAACGAGGCAGGGCTGCGGGTCGATTCAACACAAGGGTTCACCAAAGTGATTGGCTTTCGTGCAGGCACAAGTTTTCCCTACTTCTGCTGGGACCACAAGGAAGGAAGAAAGCTTGATGTGCTCGAAGTGCCGCAGCATGCGATGGATGGCGCGCTATTCATGGATTCGGCTCTGGGTTACGACACGCAGATGGCGGTCTGTCACATGCTGAAATTGATGGATGCGGTCGCTGAAATGGGGGGATGTCTCACACTGAACTGGCACGCCAACTGGCTCAACAATCCGGCCTACTGGGATACGTATGCCACACTACTCAGCGAGGCGAAGTCCAGAAATGCATGGGGCTGCTCCGTCCGGCAATTGTACGAATGGTGGTTAGGAAAATGCGCCTGACAGCTCCTGAAAGCTCAGAAGTGGGGATCTTCAGCACTTGGCCCGAGCGGCTCACCTCGATTGCTCGGCCTGAGCACGTCTTGTGACTTTCTACCGTGCCGCTCATGAAAACGTTCGATTTGCGTAGATACCTCTCCTATGAGGTTGCCATTACAGTGCTTGTCCTCTCATTCTGTATGAGCGCGCTCAACAGCTCGTTGAGCGAGTTGCTCCATTTTCAGTACTCCTCTCTCTACACAGCGGCGTCCATGTATCTGCCTGTGTTGTTCTCTTTGGGCATCTTTCTGACGGCCAATAGGAAGGCCGGCGTGCCGCTTCTGGATGCCAAGGGCCTCATTCTGCTTCTTTTCCTTTGCGGATTCTGGCTGATCAACTACTTCCATGAGATCGGCCATGTGCCGAGTGGATCATTGTCGGAATATGATCAGAAGCGGATTTGGTTCTTCATTCAGGGGGTCCTTCTGTCCGGGCTCGTCGGTCTCCATGCGCCGAAGGACTCGAGGCATTTCATACGTTGTCTTCTGATCTCATTTTGCATCATATCCGCCATCGCGTCTCTGTCGTATCTTCTTACATACCGACCCGGGGAGGATTTCGTCCGGCTTCTGGGAGAGAGGGCTCTGGGCGCCGGTCTGGTGGCTTGCCTCGGCGTGGGCTCGTGCCTGGCCCTGCTCCTTCTTCATATCCTTGGCGGCCGGAGACTCTCGGGTCGCCTGCTTGTCGCTCTGGTCGGGGGGGTACTCATCCATGTTGCCGCCATCGCGCTTTCGGCCACGCGGGGAGCGGCCCTGGGCGCTTTGGCGAGCGTGACCATGTTTGTGTGGACGGCGCGCCGATCGAAGGCTCTACTTCCGACCCTCACGCTTCTGATTCTCCCCTTCATTGGTTTGATCGTTCTTGCGAAGCCTTACATGCCTGAAGCGACGATGAGGCGACTGATGATGAGGCACCACGGGGCCGACATCCGTTATGAGCTCAACCGCACCATGCTGGACATGATCATCGAGCATCCGTGCGGCAGAGTCCTCGGATATGAGAACACCAAACTGTCCATGAATTACTCGCACAACGCATTTCTTCAGTACATCGGGGAGGCTGGATTGCTGCAAATGACGCCAGTAATGTTGGTCCTCCTGTATGGTGTCGTCCGAAACATGGTCAGACATCGTGCTGATGTGCATGTGCAGGCCCTCGGGCTTTTTGGACTACCGGTCCTGATCGAGTCCTTCTCGGCAGGAAGTGCATATGCCTCGCTTCTGTGGTTCCTCGTCTTTCTCGTCTTCTCCCTGAGAGACGATTGTGGGCGTATGGTGCCGACATAGGGAATCCGACAGCGGTTGGCAACCGGCGCCGCGGCGCGCAACTACTCTCTAAGGGGACTGTATCCATGGACTCTCGCATCCACGTTTGCATCGTTACAAGTAATCACCCTGTGGACGACGTTCGCGTATACCACAAATTTGCACGGACGTTTGTCAGAGAAGGTTTTCGAGTGACATGGATCGGCCCGGACTACCAGTTTACCGGCTCCACTCTGTGCCGGGAGGATGGAATTGACTTTCACCTGTTTCCTCATGTGGGCGGAAAACTGGGGCGGCTGTTGGCTCACCGGAGACTGCATCGGAACGCCTTGACGGTCCCTGATGTGGATGTGTTCTATGCCCCGGACCCGGATTCCGCCCCGGTAGCCGTCCGCCTGGCCAAGCGGGGCAACAGCCGTGTCATCTTCGATATTCATGAGATGTACCAGAGCGCCATGGTGCGTCATTGGGTGATGGGCCCGCTGGCAAGGATAGCAGGGAGTGTCGTGCATCAGCAGATCCTGCGAACCTGCTCCCAATGTGACCTCGTCATAGGTGTCAGCCGGGCCGTGCTGGAGCCCTTTAAGGAGACGGTGACGGAGAGACTCATCCTCCGAAGCTGTGCTCCGGCATATTTCGCACAGGGATTGCCCGCTGATGTCTGCCATGCAAGCAGAGACACATTTACCGTCATGCACGGCAAGGTGCATCTGAGCCGGGGAACCACCACAGTGCTGAAGGCTCTTCAACTGGCCCGAAAGCAACTGCCGCGGCTCCGGAGTATCATGTTTGACATGTCTTCTGCGTCGGCCGACGATTGTGAACGGGAAGCAGTTCGCGGGCAGGCAGCCGCCTTGCAGATCGAGGATGTCGTCGACTTACGTGCATCGGTCTCGCTTCCTGAGATGCCGGACATTCTCAGAACCTGTGACGCTGGACTGATCGCATATGGGAGGGAGCTAGGCACGAACAGTCTGCCCAACAGACTCTTCGAGTATATGGCGGCGGGTCTGCCGGTGATCGCTCCGGAGTACTCGACGGAGATCTACCGTATCCTGCACGCGGATAGATGTGGAGTGACCGCGGACTTTGAGAATCCATCCTCCATTGCCGCCGCCATCGTGGAATTGGCTCGGGACCCTGACCGGTGCCGCGAGATGGGGAGAAAAGCTCGTGAGGCATTTGAACGTCGACACAACTGGGAAGTGGAGGTACGGCCGCTGTTGAATCGCATTCGAACGTGGATATCCCATGAGTGATTCTCCCCGCCGAGGGACCCGCATGCTTCATCCGGCCGCGGATCCGGGACGGACAGATGACGGCTCATCAAAGATCCTCGCAGAGCGAGACGCTTCGGGAAGTGGCAAGCGAACATCAGTGAGGCCGCGTGCACAGGATATCAAGAGCCTTAGTAGGAGGCCAGAGATGCCAAACCACACAGACGGATGTCAGTCAACGTACGACAACTTGATGGTATGCTCCGATCCACATCTCGTGTCGAGCCGGGTCATCCTGTTCGGCTGGTGTCTGAAACACCTGGGCCTTGCCAGGACCACGGGCATGGTATTGTCCAAGATCCGCCGCATGTGCCGCAGAGACAACGACCACAGAGCCAGCGAACAGCGGCGGAAATCCGTCATCCATGGCGGAGAAGAACTGCATCTGCAACCGGGCGAGGTGGTTGAAGTGAAGTCGGAATCGGAAATCCGAAAGTCTCTTGATGAGCACGGTCGACACCGAGGCTTGTTGTGGATGCCCAGCATGGCGAGATTCTGCGGGAAGAGGTACACAGTACACAAGAGGATCGAAACGATGATGCTGGAGACTACCGGGGAATTGCGCAAGGTCCGAAACACGGTGCTGCTTGAGAACGTGACGTGTGAGGATCTGTACGGATGTGACAGATCGTGTTTTCACTACTGGCGTGAAGTCTGGCTTCGGCGGGTGCCTGCCGAACTCGGGACGGACATGAAGGCCGATCAGGCGTGAAGCGATGCTCCATCCGAGCAGGAGAAACCTGGGTGTTCTTATGGAGAGGTCCCGATGCGTGTCATGATCATCACACAAGTATATCCTCCGGAATACGCGCCCGCGGGGATTATGGCTGTCGAGCTAGCCCAAGAACTGACGCACGCCAGTCACCAGGTCACGGTTCTGACCGGATTTCCCAGCCACCCTACCGGACGGCTTTTCCCGGGCTGGCGGGCGCGGCTCTTCCATAAGGAGCGGACAGAGAGCGGTTCTACGCTGGTGCGCTGCATTCACTCGTTTGCGCCGCGCTTCGGGTTCCTCGGCAAACTGTGGTACTACCTCACGTTTGCAGTCACATCTTTCGTGGGGGGCATGCTGCAGGGTCCGTTCGATGTTCTGGTGGTACAATCCACACCCATCTTTGGTCCGGTGACTGCCACTTGCCTCGCCAAAGCCAGACGAGCGAAGCTCTTCTACTGGATTCATGATGTGCACCCGGAGAGTGCGGTCCACGCCGGAGTGTTGAGACAGGGAATCCTCCTGTCGATGATGAAAGCGATTGACACGTGGGTTTGCAGGAAATGCGATGTCATCGGAACTATGACGGATGATATGTGCAGGCTGATTCTCCAACGTGGTCTTCCCGCGGACCGGGTTGTCATACAGCGACACTGGCTTGACGAACACCGAATCTACCCGATGCCAAAGCGAAATGCGTGGAGAGAAAGACAAGGGATTCCACCGGCCGACTTCATCGCCTTGCACGCGGGAACGATCGGCTATATAAGCGGAGCCTCTGTGTTGATTGAAGCGGCAGAACTGCTGAAAGACCGCCAGGGGATCTCCTTCCTCTTCGTCGGCGATGGTCCGCTCAAAGCCGTTCTTCAGGAAAGAGTCAAAGAATGCGGACTTCCCAACGTCAGGTTCCTGCCGTTTCAGCCGGAAGAAGACCTGAACCTGATGCAGGCTGTGGCCGATGTCGGTCTGGTGGCCCTGAAGCCGCTTTCCGCCACCAGCTCCATTCCCTCCAAACTGTACGGCTACATTTCTGCGGGTCGTCCAATCATTGCCAGTGTAGATCCAAACGGCTCGGTGGCCAAGATCGTCATCGAAGGCGGATTTGGCTGGATCGTGCCGCCCGGCGACTCACACGCGTTGGCCCGAGCCATCCTCCATGCTGCGTCGAATCCCGAGGAATGCCAATGCCGAGGCGAACGAGCAAGGGAATTCTTCGTCAGAGAGTTTGGTCGCACGGTGGTCGTCCGGGAGTTCCGCAGGAAGTTGGAAACGCTATACAGACAGGGCAGGCAGGCACCTGAGGGTACCGGCATAGAAAGCGCATGATCTGTCGCTCGCGCACCCCTCTTCATCCAATGTCATCTGCATCTGGATTTCTGCCAGGTGACGGCGACTGTCATCATGAAGCCAGCGACACTCAATCCTGCCGGGCGGCCAGAGGATTTGTCAGAGAATCGTGAATCGCAGAGGCAACACGTACACCACCCGGATGCGAGTTTTCCACGATGCCGATCATATACCGTAGTGCCACGCCCCAAGACATCGAGGCCATTGTGCACGTGCACACTGTTGCATTTCCCGGGTTCTTTCTCACGTCCCTGGGCGACAGTTTCCTGCAACTGGTCTATCGGGCATTCCTGGAGATGGATAGCGGTATTTGTATTGTCGCACAGGATGGGGACCGCCTGCGAGGTGTCGTGGCGGGTGCAGCGAACCCGGCCTTGTTCTTCGCCACGTTGCGGCGAAGAAGGGGGGCGCTCTTTGCACTGGTGGCGGCGCCCAGACTTCTCCACAACCCGCTGCTCCTTGTGCGCAAATGCGTGTGGGCCTTCTTCTATCGTGGGGAACAACCTGCGGCCATGCCCAAGGCAGGATTGCTGAGCAGTGTGGCGGTCTCACCCGAGGTATCCAGCAGGGGCATCGGTCAAAAACTGGTGGATACTTTCTGTCGTGAGCTTCGCCGTCATAGTGTCGAGCACGTGTACCTGATTACGGATCAGACGGACAATGAGCCGGTGAACGGGTTCTATCGCAAGTGTGGATTCCATCTTGTAGATACAATCGAGCGATTTGAGAAACGCCGCATGAACAGATGGGCCAAGAGCCTGTGATGGGCCAAACCCTTTGACCATTCCTGGCTTGCGCTCCCATTCGCCTGCGGCCAACCGTGGATATTAGATGCCGGACTGAGGCAGACGAGATCATGAACAGTGAAATCTTCATCGATTGGATCAAGCGTCAGGGATACCACGTGGTGAGCACGGCCAGCTCGTACTGGTACGAGATCATGCCTCGCACCTATCAGGCGGTTCCTTCCCACCGTCTCATCGCTCCGTCGGACGCCGAATTCCATCAACTGCTCCACGGGGAGCGGGCGGCTGCCCTTCGATACTCCACGGCCATAGAGGCGGATGAGGGGAAAGTCAGTTATCACGTAGTCAACCAGGACAAGGAATACGACATCGCTCAACTGAGCAAGAGCACTCGTTACGACATTCGCAAAGGTCTGAGGTACGCAGGGGTGGAGCCACTCTCATTGACACGGTTGGCCTCCGAGGGATGGACGCTGCGGCAGGAGACCCTGGCCAGACAGGGCCGCTGGGGCGCGGAGACGGCCCCCTGGTGGGAGTGCCTCTGCAGGAGCGCAGAAGGATTGCCCGGTTTTGAAGCATGGGGGGCTGTGCGCAGTGGGAGACTGATGGCGTCGATCCTGACTTTCATCATGGACGATTGCTGCGTCGGTCTGTACCAGCAGTGCTGTGCGGAGGCACTGGCCACGTGTGTCAACAACGCGCTGACGTATTCCTTCACAAAAGAGGTGCTCAGCCGCCCCGGCATAAATCAGGTATTCTACGGCCTGCATTCCCTCGATGCGGATGAAAAGCTGGACAGGTTCAAGTTCCGCATGGGATACGTGGCCAAGCCGGTTCGCCAACGGATCGTCATCAACTATTGGATGCGGCGGCTTCTGAACGGAGTCAGCTACCGCCTCCTGCGATTGGCCCGCCAGCGATGGCCCGGACAGCCGACGATTGCCAAAGCAGAGGGCATGGCTCGCTTTTATCTGGAAGGCCGGAGGCCTCTGGCCGAACAGACCTGGCCGGAGTGCCTGAAGAGCGGCCAGGCTGAGCTGCCGGGTTCTTCGAATGCATCTCCTGCGAGATGCCTCAGGGCCGATCCTGCCAAGCACGATAGCCGCCAGTGAGAGACAGTCGATGTGGAAGCTCCAACTCTTCGAGTTCAACTACGATCATCAGGAGCTCCCGGCCGCGGTGGAAGTCATTCAACGCGGCTGGAGGCCGTAAGGTTTGACAAGGGAGTGAAGCAATGGGTGAGACCGACAAAGCAAAGGCGTTTTTTGACCAATTCGCTGAGGTCTTTGACACTCTGTACGAAGGCAAACGCAGTTGCTGGATGCAGCTTCTTGATCGGAAGTTCCGATCCGACATCTATATCCGATTCAAGCGGACGTTCGAGACCCTGGGGGATCTGGAAGGTAGAACGGTGCTTGACATCGGCTGCGGCTCGGGCGTGTACGTGATCGAATCACTGCGCCGAGGTGCAAAGCATGTTGTGGCGTTGGACGTGGCGCCAGCCATGTTGCGTCTGGTACGATCGCGATTGCAGGACTCGGGTATGGAGGACCGGTGCGAGTTGGTGTTGGGTGCTTTCCCCGATGTTTCTCTCCAGCCTGCGGACTGTGTGATTGTGATGGGTGTCATGGACTACGTGAAGAATGCTGAGGAGTTCCTGTGCCGCCTCAGACCGTTAGTCCGTGAGTCTGCCGCCCTGTCATTTCCAAGCCGGCACTGGCTGCGTACTCCCCTGCGCAAGTTCCGTTATACCCTGCGGAATTGCCCCGTCTACTTCTACGATGTGCAAGCGATCAAGAGCCTCGCTCAACACGCCGGATTCAACACGAGCGATGTATGCAAGATACCCGGTGCCGGCATGGACTTTCACGTCACGCTACAGCCGTAATCGGCAGAGCCTGTGAAAGCCACACCTGGAACCGTCACAGCGAAGAAGATGATTATGCACTGTTTCTCGATGGATGTGGAAGGGTTTTGTGGCGGGATGGCAGAGTCGATTTCTGTTCCGGCCGAGACGATGGCGGGCCCGGGCGAGTTGTCCGAGATCCAACAGAACGTAGCCGAGACGCTTGAATTCCTGGATACGTGGGGTGTGAAGGGAACGTTCTTTGTGCTTGGCAGAGTGGCTGATCTTCTGCCGGACATGGTGCGCATGATCGCGCAGGAGGGACACGAGATTGCCTCTCACAGCTTCGAGCACCTGCGTCTCTACAACATGTCGCACGAGCAGATTCACGATACGCTCACCCGCTCACGCAAGGTACTGGAGGACGTGTCGGGTACGCACGTCAAAGGGTTCCGCGCGCCCGATTTTTCCATCAATGATCAGACATTGCATATTCTTGACATGATTCAGGAAGCGGGCTATCGATACGACTCCTCACTCTACCCCATTCAAGGGCATGATGTATATGGCGTTCGAGATACGGAGCCCTGGATTTACCGGCTTCCCAACGGATTGGTGGAGTATCCGCTGAGTACGGTAGAGGTCGCGGGGTGGCGCATCCCGGCCCTGGGAGGAGGCTACTTCCGCCTGTATCCGTTGACAGTCACCCGCCGAATTCTCCGGAGGATTGAAAGGGGGGGGCATTCTGCCATGTTCTACATTCACCCCTACGAACTTGGCACCATTTGTCCGCTGGTCTCCAACTTATCTTGGCCACGGCGACTCAGACATTACGTCAACCGGGGCAAGACGAAGAAACGGTTTTGTAAGCTTTTTGTGGACCACCAATTCGGGCGTGTGGAGGATGTGCTTCAGTCACGTGGTTTTCTCTAATATCATGAAACTGACTGAAAGACCCATCGCGTGAGGTTTATAGAAAGATGCTACCGTTCTCCCATGGGTAGGCCGATGTCAGCGCTTGCCAGAGCGTTGCTTTGGTACACGAAACCTAGGATGGTATATGGATGGCGGGACAGAAAGACTAACGCGTTCCGCAAGTATACACGCATTAGCAGCAGCGCCGTCGTCATGAGCCCGGAGCGGCTGGCCATAGGAGACCATGTGTGGATATGGCATTACAGTATTGTGGATGCCTCCGAGGGGATCGAAATCGGCGAGGGCTGTCAGATCAGCTCCTGGGTCGGAATATTCACTCATGGCACCCAATCGTCGGTCAGGCTACTGGGGAATAGGTTCGTGCACACTCCCAACAGGATCAGAGGCGGTTACAATTGGGGTCCCGTCATTATTGGTAGATACTCCTTCATTGGTCCGGGCTCGATCGTTCTTCCCGGGGTGACTATTGGAAAAGGTTGCCTTATTACGGCGGGAACGGTTGTGACTAAGGATATTGCGGATTATGCGGTTGTCGCGGGACAGCCCGGAAGGATCGTGGGAAGCACGATTGAGTACGATGCGAAGCAGTTCAAAGACCACGATTACTCCAACACGTACTATGATAGTGAAGCTCTCGCACTGGTCAAGAAGAGTATCGGCAGTTGACCATCATGAAGTAGTCCACCTTCTTACAGCAAGGCGACGCCTCTCAAATGTTGTGTTCCGTGGTTCTCGGCCGCGCGATCGGCTATCCGAGGTGCACAGTACAGTGGAATAAGAGGGCGCAGCAATGGATGTACAACAGATCATGAAAGACTATATCGTTGATTGCATCCTTTTCGGAGATGGTGAGAAACTCCAGGTGAGCGCGTCGCTTCAGGAGAACCGAATTCTTGATTCTTTGGGTTTTTTAGACATCATCACGTTCATGGAGCAGAGATTCGGCATCAAGATCGACGACGACGAGGTTATCCCGGAGAATTTCGACACGCTAGGGAAGATGTCCCAGTTCGTAGAGCGGAAGATGAATGGAAGAACAGCCGCTCGGTAGGAAACTTATGAGTTGGCGGACGATTTTCTATCTTCTTTCGTGAGGGAGCCATGTGCGGCATCGTTGGCATCTGCGATCTCAAGCCCGGGCGCCGTACGAATCTGCACGACATCCAGCGAATGATGGCGCAGATTCGACACCGCGGTCCTGACCAGATGGGGATCTACCTGGACGATATCGTGGGATTGGGCCATCTGCGGCTGAGTATCGTCGATCTCCAAGGCGGGTGCCAGCCCATCCACAACGAGGACGAGACGCTCTGGATCATCTACAATGGAGAGGTGTTCAACTACATCGAACTCAAACGCGAGTTGCAGGAGCAAGGTCACCGCTTTTACACCACATCCGACACAGAGGTGCTCCTGCATCTTTATGAGCAGGAAGGTCCCCGGTGCTTGCAGCGCCTGAACGGGCAATTCGCCTTGGCCATTTGGGACGGCGTGAACAAGGAGTTGTTCCTGGCGCGGGATCGAGTTGGGATTCGGCCCTTGCACTACACGATCCATAATCAAAGACTGATCTTTGCCTCGGAGATCAAGTCCATCTTTGCGGTGAGTGGGGTGCCTCGGGCGATCGATCCCGTGTCGTTGGATCAGATCTTCACGTTTTGGACCGTTCTGCCTGGTCGTACAGTCTTCCGAGATATTCATGAGCTGCCGCCGGGACATTACATGAAGGTTTCTCGCGGCAGGGTCGAGACGAAGAGGTACTGGGAGATCCCCATTTATGAGCGGGAGGAGCAGTTGGAGGAGCCGCTGGAGACGATCTGCGAGCAAGTATCCGATCTGCTGATGGACGCCATTCGCGTCCGTTTGCGGGCGGATGTGCCGGTCGGCTGTTACGTCAGCGGCGGCCTGGACTCATCGGGCGTGGCGGCCGTCGCGGCGAAGAAACTGGGGGTCTCCTGGAACACCTTCGGGATACGCTTTGACGAGGAGGTCTTTGACGAGGGAACGCATCAGGAGAGGATGGTCTCGTTCCTGGGCTCGACACACCACCAGATCCAGGCGACGCCTCAGCGGATAGGGGATGCGTTCGCCCAAACTCTGTGGCATTGTGAGAAACCGCTTCTGCGCACCTCGCCGGTGCCGTTATGGCTGTTGTCTCGGGTCGTACATGAATGTGGACTGAAGGTGGTCCTCACAGGCGAAGGCGCGGATGAAGTGTTCGGGGGATACGACATCTTCAAAGAGGCGAAGGTCAGGCAGTTCTGGTCGCGCCGGCCGGATTCCTCTCTCCCCGCGCTTTTGCTCAATCAATTGTACGAAGACATATTCCGGGATCAGCGCGCCAAACGGCTCCGCCAGACGTTCTTTAGACAGGGACTGGATTGGTCCCGTGATCCACTCTTTTCCCATACCTTGCGATGGGACAACACTAGCCGAATCAAGACCTTCTTCTCAAGCGAGGTCAAGGCGGCAACTGGCACAGCCGATCCCTACGAGCCTGTTCGCCAGAGCCTGCCCCAACGATTCCATCAACTGGACACGGTGGGCAAGGCACAATACCTTGAGATGGCGATCTTCCTCAGCAATCACCTGCTGTCCTCGCAAGGGGATCGGGTGGCCATGGCGCATTCCGTGGAGATCCGGCTGCCGTTTCTTGATTACCGCATGATCGATCTTATGGCCAGAGTCCCTTCCCGGTGGAAGATCCTCGGCTTGAATGAGAAGCACCTTCTGAAGAAGGTGCTGCGGCCGCTTCTGCCGGACCAGATCGTCGCCCGGAGGAAGCAAGCATACCGTGCCCCCATTGTCCATTGCCTCTTGGCCGGCGCCAGCGGCGAACTCGCCAGAGGACTGCTGACTGGCAGCGCTATGCGACGTGCGGCGCTCTTCGATATCGGCAAGGTCGACAAGCTCTTGGCCAAGCTTCAAGCGGTGGAAAACCCCAGCGAGATCGACGGCATGGCCTTGGCGGGTATCTTGTCCTCTCAAATCATCCATCAGCAGTTTGTAGAGGACTATAGCCCTCGCGGGCATTCCACGATCCATCCCGATCTGGTGATCGATCGGCGTACACGCGTAAAGGCGGCGGTCTAAGTACAGACGCCACCCCCCTCACCAAAGACAAAAGCGTGACAGGCTCTACAACAAACCTTGCACATGCCTGGCAGACTCCGATACGGTTTTGCCGGAAGGCAAGTCTTGGAGGGATCGAACGTGATTGAATTCGACCCCGTCTTGGTTCATGATTGGCTTAGACGCTCCGCTCGGAGGATGCCCCAAAAGGACGCGCTCGTCTGCGGCGGCGAGCGGTGGAGCTATGGAAAGCTCGATACGTACTCCGACCGTTTTGCGGAGGTACTTATCGAATTGGGAATGCACAAGCAGGACCGGGTGGTCATTCTCACCGGCAACTGCCCCGAGACGGTTGTCAGTCTGTACGGAACACTCAAGGCCGGGAGCGTCTCTGTGATTCTCGACGCCAGTACGAGGGCGCCCAGGCTCAACTACGTCCTTAAGAACTCGGGAGCCAGGGTCGTGGTGGCCCGCGCCCATCAGATGCCCATCGTCCGGGAGGCCGTCGGGGGGGCAGGTGCCGATCTGAAGATCATATGGGCAGGTTCGCACACGGGGCGCGACGAATGCTCGGACATCCCTGGCGCCACGTGGGATGCCATGTTCTCAGCGATTTCGGGCGGAGATGGCACCAAGTCTGGACCGATAGCCGACCGGCTTCCTCAATGCATCGATATCGAGTTGGCCATGTTGATCTACACGTCGGGCACGACCGGTGATCCGAAGGGAGTCATGTGCAGCCACCGAGATGTAATATCAGCCGCCAAGAGCATCATCCAGTACCTCGATAATCAGCCGGAGGATGTCATTCTCAACACGCTGTCGTTGTCACACAGCTACGGACTGTATCAGGTGCTCACGTCATCCATGTTCGGGGGGACGGTCGTGTTGGAGAGCTCTTTTCTCTACCCCCACCTCATCTTGAAACGCATCGCCGAGGAAGGAGTCACCGGATTTCCGTTAGTCCCGAACATGGCGGTCGTGATGCTGCGTATGAACAATCTCGGCGCATATGACTTCAAAACGCTACGCTACCTAACGAGTGCCAGCGCCGCATTGCCTGTGCCACACTTGGTACGCTTGCGTCGACTGATACCGCAGGCGAAGTTCTACAACATGTATGGCCTGACCGAATGCGTGCGCGTGTGCTACTTGGAAGGTGATGAACTGGACCGGCGACCCGACTCGGTGGGAAAGACCATGCCCAACTGCGAAGTGCTCGTCGTGGACGAGAATGGGCAAGAAGTCGGACCGGGAAAGGTCGGGGAACTCATTGTCCGGGGCTCCAATGTGATGCAGGGCTACTGGAATGACCCGACGATGACCGCCAAGATCTATCTGCCGGGGCCTTACCCCGCCTGGCGATGGCTCCGCTCGGGCGATCAGTTCCGCAGGGACGAGGACGGGTTCCTCTATTTCCTCGGCCGAAAGGATGACATGATCAAGACCCGCGGCGAGCGCATCAGTCCCAAAGAGGTGGAGAACGTCCTGTGCGAGATGGAGAATGTGGCGGAGGCGGCCGTGGTGGGCGTCCCGGATGAGGTCCTTGGACACGCGATCAAGGCATTTGTGGTCCCCCGCATGGATGAATTGGACCAGAAGGCGGTTCTCAGGCACTGCGCGAACCGGTTGTCGCCGTTCATGGTCCCCAAGTACGTCGAGTTCGTTGCGGCACTTCCCAAGAACGCCAACGGCAAGATCGATAGGCGCATCTTGCAGACTGCTGAGGCTAAGTGATGAATGCGGAAATGCAAAAGGCTGTTGTGTGGGATACACTCAAGATCGACTACGCTGCCGAATCGAAGCGAATCGCAGCGGGCGTACGACGGTACGTCCATGAGACGCTGAAACGGCGCGGCGTTGTGGTTGCCCTGTCGGGTGGGATCGACAGCAGTGTCGTCGGAGCGCTGTGCGTGCAGGCGCTCGGTTCCGATCGAGTGCTGGGACTCCTGCTGCCGGAGAAGGATTCGTCCCCCGAGACAAGATCACTGAGTCAGGCGATCCTGATGCATCTGGGTATACCGTCTGAGTACCAGGACATCACGGATCTCTTGACCGCGGCACGATGCTATCGGTATCGGGATGAGGCAATCCAGAGTGTCATTCCGGACTACAGTTCATCCTGCAAATGTAAGATCGTCTTGCCGTCTCTGCTGGACCATGAGAGTCTGCGGATTTTTTCCATTGTCATTGAGTCCCCGGAGGGCCGCCAAACCCGAGCTCGATTGCCGTTGAACGCCTATTTGCAGATCGTGGCGGCCACCAATTTCAAACAGCGTACCAGGAAGATGCTCGAGTACTTCCACGCCGACAGACTCAACTATGCTGTGGCCGGCACGCCAAACCGCCAGGAATACGATCAAGGCTTCTTCGTGAAGCTCGGCGATGGAGCAGCCGACATCAAGCCGATTGCACATCTTTATAAGACCCAGGTCTATCAGATGGCGGAGTTTCTCGGCCTGCCCCGAGAGATCTGCGGGCGTCTGCCCACGACAGACACGTACTCGATGCCACAGGACCAGGAGGAGTTCTATTTCTCCGTCCCATACTACGTGCTGGATTTCTGCCTGTACTCCAAGAACCATGATGTGCCGGTAGATGAGACGGCTCAGGCTCTCTCATTGGAGACGCACCAGGTCAAGCGCATCTACGAGGACATCGACGCCAAGCGAAGGACGACCCGCTATCAACACCGGCCCCCGCTGTTGATCGAGCCTATCGGTGAGATCCACACGTAGGATTGATGCATGGCCCCGCCGACGTGTACCTGATCACGGATGAGACGGACAATCAGGAAATGGAGTGAGCCGGTATGATAAACGCGGCAGCAACCTCGGAGAAGGTCCACTGGAAGGTACAACTGTTCAAGCTCAACTATGACCGTCAGGAACTCGATGCAGCGATAGATGTGATTCAGAGCGGCTGGATTACGATGGGCGAGAAGACCATATCTTTCGAAGAGTCGTTTGCCGAGTTCCTTGGTCAAGGCGTCCACTGCACCGCCACGTCGAGCGGCACGGCGGCCCTGCACATGGCGTTGCTGGCGGCCGGCATCGGACCAGGCGATGAGGTCATCGTTCCGTCGCTCACGTTTGTGGCGGATATCAATGTCGTGTGGGTCGTTGGCGCACGGCCTGTGCTCGCGGACTGCACTTCCTACGATGACTGGAATATTTCGCCCGAAGGGATTGCTGCCGCAATGACGCCTCGCACCAAGGCGGTTCTCGTCGTCCATTACGCGGGATATGCGTGCGACATGGACGCCATCAGGGCAGCGATCCAGGAGACGTCGGACGGCAGGACGGTGTACCTCATAGAAGACGCTGCCCATGCCCCGGGCGCCGATCACAGAGGCCAAGCCTGTGGAACCATCGGGGACATAGGGTGTTTCAGTTTCTTCACGAACAAGAACCTGTCTGTTGGTGAGGGGGGGATGTTTGTCACGCGATCCGAGGAACTGCATGAGAAGGGCAGGTATTTGCGCTCCCACGGCATGACGGCACTGACGCTGGATCGGCACCAGGGGAGGAGCACCTCCTATGATGTTATCCAGCCCGGGCTCAACTATCGGATGGATGAGATCAGAGCGGCAATCGGTCTCGTTCAGCTTGCGAAACTGCCGGAGGCCAATCGTCAGAGGATGCGGCTCGTGAAGCACTATCAGGAACTGCTGTGCGGCACACCGACGCTCCATGTACCCTTCCGCGACCACATGCTCGGTAGGCCGAGTTATCACATCTTTCCCGTTCTCCTGGACACGTCGATTGATCGTGCGGAGGTCATGGCCGGACTCAAAGAACGCGGCATACAATCCAGCATCCATTATCCGTCATTTCAGGGGTTTACCGCGTTCAGTCATGCAGGCCTGTCACGCACCCCCACTGCAATGGACATATCACACCGGGAGCTTACTTTGCCTCTCTTTCCGACGATGACCTTCGCTCAGGTCGAGTTGGTTTGCTCGGCATTGCGGCGATTCGTCGGCTGACGATCTGGTTTCGGCCGCACGCATCCAGCACCGCCCGATGTGCCGGCGATGGAGTTCTCTTGGTCTTGCCCGCCATTCCTGTGGGACACGTGCTTGCGCGAGAATCTCGGCTCGCAGGTACCAGTCATGACATCTACTCGGGTGAACGTATGGACAATCTCCTCCATTTGATCGGAAGGGGCGAGCCGCTGCTTACGGACGATATCCGCGCGTGGGAATCCCAGCTTTCTTCACACGTTCAGGACAATTCTTTCCTGGTCGTTGGTGGCGCCGGATCTATCGGACAGGCCGTGGTCAAAGAGCTTTTCCAACGCAAACCAAGACATCTACTTGTGGTGGATATCAGCGAGAACAATCTGGTGGAACTCGTACGCGACCTGCGGAGCTCGCTCGGTTACATCGCAGGGGACTTTCGCACGTTTGTCCTGGATAGTGGTTCCTGTGAGTTCGACGCGTTCCTCGCGCATGAGGGCCC
>Ga0315277_10001064_pt1 | contig 41058 bp, 47 predicted proteins | sample YL17G05_15_MG_FD_203695 | JGI IMG/M metagenome (GOLD analysis project Ga0315277, IMG submission 203695) | Sediment microbial communities from Yellowstone Lake, YNP, Wyoming, USA - YL17G05_15 | ecosystem: Environmental > Aquatic > Freshwater > Lake > Sediment | place: USA: Wyoming | collected... | reverse complement strand
CGGGCGGTATAAGGGCCTCTGACGGCCAGAAGATCACGTTTTTTGAAATGGCGGAGCGAAAAGCCGTTGCGGAAGACAAGCTTCAAATGCTTCAAGAGGTCAGAGAGAGCCTTGCCGACCTCTACATGAAGACCGGGCAATTCGAGCTTGCGGCGGACTATTTAGACCGATTATATGAGACTGCAGCGACCGCAAAAGCGAAACGAGCCATATTACCGGACCTTATGTATGTCTATTTGCGAATCCCCGACGTTGATTTGGCCTCAAGACTGCTTGAAGACTGCCTTCTGGAGCAGGATCTGGATAGTAATGACGCCATTCTAAGCTCAGTGGAGGATTATTTTGCAGAACTGCCGGTGGGCACAGATCCAAACGAATTATTGGACGCATTTGCCAAGGTCCAGGTCCCAAGGAGCAGGCCATTGTGGCAGAATCGGCTCAGGGAGTGGATGATCCGCTTCGGCAAAGGCAAGGCCGGCGGGAAGTTGAAGCCGGACGGAACATAAAGTGCCGTTGGCCGCTCGATTATCCGACCTGAGAACTTTGGTGGCTGCGGTGGCGGGAGAACGGCCATTTGCCTGGATTCTTGGTGCATCCCGTTAAAGGGCGGGCGTCTAAGTCCTGTTTGCCTGTTACAGAGGCAGAGATCTTGGTTGTAACCTACGCATTCGCGTAGGCACCGAATTTTTTTTACATTTTTTGAGATTTTCCGGTTTTTTGTGGTTGCACATTCCTCTTAGTTCCTGTAAACTCAAGCGTTTATATTAAATGCGTTACGACAATTGACATTTCTGGATGCCGGTTTAATATAGCCGTGGCCAGAAACAAGGGGAATTGTTCGTATTTTTGTATGTACGGGCAAGGCAGGTTAGTTTGTTCTTATTCGATCTCCAAGCTGGTTTGGCAGACCGAGTATCGCTGCTGTAGCTCAGCCGGTAGAGCGCGTCCTTGGTAAGGACGAGGTCATGGGTCCAAATCCCATCAGCAGCTAAATGCAACTGGTTCAAGCCGGGACACCGCGCTGCGCTTTGGCGGGGCGCGATAGGTTTTGGTTGTGGGTAAGCTATAGATTCGAGTTTTTGGCGTTTGAGAATAGGTGGTAGAGCAAGAGACTACGGAGCAATTCAATACTAACCCAGGACATTGGAGGTTTAGATAAAAATGGCTAAGGCTGTATTCGAGCGAACAAAACCACATATCAACGTTGGAACTATCGGTCACGTGGACCACGGCAAGACGACTCTGACAGCCGCGATGACGAAGGTGATGGAGTTCAAGGGGCTGTCGAAGTTTAAGTCTTACGATGAGATTGCCAAGGCGTCTGAGGCCCAGGGCCGGCGGGACCCAACGAAGATTCTGACGATATCGACGGCGCACGTTGAATATGTGACGGAGAATCGGCACTACGCCCACATTGATTGTCCGGGCCATGCGGACTATGTAAAGAACATGATAACCGGTGCGGCACAAATGGACGGCGCAATTCTTGTGGTCAGTGCGGCCGACGGCCCGATGCCACAGACCCGTGAGCATATTCTTCTGGCCCGCCAGGTCAATGTTCCGAAGCTTGTGGTCTTCCTTAACAAGATTGACTTGGTTGACGACCCGGAGCTGATCGATCTGGTCGAGCTCGAGATAAGAGACCTGCTCAACAAGTATGAGTTTCCAGGCGACGATATCCCGATTATCAAGGGCAATGCCCTGGGGGCAATGAGGGCTAAGAGTATAGACGACCCCAACTGTCCGGCGATTGTTGAGCTGCTCAAGGTGATGGATGAGTACATTCCCATGCCGGTTCGCGATGTTGATAAGCCGTTCCTTCTGCCTATCGAGGATGTTTTCAGCATCAAGGGTCGCGGCACAGTCGGGACCGGCCGAGTGGATCGCGGCAAGATTCACGTGGGCGAGGAGGTTGAGATCATTGGTCTTTCCAAGGAGACTCGCAGGACCGTTGTTACGGGCGTCGAAATGTTTAACAAGACGCTTAGTGAAGGACAGGCCGGCGACAACATCGGACTGTTGCTGCGAGGCGTGGAAAAGAAAGAGTTGGAGCGTGGACAGGTTTGTGCGGCGCCCGGCAGCATTACGCCTCATACGAAGTTCGAGTCCGAGGTCTATGTGCTGACGAAGGAGGAGGGCGGTCGGCATACGCCGTTCTTCCCGGGTTACAGGCCGCAGTTCTACTTCAGAACGACGGACGTTACCGGTTCCATTCACGCAATGAAGAGCCGGGACGGCAAGACGGCCGAGATGTGCATGCCCGGCGACAACATAGCCATGGACGTAGAGATCATTTCGCCGATAGCTATGGAAGAAGGGCTTCGCTTCGCTATTCGCGAAGGCGGTCGAACGGTCGGCGCCGGCGTAGTGACCAAGATTATCGAATAATTGTCTCGGTTCGGGTTCGAAGCTGCCCGAGTGCAGCAGACGAGTTCTCTGTGTGACGCAGTATATCCGGCTTGAACGCCGCCGTGAATAGCGTATTATTCTGCGCCGGTCGGCGCGCCCAGGTGGGAACGAATTGTATGGCCAAGAAAAAGAGCAAAAGGGAATATGTCTGGCTTGAGTGCAGTCAGTGCAGCCAAAGAAACTATCGCACGGATGTCAGTGTGGCGGAGGGTGCGCCGAAACTCAGCTTAAAGAAGTATTGCAAAAAGGAGCGTGCTCATACAGTTCACAAGATACGGCGAAAATAGCCTTGTGCCCCTCCTTGCGGTGACAATGAAAACGATAGTTAGGCCAGTAGCTCAATTTGGCAGAGCGTCGGTCTCCAAAACCGAAGGTTGGGGGTTCAATTCCCTCCTGGCCTGTTTTTGCCGAGTTGAATTGTCGGCGAGCTCGAAGAGACGGATTCAATAAGGGATTTTGTGATCATGGGTTTTAATATCTACAAACGAGGCCAAGGCAAATATACAAGGCTGTGCACCGCCTTTGGCGGGGCGTTAATCGCCGGGGGCGGCTGTTGGAGGCTTTATCAGAAGCTTGGCGCCTGGCTGACGGGCCTGTCGAGGAATACTGCGATGTGGGTCGAGATGATGGTTCCGGTCGGTTTATTCGTGGTTTTGGCCCTTTTCCTGTTGTGGCTGGTGAACAAACCTTCCGTTGCCGACTTCATGATCGCCGCCGAGGGGGAAATGAAGAAGGTTAGCTGGTCGAGCAAGCAGGAGATCATTGTTTCGACGACCGTTGTGATCGTCGTTGTGTTCCTGATGGCCCTGATGCTGTTCGTTACGGATATGACTTTCAGGACGTTTTTCACGTGGATACTGGAAGGATAGTGGTTGTGCGGTCGAAGGGCGCGTACGGCACAGATTAAAAGACACGAAAAAAGGTATTGATATGCTGTGGTACGTTCTGCGAGTTGCGGCAAACAAAGAGGTTCAGGTCAGAAAATCTCTTGCGCAAAAAGTCGAGAAGGAAGGCTTGGCCGACATTATCGGTCGAGTCGAAGTCCCCGTCGAGCAGATCAAGCGCATCCGCGGCAACAAGCAGACCATCCATAAGAGGAAACTGTACCCGGGTTATGTGTTTATGGAAATGCAGGCTACGGAAGACGGTCGCGTGCCGGAAAAGGCATGGTTCCTGATAAAGGGGACTGCGGGCGTCGGCGATTTTATAGGCACGGAGGGTGTGCCGACTCCGATGAGAGATACTGACGTGGCCAAGATGCTGCTGGAGGCTGAGAGGCCTGAGGAGGCGCCGAGCATCAAGGTCGAGTTTCAAAAGGGCGACCAGATCAAGATTCGTGAAGGGGCGTTCGAGAATTTCGAGGGCGTGGTCGATTCAATCGATACCGAGCGGGGGATTGTCAAGGTGATTGTGACAATATTCGGCAGAAGCACCCCCCTTGACATTGAGTACTGGCAGATCGAGAAGGTCTGATGGTCGTCGGGTAGGAATTCGGCGGCTGACATCCGTGGAGGTTCAGTTAACCAGATATTTAGAGGCAGATAGAGGTAAGCAATGGCCAAAGAAGTAGCGGTAAAGATTAAGCTGCAGGCGCCGGGCGGGCAGGCGACTCCCGCGCCGCCGATAGGTCCGGCCTTGGGGCAGCACGGCGTGAACATCGGGCAGTTCGTTTCTCAGTTCAACGAGCGCACGAAAGACTTAAACGGAATGACCGTGCCGGTTGTCATAAGCGTTTATTTAGACAAGAGTTTTACGTTTGAGGTCAAGAGCCCACCGGCTGCGGTTTTGATTAAGCAGGCCGCTGAGATCGCCAAGGGCAGCGGCGTCCCAAACAAAGAGAAGGCTGGAAAGATCACCTCCGAACAGGTCCGTAAAATCGCCGAAAAGAAGTTCAAAGACCTCAACGCATACGACCTGGACCAGGCGGAAAAGATTATCAGAGGCACGGCTCGGAGTATGGGCGTCGATGTGATTGATTGAATCGAGTTGATTATTGAAAAGAAGTTTAGGCCACACGTAGAGAGCGAATATGGCGATTAGAAGCAAAAGATACAAGAAAGAGGCCGATCTGTTGCCTGAAGGTCCGGTCAGTCTAAGTCAGGCCGTGGACAAAATAAGATCGTTCAAGTCTGTAAAATTCGACCAAAGCGTCGAATGCGTCGTACAATTAGGCATCGATCCGAAGCAGGCGGACCAACTAGTTCGAGGCTCCATATCGCTGCCGCACGGTGTGGGCAAACAGAAGAAAGTGATTGCTTTCTGCGAAGATTCTGAGGTTGAATCCGCGCGTGCCGCCGGCGCCATTGAGGCTGGATGTGATGATTTGGTCAAGAAGGTCTCCGACGGGTGGATGGATTTCGACGTTGCTATTGCCTCGCCCAAAGTGATGGGCAAAGTTGGTAAGCTCGGGCGCGTGCTCGGTCCGCAGGGGAAGATGCCTTCTCCCAAGAACGGGACGGTGACCGGCGATATTGCAACGGCGATAAGCGAATTCGCCGCCGGCAAGGTCGAGTTTAGGAGTGATGCCGGCGGAAACGTGCACGCTGTGGTGGGCAAGCAAAGTTTCGAGCCTCAAAAGCTACAGGAGAATATCGAGGCATTTATATCGCATATAAAGAAGATTAAGCCTTCCACGACCAAAGGCGCTTATATCAAGAAGATATGTGTCTCGGCGACGATGAGCCCCTCCGTTGCCGTGGAATGTTAAAGAAATCGGCAATTATCGATAACGTTAGAGGAACGACGAAAAATGAGCAAATACGTAAAAGGATTATTCCAGGCGGAGCTTGCAAAGAGGATTCGCGACGAGAACATCCGGGACTTTCTGGTTGTCAGCACGCTCGGCGTTGGAGGCGTTGACAACAATCTTATGCGAGGCCAGTTGAAGGCCAAGGGCATCAAGCTGATGGTTATCCGCAATTCTCTATTCAAGAAGGCGCTGGAAGCTGAGCAGATGGCCGACGCGGCGCAGTTGTTCGAGGGGTGCTGCACAATCGCCTACGGCGGCGACAGCATAGTCGATGTGGCCAAGGAGATGGCTGTGTGGGCCAAGAAGCTGCCGGTGATCGGCATTAAAGGCGCATTTCTTGATAACTTTGTGATGGGCGCCGAAGAGGCCGCCCGGATATCAAAGATGTCCACGCGTGCTGAGCTGCTCGGCCAGATCGTTACCTTGATACAGTCTCCTGGGGCGATGATAGCCTCGGCTATAGGCGCGCCGGCCGGTATTATCGCCGGGTGCATTAAGACTCTCGCGGATAGGGATGAAAAGCAAGCCGCCTGAATTGCCTTCGGAAACCGACGGGCGAAAGGGTCCGGGTCGTAAATTATTAGTTGCTTGAGTGGCTGCCCCGGCGACGGGTTAAATGAGACGACGCAGTTTCAGCTACCACCAGGCCTTTAAGAATAGGAGTTGATGTAAAATGGCAGAAGAAAAAGCTGAGGAAACGAAAGAGACACAGCAGGCCGACAAGGCCCCGGAGAAGACCAAGGAAGCGAAAGACGAAAAAGACGCCAAGAAGTGGAGCAGCGAGATCAAGAAGCTTGGCGATAAGATAGTCGGTCTTACACTCATGCAGGCCAAGGAGCTGGGTGATTATCTCAAGGAAGAGCACGGTATTGTGCCGGCCTCCGCCGGCGCCGTAATGGTCGCCGGTCCCGCAGCAGGGGGCGGCCCTGCCGAGCAAGCGGAAGAGAAGAGCAGCTTCAATGTGATTCTCAAAAGCTTTGGCGACAAGAAGATTCAGGTGATTAAAGAGGTAAGGGCGCTAACCGGATTGGGATTGAAGGAGGCCAAAGACCTCGTTGACGGTGTGCCCAAGCCGGTCAAAGAGGGTATTAGCAAAGCGGATGCCGAAGCAGTTGTAAAGCAGCTTGAGGCTGCCGGTGCCGTTGCTGAAATGGTCTAATCGCCGCAGCGCATAGCGCAAGGCGGGAAAAACATTGAATTTCGTATCTTGTTCGCCCTTGAAGGGAGTACCGGATGATTTCACAAAACGTTCGTAATTTCGGCAAGATCCGCGATGCCGTTGAAGTCCCGGACCTGGTCGCGATTCAGAGGAAGGGTTTCGAGGACTTTCTGCAAAAGGATGTCGCTCCCACGAAGAGAAAATGCGTGGGGCTTGAAGCTCTATTCCAAGAGATCTTCCCGATCGAGAGCTACGACAAGAGCATGAAACTGGAGTATCTCTGCTATGAGCTGGAGAGCCCGCACTATACTCCCACTCAGTGCAGACAGCTTCGCTTGACTTACGGCTATCCGCTCAAAATACATTGCAGATTGACGACCAAGAATAGCGCAGATTCGACCGAGCAGGCGATATACCTCGGCGAGATGCCTATTATGATAGGCGGCGGCGAGTTCATAATTAACGGCGCGGTCAGGGTCATAGTGAACCAATTGCACCGAAGCCCGGGTGTCGATTTCCTAATCGAGAGCAAAGAGGGCGACAGGGTCCTGCACGGCGGCAGGATCATACCCGAAAGAGGCAGTTGGATCGAAATAGGCGTTACGCACAAAGACGTCCTGGCCGTCAAAATAGATCAGTCCAGCAAGATACCCGCGACGGTCTTCCTGCGCGCTATTGATCCCGATTACGCCTCGACGGGCGCGATAATTCGACTTTTCTACAAGACCAAGAATGTGCCTTTGGACAAGCTCTCTGCGACGATGTGGGCCGTTGAGCCCATAGTTGACGGCGAGACCGGCGAGATCATAGTGAAAGCCGGAGCTCAGCTCAGTGACAAGGTTTCTATCGTTCAGCAAGCCCTCTCGGCCACTAAGGGCAAGAAGGGGGTCAAGAAATCGAGAAAGACAGAGGTCGAGATCGAAGTGATCGATTCGCCGCGGGATACGATGATTCTGACGACGCTTAGGGAGGATGATTGCCAAAGCCATGAGCAGGCCCTGCTGAAGTTCTATATGAGACTAAGGCCGGGCAATCCGCCGAATGAAGAGAAGGCCAAAGCCTTCTTCGCCGAGAAGTTCTTCGATCCTAATCGTTATCGCCTCGGCAAAGTGGGCAGGTTTAGGCTCAATCGCAAGTTCAATCAGTCGGTGCCTGAAGACGAAATGACGCTTCGGCCCGAAGATTTCTTCAACACTATGAAATACATCGCGGCCCTGCGGAACAACGAGGGCGAGGTGGACGACATCGACCATCTCGGCAACAGGCGCCTGCGCACGATTGATGAGCTCGCCGCCGATGAAATCAGGAAAGGGCTGCTGAAGCTTCGCAAAACCGTGCAGGAACGGATGAGTATGAAGCGGGACGTCGAGGAGCCCCTGCGTGTGGCCGATCTGGTTAATTCCAAGAGCGTCTCGAGCAGCATCAACTATTTCTTCGGGCGCGGGGAGCTGAGCCAGGTCGTTGACCAGACCAACGCATTGAGCCAGTTGACTCACGAGCGGCGACTGTCCGCCCTCGGTCCGGGAGGTCTCAACAGAAGGCGTGCCGGCTTTGAAGTTCGCGATGTGCACATTAGCCACTATGGCAGAATCTGCCCGATTGAGACGCCCGAAGGGACAAATATCGGCCTGATTGCGTCACTGGCGATATTTGCAGCTATAGACGAATACGGATTTCTGCTCACACCGTATTGCAAAGTCCAGAACGGCAAACTCACCGGCGAGGTGGAGTACCTGCGAGCGGATGATGAGATGAAAGCGGTATTTGCGCCCCCAAGCGTGGTTGATATTGAGACCGGAAGAATCCACAAGGGGCAGGTTCTCGCTCGTGAAAAGGGCGAGTTGGCGCACGTTGACAGCAGCGCCGTGAACTACGTTGACATCTCGCCCAAGCAGCTTGTTGGGATTTCGGCGGCGCTTATTCCGTTCCTGGAGCATGACGACGCCAACCGTGCGTTGATGGGCTCGAACATGCAGCGTCAGGCCGTTCCTTTGCTCACCTCTGAACCGCCTTTGGTCGGCACAGGAATGGAAGAGGTGGTCGGAAATAACTCGAGTATGGTTATTCGAGCCAAGAGCGCCGGAGTCGTTACACGGGTGGACGCCACGAGAATTGTAATAGACCAGACCGACGAATATGAGCTTGAGAAATTCGTAGGCCTCAATGAGAGAACTTGTCTGAACCAGAAACCGGTGGTGAAGCTCGGCGAGAAAGTCCACAAGGGCCAGATCATAGCGGATGGCGGCGGAACTTGCGAAGGCATTTTGTCGCTCGGCAAAAACATCCTTGTCGGTTTTGTTTCCTACGACGGTTTCAACTTCGAGGACGCCATTATTGTCAGCGAGAAACTCTGCAGGAACGACAGCTTCACGAGTATTCATATTGATGAATTCACCGCCGAAGTCCGCGAAACGCGCCTGGGCAAGGAAGAATTCACCGCGGACATCCCCAACGTCAGCGAAAGGGCGTTGCGGAACCTCGACGAGTTCGGCGTTGTCCGAGAAGGGACACGTGTCTGTACGGGAGACATCCTTGTGGGCAAAGTTGTGCCTAAGAGCAAGACCGAGCTGACGCCGGAAGAGAAGCTGCTGCATGCGATTTTCGGCAGGGCCGGCGAGGATGTCAAGAATGATTCGCTCGAGCTGCCCAGCGGATACGAAGGCGTGGTAATCAAGACCGAGCGGTTCACCAGGCGCGGCGCAGGCTCTGACGAGCAGAAGAAGACGCTGGCCGCTCAGATTAAGGACTTTGAAACCCAAATGCAGGCCAAAGAGTGCCTTCTCTTCAGGCAGCTTATCGAGGCGATCCAGAAGAAACTTGAAGTCAATATAGTCGATCCCTCGACGCGTCAGAAGGTCGGAGTGAGCGACGATGACGAGGTCATCTACGAGCAGATAGAGAATTTCAGCATTAAGTGGGTAAAGCCCGCCGCGTTGCGTGACGACGCCCAGAAGATTGTCGATAAGTTCTGGGTCAAGATCCGCGAGGCTCAGGAGGAGAAGACTCGCCGAATCGAAACGCTCAAGCACGGCGACGAACTGCCCAGCGGCGTTCTCCAAATGGCGAAGGTTTACGTTGCGATTAAGAGGTCGCTGTCTATCGGCGATAAGGTAGCGGGGCGACACGGCAACAAGGGCGTAATCGCGAAGATTATGCCGGAAGAGGATATGCCGTTCCTCGAAGACGGTACGCCTCTGGACATATTGCTCAACCCTCTCGGTGTGCCGAGCAGAATGAACGTCGGGCAGATTCTCGAAACACACCTCGGTTGGGTGGCAAAGGTTCTGGGCTTTACCGCCGTAACTCCCGTCTTCGACGGCGTCACGGAAGCGAAGATACAGGAATTGATGGCAGAGGCAAATGCCCGCGTAGCTCAGAGACGTGCCGAGCTTGAAGAGAAGCGGCAAGTGCCTCCCCTTGACGAGTTCTTCGTGACCATTCCGAAAACGCTGAAGACTCAACTGTATGACGGCAGGACGGGCCAGCCGTTCGATCAGCAAGCGACCATCGGATATATCTACATGATGAAGCTGCATCATCTTGTTGACGACAAGATTCACGCCAGAGCGACGGGGCCTTACAGCCTGATTACTCAGCAGCCGCTGGGAGGAAAGGCCCGGACCGGCGGGCAGCGATTCGGCGAAATGGAGGTCTGGGCCCTCGAGGGCTACGGCGCCGCCTATACGCTCCAGGAGATGCTGACCGTCAAGAGCGACGACGTCGAGGGGCGAACGAAGATTTACGAGTCTATGGTCAAGGGCCAGAACACGCTCGAAGCCGGAACACCTCTATCTTTCGACGTGCTCTGCAACGAAATACGAGGTCTGGGACTCAACATACAACTTGAGAAGAAACGATTGGGAAGCGATATTCTGTGAAACCGATTGATTATTGAGTTTTAGATCGTCAATTGCAAGGGGCCTTAAATGTTAGGAAATATTTACGACCGCATCAACGACTACGGCTCGGTCAAGATCTGTCTGGCCGGCCCAAACGATATTCGCAGTTGGTCTTTCGGCGAGGTCCGCAAACCGGAGACTATCAACTACCGGACTTATCGTCCCGAAAAAGACGGGCTGTTTTGCGAGCGAATATTTGGGCCTGAACGAGACTGGGAGTGCGCGTGCGGAAAGTACAAGGGCACGAAGTTCAAGGGCATCATTTGTGATCGATGCGGCGTGAAAGTGACGCACAGCCGCGTTCGCCGCAAGCGGATGGGACATATCAACCTGGCCGCTCCTGTCGTCCATATTTGGTTCTTCAAGGCCATACCGAACCGCCTCGGCACTATGCTGGCGATGAAAACCTCAGACCTGGAAAAGATAATTTATTTCCAGGATTACGTTGTTACGGATGTGGGGCAGAGTCCCCTGAAGGTTGGCCAGCTCCTTAGCGAAGGCGAGTACCGAGAGGCGGTCGAGAAGTACGGCGGGGCGTTCCGGGCCCTTATGGGCGCCGAAGCCGTTAAGGTCTTGCTGACCAGTCTTGATCTCAATGCCATCAGCGTGCAGCTTAGGGAGGAGATTGAGAAGACCAACAGCAGACAGAAGATCAAAGATCTTACGAAGCGGCTGAAAACCATTAATGAAGTCATAAACAGCAGCAACAAGCCTGAATGGATGGTGCTTGACGTTGTTCCCGTCATTCCGCCGGACCTCAGGCCCCTGGTTCTTCTGGAGAGGGACAACTTCGCCACCAGCGACTTGAACGATCTTTACAGGCGGATCATCAATCGAAACAACCGCCTTAAGAAACTTATCGATCTTAACGCGCCCGATGTCATTATCCGGAACGAGAAGCGAATGCTTCAACAAGCGGTCGATTCACTGCTGGACAACGGCCGTTGTCGCAGGCCCGTGCTGGGCAGCAACAATCGCCCGCTCAAATCCCTGACCGACATGATCAAGGGCAAGCAGGGCCGATTCCGCGAGAATTTGCTGGGCAAACGCGTCGATTACTCGGCTCGCTCGGTAATCGTCGTCGGCCCTAATCTCAGACTCTATCAGTGCGGGTTGCCCAAAAAGATCGCCCTGGAATTGTACCAGCCGTTTATTATTCGCAAGCTTAAACAGCACGGGCTATCAGACACAATTAAGAGCGCCAAGAGAATGATCGAACGCCGGGACGAGCAGGTTTGGGATATCCTTGAAGAGGTAATTCATCAGCACCCGGTGCTGCTGAACCGTGCCCCGACGCTTCACCGAATGGGTGTTCAGGCGTTTGAGCCGGTGCTTGTGGAAGGCAACGCCATTATGCTGCACCCACTGGCGTGCAAAGGCTTCAACGCGGACTTCGACGGCGACCAGATGGCCGTGCATCTTCCTCTGAGCGTCGAGGCACAAGCCGAGACGCATATCCTTATGATGACAACAGGGAACATCTTCTCGCCCTCCAACGGCTCTCCAATGGTCGGCCCTTCCCAGGATATGGTGATGGGCAACTACTATTTGACCCATTCTAATCCGCGTCAGTGGGCCGAAGACCAGCCGGATGAAAAGATACCAGCCTTTAAGGATCCTTTCGAGGCGATGATGGCATACGATGCCGGCAAGATTCATCTGCAGGCAAAGATAAAGGTCCGCGTTACCAGACGCCTCAGAGACGATTTTGTCGCATCTTGGGCAGGCAAAAAAGGGGGCGGCTCGCCATCCGCCTCGTTTCAATCGGGCGGCGCTGTCATCAAGACAACGGTGGGCAGATGCATCTTCAATGATATCCTGCCTGCCGGGATGCCGTTTTATAACGAAACGATGTCTCAAAAGAAACTCAGCCGGGTTATCAGTGATTGTTTTAAGTTCGCAGGTTCCGCGGAAACCGTTGATTTGCTCGACAGAATAAAGGATTTAGGCTTCAAGTACGCTACGCTTGGAGGTCTCAGCTTTGGCATTACAGACCTGAAGATACCGCCCAAAAAACAGGAGATCATCGATCAGGCCGAGAAGAGAGTCGATAAAATCCACAAAAACTACGACAACGGCGTCCTCACCGAGGGCGAACGATACAACCAGGTCATCGACGCCTGGACCAATGCTCGTGTTGCCGTTACCAACGAAATGATGCGAGGGCTTAAGGACGATACTACTGACGACGGCAAGCCCTATCTGAACCCGATTTTCCTTATGAGCGATTCAGGCGCAAGGGGAAGCGTTGATCAGATTCAGCAGCTTGCCGGGATGCGGGCATTGATGGCCAAGCCGAGCGGCGAGATTATCGAAACGCCTATCAAATCCAACTTTCGCGAGGGCCTGACGGTTCTCGAGTATTTCAGCTCAACTCACGGCGCTCGCAAGGGGTTGGCTGATACGGCTCTTAAGACTGCCAACTCGGGCTATCTTACTCGTAAGCTTATTGACGTAGCGCAGAATGTGATCATCATCGAGCACGACTGCCAGACGCTGCAGGGTATTACCAAAAGCGTTGTCAGCCGAGGCGAGCAGGTTGATATGCCGCTTCCCGAGCTGATCGTAGGCAGGACCGCCAGAGATAATATCCGCAACCCAATCACCGACGAGATGATTGTTCGAGAGAACGAGGTGATAACGCCGGATGCGGCCGCAAAGATCGAGGCTCTGGGCCTTGACGCGATCAGGGTTAGAAGTCCCTTGACCTGCGACAGCATTTTTGGCGTTTGTGCAAAGTGCTTCGGTTGGGATATGAGCACGGGCGCCTTGGTGGAAGAGGGCTCGGCTGTCGGCATTGTCGCGGCACAGTCAATCGGCGAGCCGGGCACACAGTTGACGCTCCGAACCTTCCATACCGGCGGAGTTGCTGAAAGGGCAATTCTCGAACGCCAGCAAAATGCTACTCACAATGGGAAAGTCCAGTATCGTGATATTAACGCCGTCACCGTCAAGCGCGAAAGCGGCGTCAGTGAGACCGTCGCCCTGAAGCGCAACGGAGAAATCGCCCTGCTTGACGCAAAGGACCGTGAGCTCGACAGGTTCAAGGTTCCTTATGGCGGCGTTATTCTGGTCGAGGACAACTGCACGGTAAAACTCGGCACCCCGCTGTTCCAGTGGGACCCGCACCGTATTCCCATCCTTGCTGAGGTGAACGGCGTTATCCGGTTTGTCGATATTGCCGAAGGCGAGACAATTGGGATTGAAGAAGAGCGCAAGGGCCAAGCCGGCAAGCCGATCGTCATCGAGCATAAAGGCGACAAGCACCCGCAGATTATTATCGAAGATGCTAAGGGTAAGATTCTCGACGTGCACTATTTGCCTGCGGGAGCGAGAATCGAGGTTATCGAGGGCCAGCAGGTGCAGGCCGGCCAGTTGCTCGCCCATCAGCCCAGAGCGACCGGCGGCACTCAGGACATTACCGGCGGCTTGCCCAGAGTTACAGAGGTCTTCGAGGCCAGAAAACCCAAGGATCCTGCCGCTATGGCTGAGATTAGCGGACGGGTTGAGTTGCGAAGCGATAAACGCAAGGGCAAAATGACGATTACCATTCGCAACGAAGAAAGCGAAATGGAGAAGGAGCACCACGTTCCGCGCGACCGACACCTTAACGTTCATACCGGTGATTTCGCCGAGGCCGGCGATGCCCTCACCGATGGGCCTCTCGTCCCCCATGACATCCTGCGAATCAAGGGTGAAGAGGCCCTCCAGAGGTATCTGATCGCAGAGATCCAGAATGTCTATCGCTCGCAGAACGTCAATATCAACGATAAGCACATTGAAATCATCTGCTCGCAGATGATGCGAAAAGTTGAGATCGAGTCTGTCGGCGACAGCTCCTTCCTGCCCGGTGAGGTTGTGGACAAGTTTATGTTCAGAAAAGAGAATGATAGACTGGCTCAGAGTCTCAGAGTCGTGCATCCCGGCGACGTAACCGACCTGAAGGAAGGCGATGTAAAGGACAAGAAGGAGCTTGCTGCTCTGAACGACAAGGTCGAGATGATTGGCGGGACGCCGGCGAAGACCAAGCGGGCAAAGCCCGCCATCGCCCAGACGTTGCTGTTGGGAATTACTAAGGCGTCCTTGTGGTCGGAAAGTTTCATCGCTGCCGCGAGTTTCCAGGAAACAACGAAGGTCTTGACTCAGGCGTCACTGGCCGGTAAAATAGACGAATTGTATGGCCTGAAGGAAAATGTTATACTGGGTCATCTTATACCGGCGGGCACGGCCTTCAAACCGTATTTGGATATTAGGGTCAAGCACCTCGTCGAGGCGCCGCTGCACAAGGAATTTGTGGAATCTGAAGAAGTCGTCGAGGCCAAAGAGGCGGAGGCGAAGGCCGAAGCCGCCATTAAAGAAGCTCTGGGCATTAAGTAATTACTTGTTGTTCTACTTTAAGAGATACGAATTATGCCGACTATGAATCAGTTAGTTAGACGTCCGAGGTCAACATCGAAGGCCCGCAAAAGGGTCTCTGACATCAGCGGTTCGCCGCAGAAGCGGGGTGTCTGCCTGATTGTCAGGACTCAGACGCCTAAGAAGCCGAACTCCGCTCTGCGGAAGATCGCCCGTGTCAGGCTGACAAACGGCAAAGAGGTTACGGCCTATATTCCCGGCATCGACCACAACCTCCAGGAGCACAGCACCGTTATCATTCGCGGCGGGCGAGTGCGAGATTTGCCGGGTGTTCGTTATCATATTGTCCGCGGCGTCCTTGATTGTGCCGGTGTTGCAAACCGTAAACAGGGCAGAAGCAAGTACGGGGCAAAGAAATAGCCGGTCTGCGGAACTCGAAATAAACCAGGTACAAAATATGGCGAAGAAGTTTACAAGATCAAGTCAACAGCTTAAGCCGGATCCGAAGCTAAATAGCAGGCTTGCATCCAAGTTCATCAACGCGTTGATGTTGGCCGGCAAGAAGAGCACGGCGCAGAGTGTCTTCTACGACGCACTGGATATTATAGGCGGCAAGATCGCCGATGTCCAGCCCCTTGAAGTGTTTGAAAAGGCCATCAATAACGTGAAACCGCTGATTGAGGTGCGCAGCAAGCGCGTCGGAGGCGCCAGTTACCAAGTGCCTATGCAGGTCAGCACTAAGCGGCAGCAGTCCCTTGCCTTCAGGTGGATAATCATCTCTGCGAGGGGCAAGAAGGGAAAACCGATGTGCCAGCGGTTAGCTTCGGAGCTTATGGACGCCTATAACGAGACCGGCGGCGCGATGACTACTCGTGAGAACATCCACAAAATGGCTGAGGCGAACAAGGCCTTTGCACATTTTGCCTGGTAATTGCAAGTGTTTGAAACTGCCACGTTTCACGATGATAATGAGGTGAACGTGGCAGTTTTTTTGTCGGCTTGGCCTGCGGTTCTCCGATGTGCGAAACGCCGGAGACAGCGGCAGCCTGTGAGACGAAAGCGATGTCTGGTAATTTAGAGAAGGTGCGCAACATAGGGATCATAGCCCACATCGACGCCGGTAAGACTACCGTTACCGAGCGTATTCTTTATTACACAGGCAAGACCTATAAAATGGGTGAGGTCCACGACGGGACAGCCGTTATGGACTATTTGGAGGAAGAGCAAAAACGCGGCATAACCATTACTTCGGCGGCGACAAAATGTCCGTGGAAGGGTTGTCAGATCAATCTTATCGATACTCCAGGCCATATCGATTTTACTGCGGAAGTGGAAAGGTCTTTGCGGGTCCTTGACGGAGGCGTGGCCGTCTTCGACGCGAGCGAAGGAGTTCAGGCCCAGAGCGAGACTGTCTGGAGGCAGAGCGCCAAATACGATCTCTCCTGTATCTGCTTCATCAACAAGATGGACAAGATCGGTGCCGATTTCGAGATGTCTGTCGAGAGTATCCGCGACAAGCTCCTTGCCCACCCGGTTGCGCTGCAGCTTCCTATCGGGGCCGGCGATTGTTTTGCCGGTCTCGTCGATTTGATCAAGATGCAGGCCGTCTTCTACGAGAGTGAGGAAATGGGTGCCACTTTCGAGGAAACCGATATTCCCCCCGAACTTCTGGCTGCCGCCGAGCGACATAGGCGAAAAATGATCGAGCTGGCGGCCGAATACGACGAGGAGCTGATGGATCGTTATGTCCATGATCAGCCTGTGGACGCCGAAATGATCCACCGGGCTATTAGAAAAGGGACTTTGGCCAACAAGCTTCACCCCGTATTTGTCGGGTCGGCCCTGAAATACATAGGCATTCAGAGGCTTCTCGACGGCGTCTCGGCTTATCTGCCCTCGCCGCTCGACCGGCCCGTTATCACGGGGCATAAACCGTCCGATAAGGACAAGGTGATCCCCGTCAAATGCGACCCACACGGCAGTTTTGTCGCTTTAGCGTTCAAGATTACCGGCGATGCACATGGAGATCTGTGCTATCTGAGAATATATCAGGGGAGATTGAAATCGGGATCCAGGGTATTGAATGTAAACCGCGACAAGCGAGAGAACATCACGCGGATCTTCGAGATGCACGCCAATGAGCGGGAAATCCTTGATTCGGCCTCTGCGGGGGATATAGTTGCAGTTGTCGGCCCGAAGCAAACACTCACGGGCGATACGGTTTGCGATCCGAAGAAGCCGGTTGCGCTGCCCAGCATAGCCTTCCCTCAGACGGTAATCAACATGTCGATCGAGCCGCGGACTGCCGCTGAGAAGGTCAAGCTGGCCGAGGCGCTTGCCGACTTGAAGCGTGAAGACCCGACCTTTGAGTGCAGATTTGACAGCGAGACCGGCCAAACCATTATCAGCGGCATGGGCGAGCTTCATCTTGAAGTGCTCCAGCACAAGCTGATAAGAGAAAAAGGCGTCAACGTCAGGGTGGATAAGCCTCGCGTAGCTTACAGGGAAGCTGTTACCCGTGCTGCAGAGGCGGAGGGCAAGTTTGTGCGTCAAACGGGCGGCCACGGCCAATACGGCCATGTTGTGCTGAGGATCGAGCCGCTCATAACCGATGAGGGGCATTGGAGCCCGGATATTGAATTTGAGTCGAAAGCGGGTGGAGATGAAGTGCCCAGAGAGTACGTTGCCGATGTCGAGAGAGGCGCCAAAGATGCTCTGGGCTGCGGCGTCTTGGCCGGCTACCCGGTTGTGGGGCTTAAAGTTACGTTAATTGGCGGCTCATTCCACTCGGTCGATTCATCATCGCTGGCCTTCGAGCAGGCTGCCGCTGTAGCCGTAGAAAAGGGCCTCAGAGATGCAGGCCCGGTCCTGCTGGAGCCTGTGATGCGCCTGCAGGCAATTGTGCCGCAGGCCAATTTCGGAGCCGTGCAGGGCGGACTCTTGGCCAAAAGAGGGCTAATCACCGGCTGTCGCGCACACGGGAACATGCAGGTGATCGATGCCAAGGTCCCGCTTGTCGAAATGTTTGGCTATTCGAGCGAAATCCGCAGCGTTACCGCAGGCAGAGGGTCCTTTACTATGGAGCCTCTGAACTACGAAAGGGTGCCTGACCAGGTCGCTGAGCAGGTCATCGTATGACCGATGCAAAAATTTTGGCTTTTTTGCATTTTTTTTCAAAATTCCTCTCGACATCTTGTTGACATAAGCCAACAGGAGCGATATATTTAGTAGTTTTCAGCCGTAGCGAGCATTGTCAGGGACGACTTTGCGTAAAACGAGTTGGGCTGTGGCACGTCTATAAATGATGGTCAAGGATGGTTTTATAGTGGTCTGTTAGACTTTGGGGTGCACCATAAGCCCTCAAGAGGCTTTGGAAGGGCCAGGTTTGGCCCGAGACCCGGACTCTTAAGGAAGGCGAGTTACTAAAGCCTCTCCTGCCGAAACGAAGAGACGATTTTGGGCTGGTTGCAGATTTCCCGCACGCTAAAAGTGTCTTTTTGTGTTGCTCTTTTATTATAAGTTGATATTCTACAAGCCTTTACTGGCTTGAGACGCTTAAGTGCCGATAAGATGTTGTGTATTACTTGCTGATAGGGGATAAGCTCGTGCTTGAGGCAGTGAAAGGCAGGATTGTAGAGGACTAGTATGAGTACAGAAACAGAAAGAATACGAATTAGGATGGAGGCTTACGACCACAGGGCGTTGGATGCATCCGCTCGAGAGATAGTGGAGCACTCGCGAAAGACCAATGCCCGTGTTAGTGGCCCCGTACCGCTTCCGACCAGGATCGAGCGGTACACCGTCCTTCGCAGTCCTCACATCGATAAGAAATCTCGCGAGCAGTTTGAGCTTCGCACGCATAAGCGTCTGATTGATATCCACGAGGCGAACGCACGCACCGTTGAGGTATTGAACCGCCTGGTTGTTCCTGCGGGAGTTTTTGTAAGGATCAAGGCCTGATTTTGCATGGTCTCTTGTAGGCGGCGGCTCGGTTTCCAGTTGTTGTCGCAGCCGCGGCAAGCAGAGACACCGGAATAGTTATTATGGCGATGTTATTAGGAAAAAAGGTCGGCATGACACAGGTTTATGGTGAATCAGGCGAGTTGTTGCCTGTCACGGTTATCCAGGCCGGCCCATGCGTTGTTATGCAGGTTAAAACCGCCAAGACCGATGGTTACAACGCAGTGCAGTTGGGTTTTGAAGATAAGAAGTCCTCGCGGGCAAGGATGCCTCAGCTCGGCAGCGCCACGAAGGCCAAGACCTCGCCCAAGCGTTTTGTACGCGAAATGCGATTGCCCGATGACGCCGCGGGCAATTATGAGCTGGGGGCTTCTATTACTGTTGATGTTTTTGCAGACAACAAGTTTGTTGACGTTGCCGGCACAAGCAAAGGCAAAGGCTATGCCGGCGTGATGAAGCGTCACGGCTTTGGCGGCATGCCCGGTTCGCACGGAACAGAACGGAAACACAGGTCCCCCGGCTCAATCGCAAGTTACGCCACCGACCGCGGGCACAGCGGAAAAATCAAGAAGGGAAAGAAAATGGCCGGACGTATGGGCGGCTGCCGTATTACTGCAAAAAACCACAAGCTGATTGGAATAGACCAGGACCGTAACCTGCTGATAGTCAAGGGTTCTGTACCAGGGCCGGCCGGCGGCTATTGCATCGTCCGCACTGCCCAAAAACGCTAAGTATGTCCAGAACGGAATTCAGAGATGATTGATCTGGTTGTGTATAACCCGGATGGCCAGGAAGTTGACAGATTGAAGGTCAATGAGTCTGCTCTCGGCGGAGCGGTCAGGTATCGCCTTCTCAAGCAGGCCATCGTTATGTATCACGCCAATAAGCGCGTCGGAACTGCCGCGACAAAGGGCAGAAGTATGGTCGCAGGCGCCGACAAGAAGCTCTTCAGGCAGAAGGGCACCGGAAACGCCCGTGTCGGCAATATTAGAACCGGCAAGCGGGTCGGCGGCGGCGTTACTTTTGCAAAGTCCCCCAGAGACTTTGGTAAAAAGATGCCGAAAAAGCAGAGAAGACTGGCAAGGAACTCGGCCATTCTGGCGAAACTTCGCAGCAATAGCGTCCTGGTCGTGGACGGTTTGACTTTTGAGAAGCCCAAGACCAAGGGCTTTGCAAGCGTTCTGAACAACCTGAAGATAGACCGCAGTTGTCTTGTAACGACCCGTCAGTATGACGAAAATCTCTATAAATCGGCGAGAAACCTGCCGAGGATTGCCGTGCTTGCCGTCGAGCAGTTGAACGCCGGAGATATATGCAAATATAACAAGATGCTTTTCACTAAGGATGCGTTACTCTCCATCTTGAACGAAAAAGAGGCAAACGCAAACTAAGAAGGTATTCCTGTGGACGATTTTAACATAATAGTTCGGCCTTTGGTTACTGAGCAGGGGATGCACTTTGCCAGCGCAAGAAGCGCCTATTCCTTTGAGGTGAACCGCAAGGCGAACAAGACGCAGATAAAGAATGCTGTCGAGAGAATCTACAGCGTTAAGGTCGATAAAGTAAGGACTGCTAATCACAGTGGAAAATATCGTCACAGAGGGCGGCACTTCGGGATGACGCCGAGTTGGAAGAAGGCCGTCGTTTATCTCAAGCCGGACTTTCATATTGATCTGTTCTAAAAGTTGATTATGCCGGCGACGGAGTAAGTATTTATGGGTATTCGAGTTTACAATCCGACAAGTGCAGGACGCAGGAACAGTTCTGTCAATGACTACGCCGAGCTGACGACAACCAGGCCCGAAAAATCGCTGTGCAAACGCATTAAGAAGAGCGGCGGCAGAAACCATTCCGGCATGACCACGGTTCGTTTCCGAGGCGGCGGGGCGCGCCGCATGTACCGCCTTATCGATTTTAAGCGGACAAAGGACGGTATCCCGGCAACCGTTGCCACTATCGAATACGACCCCAACAGGGATTGCTTCATCTCCCTGCTGAACTACGCGGACGGCGAGAAAAGGTATATTCTCACGCCGCTCGGCCTGAAGGCCGGTGACAACGTCGAGAGCGGCGAGGTATGTGAGCCTAAGATCGGCAACGCGATGCCGATGGGCGCGATCCCGGCGGGCCTGGAAATTCACAACATAGAAATGATCGCGGGCCACGGTGGAAAGTTGGTTAGGGGCGCTGGAAGCGCCGCCAGAATTGCTGCAAAAGAGGGTGATTGGGTCACTATTATCCTGCCGAGCGGCGAGATGAGAATGTTTCGCAAGGAATGTCGAGCGACCATAGGCAGGCTGAGTAATCCCGACCACCAGAACGTTCGCATCGGGAAAGCCGGCAGAATGAGGCACATGGGCCGACGCCCGCACGTCAGGGGCAAGGCCCAGAACCCCGTGGCGCATCCCATGGGCGGCGGCGAAGGCAGGGCCAACGGCGGACGCCATCCATGTTCCCCAACCGGCGTCCTGGCAAAGGGCGGAAAAACCAGAAATCCGAGAAAACAGAGCAATAGTAGGATTATTCGAAGACGCAAAAGCAAAAAGGCTAAGCGCTTAGGCCTCTAAGCGACTGCCCGTCTTTGACGGCAGAATCGGGAAACTGAATATGGGACGATCTCTGAAGAAAGGACCTTTCGTTGAGGACAAGCTCATCATTAAGGTCAATAAGCAGGTTGAATCGGGTTCTCGTGAGCCGATAAAGACCTGGTCGCGAAGATGTACGGTAATCCCGGAGTTTGTGGGTATTACATTTTTGGTCCACAACGGCAAGGTGTTCAATAAGGTCTTTATTACGGAGGATATGGTGGGGCATAAGCTTGGCGAATTCTCACTAACGAGGACTTTCAGAGGACATTCGAGCAAGAAGATAAAGTAATTACCGCGTATATGAAATCGCGAAGTATGAGATACAAGAAATGTTAAGTGCCGAAAAATTCAAAGAGTTATCAAGACAACGCCGCCTCGGCGTGGAGCATTTAGCCGGGCACATTGCCAGGCCCGGTCTTACCGACGAAGAAGCCAAAGTGGCCATTGCGAATTGGCAGAAGGGGCTCTTCAAGCCAAAGCCTCGGATGGAGGACGTTCGTCGCCTGGCTTCTGCATTGGGTGTTGAGGAAAACGACCTGGCCGACTGGCGCTCATCCTGCCGTTACGCCCCTGTCTCGGCGCAGAAGGCCCGTCTGGTAACTCAGTTGATAGTGGGCCGAACCGTCCAGGATGCGACTGACCTTCTGAAGTTTACGCGAAAGCGCGCCGCAGGCATTGTTGACAAGGTTCTAAAAGCGGCGGTTGCCGACGCCGACGAGCAAAGGGCGGACGTTGATAATCTTTATGTCTGCCGGGCGCTTGTCGATGATGCCGGCATCAGAATCGGCACTAAAAGATGGATTGCCAAGGACAGGGGCAGGGCTCATGCGATTCGCAAGAAGGCCTGTCACATACATGTTACGGTGACACAAGTATAGTAAAGGGAAGTTGACAGCATCGAATTACGAGATACGCAATTATGGGTCAGAAAGTATCGCCAATAGGTTTCAGGACGGGGATTACTCTTGGGTGGCAGAGCACCTGGTATGCTCCCAAGGCTATCTACGGCGATTTTCTCGTCGAAGACCAGAAGATCCGGCGGTTCATCGATCAGAAATTCAACCGCACCATGCCCAAGGGCGCTGTCGCGAAGACCGAGGTTATCAGGACGCGCAACGAAGTGAAGGTTACACTCCACAGCGCCAGGCCAGGTGTGGTTATCGGCCCACGCGGCGGCGAAGTTGACAAACTCAGAGAAGAGCTTGAGGAAATTACCGGTCGCAAGGTCGGTGTAAATGTCATTGAGATAAAAGAGCCCGACCTTAACGCCGCTCTGGTCGGCGAGGCGATAGCCGAGCAATTGAGCAAGCGGGCGTCCTTTAGACGCACTATGAAGCAGTTCTGCGAGGCCGGCATGAACGCGGGAGCCAAAGGCGTTAAGATTGTATGCTCCGGCCGCCTGGGCGGCTCCGAAATGGCAAGGAAAGAGATGCAGAAGCTCGGCAGTATTCCCTTGCACACGCTCGACGCCGACGTGGACTACGCTATTTCGATTGCCAGGACGACCTATGGAATAATCGGTATAAAAGTCTGGATATACAAAGGCAAATTCGGCGAAGAGATCGAACCTCGGGTCCGGCAGCGTCGTCGCCCGCCGAGACATGATGGTTCGCCAGGCGATGGTGCCGAGAGACCCGGAGGCGCGCCGCGACGCCGGGAGAGAAGTCAACGCTCCGGCCGAGCCTCACCGAGCCATTCGGCGCCGGCGGCGTCGGCAGAGCCGACAAGTCCGGCTGCCGAGCCGTTTGATGCCGCCGCACCACGGGGCGAGCGAGAAAGTCAAGACTACTCCGACAGGTGATTTGAAGTACCCTGATACGTCTTGTAAAGGAAATGACAAATGGCGATGATGCCGAAAAGGGTGAAGTACCGCAAGAGCCAGCGAGGCAAGATGAAGGGCAATGCCTCGAGGTGCAATTATGTGGCGTTTGGCGAGTACGGCCTGCAGGCTCTCGAGACCAGTTGGATTAAGGGCAAACATATCGAGGCCGGGCGAGTCGCCGCCACTCATTTTCTCCATCGCGAAGGCAAGGTCTATATCAGGATTTTCCCGCATAGGTCGGTCAGCGCCAAACCTCTGGAGACGCGCATGGGTAAAGGTAAGGGCGAGCCGGCCTTCTGGGTCGCCAGGGTCAGGCCTGGGCAGGTCTGCTTCGAGATCGGCGGCGTTGACGAAGAAGTTGCAAAGCAGGCGCTGCTGAGGGTGGCCCACAAAATGCCCATTAAATGCAGGTTCATTAAAAGAAGACACGCGCTATAAACAGATAGAGACATTGAAATGAAAGCGAACAATTATCGCGAAATGAACCCGGATGAGCTCGCCGCGCAGCTCGAGGAGCTGCAGAGGCGATTGTTTGATTTGCGGGCGCAGGCGGTTACAGAGAAGCTCGAAAACTCCAAGGCCGTCATCAATGCCCGTCGCGACATTGCGAGAATCAAGACGATTATGCGACAAGGTAAGTGACATCTTGCCGAACGTATTTGACGATCGGGAATCGAGTATGCAAAACCGGAAACCTAAAACTTTTACAGGCGTAGTAGTCCGCAACAGCGGCGACAAATCCGTTAAGGTTGTAATCGACCGCAAAGTCAAGCATCCGAGGTACGGAAAGTACGTCAAACGCAGGACGAAAATCGCCGTTCACGACCAGAAGAACGAAAGCGGCATAGGCGACCTTGTCGAAATAGCTCAGTGCAGGCCGTACAGCAAGAGCAAGAGCTGGCGGCTTTTGAAGATCGTGCAAAAGGCTGTCAACGTATGAATCGATATTTGCCAGAGGTGATACGAACCACGAGATAACTTATGATTCAACAGGAAACAGTGTTGGATATTGCCGACAATTCAGGCGTTAAGTCGGCCTTGTGCATTAGGGTCCTCGGCAAAAGCGGCGCGCACGGCAAGTTTACTCGGAACGTCGCCGGTGTCGGAGACATCATTTGCGTTGCGATAAAGAAGTGCTTGCCGACTTGCCAGTTGGACGACAAGAAAGTGCACAAGTGCGTTGTCATTCGCACGAAAAGCCCCGTTAAGAGGTCGGACGGCAGCTACGTCAGGTTTGACAGCAACGCGGCGGTTATGATCGATGCCGACGGCAACCCCATAGGCACGCGCATCTTCGGCGCCGTCGCCCGAGAGTTGCGAGAAAAAAACTATATGAAGATTATCTCACTGGCCGGCGAAGTGGTATAGATCGCCCAGGGGCTGATTCAGAGGTCTATCGAATGGCACTGCATGTAAAAAAGAACGATACGGTCGAAGTAATCTGCGGCGCTCATAAGGGTGCCACGGGCAGGGTGCTCAGAGTGATGCCTAAGAAGAAGCTTGTTATCGTCCAGGGTCTGAATCTTGCCAAGAAGCACGTCAGGCCCTCCCGAAAGAGTCCGCAGGGCGGCAGAATTAACATTGAGCAGCCTATCCACATCAGTAATGTGCTGCCGGTGAATACCAAGACCTCGAAGGGCGGCAGGGTCAGCTATAAGGTCAATAAGGAAGGCAGAAAGAAACGAGTTTTCGCCGACGGCCATGAGATTTAGCATCCGCTAAAGTTCTGACAGGAGTTTAGGGCCGGCAGGCTCAAAGATTGTAAGGCAAGGTGTTTGATGGCGCGTTTAAGAGATTTGTATAGGTCCAAGATTGTCCCCGAAATGGCCAAGGAGTTTGGGTACAAGAATCTCATGGCCGTGCCCAGGATGAACAAGATTATTGTCTCTATGGGTATAGGCAAGGCGACACAGGATAAGAAGTTCCTGGAGCTGGCCAGGAAGGACCTTGCGATGATCACCGGCCAGTTGCCCCTCGTCTGCAAGGCCAAGAAGAGCGTCTCGAACTTCAAAGTGCGTCAGGGCAACGAAACCGGGCTCAAAGTTACCTTGCGGGGGGTCAGGATGTATGAGTTTATGGACCGCCTCATCAATCTGGCCATTCCCCGGGTGAGAGACTTTAGGGGTCTGAGCCCCAAGAGCTTCGACGGCAGAGGCAACTACTCGATGGGTGCGACGGAGCAGAGCATTTTTCCCGAGATCAACCCTGCAAAGATCGAATTTCAGCAGGGGATGAACATAACATTTGTTACAACGGCGGATACCGACGATGAGGCCAGGAAGATGCTTCAGCTTTTCGGGATGCCGTTCAAAAACCTGGATTCGCAGGATCGGCCCTAAAGAAAAAAAAGAAACACGGAAACCCGGAGCATTTGGATGTCAACCAAAGCACTTGTAAACAAGGCGGCAAAGAAACAGAAGTATCGCGTCAGACAATATACGCGCTGCCAGCTCTGCGGCAGATCGAAGGCCGTCTATCGCAAGTTCAAGATTTGCCGCATCTGTTTTAGAACCCTGGCCAATGAAGGAAAGATCCCCGGTGTGAGAAAGGCCAGTTGGTGACCGAGCCGAGCAGGGGTCTTATGTGTAGCTCCCAAGAACGAATTGTCCAATACGGTATAAGAGATAGCTGATTATGACTTTGAGTGATCCAATAGCTGATATGCTGACACGGATTCGCAACGCTGTGAGAATAAACAGGCCCCAAGTGAATATCAAGTGTTCCAACATTTGTCTGGGCATAGCGAGCGTTCTCAAGAAAGAAGGCTATATTCTGGATTACGACCGGATCGACGACGGTTATCAGGGGATTATCCGGGTAAGCCTGAAATATGACCAGGACGGCGGTTCGATCATCAGGGAAATAACTCGAACGAGCAAGCCCGGTCGCAGGATTTATTCCGGTGTGGCGGATCTGCCGCGAGTCTTGAGCGGCATGGGCATAGCTATTGTCTCCACAAGCAAAGGCGTAATGAGCGATAACGATTGCCGCCAGGCAAATCTCGGCGGCGAACTTCTTTGTACGGTTAGCTAAATGAGTCGCATAGGAAAGAAACCTGTAGAAATCCCGGCCGGCGTTACGGTCGAGCAGAAAGGCCTTATGATCAAGGTCACCGGGTCGCAAGGCGCGCTGGAGATGCAGTGCCATCCGCAAATCAAGGTTACGATCGATAAGGCTGATGCCAAAATAGTCGTCGAAAACGACAATCCTCAGGATCGCCGCTGCAAGCAGTTGCACGGAACAATGCGTGCCCTGATCGCCAATATGGTCGCAGGGGTGACTAAAGGCTTTGAGAGAAAGATGGAAATATACGGCACCGGATACAATCTCAAAGAGCAAAGCGGCAGACTCTCCTTTCAGGTGGGCTACGCCCATTCGGTGGACTTGCCCATACCCAAAGGAGTGAAGGTGACCATTGCCGTGCCCGCGACAAAGGGCAACGAGGTTCCCGCGAAATTTACGCTTTTCGGTACGGACAAGTGCGTGGTTGGGCAATTCGCCGCGGAAATTCGGGCGATTAGGCCTCCGGAACCTTACAAGGGGAAGGGTATTCGCTACGCCGATGAACAGGTGCAGCGCAAGGTCGGCAAGGCTTTTGCCTCCGGCGCGGCATAGTGGAGATAGTGTTTTTATGAGCAGCCAGAACATAGAAAGAGCCGCACGCAGACGCAGATATCACGTGCGAAAGAAGGTCTCCGGGACCAGGGAGCGCCCGAGATTGTCCGTTTTTCGCTCCAACAGGCATATTTACGCCCAAATAATTGATGACACCGTGGGTGCCACTCTCGTCTCGGCAAGCACGCAGGCAAAGGCCGTGCGTGCGCAGGCCGGCAACGGCGGCGACAAGAAGGCCGCTGGACTCGTCGGCGAGACTATTGCTAAAGAAGCGCTGGGCGTCGGTATTAAGTGCGTGTGTTTTGATAAGAATCGATATAAATTTCATGGCAGAGTCAAGGCTCTTGCCGAGGCTGCAAGGAAAACCGGCTTGGTTTTCTAATGCTGCAGAAGACTGATTGGAGATGTCAATTGGCTGTTGAACCGGTAAAACTATTCGACCAGGAAGAAAAACCGCTGGAGGATACGGTCGTAAAGGTGTTCCGCTGTTCCAAGGTGGTAAAGGGTGGCCGCAGGTTTAGTTTTGCGGCGCTCGTTGTTGTCGGCGACCGTAACGGGACCGTCGGACTTGGCTACGGCAAGGCCAATGAGGTGCCTCTGGCCGTCGAGAAGGGCATCAAAGATGCAAAGAAGTGCCTCAATCAGATTCCCCTGGTGGGTCGGACAATTCCCCACAGCGTTAGCGGAAAGTATAGCGCTACGAAAGTGACTCTCGTGCCTGCCAGTCCCGGCACCGGCGTTATCGCCGGCTCCAGCGCCAGAGCTGTCCTGGAGTATGCCGGCGTACAGGACGTCCTGACCAAGGTTTACGGCAGCACCTCGGCCAAGAATGTTGTCAAGGCCACGCTCGACGGTCTGATGAAATTGCGAACCAGGGAAACCGTTGGTTCGCTCAGGGGTGTTGAGATTAAGGCTTAAACAATTGTCAAAAAGAAGACGGTTCGGTTGGTCAAATGTTGAATCACGAAATAACTTCTAAAGCAGGCAGAAAAAAGGCTCGCAAACGCATCGGCAGAGGTACCGGAAGCGGGCATGGCAAGACATCCGGCCGCGGACACAAGGGGGCCGGCAGCAGGAGCGGCGCAAGGGCTTTTTCGCTCTACGAAGGCGGTCAGATGCCGCTGTTTCGACGTTTGCCAAAGCGAGGGTTCAGCAACTTTGATTTCGCGGAACGTTGTCAAATCGTCAACGTCTCTCAATTGGAGAGGTTTGACGATGGCGCTGATGTCGGTGTCGAGCAGCTATCCGGCGCCGGCTTGATTGGCAGCCTCAAGGGCAAGGTGAAGATCCTTGGCGACGGCGTGCTGACAAAGAGACTGAAGGTCGCCGCTCACAAATTCAGTAAGACCGCCGAGGAGAAAATTGTCGCCTCCGGAGGTACGGCACTGGTCATTTGAAGTATGTAGGAATGCGTTTGATGCCCCGACAAACAAAAGCTGCAAAATACGAGATGTGACATAATGTTAGCTACAGTATTCAACATATTCAAAATCCGGGACTTGCGAAACAAGGTCCTTTTCACGCTTGGTCTGATTACTATATACCGCGTCGGGTTTCATATTCCGGTGCCTTGCTTCGACCAGGCGGCGATAAAGGCCATAGCCGAATCTCGCGGTGGCTCCGACACTCCTTTGGGCAGGGCTGCCGAGTATATGCAGATGTTTACCGGCGGAACGCTCGACAACAGCAGCCTCTTCGGCCTCGGCATCATGCCCTATATCACCGCCTCGATTATTCTCATGTTGCTTGGCGAGATAATCCCGGCGCTGAAAAAGCTCCGACAGGAGGGCCAGACCGGGTACAAAAAAATTCAGGAGTACACGCGCTACCTCACTGTGCTGATATGTGTTATACAATCACTGATGGTTATGAAACTATTGGGAGGAAAAGGGCTTACCTATCCCGGTATGTACGGTCGTGCACTTATTATGGGAGTTGGTGGTATGACCGCTGGGACGGTCTTTTTAATGTGGCTGGGAGAGCAGATAGACGAGTACGGCATTGGTAACGGTATCAGCCTCATAATCATGGCCGGGATTATTGCCAGGATGCCCTGGGCCATTGCAAGGCTTTACGAGAAGGTTGATTTGACGGTCGGCGCCTCGGCCGCCGGCGCCGTCGGGCTGGACAAGCTCTTGTTTCTTGTCGCTTCGTTCGTATTTGTCGTTGCCGGCGCAATACTAATTACCCAGGGCCAGCGGCGCATACCCATACAACAGGCCAAGCAGATGCGGGGCCGTAGGGTCTATGGAGGCCAGAGGCATTATCTTCCCCTGCGGGTAAATCACGGCGGCGTTATGCCTATAATCTTCGCCTCTTCCTTCATGATGTTCCCGCCCGTGATAATTAGGCAGTTGGCGCAAAGGTTCCCGGCCTCTAATGTGCTCGCCACGCTGGACGAGACCCTCGGAAGGGAAGGCTATACGTACAACGTCCTTTACGTCGTATTGATATTCCTCTTTGCTTATTTCTGGGTTACGGTCCAGTTTCAGCCGAAGGAGATGGCCAAGAACCTCCGCGATGCCGGTAGTTTCATTCCCGGCCTGCGACCCGGACGAAGGACTGCGGATTATCTGGAATCCGTGATGACCAGAATAACCTACTACGGGGCGGCTTTCCTGGCTATTATCGCCGTCGTCCCGACCCTCGTTGCAAACCTGCTCGACATCGATTGGCGAGTGGCGACGTTCCTGGGCGGAACCGGTTTATTGATCGTTGTCAGTGTCTCGCTTGATCTGGTGCAGAAGATAGAGGCAAACCTTTTGATGAGGAGCTATGACGGCTTTAGCGAAGCCGGCAGAATCAAAGGAGCCTACGCATGAGAATTATCCTATTGGGTGCGCCGGGCGCGGGAAAGGGAACCCAGTGCAAGAATATCGTTGCCAGGTATAGACTTCAGCATTTGTCCAGCGGCGATATCCTTCGCAGCAACAGGGCCGCGGGCACCGACCTGGGCAAGAAGGCTCAGAGCTTTATGGATGCCGGAGACCTCGTTCCCGACCGGATCATAATTGATATGATGAGCGAATCAGTCAGGAAGGCGCAGCCGGCGGGATTCGTCCTCGATGGTTTTCCCAGAACGGTTTATCAAGCTCGAGAGCTTGATAAATCATTGGCCGGCGACGGCGCTATCGACGCTGTGGTAAATCTCATAATAGACGATAGTGTCGTCCAGGCCCGAATGACCGGCAGAAGAAGCTGCCCGAAATGTGGGGCTGTTTACCACATTGAGAATTTGAAGCCCAGGACCGAAGGCGTCTGCGACCACGACGGCGCCAGGCTCGTACAGCGTCCCGACGATACGCCTGAAGTAGTGGCCAATAGACTCGAAACGTATCACCGGCAGACTGAGCCGCTGGTGGATTATTATAGAAAAAACGGTACTGTTTTCGACATCGAAGCTGATAAAGACCCTGACGAAGTGAAGACTTGCGTTTTTCAGAGGTTGCAGACGCTCGTTAAGTAGCGAAGCGCGAACCGACTTTTGAAGATACGAGATACGAAATCAAATGGCTATTACGCTTCGTAGCGCAAGAGAAATTGAGCTAATACGCAGTGCCGGGGCAATAGTAGCTGATGTTCTTTCAAAATTGCAGAAAATGGCAAAGCCGGGAGTGACCACGGCGCAGTTGGATGCCGTTGCTCTCGAGATGACGGCCCGGGCCGGCGCCCAGGCGCTTTTCAAGGGCGTCCGCAACCCGCAGACGCGTACTGTGTTTCCCGGGGCGATTTGCGCCTCTATTAACGAGCAGGTTGTTCACGGTATTCCGTCGAACGAGGCCGTGCTCAAGGAAGGCGACATTCTCAGCCTCGATTTCGGCGTCAGGCTTAACGGTTACTGCGGCGATGCTGCTGTCACGGTTGCGATCGGGAATATCTCGGCGCAGCGACGCAGGCTGATGGACGTTACAAAGCAGGTCCTCGAGCTGGCTATAGCCAACTGTGCCCCATCCGTAAGATGGAGCGCCGTAGCCGGGAAGATGCAGCAGCATGCCGAGGCCGCCGGCTTTTCCGTCGTCAAGGACTTTGTCGGCCACGGGATCGGCACGGAAATGCACGAAGAGCCGCGGGTGCCGAACTTTGTCAGTTCCGAACTGCTCGCGAATGATTTCGTGCTCGAGCGCGGCATGGTGCTTGCCGTCGAGCCTATGATTAACGCCGGCGGCGAAGAAGTCCGGACGCTGAAAAACGGCTGGACCGTTGTGACAAGAGATTCGAGCCCTTCGGCGCATTTTGAGCATACAATTGTAATAATAGATGAAGGTTGTGAAGTGTTAACGGTGAAATAGAGGCGAATATCGGGTTGTGGCGGTTGTCGCCGGCGAATACGTGCTGGACAAAAACAATGGCTGGAAAGGACACAATTCGGTTGCAGGCTAAGGTGACTGAGGCTTTGCCCAATGCAGTGTTCAAGGTGGAACTGGAAAACGGCCACAAGATTATAGCGCACGTCTCCGGGAAGATGCGAATGCACTTTATTCGGATCCTTCCCGGCGATACCGTCGTTGTTGAAATGTCGCCTTATGATCTCAACAGAGGTCGAATAGTCCTTCGACATTGAGCCTGAAGGGCCCGGTTCTATGTGGTAGGCCGATGGGCCGAGAACGAAAGATCTGAAAGCAGATATCGAAAATGAAAGTCAGAAGTTCTGTAAAGCGTATATGTGAGAGATGCAAGATAGTCCGGCGCAAGGGCGTTCTGCGGGTGATCTGTCCAAACCGCCGCCATAAGCAGCGCCAGGGTTGATTGAGAATTCGCTGAAAACTTAAGCAGTTAGAATAGGAGCGAAAATGCCGCGTATTGTGGGTGTTGACATTCCCAACGAAAAGTCGATATGGATTTCGCTGACTTATATCGTAGGCGTAGGTAGGTACACCTCCGAACAAATACTCAAGGAAGCCAGGATAGACAGGACCACTAAAGCCGGCAAGCTCAGCGAAGATGATCTCAGTCGAATTACCCAGATCATAGACCGCAACTATATCGTCGGAGGCCAGCTTCGTAGGCAGGTCGCGCAGAATATCGCACGATTGCGGGATATTGCCTGCTACAGAGGAATTCGCCATAGAAGGGGCTTGCCCGTCCGGGGTCAGCAAACCCAGAGCAACGCTCGCACGAGAAAGGGCCCCAGAAAGACGGTTGCGGGCAAGAAGGGCGTTAAGGAACAACGGTAAAAGCAGGCCGCTTCTGCTGATAAAAACGCAGAAAAGAGACTCGCGGCACGGTGCAGTGAAGGCTAAACAGGATTAATAATGGCAAATACTTCAAAAAAGAAAATCAGAAGAAATGTCGTGCGGGCCGTTGTCCATATTAAGGCTACTTTCAACAATACGTTGATTACCGTCACCGATGAGGACGGCGATACTATATGTACGAGCTCTACCGGCTGCGCCGGCTTTAAGGGCTCTCGAAAAAGCACGCCCTTTGCGGCTCAGCAAGCGGCCCAGCGGGCCGCCGCCGCCGCCATGCGAAACGGCGTGCGCGAGGTCGAAATCAGGGTTAAAGGCCCGGGTTCGGGCAGGGAATCGGCCATCGCGGCGCTGCAGTCGGCGGGATTGCGCATCACTTCGATTGAGGATGTCACCCCCCTGCCGCACAATGGCTGCAGACCGCCGAAACGACGAAGGGTATGAGACGACAATACACGAGGTTTTTTGGAGATAGACAAAAAAGATGGGACGGTATTTAGGTTCATCTTGTAGGCACTGCCGCCGCGAAGGCATGAAGCTGATGCTCAAGGGTATCAGATGTGAGATGGCGAAGTGCCCCATTGAGAAGAAGCAGCGAAATGTCGCCCGGGCATGCACGGGTGGCGAAGAGGAAGGAATAGCGAATACGCTGTTCGGCTGCGAGAAAAGCAAAAAGTCAAAAGGTATTACGGCCTCTTCGAGCGACAGTTCATGAGGTACTTCCACAAGGCCGAGCGCATAAAGGGAAATACCGGGGAGAATCTGCTCCAACTGTTGGAGAGACGGTTGGACAATGTCGTTTACAAGTTGAACTTTGCCCCTTCGAGAAAGGCCGCTCGCCAGATCATTTCGCACGGACATATTTACGTCAACGGACGCAAAGTTGATGTTAGTGATCGTATCGTGGAAATCGGCGACAAGATTGGCGTCAAAGGTGCCGAGAAGAGCGCAAAGAAGATTAAGGAGCAGTTGGAAACCAATCCAAGTTTCACCACGCAGGGCTGGCTGCAACTGGCGAGAGAAAAGGCACAAGCAACCGTTGTAGCCCTTCCGACGCGGGAAGACGTCCAGATCCCCGTCGAAGAGCAATTGGTGGTCGAGTTCTGTTCGAGATAGCTGTTTGAAAATTGAGATTTTTGGACCGGAGGCATATATGCGAGTTACATGGCGTGGTTTGGAACTGCCGACGCGAGTCGAACGAGACATTAGCGTATCGAGTAGTATGTACGGCAGGTTTTTCATCGAACCCTTTGAGCGAGGGTTCGGCACCACTATCGGCAACAGCCTGAGACGCGTTCTTCTTTCATCGCTGGAAGGAAGCGCCGTGACATCCGTCAAGATAGCCGGTGTGAACCATGAATTCAGCTCGATAAAGGGCGTGGTGGAGGATGTTACCGACGTTGTTCTCAACGTCAAGAACCTTGTCGTCCGCCTTCAAGGTGATGGGCCGAAGATAATGACCGTCTCGGCCAAAAAAGCCGGAACCTTGACCGCCGCTGATATCGCAGCCGACCCGGCCATTGAAGTTGTAAACCGCGATATGCCCCTTGTGACGTTGACCGAAGACGTCAAATTCGAGATGGAAATGGTCGTCGAGAACGGGCGAGGATACGTGCCTGCCGCCGAGAGGATCGCCGACACCGACAGGTTCGATCAGGAAATCGGAAGAATACATCTCGACGCCATTTATTCCCCCGTTACCAGGGTCCGATATATTACCGAGGATACGCGTGTCGGCCAGAAGACCAACTACGATAGATTGATTCTTGAGATATGGACCGACGGGACGGTCAGCCCGGAGATGGCGCTCGTTGAGGCCGCTAAGATTCTCAGAAAGCACATCAATCCTTTTGTGCAGTACTTCGAGATCGGCCAGGAGACCGTGGCCGGCAAGATTGCCGAACGTGAAGTCACAAAAGAAACTGTTGATGAAGAATTGACTCAAAAGCTTTCTATGTCCGTTCAGGAGCTGGAGTTATCCGTAAGAGCCAGCAATTGTCTCGACTCCGTGAAGATCGAAACCGTCGGCCAACTGGTTCAAATGGACGATTCAGATTTGCTCAAGATTCGCAGCTTTGGCAAGACTTCCCTGCGAGAAGTAAAGCGAAAGCTTGCCGACATAGGCCTTTCCCTCGGAATGCCTGGCCCCGCCGAGCAGTCACAATGACCTCGGTCGGGAACAGGTCTAATTGGTGGTATCTTAATAGAAGGTTGAAAACATGCGTCATAGAGTGGCAGGGCGTAAGTTGGGTAGAACGAGCGAGCACCGGTTGGCCTTGCGCCGGAACATGGTCGCATCCCTCTTTGAGCACGAGACGATTGCTACGACAATACAGAAGGCCAAAGAAGTAAAACCTTTCGCCGAAAAACTGATTACGTTGGCAAAGAAGGGGACATTGCCGGCCAGGCGCCGCGCCATTTCACTGCTGGCCAATCGTGATATCGTTGTGCATGAGGACGGCAAACGTGTCCGAAAAGGCACGGTAATAGGAAAACTATTCAGCGAAATTGGCCCGCGGTTTCTCGACAGGCCCGGCGGCTATACGAGAATTATACATCGTTCTCTGAGGAGGCTTGGTGATAACGGGCAGCTCGTGCTGCTCCAGTTGATAGGCAAGGATGAAGGCCCCAAGAAAAAGGCCAAGACCGCCAGGCGAAAACGGTCGGCAGGTAGGCAGAAATCAGCCTCCCGGCTGGCCGGCGAGTTGAAGGCTGCTGCCGAGGCTCAAGAAGCTGCCGACATCGAGCAGCACGCTGAAAGTAATGGCACGGGCTTGGCCGAGCAGACCAACGAGTCAAAGCAGGCGCATCAGGTCGAAGATGCATCCGCCAAAGAGACCGGCAAAGCGTCTGATACCTCCGGTCAGGCTGAGAAGTAGGGATGGATAGGCCCTTCTGGGTATATGGAAAGACCTGTTATGGGCGGCGACCAGTGCCTTTTCTGCGAAATGGCGGCCGGGCGGATTCCGGTTGCGAAGGTCTTCGAAGACGAAATTGTATTGGCGTTCCTCGATATCGGGCCGGTTAGCGACGGCCATACCTTGGTCATCCCAAAGCAGCATTTTGAAAAACTGCACGATTGTCCGCCGAATTTGCTCGGCGAGGTTGGTTCGCGCCTGGGCGGGATAGCCCGAGCCGTGGCTGCCGCGATGAAATCCGAGGGCTACAATGTTTTGTGCAACAATGGCCGAGCTGCGGGCCAACTAATCGAGCATTTGCATTTTCACATTATCCCTCGCGTCGCCGGCGACGGCGTCTTTAGACGATGGCCTGCTTACAAGTACCCCCACGGAAAGATCGAGGAAGTCGCCGCCAAAATCCGCGAAAACTTATAGTTTTTATTTTTTTGGTTGCAGGCAAACACTTTTTATGGTATTCTCTTTCCGTCGCAGAGTTGCCGTCAGTTGCGATATGTGAGATTCGAAATACGATGTACGATAAACGATATACGAAAATGGCCGCGGGGTAGAGCAGTCTGGTAGCTCGTCGGGCCCATAACCCGGAGGTCGCAGGTTCGAATCCTGCCCCCGCTATTCAGCTAACTAAGGCAGTCGCAATGACTTAGATGCGACTGCCTTTTTGCGTCTTAGGGCCGAATGTCATTGATGAATCTCGCTGCCAAAAAGGTGACGAGATTATTTCGTCGCCCCCAGGCCCCGCGAGGGATTCTGTTCGTATGACAGCTTGAGATTTCTGCGCAGCGGCCTGGCCTATTGCCGGGCGTCCGTCGGCCAGACTTTCAGCATTTGTTTTCCGCCTTCGGGAAGCTCAAAGGGGCCCGGGAAGGGATTGGCGGCGTTTCTTTCCTTGCCGAAGTAATCGGTATCGATACGGTACGGCGAGCCGTCGCGCTGCTCATAAGGCAGATCCGGGGTCTTCGCCCGTCCGAGCAATTCGGTCGTCACGAGCCGATGCGACTGTTTCTCGGCCCATATCTTGTCGAGCATGATATTGAGGCTGGCGCCATCCTTCTCCTCGACCAGCTTGATCTCGGGATCGAATTGAGACTGGACGAGCGCATCCTGCTCGTGCGTAGAGGGGCGGGCGCCCTTGAGAAACACGTTGCCGGCCATTTGCACCGGCAGCGCCACCTTGTCGTACGGCGCCAAACCATCGTAGCCGGCGAAGACGTTGTTGTAGAACCGGTCGTCTCCGCCCTCGATATTGCGCAGGCCCGCCACCTCGGTGGAGTGGGCCTTGTGGAATGGGGTCTGGCGCCCCAATTCAGGGTGGGGCGAGACGCGCCCTGCGAATAGATTGTGCACATAAGCGCCGCCCTCCGACATATCCAACAGTGCGGCAGGCGAGAGAAATAGATTATGCTCGACGAGGAACGGCCCGTGATCGACCTCAACGAAAAGGTCTCCGCTGCCGATGTTATCGTGGAGCAGGTTTCGAGTTACTCGCGTGCCCTGCGCCATCCAGTCGAGCCAAATCCCAAGGCACGTGCCGTGGATGTGGTTCTGGCTGATTACGGTGTCGATGGCGGCGTGAATCTTGACGCCGGCCATCTCTGCGCCCGAGAACAGCCGCCGGACGTGGATGTCGTGGATGTCGTTGCCGGTGATGGTGCTGAAGGCCGCCCCCAGACTGCCGACGATTCCCGCCTGCTCGCAATGGGCAATGTGATTATTCCGCACGACGTGGTGGCCGATGTTCTCCCTGGACCAGCCGTTTTGCAGGGCGCGCTCGATCGTTTTGACGTAGCCCTCGGCGGAGTTTTGCGAGGTATTGTCCCATTGGTCTCCATATTTGCCGAGGGTGATCCCCACGCAGGTGGAGTAACGGATGTCGTTGTCCTCGATGATCCACCCCTTGCTCCAGTGTACGCCGATGAGGCCGATCTGCTCGGCGGTGGGCGGCGCCCAGGGCGTAGCGGCGTGCATCATCGTGAAGCCGCGGACGGTGATGTAGTTGACGCCCGGCTTATCCGGGTAAAACACCGTCCGGCGGACGTTGATCTCGACCTCGGCGTCGTTGGGATTGACGCCTTTGAACTGCGCCCAGATGGTGGTGTTCGACGCGTCCACCTGAGCAAACCACAACGGGGCGTTGATCGAGTCCGATTTGCGCATCTTGAATACAAGGCACAGCGTCTTGACCCCGCTGACGGGTTTGATCTTCGCGTTGAACGAAGACCACGATTGCCAATCACCCGTGTTCGGGACCGAACAGGTGCCCAGAAGGTCCCCATTCGTAGCATCCAGGCGGATCTCGATGATCCCGCCGTCTGAGGCGGACGCGGCGCGAATCTCGACCTGCTCGGTCCGCTGGCCAAAGTTTACCTTGTCGTATCGAACCCAATCGCCATGCTCGATCCATCCGATGCACTGGCCGCCCTCCGAGCAGGGCGCTGTTTGAATCCCTTGCTGGGCCGCAAAGCTGTTGGCCGCAATCCGCCCGGTGGCGTCTGCTTTCTTGCCCGGCCGCAGCCAGGCCACATTCAGTAGATACTCTTCCCGGCCGGCAATTCCCGCGGGGGATGATTGGCCCACGGGTTTCAACACTTCCTCGAGCTTGGCCGCCTCGATGAGCCAATGACCGTTCAGATAGACCGCGCCGGTGTGATGCTCCCGCCCCCTCGGATCGAACCAGTCGCCGCGAATCAGGTCGCTATAGGGGTTGAAATCCGCGAAAAAGCCGTTGGGAATGGTGACTTTCCAGGCGTCATTTTCCACCTTCTGCCAGCCCTTGACGACTTCGGAGCCTTTGATGACGACCTTTTCGCCGGGCGCGGCCTGATAGACGATGCGCTTCTGGTCGGACTCGCCGCCCCTGGTGGGGCTAATCCGTTCGCGATAGACGCCCTCATGCACCGTGATTACATCGCCGCTCTGGGCCAGCCGCGCCGCCGCCGAAATGGTCCGCAGCGGCCTCGCGGCATCGCCGTCGTGGAGGTCGTCGCCGTTTACGGAGACATGATACTCTCGCGCCGAAGCCGCCGATGCGGCCACGGCCAACAGAACGATGATCACATTCTTCTTCATTGCTTCACTCCGTTAATCTCGGATTTTCCATTTACCTTCATAAACCGTGCTCCTGCACGCTGTGAGAACTATTATAGGATAGTTGAGGCGCTCCCAGTTGTCAGCAAGAAATTACCGATTCCGCGCTCTTTCCTGTAGGACGAAAAAGATGCGCCTCGCCGTACGATCCGACCCCCGATTATGCACGACGGTCATTAGATAGTTCTCTACGTTCTGTGTCGTATATTGCAAGCAGTCTGTGATAGGGTTATGATTGCCTGCACCAGAAGGGCAATGTAACGCCAAGTTTGGATTCTATGGACAACCTTCAAATATTCGAAAAGGCGGCGGCGCTGCTCGATGCCGGCGATAACGTCGCGCTCGTAACGGTCGTGAGCACGACGGGTTCGACTCCCGGCAAGGTGGGCTACAAAATGCTGGTCTGGGCCGAGGGCAAACGCACGTTCGGCACCGTCGGAGGGGGGCTGGTCGAGGGCCGGATGATCGAGCAGGCCGGGCGCATGCTTTCGAAGCCGACCAGCAGGACGTTCACGTTCAGCCTGGGCGATACCCCTGATGATGAGAAGGGTATATGCGGCGGTTCGGTGGAGCTTCTTATCGAGACTTTCGACGAAGACTCGCTGCCTTTGTTCCACGACCTTGTCGCAGCGGCCGACAGTGATGAATCGACGGCGCTTCTGTCGCTCGTCTCTCCTGACGCGCTTCCGCACAAGATTCTTATTCGGGACGCGGCGCTGTCGGCGGAGACCGCCGAGACGGAGCTATCATCGGAAATCGTCTCGGCCATCAAGGATGTGGCCGTTGCAGGTCACGGGGTCACAAGAGTATCAGCAGGTGACGCCAATGCGTTCATCGAAGGCATATCGCGGCTGCCGGCCGTTATTCTCTTCGGCGCCGGGCACCTCGCTGACCACGTCGCAAGATACGCCAAAGGGGTGCACTTCAGAGTGATCGTCTATGACGACCGAAGCGAGTACGCCAACAGGCAGCGATTCCCCGACGCCGATGAAATAATCGTCGCGGATTTCGGGCGGGCGCTCGATAAGGTCAGGATCGACCGGCGCTGCTACGCTGTAATCGTGACACGCGGGCACAAATACGACGAAATTGTCCTGGAGCAAGTCCTCAAGACCGATGCGAGGTACGTCGGAATGATCGGGAGCAAGCGCAAGACACAAACCATTCTGGACCGACTTAGGCATCGAGGGATTCCAGCCGACTTGCTCGACCGCGTGTTTTCGCCCATTGGAATCTCCATTGGCGCGGTCACGCCGGAGGAGATCGCCTTGAGCATTGTCTGCGAGCTTGTGAAGATACGAAGATTGGGCCGCGAGCCTCAAATCGGCCACCTTGCTTTGTGCCGGTCGGGGGATAGCACATGATAAACGCAATTGTATTGGCCGCCGGCGAATCGAAGAGGATGGGCAAGCCCAAGGCCCTGCTTGCCTTTCGAGACAGGACATTTCTCGAACAGATTGTCACTGTTCTACAGACTTCCCGTGCAGACGGCATCACGGTGGTCTTGGGGGCGCAGGCTGATGCAATTGCGCAGACCGTTGATCTCTCAGACGTTGAAGTGGTCATCAACAGGGACTACCGGAACGGACAACTGTCCTCCCTGGTTGCGGGGCTTGAGCATGTTCCGCAGCAGACAGAGGCCATTCTGCTTTGTCTGGTGGATCACCCTTTCATCACGAGCGAAATCGTCGATCAGATAGTGGGGGAGTTCAGAAGAACAAACGCTGCGATTGTGGTTCCGACTTTCAACCGCAGGCGCGGACACCCGACATTATTCGGACGTTCGATGTTCAAGCAGCTTATCGAGGCCCCTGCGGATAAAGGGGCCCGGCACGTGGTGTACGCGAACGAAGATAAGGTCCTGGAATTTGCCGTCTCGGATAGTAATGTTCTGGCCGGCATCAACGCGGCGGATGATTACAGAAAATATTTCGGCGTAGATCCATAAGTTGGCAGGCCTGCAAGTAGTTATGATCACATTGGAAGAAGCGCTTCAAATTGTCTTGAGCTCCGCTCGACCGCTCGATAATGAGCGCGTTGATTTGCGTGCGTCTCGCGGTCGCGTATTGGCCGAGGACGTTGCCTCCGATATGGACATGCCGCCCTTCGACAAGTCGCTGGTCGATGGTTATGCCTGCCGTCGGGCCGACCTCGCAGGCGAGCTGAAGGTGATTGAGACGATACAGGCTGGCACGCCGCCCGCTAAATCCGTCGGGCCCGGCCGATGCGCGAAGATCATGACTGGCGCCGCTATACCGGCGGGGGCTGATTGTGTGGTCATGATCGAGCATGCCGAAGATGTCGGCTTGCGGACGATTCGATGCACAAACCGGCAAAAGTGCGATAACATCGCCCGCAAGGCATCGGACGTCAAAGCGGGCCAGGTGGTTTTGGCAAGTGGTAGTCTCATTGCCCCTCAGCATATTGCGGTCCTTGCCTCTGCCGGATGCACGCAACCTTTGGTGGCGAAAAGACCCAGGGTAGCGCTTATTGCCGGAGGGGATGAGCTGGTGGATGCCGCCGCCAGGCCGGGGCCGTCCCAGATACGAAACAGCAACAGCTTTCAGCTTGCCGCTCAGCTTGAGGCAATGGGTGCGGCAGTTCGTGACTACGGGATGGTGAAAGACGTTCCGGCCGATATCGACCGCGTGCTCAAGACTGCGATGGCCGAGAACGACGTCATTGTGATTTCTGGCGGCGTTTCGGTGGGCGATTTCGATTTCGTGCCTTCGATACTTCGGCAAAATAACGTTGAGTTGCTCTTCGAGAAAATAGCGGTCAAGCCCGGCAAGCCTACTGTTTTCGGTGTAGGGGACAAGGTGTTTTGTTTCGGCCTGCCCGGCAATCCGGTATCGACGTATGTCACGTTTGAGCTTCTGGTTAAGCCTTTTCTCTATAAGCTGATGGGACATGACTATTCGCCCGTGTGCATTCAAATGCGCTTGAGCGAATCCGTGACGAGGAAGAACTCGGAAAGGCAAAGCTGGATTCCCGTGGAAATAACGGGCGAGACGTTCGTTCGTCCAGTGGAGTATAAAGGGTCCGCTGATGTCCTTGCGCTTTGTCGGGCCGACGGGCTGATTTCTATGGATATTGGGATTACGAACATCGAAAGGGGAACGCACACTTCGGTCAGATTGCTTTAAAAGTAGGTGGACTTGGCAGTGATGTGCGGCATAAACGAGGATAAAGATGATTAGAGTAGCCATACTGACGGTCAGCGACCGGTGCGCCAACAAGCAGCAAGAGGATCGTAGTGCGCCGGCGCTCGCGGAAATCGTTTCCCGCAGCGGGTTCGAGATCTGCG
>Ga0315277_10001063_pt1 | contig 41088 bp, 32 predicted proteins | sample YL17G05_15_MG_FD_203695 | JGI IMG/M metagenome (GOLD analysis project Ga0315277, IMG submission 203695) | Sediment microbial communities from Yellowstone Lake, YNP, Wyoming, USA - YL17G05_15 | ecosystem: Environmental > Aquatic > Freshwater > Lake > Sediment | place: USA: Wyoming | collected... | reverse complement strand
TTGGGCTCTTCGTCATAAAGCACCACCTGGTACAGCTTCGCATCTCTGACTTCCTTGAACGTAAATGTCGCCGTGCTCGAGGTTGTCCTGACGGTGACTTCGGGCTTTGCTATTACCGATCCTGCGGACGTCTCAAACGAGCCGCTGGTGGGATCGCTCTCACGTCCTCCAACGAACACCGTTGCGTCGTAGTAGTACATCGTCTTGCTCTTAAGCCGCGAAAACACCACGGGCTTCGCAGCGTCATCGATCGAGCCGGTGTCTATCGCAACTACCTTCTTGTTCCCTTTGGGCTCTTCGTCATAAAGCACCACCTGGTACAGCTTCGCATCTCTGACTTCCTTGAACGTGAACGTCGCCGTGCTCGAGGTTGTTCGAACGGTGACCTCAGGAGGACTCACCCCCCCTGCACCATCTGTTGTTTCAAACGAGCCGCTGAATGGATCGCTTTCCTCTCTTCCAACAGTTACTGTCGCATCGTAATAGTACTTCGTTTTGGCTTTGAGACGGGAAATGACGACAGGCTTCGTCGCATCAGTCGTGGAACCGCTGTCAATTGGGACTACCCTTTTGTTGCCATGAGGCGCTTCGTCGTAAATCAACACTTTGTACAGTGTCGCCTCTCTGACTTCCTGGAACGTGAATGTCGCTGTGCTCGAGGTCGTTCTGACGCTGACTTCGGGCGGCCGCGGCACAACTGCCACTTCATCCGTCTTGAACGAACCTTTCGTCGGATCGCTCGTCTCCCGACCGACTGTAACGGTCGCTTCGTAGGTGTAATCAGTCTTGCTCTGCAGTTTGTCGATCGTCACAGGCTTCGAAGCATCCCTCGTCGTGCCCGTTCCCGCGCTATGGCTCTGCTTGTCGAAAACCTTGACATCATACGAATCGGCGCCCGTGACTGCCTTGAAAGTAAACGTGGCTGAATTCGTAGTCGTGGCCACGCTCACTTCAGGCGGCTTGGGTGCGGTTGATCCTCCGTCGGTCTTGAATGAGCCCTTTGTCGGATCGCTCGTTTCCCGACCGACAGTGACTGTCGCTTCGTAAGTGTAATCACTCTTGTTCTGCAGATTGCTGATCACGACCGGCTTGGAGGCATCCGTCGTGTAACCGCTACCCGTGGTATGATTTTGCTTGTCGAAAACGTCCACACTATACTTCGTTGCACCTGAGACGGCTTTGAATGTGAACGTGGCTGAATTCGAAGTCGGGACAACGCTCACGTCGGGTGGGTTGGGACGAGGGGGCGAAAGAGTAGTGAACTCTTCCTGGATCCAATTGCTTATTCCACCAATGTTCCGTGAACACACTTTCGCATAGTATTTCGTGTTACTCTTCAGGTCAGTGATAACGGCGGAAGTGCTCGCGACATTGAGGCTCTGGACAACGTTAAACAGAGGAAACTCGAGTATTTGCACATCATAAGAAGTCGCTCCGGCTCCTTCTCTCCAACTGAGCGAGATGCCTGAGGAGGTTGGCGAAGTAGCTTGCAGATGACTCGGATCTCCTGGGCGCGCAATAGGCGTGGTAAACACTCCGGTACTCTTCCAATCGCCACCCTTGTCCGCTGAATTGATTGTCCTGATTCGCCACTTGTACGTTGTGGCTGGCGACAAACCACTAACGGTCGCAGACGTAGCGGAGGTCTGGCCCGATCCTATGAGCTTTGAGAAATCATTATTATATACTTCGTACTCGTACGATTTTGCCCCGTCTACAATGCTCCAAGCCAGTACGACGCTAGAGTTTGAGGGCGCCGCGCTGATTGTTGAGGGAGGTGACAAAAGGGGTGGATCGGTCGTCTTGAAGATTCCAGAAGTCGCTTTGCTGGTATTGATTGAAACAGTGACTGTAGCCTCGTAGTAGTATGTCGTGCCGCCCGTCAACCCATTGATCGTAAGCGAGGTAGAGGTAGTCGATCCTGAGCCGACCACATTACGCATTTTGTCATCGGTAGCAACCTGGACCCTAAACGTTCCGTTCGTCACAGCATTGAAACGGAAAGTCACTGATTCTTCTGATGAAGTAGTCGAGACTGTCGGAGGATCGAGTTTCGCTTGCGCCAAGCCGATCATCGTCAGGCTACACCAAAACAGGAATATTTTTGCAGCCAGCTTCAAGATAGGGATGCGCTCAGGTGATAGAAAAAAATTGCCGTGATAGGTAGTTTCGCTATGGAACTGCCTCACAGCATCTGTGAAGAATCAGAGAACCAATCGTCGAGCTTCAAGAGGAAGATCTACATCGGACTCACACGAGGAATCGCCTGCGGCACGAAATTTCTCATCAATAAGATAGAACCGCCGCCATCCAAAATCAATGCGAAATCCCTTGAAAAAGGCCAATTGTGCCACCCATCACATCATGCACAGGGGGTGCCAAGGCCGCGGTATCTTCGTGCCTTCTGGCCTCTATAACGCCTCAAAATGGGACGGGAGTTCCAGGAGATCTGACAATCAGCAGTGGACGGTGCGTACTGAGCAAGGAAAGCTGGCGGGTGTGCAAGTCTGAATATTCGCTTCGCAGAAAAGCCCTGATTGTCCCCGGTTCTCGACTGTCCGCCTGCCTTGTACGGTTCGTGAAGGCAGGCTCACCTGGCGTGAGTGGGCTTCTGCTGCCGCAGCCAGCCGGAAGGCGTCTTGTAGCCGATCAGTTTGTTGCCAAGAAGGAGGACGATGGAATCCTGCCGGACCGATTGTATGCTGGCTTGTGCAAGTTCCCTGGCGTTCAGAAGCGTGTCGCTGAAGAGAGTGATCTGCAAGCCAGCAGGGTTTTGCCTGAAGAGCGTCTGGACCGCATCTGTGCGCCTTGCTCCTTTTTGCATCGAGGGAAGAGCAGAAATGGGACGTTGAGTAACAGTGAGTGTTGCCGAGTCGAGCAACGCGGACTGCGTCCTGGTTACCACCTCGACACCTTTTGCGTCAGCCGCGAGATTGGCGGCGCGATCCATCAGACGAGTGACGACTACAGAGGGTGCCAATGTCCCCTGCGCCCATAATTCCTCAGCATCAGAAGCAGCCTGCGCGGCCAACTGGTCTTTTTTCGCAAACGCTTGCTCTTCTTTCGCGAGCCCCAGCTTGGCAGGCTCTCCCCTTTTCCCCTTCTCCTCACGGATGGTCTTCTTCCCGTCCGCCTCCGGACCTTTCACTCGGGCACCTGCTCCCGCGAGCGACTCTGTTTCTTTTTGCGTAACAGTCGGTTTCATCGCGTCGATCGACGGACGCTCGACGGCAACCTGCGGCGCGGGAGCTTGCTCGGGTGGTCTTGAGACGCTGTCAATTTTCTGACTGCTTTCATCCCGCGGACTGTCGCGCCCTGTGAGCCATTGATACCGGATCGCCACCGTCACGAGGAGTACGACGGCTGCCGCGATGCCTGCAACGCGATACCAATTTATGTCACCCGACGCCCTCTGCCCAATGCGACGGGCGAGACGTCGCTTCAACTCTTCCCGGCCCGCTAACCTGACACCCGCGGCAATCCGGCGCTCTGCCAGCACTGCCTCTTTGCATCGCTCACACTCTTGCAGATGGTGCTCAAGGGGCAACGCCTCTCCGGCGTCAAGCTGCCCAAGCACAAACCGTGCGAGGAGATCCTCGTCGTCTGTCCAGTGTATCCTGGTCTTGTCAGGCATAGTTGTCGCTCATTTCGTTTGAATCGCACTCAGAGCTTTCTCGAGTGCTTTCTTGCATTGGTATTTTTTGGCTTTTGCGGTCTCGGCGTTTGCGAAGCCGAGCTGAGTAGCGATCTCCTCCATCGAGAGCTCCTCCCAGTAGAACAGGAGGAGCAGTTTCCGGCATTGTTCACCGATCCTTCCAAGCGCTACCCGGACCTGCATGGTTTCTTCTGTGGCTACAAGATTGTCGAGCACTGAGGGCGAATGATCCTGGTGCTCTTCTGGATCGATTTCTCGAGAAGTTTCGCGTGCCTTCTGCCGGAGTCGTCCGAACCAGAGATTGCGGGCTGTTCCGTAGAGAAACGTGCTGAGTTTGGCCGTCTGCTCAAACCGTCCAGACCGAACGCGCTCCCAGAGGACAATCAGGCTTTCCTGCAGAAGGTCCTCCGCGTCATCCCATGTGCCGCTATTTTTCGAGATGAGGCTCTGAATGGGCTTTCGGTTCGATTCGTACAGAATCACAAGCGCCTCCTCGTCCCCTTTTTGGATCAGGTCGAGAATCTTCGCATCGCCGGTCAGATAATAGAGTGGTGCTCTCATTTACCTTTCAGATGTATATGTCATAAACGGGTGAAAGGTGAGCAATGATTGGGTGAAAAGTGGACCCGGAAGCAAAGTACTCAGAACCTAAGCGTATTTCAATCAATCAAAAGGGGGCTCAAATGAACACTCTACGTCAAGCTTTGACAGCGCTTCTTCTGATCGCCGGAGGCGCATTGGCACAGGAAACCGGGCAGACGGTGGCCGGAGGCCGAAGCTCTGTCGATTTGACGATTTACAATCAGAATCTCTCACTCATTCGTGAAGAACGGCAGATCGAGTTAGTGAGAGGATTAAACCGGGTCGTCCTTCCGGAGATCCCCGCGACGATCGATGCGACGTCGCTCCATTTCATGAGCCTGACTGATCGTTCTGGCGTCAGGATTCTTGAACAGAACTATCAGTATGACCTGGTGCATCAAGCGAGGGTGCTTGAGAAGTACGTGGGAAAAGAGATCGAGTTTATTCGTCAGGACCTCGCGACGAAAAAAGAGTACACCGTGAAAGGAAAGTTGATTGCCACCGGATACACGGTTCAGCCCCAGTACGGCGGCGGGGCGCCAATCTACGGCGCGACCGGTGGGATGATTGCCGAGATCGACGGGAAGATCGAAATCAATCCTGCAGGAAGAGTCGTCCTTCCATCTCTCCCTGAAGGACTCATTCTCCGTCCTCAGCTCAACTGGCTTCTCACTTCAGGGCGCGAGGGAACGCACAAGGCGGAGATCAGCTATCTTGCCCGGCAGCTCAGCTGGAGTTGCGATTATGTCGCGATTCTGAATTCCAGCGACTCGAAGGTTGACGTCACCGGCTGGGTGACGCTCACGAACAGTTCCGGCACGAGTTTCAAGAACGCCCGGTTGAAGCTCGTTGCCGGCGATGTCAACGTTGTCAAACAAGGGATGGAATATGAGAGGAATGTCTCTGCGAAGATGAACATGATCACCGACGCGGCAGCACCGCAGTTCACGCAGAGTGAGCTGTTCGAGTACAAGATGTATTCGCTGCAGCGCCGGACGGATCTGGAGAACAACGAGACGAAACAGATTGAGTTGACGTCTGCGGCCAACGTGAACGCGAAGAAAGTGTTCATCTACGACGGCCTCGGTGACCAATGGAGAAGCTGGTACCGCAATTATTCGTACCGATCTCAGGAAAGTTTTGGCCAGCAGTCCAACTCGAAGGTCGGTGTCTACGTGACGTTCAGGAACGATAAGGAATCAGGGCTCGGAATCCCTCTTCCGAAAGGGAAGGTGCGTGTTTACAAGCGTGACGTTGATGGTAAGGAGCAGTTCGTCGGCGAGGACATGATCGACCATACGCCGAAAGATGAAGAAGTGCGGCTCTATCTTGGCAATGCATTTGACATCGTCGGGCAGAGGGCTCAGAAAGATTTCAGGTCATTCGTGGCTGGACATGTCATTGAGGAAACGGTAGAGATCAAGGTTCGCAATCACAAAGAAGAGTCCGTTGAAGTCCATGTGTATGAGCATCCCTGGCGCTGGAGCCAGTGGGAGATTTTGAAGAGCAGCGGAGAGTGGATGAAAGTCGATCAGACGACGCTGAAGTTTCCTGTGAAAATTGAGAAAGGCGCGGAGAGGGTGCTCAGTTACACGATTCGGTATACATGGTAGGGGCGACACCACCTCCCCCGTACCCCCTCCTAGTGAGGAGGGGGAGGCTTGGGGCTGGGGTGGGGCCACCACCCCTTCGAAAAAGGAGGAAGCCATGAAAACGAGACTCATGAACTTAGGGGCACTGATGGTGCTCGCGGCATTCACGGGAGTTGGCGCTGACAGAGGAATTCGAATTGAAGGGATGGTGAACTGTCCGGTCATTTCCCATCACGGCGGCAAGGTTTATCTCCAGATTGCGATCACAGCTCCCGTGCCGGAAGCCCGCCACCGGGAACCGATGAATCTGGCTGTGGTTTTGGACCGCAGCGGATCGATGGCTGATGAGGGGAAAATCGAGTTCGCAAAGAAAGCCGTAAGCGCCCTGATCGATCAGCTTCGGGAGGACGATCTGTTTTCGTTCGTCATCTATGATGATGTCATCACAGTCCTGAGGGAGGCGCGAAGGGTCGGCAACAAGAACGATCTGCGGCGCCTTCTCGAAGAAGTCACTCCGCGAGGGGCGACAAATCTCGGCGGCGGGTTGTTCGAAGGGCTCAGGCAGGTCGAACGGCACCGCGACAAAGAATACCGCAACCGGGTGATCCTTCTCTCCGACGGTCTGGCGAACCGGGGCACCACGGATCCAAACGAGCTACGACGCATCGCACAACGGTACCGGGCACGCTCCATCTCCATTACGACGATTGGTGTGGGGCTTCAGTTCAACGAGAATCTGATGCTGGGGCTCTCAGAAAGCGGAGGAGGAAACTACTATTTCATCGAGAGCCCGCGGACACTTGCTTCGATTTTCCAGAAGGAGCTGGACGGATTATCCTGTGTCGTTGCGCAGAATGCGTCCGTGGAATTGACGCTGGCCGACGGCGTTCGAATCCACGATGTCATTGGCTGCGAGCATCAACGGGAGTCGGGACGGGTTGTCATCCCCGTGGGGGATTTGTACGCAGGCGAGCGACGCGAGCTGACGGTCGAGCTCACGGTCCCTCCCGGCACCGGCCGCCTGAGGCTGGCGAAGGGTGTTCTTCACTATGACGGGAATTTAGGCTGGTTCGAGTCGTGGCCGTCGTTCAGCGCGTCGATTCGCTATACGAAGGACTTTGCGGAGATCGACAAGAGCCGCGACATCGAGACGCAAGCAAAGGTTGATGTCGCGCTTTCCACGAGAAATGTCGAACAGGCACTCCGGGCGCTTGATGAAGGCCGCCAGGGCGACGCCGTGAAGGAGATCCGGGCAGCTCGGGCGGCTTTGCAGAGTTCCTTGGCGTCGTTCCCATCCGGAGCTGGGTCGTCGATCCTGGTCGAACAAGAATCGCGATTGCAGGACTTTGACGCATTGCTCAAAGACAGCACGGACGCGAAGAAGGTGAAGAAGTCGATTCAGTACGAGAACTATCGAGTGCAGAAACGGAAATAGTATCCGTGTGTCGCGTTGGCTTGAGGAGATTCCCGAAATCGTGCTGAAAGGCAGATGAGGTTTCGGGAATCTTCGTTTTTGGCGATTTTGGTTAATTTTCGCCGATATTTTGTACCGATTTAACTTGACTTTCTGATATCGTTATGATATCATCATGCTATCAGTCTCACGAAAGGAGAACAGAATGAAAACCGTAACTGAAACGACTGCTCACAAAATGAGCGGGTATGTTGCTGTGCTGATCACCTTCATACTACTGGGTGCGAACGCCTATTTGATATACTACATGGCTGAGAACGAACTCCCGGTGTATCTCTGGATCGAGATACCTCTCTTCATTGTCACCTTGATCTTTCCGGCGGGGCTTTTTGTCGTTCAGCCGAATGAGGCGAGGGTTCTTGTTCTCTTCGGAAAGTATATCGGTTCGGTCCGGGAAGCGGGGTTCTGGTATGCGAATCCGTTTGCCGTGAAGAGACACGTCTCGCTGAGGATCAGGAATTTCAACAGCGAGAAGATCAAGGTGAACGATCTCAAGGGGAATCCGGTCGAGATTGCTGCGGTTGTCGTGTGGCAGGTTATCGATTCAGCCAGGGCGCTTTTTGACGTGGATCACTACGAGAACTTCGTTGCCATTCAGAGCGAGACAGCCATCCGTGCACTGGCATCGGAATATCCCTACGATGCGGAAGAGGATGTTCCCTCTCTGCGCGCCAGGCCGCAGGAGATTGCCGATCGCATGCAGCACCAGGTTCAGGCCCGCCTCGAGATCGCGGGCGTCGAGGTTCGGGACGCGCGCATCAGTCATCTGGCGTACTCTCCGGAGATTGCGCAGACGATGCTCCGGCGTCAACAGGCGGAGGCTGTCATATCGGCGCGCAGGAAGATCGTTGAAGGAGCTGTCGGTATGGTCGATCAGGCTCTTCGCATGCTGAGCGAAAAGAAGATCGTCGAGCTTGACCAGGAGAAGAAAGCAACGATGGTCAATAACCTGATGGTTGCGCTCGTATCCGAGTCGCAGGCACAGCCGGTCATCAACACGGGCACTTTGTACCAATGAGCGATAAGAAAAAATTCCTGCTCCGGCTCGACGAGAACATCTATGCCGCCCTCGAAAGATGGGCGGCACACGATCTGCGCAGCGTCAACGCACAGATAGAATTTCTTCTCACCGACGCCCTGAGGAAGACGGGCAGGTTGAAACAACAGGATGGTATCGATGATCGCAGAGAGAATCCAGACGCAGCACCTCCGGCTGCTTGATGTCACCGCGGCGCAGGTTCACCGCAGCCAGCCGGCGCGCTTCTCTTGCGAGCTCTCCTGTGTGAAAACAGGACTGTTCGACGGCCGATATGAGATGCGTTCCGGCGGGCGCTGTATGGCAACATTGCACGTCAACGGGATATTCCGCCCCACCGTGAGTGCGGAGAACGATGACGGCGCGTGGTTCTTTGAGCCCGAGGAACGTTCGATTGTTGTCCGGACACAAGACTCGTTGCGCGAGCTTGCGACCGTGGATCTGAGCCTCTCGGATCACGCCGCGATCCTGAGATTCCCTGATGGACGTGCTCTCGTCTTCACTTCCGACTTTTGGAAGGGACACGCCGAGTTTCAGACGCCGGCAGGCGATCCGGTTGTGAGCTTCCGGTTTCATGGATTGTTCAGGCCCTCTGCCGGGATTGAAGTCCTGGAGAGAGGCAGGCAACTTCCCGAACTCTCGTGGCTCCTGATGCTCGGCTGGAGCCTGGTTGTCGGATATTTCTAATGCCGCGCGGTAAGGTCGCGGCCCTTCGTCTCAAGGAAACCAAACTATGAAGTCTATTACAGCGCTTGTCGATCACACGCTCACATGGAGTCAACCGAAGGCGATGCGGTCAGTTCATGAGCTTCGGTTCGGCCCGGATCTCGTTGCCACCCTGCAATTTCCGAAAATGCTGAGCTCTGCTGCCGTAGCGGAGAGCGGTGATGGAAGATGGGCATTAGAACGGACGGGTGTCCTGAACACCAGGGTCATCGTCCGGAAGCCTGAATCCGATTTGCCTCTGGCGACCTATACACCGAGAGCGTTCAAGACTGGCGGCAAGGTGCAATTGGCGAGCGGCAAGGCCTTACTTCTTCGGCGATCGATCTGGGAGTCAAGAACGGAACTTGTCACAGAGGGCGGAGAACCGCTTGTGGAGATGCAAAGCCGGGGTTTCTTCAGGCATTTCGTGGATGTGAAGATAAACCGGAGGGCGCTGCAATACGAAGAGTTGCCGTGCCTTGTGATGCTGCTGTTTTACTCCATCCTACTCAGGCGCCGTGACGCAGCGACGCATTCTGCGGTGCACTAGCAGAGCGCTGAAGAAGAAAACCGCCAAGTCACAAAGAACGCCAAGGTGATATTGTAATTGTTTTTTCATTCCGAATTGAAGAATCTCTTTGTGTTCTTCCCTCCAGACCGCACGGCGGGCTGGGGCGCCTTGGCTGCCCCGAACGTCTTGGGTTCGGGGACGGTTCAATTCTTATTTGAGAATTGGTTCTTCAGCATCCTCCTAGAGGGGCGGTCGAGACCCGCCCTTCCTTTTCATCACCATCACGGGCGAGATTATTCTTTCAAGAGTGTCCGTTGCGCCGCTGCAACGCCAGCGCCTTTGTCAAACTTGTAGCCAGCCTTGGCCAATCCTGTCTCAATTGCCGCCACCGTGGCGACAATATCGTTGGCGGAGACAACACCCATATGTCCCACTCTGAAGTACTTCTCGCGCAGCGCGGGATGTAATCCGCCCGCCACGATGACTCCAGCTTCATCAATGAGCTTCACCAGACTCTTATCGACGCCATCGGGATAGTAGATAGCACTCAACGTCGAGGCATAGACGTCCGGCCTTACGGGCAGTTGCCGCAAACCGAGAGCTTGGATGCCGGCCTTGAATGCGACGCTCAATGCACGATGGCGGGCGAATCGGACGTCCATCCCTTCCGCGAGAATTTCCTTGAGGCTGACATTCAGCGCCCAGATCAGGTTAACCGCGGGTGTGGCAAAGTAGCTCGGTTTTCGGGCCTCGTATGCTTGCATAATCGGAAGCCATTCCGTCCAATCGACATACACGCTCCCGACCGGCCGAGTCCGTTTGCGGAACGCTTCAATGGCTCGGGGACCAGCCACGAGCAGTGCGAGTCCGGGCGGAACCCCGATCGCTTTCTGGGAAGCAGTAAGCGCCAGGTCAATTCCCCATTCATCCTGTCTCATCTCCTCCCCTGCCGTAGCACAGACCCCGTCAACGATCACGAGCGTGTGGTGCTTGCGCCCCAGGGCAGTTAATTCTTTGACATGGGCTGCAACCGCCGTCGATGTGTCGACGTGCGTAACCGTCATGACCTTCGGACGGATGGCGCCAAGAGCCGCATCCACCTCAGAAGCAGAGGGAGTATCACCGACTGCGCGCGCGTGGCAGTGTGTGACGGTCGCGCCTTGCCGTTCCAGTATCTTCGCGAACCGGTCACTGAAGTATCCGGTGTTCACAACGAGCGCCGCGTCGCCTGCCTCGACGATGTTCGCCGCGGCCATCTCCATTGCCAGTGTGCCAGTTCCCGGAACGACAAAGGGTTGTCCGGTCGGCGATAGAAACACTTTGCGCACGTGTTCAAGCGCCTGGCCATAGATCTCGATGAAATTGGCAGCGACGTGGCTTGTCGTGGGCATTCCCATCGCACGCATAACTTCGGGCGAGAATTCCACGGGACCGGGGATCATGAGGAGCTTTCGATTCTTCATATGGTCTTCCTCTGAGGTGATAGCATGACCTGGGGAAAAGTACGTACTGTTTGGATAAGCGTCAACAAGAGACGTCAGATCGGATATGTTCTTGTGCGGGAGGTGAAGGAAGGAACCGGTGCAATGCAAATGCCAGGGCACAAAAGACAAGCGCCAGGAGAACCTGGCGCTCGCTGGACGACGGTGTCGCCGTTAGTTTACAGGGGTCAGAAGGTCTTTGTCGATTGCCTCTTTCATGGCGTCTTTAGGGAGAGCGCCGACAGCCATCTTCGGCTGTCCTGTAACCGGGACGAAGAGAAGCGAAGGAATGCTCCTGATACCGAATGCTCCGGCCAGCTCCTGCTCTTCGTCTGTATTGATCTTATAGAAGTTTACTTTGCCTTTGTACTCATTCGAGAGCTCATCGATCACGGGGCCTACCATACGGCATGGTCCACACCACGGCGCCCAAAAATCGATAACACAAGGAAGCTCTCCTTCAAACTTCCACTCTTTGTTCTGTTCGTAGTTAAACACCTTCTCAAAGAAGGCCTGTTTTGTTAGGTTTTCTGCCATTTTGTACTCCACTTCTCTGGTGGTTTGATGTTTACGTTTCAAGCTTGTGGCCTGGGCTGAGAATTGCGCCTTAGGCAGGTATCACTATTCTGCCGGTCGCAAAAATGAGATGCAGTGATCCCCGGAAGGATTCGCGAAGCTTCGGACGGGCAGTCTATTACTAGTTGTGGGGGTTGCCGGTGAGGGCGATCTCAGGCCGTGGCGGTCTGGTCCGGCTATTGTTCCGCCAAGCATTTGATCGAAGCGAGAAGTTCGGTCCGGGGATCGAAAACTACTCGCTCAGGTCTTGCGGTCAGAGCGAGAGGGACGTTCAAGGTCACTTTTCTCTGGGCGGGAATCTGCAAGGTGGCAAAAGAGCTCTTTCCCTCAGAAGAAACTACTTCAATGGTCAGAGGAAACGCGTAAGCCTGGCCGCTTTCGTTCTGAATCACATCAACGTTCAGCGTATGGGTCTGGACATCAAAGTTCCAATTGAGATTTACATCCGGCACGCCAGGTCTCCGCAGCCACTGATCGAAGAACCAGCGTAATTCCTTGTGCGAGACATTCATGAGTGCCGAGCAAAGGTCATCGGAGGTTGCGGTTGAGTGGCGATGGCATCGATAATACTCGCTGACGCCTCCGAAGAACAAGCTGTCTCCGAGCATCGAGCGAAGCATGTGAAGCGTCCAGGCACCCTTCTGATAGCTGTTGGTATTGAGGAGCTGGATGAGATTTGTCTGCAGCGTATCGATCACAGGCCGGCTGCCGGTAACCTCCGAGTGAAGGATCTCCTCCCTTAGCCGCTTCATTCCAGTGCGAAACGCCTCGGTCCCTTCGCTGTTCTCCACCCAGAGCTGTTCAAAGTAGGAGGCGAATCCCTCCGACAGCCAGATATGCCCCCAGCTCTTCGACGTGACCGCATCGCCAAACCACTGGTGAGCAGTTTCGTGGGCAATAAGTCCCGTGCTGACCCTTCGCTGCATGAAGATCCCGTCTGCATAGAAGATTGCGCTCGCGTTCTCCATCCCACCGTAGCGGGTGTAACTCTGAACATGAGCCAGCTTCTCGTACGGGAACGGTGCAACGAGCATCGAGAAAAATGTAACTATGTCGCCGGCAGTTCTGAATGGCCCGGGGAGATAATCCGAAAGTTCGGGGAGAGCATAAACCGACTGTGGCACTCCGGGCGGGAATTCACTAAGGCCCGGAGCTGTCAGTCCCAGATCAACCTTTACCAGAGGTCCGGCCGCAATGACCATCAAGTATGAAGAGATGGGCCTTTCCGATTTCCATCGTGTGAGTGTGCGAGGAGTCGAGGGGTTCTGATTGTCGGAAGGAAAGGTCTTCTGCTCAACGAAGCGACCGTTGGCAACCACGGTACGCCCGGCTGGCGCAATCACATTCCAAGTGACGGTCGCTTTGGCATCCGGCCGATCGACCGTGGGAAGCCAGCGGCGCGCCCTGTCCGGCCAGTTGTCGCCGAAGGCAAACCATCTCCCCTGGCGATCGGTGTGAATAATCAATCCATCGTCGACATTGCCGCCATACCAGACTGTGACCAGCATGGTATCCATGCTCGCTGCGAATGAATGGGCAAGCGTGATATCGAGTGAAGAACCGTGATGACTGTACGGTGCTGGTTTTCCACCGACGTAGACACTATCGACATGGAGGTCCACAAGATCGAGTGAGAGTTGATCGGCATCATTCGCTCGTATGGCAGTGATGACAGCACAGCCTTGAATGAACCTCCCCGATTCGGGCAACGTGATCGTAAAATCGTAGTTCACGATCGTAAGAGAATTCGGCGAGTCAACTGCTGGGCTCGCGGCCAAAGCAAGACCAACCGCGGCGGCAGCCAGCACGATGCCGAAGAACCGCAAGTGTTTCACACAGCTCCTCGATTACTTGTCATAGAGTTTTCGGCCCGCCCTCTCATACGTATCACCCGGAGTCCAAAACGGTGTTCGGCTCATATCAGCGATCAGCCGTGCAGAGTGAACGTAGGCCTTACAAAACTTCAGGAAATACGAGAAGTTGAAACCATCACCCGCTTCATCTGCAGCAGTATGGTAATACTTGTTGATTTCATCGCCGAACGCACGAAAACCGGCGCTGAAGGTTGGTGCGGGGACCCCCAGAGAGGCGAACTTGGTATTATCGGATCTGTTGAAGAGATTCTGTTCGGGGACGGGGTCTTTGATCGCTCCCAAACCGTATCGTCGCGCTGCTTTGATGATAACATCCTGCGCGGTGGTGCGCTCGAGTCCAACGACGGTGACGATCGTCGTATCATCGAAGCCGGCACCATCGGAATTCAGATCGAACACTATGTGATTCATGGGCACGGGAGGATGCTCTGCCAGGTACCGGCTCCCGAACCCGCCTACTTCCTCGCCAGTGAGTGCAGCAATGAGAACGGAGCGTTTGGGAGGATGCTGAGCGAGCGAACGTGCAGCCGCGATGAGTGCCACCGTTCCCATCGCGTTGTCCCGCGCGCCGTTGTAGATTGTATCGGGCGATCCGCCCCGGGCAGCCCTTGTCCCAAGATGGTCATAGTGCGCCGTCAGCAGCACGTATTCGTCCCGCAGCTTCGGATCTGATCCATTGACCAACCCGAGCACATTTGCAGTTCGAGCGAGCTCCACACGGATGCCCGGCGAGTGGATGGAACCCGCCAAGACGTGCTGTGATTCTGCCCTTGCAGCGAGCACGCCGGCCGTGTCTTCCACGACAAAATGAGGAAGCTCGTGAGCGTCAGACTGTATTTCGAGGCCGGACCGTCCAAGGAACGAGAGAAGTCTGCGCCATTCCCGCGTGCCACGGTACAGCTCGACGAGAGCGACAGCGCCGTGCTCGGCTGCGACTTGACGTTTCTTCTCCGCGAGGAGAGTCATTGAACGAAAGAGGTCATCTCCTCCGGCAGAGCCAAACTTCGCGACCGCGACCTTTCCTTTCAGATCAAGCCCCTTGAAGTCATCGATCTTTCGATCGGGATCGATGGTACCGTAACCCACGAACACACATCCGCCGCTCCAGTCGACAGGGCCGCCGTTGCGAATCATCATCTCCTTACCCTGATGGAGTGTGTCGATTCCCAGAACGATTTGTCCCGTCGTCGGCGGAGTCAGCCGCGCCAGAGGAATGTTCTGCAGATATCCTTCTGCATCCCGGACGGGGGTGATCCCGGCTGCCCTGAACTGTTCAGCGATGTACCGCGCGGCAACTTCAAGCCACGGCGTGCCTGTCAACCTTCCCCTCATCTCATCAGAGGCGAGGAATCGAAGGTGCGCGGCGTACTCTCTTTGGCTGAGCTGATCCTCGGGAAAAACTGGTTTTGTTTGAGCTCCGGTATGGGGACTCATTATTGCCGCCGCGATGGTGAGGATCGCAGAACAGAGCACTTGCTTTCTCTTCATGGAATGTGGAATCCTTTCAACGGATGTTCATGACAAGAGAACTCAGGCTGCAAAGGCGGAACTGAACCGCACAGGTGTATTAGAGCTGCGTACTGGGACCATGCCCGGATCGTGCGGCAAGAATATCGAAAACTAGCGGAGAAACAGGACTGCCACACCAGCGACGGCGATCATTGCCCCAGCCAGAGCGCGCCACGAGACGTTTTCTTTCAAGACAAAACGCACGAGGGGAAGCATGAGAATTGGAACGGTTGCCATCAACGTCGCTGCCACTCCAACGCTCGTGTATGCCACGGAGACAAGGCTCAAGGTGATTCCGAGAAACGGGCCAAGGAATGCCCCTAGAAATGTCAGCCACAGTGCCCTGCGATCCTTCAGGTAGATGACGATCGCATCGTTGTATTCTCCGGCCAACCGGGCGATCGGAAAAATGATGATCACAGCAGAACCGATCCGGATCAACGAGGCAACGAAGCCGTTCACGGGCCCTTCATTGAAAGCCATTTTTGCGATCACCAGGGCAACTCCCTGCCCTGCTGCTGCGATGAATGCGTAGACGATTCCCCTGATATATGTCTCGCGATGCCGTGTGGAGGTTTCACGTCGCTCGAGTACGACGAGCGCAATCCCGAGCAACGTCACCGCCATGCCGACGAATCCAATCGATCCAAGGATTTCACCCAGCAGGAGGTATGCGAGCAACGCGCTCACGGCCGGCGCGGCGGACATGATGAGCATGCCGGTTCTCGCACCGACGATTTCATATGCCTTGAAGAGAAACGTATCGCCGATGACGAGTCCGACGATGCCGCTGATGACAAGGTTCTGCAACTGCGATGCAGTGAGATGAATGTCGATGCCGGCAACGGCAACAACGGCGAGGAGAAGCACTGCTGCAACGATCAGGCGGGTCACGTTCAGTCTGACTGAACCGACCCTGAGTGCGGCGGCGGAAAATGCAAGCGCGCTGCCAGACCAACAGCACGCAGTGAGCAGCGCGCAAATTTCACCGAGATACTGCATTATTCTCTTCGATTACCGGGCGCGAGGATGGAGTATGTTCCTACGATCCACTTTCCGCCCCGGAAAACAGCGACTGAAGGTTCAGCGATCCCGTGCGAGATTTGCTGGCAAGGGTTACAAACGTTCGTGCGACTGTGTCTTTTCCGGCGCCGAGAACCGTGCTGACCAATCCCAGTGCTTCACCATACTCGGCTGCCGGAAGAGTGTGGAGAATGTGCATCCAGATTGCCTCTTCCAGAACATTGAATGCAGTCTGCAGCTCGGAAAGATCATACCTGGCGGCATACCGCTCACGAGCGATTGATTCCGCGTACGCGATCATCGGTCCCAGGTTTCGTTCTTTAACAGCTCTTGTGGTCAGTACAAAGAGAGCTTTGAGCCGCTGATGCGTTTGTTCTTTTCCTGCAAGCTCATAATTCCGCAGGTGCGAACGCTCCAAGGCCTGGGTCGCGGCATCAAGAATGAGGGGCGATGATTCGTGCAAGAGTTGTGCGAGATCCATACGACTTCCTTTTTGCTCAGTACCGCCCTAGCGAATTTCGAGATAATCTTTGTCGGGCAGCTTCGGAAACGGCGCGTGGGGTTCTGTCTGATACCAGAATGCGACCGACGCGATATCGTCCTGAAGCGGGAGATATCGTCCCTCAGACCGCCATCCGAGCGCCTGGATCGTGACCTTCAGATCTTTCTCAAATCGGATTGGGTCCATGATATGCCACCGATAGAGACCGAACCGCTGCTGTGAATTGTAGAGTCCGTCAGGCCGGATCACCTGGGCCAGGCCGCTGTAAGGCGACGAAAACTCCTGATATTGGTGGGTCACCTGGTTCTCGAAGTTGTAAGAGCCACAGAAGTAGTCTTCGGTGCCTGTTCCGCATATCGTGGGGTCGTCGGTGTCACCATCGAGGAAGAACTTGATTTCTCCTTCTCCCCACCAGCCATTATTGTTCACTCCCCACGCCAGGTACGTTCCCACAAACTGTCCCCATCCTTTCACTCCCTCAAGAATCGTATAGACTGATTTGTAGGGAAGAGGATTGATGCGGCGAAATTGTGCGTGGAAGTACGCCAGGTCAGCCGGAACATCCGTCAATGTGTAGTCGATCTGATAGTACAGCGTCATGTCGCTCTCAGCGATATTTTCCATCGTGATCCGACACGACTTTCGGAACGGCATCTCCCAATAGCAGTTGAATGCACTCCCCGGATTGACCGCAACGGGAAGCGAGGAGATGTGGCTGTAGGTGCCCCATCCATTTCCAAAAAAATCTCCTACGGGAACTTCGATCGACGGTTGCGCCTCGCCATCCCAATAGATGCGGAGGATCGAAAACCTCCATGTGCCCGTCGGCGTCATCCAGATGTGCTGGATCGCTCCGGGGCCTTTGATCTCCGCGATCGTAAACGTGCTTTTCTTTTCGATCTTGACCGAGGGGGAGATTTTCCATCCCTTGCCGAGGTCACGCGCCGCTTTTTCTCCGGTGCCGGCAATCGCCGTTGCTCCCTTCCCTTTTTCTCCCGTGAAATTCTCGGCGGAGATCGACCGGGTCTTGGCTTTCGAAAGTCGTGAGAGATTTCCGAGACTCAAATGGAGGCCGTCAAACGGGGCTCCCTGTGCATTCAATTCATTCGTCATAAATCCTCCAACGAGAATCATGCAAACAAAACGGATCATGCGGGTCATGAGAGCACCTCCTGGCGAAATGAGTAGGTCTCAGCTGGCGGGCGACTGCTCATCAAAGGTAGCGGATATGCTCTTCATCCGCAAGGTGACAACGCACACCCGGCGCGTGGAGCGACCTGTGGATTTTCTTTCCGTTTGGGAGGAAAAAGCCGTACCATAGTCGGTTGAATTTCTCAAACACTGTCACTACTCAACATCAGCGAAAGGATCCATCCTTGAAATCATTTCTCTTGCTCGGAACAACGCTCCTCCTCCTCCCGGCTCTCGCCACAGCGCAGCAGAAAGCAGCCCCGAAAACACAGAAGCAGAAAGTGAGTTACACCATCGGACTCGATGTCGGCAAGAACATGAAGCGCCAGAAGCTCGATGTTGACATACCACAACTGGCGCGCGGAATTCAGGACGGCATCAGCGATGCGAAACCAGTGTTGTCGGATAGTGAAATGCAGGAAGTTATGACCGTATTCCAAAAGGAAGTTCTGGCACGGATGGCAGAAAAGAACAAGAAGGATGGTGAAGCCTTCCTTGCAGAGAACAAGAATAAACCCGGCGTTAAGACACTTCCCAGCGGATTGCAGTACAAGGTTCTCACCGAGGGATCAGGCAAGACTCCAAAGGCCACTGACACCGTCGTCACACACTACCGCGGCGCACTGATCGATGGGAAGGAATTTGACAGCTCGTACAAGCGTGGTGAACCTGCGACATTCCCGGTCAATCGTGTCATTCCTGCGTGGGTTGAGGCTCTCCAGTTGATGAAAGAGGGGGCGAAGTGGCAGCTGTTCGTTCCAAGCAATCTCGGCTATGGTGAACGGGGCGCGGGCCAGGACATCGGTCCGAATGCAACGTTGATTTTCGATGTGGAGTTGATAAAAGTGAAGTGAGAAACCGGGTTCTCCCTCCGGAGGTATATGGTAGTACTGAGTAGGGCGGATCAACGATCCACCCTACAATTACGTGGGGGACTGGACAAGGAGGATGCTGAACGTAGATCCCTTCCCAACCTCGCTGCTCACCGTGATTGTGTATCCCAGCATCGTGCAAAAGGCTTGAGCAATAGCCAGGCCAAGTCCTACCCCTTCAATCATCCGATCTTCATTGTGCATCCCGCGTTCGAACGCCTCAAAGAGAGCTTGCATTCGATCCTTCGGTATCCCCTCCCCTGTGTCGACAACATCAACCCGGATCGGCCGATGTCGAGAATCATTGTGGACATTGATCGTGATCGACCCGCGCCTGGTATACTTCAGCGCATTTGATATCAGATTGATCAGAATCTGCTTGAGCATGATGCGATCGGTTTTCAGAGGTCGGGTGCCTTCCGGGACATTTGAGAAAATGGCCACCGAGCCGGACAGCGTCAGGCCTTTCAATTCGCCCAGCGTCTCTTCGATCAGCAGCTTCATATCCTCGTTCACTGAGGCAGGGGCCAGTTTTCCAGCCGCATGCCGTGAGAGGTCAAGCACCTGCCCGATGACCTGGAGGAGGTAGTTTGTATTGCCGATGATTCTCTCAAGGTAGAAGCGGTCTTGTTCGTTGAGGGTTGCCTCCTTGCTCCTCAAGAGTAGGTCAGCGAAACCGAGGACAGAATTGAGCGGGGTGCGCAATTCGTGGGCGACCTGCCGCGTCCAGTCTTTTGCCGCCGCGGACGATTGCCCTTTCGGAGCGACGGCTTTCTCCCTCTCCGGACCCGTTAGATCTGTTGCTACAACGATGAGCCCTGTCACCGATTCGTCCTGATTGAGAATCGGGAGGAATGCAACCCGAAATGGCCTTTCGCGCAATCGATGTGTTGTCCTGACGATGGTGCCAGTGTACGCCTGGGCGAGTTGAGTGCGGACTTCCTGCGTGTCAGGGAATAGCTCGAAGAACGAATGTCCAACAAGCGAACCCGAAGCGAGGCCGAGATCTTTCAAGCACTCTCCATCGATGAAGGCAATGTTCGACTGCGCATCGAGGACACAGAGAAAGACAGGGCCACCCGAAAGAACTGACGTCAGAAGTCGATCCGCAGAAGGGACCGCGGAGAATGAACCGACTGAAAACGGAAGTGATATTTGCAGCCGTTTCGGGGATTTAGGCGGCCGTGTTGAAGAAGGTTTCTCCGGCTCGGTTTTGCGATCCGAGCTCTGTGCCATCCCCGTTGTCTGGTCGTCCCTGGACACACGTACTCCTGGTTAATCCAATTGGAACGGAAGCGACACGGTCACGGTGGTCCCCTGGCCGTATTCGCTTTCAAGCTTCATAAATCCGCCATGAATTTCTGCGAGTCGCTTAGCGACCGTCAATCCAAGGCCCGAGCCTTGTTGTTCATAGACTTTGCGTTCAAACTGCATGTACGCGCCAATGCCCAGAATTTGGTCGTTCGTCAGGCCTCTGCCGCGATCGCGTATCCGGAGAATGTACTCCGTCCCCACAAGCTCCGACTCGACATCGATTGCTGATCCCTTTTTCGAATATCGCAGGGCATTGTCAAAAAGCTCCTCAAAAAGTTTGGCAAAATACTCTGGAGACATCATCACATTCCCCGGCGCCAAACTCAATGCAAGATCTCCGGTACGTTCAGCTTCATACGCGCGCTGACACGCCGATGAGTCGATTAGTCTCTCCACACTCACGGTGACGTTCTTCCGAAGCTGTTCGATCTTCTGGTAGTCCATCTTGAGAATTTCGATCTGGGCATAGATCAGAAAATTCTCTATGAGCCTGTTCAGTCTCTTTCCGTTCTTAAAGATACGTTCTGCCATCTGCGAAACTTCGCGCGGTTCCAGGTCCGCAAACTGTTTGCGCAGGATGTCGGCATAGCCGAGGATTCCGTTCAGAGGTGTCCGGAGCTCGTGCGGGAGCGCCGTGCTCAGGTGCTGGCGGAGAAGTTCAAGTTTAGACTCTGCCTGCTGAACCAGTAAACGATGTTTCTGCAGCCTGGCGCTTACTGCACCAAGCAGTTGAGCTGGCGTGAACGGTTTTGGGAGGAAATCGTCCGCTCCAAGTTCCATTCCTTGCCGCATCCGTTCGGGACTGGCAAGCGAAGTAACAAGAATGAAAGGTATCGACGCAGTCGAGGGGTTATTTCGGATCGCCGCAAGGACCTCATAGCCATCGACAAGAACCATGCGAACGTCACAAATGATCAAGTCGGGAAGCTGCTTCCGTGCAAATTCCAGGCCTTCGGCTCCGTTCGTTGCCGTAAACACCACGTAACCGTTCTTCCGCAACGTCAGTGCGATGACTTCGCGAATCGACCGCTCATCATCAATGACCAGAACCTTTGTCTCGTCGCTCATAATCAGAATGATTCCCAGTACAGATTAAACTTGTCGTAAGATAATAGAAGGGTTCTCAGAATACAACCCCCTCGGGGACGGCGGTTCAGATATGGAACTGGCGGTTGGAAGAAGGAGAGATGCGAAGCGGCCCGCGGTCGTCTGTGTTGCAGTAATGCAAAAATTAGTCCCGACTGCTTATCCCCCCACTCAACCCCTCACAGGCAGTCGGGACCTTCCCCTGATGAACTTACGTACTTCATTTCTTGCGACACCAGCAAGAAGAGGAACACAAATGGTGCCAAACGCACCAGAACACGCAACCCAGCGCTGCAAGGCCGGTACTCTATGATTCACTGTGACTTAGGGCTCCCACAATACACAGAGGCGATAGAGTGATGAGGTCAACTCGCTGTAAATTGTAGAAAATCCAGTGGGTGGTACAGGGAGTGTGCAAGAATGGCAACAGGCGGGAAATCCGATTCCGTTCTGCGTGGACGGTAGGCTGACTGAAAATGATCATGGATTCGACATCAGCCTGAGAGAACTGGGGACAAGATTAATCGTGCACGGAAGGTAGCCCAGGAATTCCCCGTCTGCTTCGACCGGGACCTGCTCTGCCGACGAGACTCGTATGCTTCTCCCCTGGTAGTAACTGACCCAGGAGAGATTGACATGTTTCCCGGAGTAGATCTTCGCAAAATTTACCAGTCGAGAGAGGGGGCGTTGCTTATGAATCAGAACCACATCGAGGAGGCCATCGTCGACGATCGCCCGAGGAGCGAAGTTCATTCCACCGCCAGCAAATCCTCCATTGGAAACCACCACGCCGACAAAAGAGTCGGTAATGGCCGGTTTGTCATCGATCACCACTGTGATGACCTGCTCCCGATAGCGCGCGGCTGTCGTAACAGCGGTGAGTCCGAAGCCAAGGAAGCCGCCCATCCACTTGTGATGAGCCTGAAAGCGCTGGACAACAACGGCGGCGATCCCCTGCTGACATTCATTGAAGAACAATTGCTGCTGAGAGTGGCCATCCTGGCTCACGTGCGTCACCATTCCCACATCCACCAGCCGATAGTGAGCACCGCACGCTGTATCAATTTGTTCGTCGATTTTGGTCGGCAGTCCAAAACTCCGTATAACGTCTTGTGCCGTCCCGCTGCCGATAATGCCGAGGCGGCAAGAGGGGCTGATCATCACGCCGTTGCGGGCGAAGCCGTTCACAACCTCATGCACTGTTCCATCACCACCCACCACGAGTACCAACTCGGCTCCCTTTTCGATCGCAGACCGGGTGGAGTGTTCTGCATCAAGGGGCCTCGTCGTGATGAAGACGGAGTGATCGCTCCCTACGCGCCGGGCGATCCGGTCGAGGATTTGTGGCTGTCTCCGGCCAGTTTTTCCGCCCGATGAAAAAGGATTGATGATGACATGAACCCAGCCAGTTGCCACAGGTACGGGGAGAGAGTGTGGATGAATCGATTGGTTTCGGTGAAGTGAAAGTAATGAGTTCCAGGTGAATAATCAAACAATATCGATTTTTACGTTGATTTCGTTCCCTGAGAGTTTCCTATACGTGATGCCGTTTCATATGTAGAACCAGAGCTTTTTCGCGAGGATATCCGACCGGTTCGACAAACTTGAGTTTGTACAATCTTCCGTGTATTATCCTGCTGTAGCGATGCACGAGCAGCGTTGCGAGTCCAAACCACAAATCATCTTTGAATAGCCCAGAGCGAACCAATGAACGAGATTCTCCTGTCACTTACCCGCTGCGTTGAACGTGGAAAAGTCAATATCAAATCCCCCTACCCGCCTGATATGAAGGGTCAGGAAGGAGCAGACGAACTCGCCCGCAAAGCCCTTGATGCCGGCATCGCACCGCAGGACGTGCTCTCCGAGGCGTTGATCGTCGGGATGCAGCGCGTTGGCGTGCGTTTTCGGAACAAAGAGATCTTCGTCCCGGACGTACTGATGGCCGCCAAGGCGATGGCTGCAGCCATGGTGCACTTGAAACCGTTTTTCAAATCGGATGCCCTGAAGCACAAAGGGACTATCGTGGTGGGAACAGTACTCGGCGATCTACATGACATCGGAAAGAAACTCGTCGCGATGGTGATCGAAGGAGCTGGATGGGAAGTTGTAGACCTTGGCACCGACGTTTCGCCTGAGAAATTTCTCAAGGCGGTCGATGAGCACCCGGGCTGCGTTGTCGGGTTAAGTGCGTTGCTCACGACGACGATGGTGAACATGGAAGCGACAGTGAAACATGTCAAGGCGAAACATCCGAATGTCAAAGTGATTATTGGTGGTGCTCCGGTGACTGCAGAGTTCGCTGCCAAAATTGGCGCTGATGGCTATTCAGCCGATCCCCAAGGTGCGGTGGAGTTCCTCAACAGCCGTTGCACATCCAACTAGTTGAAGTTCAGCCGGGTGGCGCTTCGCGCACAAGCCAACACATGAATACCACCCAGAAGAAGTTGGCGAACGATTTCGCTCTCGTGCATTCGGGCACGCTTCCGGCATCAGCACAGCGAGTCTGCCCAATGAATTCAACCACGGGTTTCTGAGACTCGAACCTCGTTCTACCAGAGCATGTGTCGATGGATGTAGCGAGATTTACCCCCTCCCTTTCCAAGCTTTCCCTTGATCGCGGCATCGTCGAGCAGCATCTTGGGTACAAAAGCGGCAATGCTCCTGAACCTGTTGGAGCGGCGATCGATGAGCTGCTGCCTCAGCTCGATTCCCATCTCAAGATGGAGTGCGGATTTCGGATTCTCCCTCCCGATTCTGTGGTCATCAAACCCGAAGCCGTTTCCTGTCAGACCGTTTCGTTGTCAACAGGTTCCATCATTGCCAAACAACTGAGGAATTCCTCTTCCCTCGCGATTTTCGTTTCCACCGCCGGGCCAGAAATGGAGCGTTGGTCGAGCCAACTTATGGCAGAGGGAGAGATGCTGCATGGATACGTCGTCGACACCATCGCCTCGAGTGTCGTCGAGCAGGCATCCGAATGGCTCGAGAAGAGAATCGCGGATTCGGTCAAGGCAAACGGATGGTCACTCACGAACCGGTACAGCCCGGGGTACTGCGACTGGCCTGTCTCTGACCAGCACGCCCTTTTCTCACTTCTCCCTTCCGGATTCTGCGGGATTACGTTGACAGCGAGCGCACTGATGATCCCGGTCAAATCCCTGAGCGGAGTGATTGGCGTTGGCGCCGGCGTGAAGCGCGGAGCGTATCAGTGCGCCATCTGCGGATTGCAGGACTGCTACCGACGCAGAGAAGATCCGCGCGCTTCCAAGGAGAAGCAATGAATCCGCGCATTGCCGTTCTCGGCAGCTCGAACACCGACATGATTGTCAAGTTGCGGAGCCTGCCCAAACCTGGTGAGACGGTGATCGGCGGGACGTTTTCGATGGCGGCCGGAGGAAAGGGGGCCAACCAAGCCGTGGCAGCGGCACGCGCCGGGGGGAATGTGACCTTCATCTCCCGCGTTGGCGACGACTCCTTCGGCCGAGCATCCATGGAGAACTTCGTGCGAGAGGGTCTGGAGATCTCGCACGTCGGAGTCGATCCTCAGATTGCTTCCGGCATCGCTTTGATACTGGTCGACGAGGCAGGAGAAAACAGCATCGGTGTTGCCTCGGGGGCAAATGCGGAGCTTTCTTCGGACGATATCAAGAGGGCGCTCAGTGTCATCGCGTCGTCGGACATTTTCCTCACGCAGCTGGAGATTCCTCTGAGCACCGTTGAGACAGCTATCACGGGAGCGCATCATTCGGGAGTCCCTGTGGTTCTCAACCCCGCCCCCGCACAGCACTTGCGGCCAGAGGTGCTTTCAAAAGTCTCCGTTCTCACACCGAACGAGAGTGAGGTCGAACACTTGACGCGTGTGATTATCAGAGACGAGTCCAGCACGATGCAGGCAGCAAAGCTCCTCCTTGCGAGCGGTGTTCGGTCGGTGGTGATTACATTGGGAGCGCGAGGCTCATACATCGCAGATGAGAAGCGTAGTGAATTCATTCCGGCCTTCAGTGTTCAGGCCGTAGACACGACAGCGTCAGGTGATATTTTCAATGGAGCATTTGCTGTGGCCCTGGCGGAAAAAGCGGACCTTCACGAGGCGGTGAAGTTTGCGTCGGCTGCCGCAGCCCTTTCCGTGACAAAGCTCGGAGCGCAGCCGTCGGCTCCGCACAGAGCGGAAATCGAGAAGTTCATGCTGAAAAGCAGATAGGGGCAAGCTGATGTTCAAATCTCCAAGATAGGAGATGAGGAGAACGGGACATGAAACGAGAAGACGTTAGGCGTTTACAGGAGGAGGCTGCTGCCTTCTTGCACCGAGCAGGTATAGCCCTTACGGAGAAAGAACGGTCATCGATTGAAGTAGCCGACTTCGGTCTCAACGATGTGAGCAATGTCGGGCTTGAGATTGTCGTGTATGAGAACAACGACCGATATTGTGCGAAAGAGTTGATCCTCTTCCCCCGGCAGATGTGTCCACAGCACCGGCACCCGCGCGTCAGCGATCTTAATCCGGGAAAACGGGAAACCTTCCGTTGCCGATGGGGTGAAGTCTATTTGTACGTCGAAGGAACTCCGACGCCAAAACCGAGAGCGATCGTCCCCGAGCGGCACCGCCCCCATGTATCGGTCTGGCAAGAGATTGTCCTCAGGCCGGGCCAACAATATACGATCGAACCGAACTCGTTTCACTGGTTTCAGGCAGGAGATGAGGGAGCAATCGTATCGGAATTCTCATCAACCAGTCTTGACGAAATCGACGAGTTCAAGGATCCGAACATCAAGCGAATACCGGAAGCTTCATGACATCGAAACAGAGATTCATAGCTGCTTTGAAGCGCCAGAAGACCGACCGTTTGCCGGTGACAACACACCATGTGATGCCGTACTTCCTGAGCAAGTACATGAACGGCATTTCCAATGATGCGTTTTTCGATACATTCGGTCTCGATCCGATCCGCTGGCTGCAAATGTACAAGCCGGATGAATCGAAGGGTGAATATTATGATCCCCAGCATGTTCCCGGCTATCTCGAGCCGCGCCGAGTCGTGTCTGATCAATGGAAGATCATCCCCGAAGCGATTCCAGATGAGCGCTATGCCAGCGTTCGCTATTCGTTCATTACGCCAAAGAAGACACTGACCACCACACTGCAGAGCAACGAGCACACGTCGTGGGTGTGCGAGCGACTCATCAAAGAGAAATCCGATATCGACGTCGTTGCCGAGTTCGGCGTGAAACCGCGATGCGACGTCGCAGAGGTTAACAGCCAGGCAGCAGAGTATGGGGAACGCGGGATGGTGCGCGGCTTTGTCAACACATTCGACGTCTACGGTCAGCCTGGCTGCTGGCAGGATGCTTCAGTGTTGTTTGGTATCGAAGATCTCATCATGGCAACCTTTGAGGATCCTGAGTGGGTGCACGCGTTTCTCAAGATCCTGCAAGAACGCAAAGAGGTGTTCATCCGATCGTTGAAAGGAGCACAGTATGACCTCATCGAGCTCGGCGGAGGGGACGCGTCTTCCACGGTCATTTCCCCTGAGATCTTCGATGAATTTGTGGCTCCGTATGACGCGCCGCTGATCGACCTTGCCCATGCTGCCGGCCAGCGGGTGGTCTATCATACGTGCGGCGGGATGATGGCGTTCCTTGAACGGCTCGCGGACATGAAACCTGACGCCATAGAGACCTTCACACCGGAGGGAATGGGAGGAGACACCATTTTGACAGAGGCCAAGAAGCGAGTTGGCGACCGGGTTTGCATGATCGGTGGATTCGATCAGTTCCACTATTTCACGGGATGCACGCCTGAGGAGACCCGCAGGGAGGTGCGACGTTGCTTCGAGGATGCCGGCGAAGGAGGGGGGTATATCCTCTGTCCCTCTGATCATTTCTTCGATGCGGAACAGGATCTCCTCCGGGCCTTCGCAGATGAAGCAAGGGAGTGTGTGTACTGACAAGGCGGGTGGAGCCCTGTACCTTTTCGAGGTCAGGGATGAAGCTTGAGTACCTCGAAACGGTGCAGGCTAAGTTGCAGGCTGAGGTATGTCACCAGGTTGACACTCCTCAAGAAACCTCAGATAGTCCTTCCCATCGCTGAACCACGCGTCGCGGATCAACTTGCCGGCGAAATCTCCCGAGGCACTTCCCCACACTGAGCAATCGGAAAACTCCCACTCTGCTGCATTCCTCACCATCTTCTCGGCCACTGGATTGAGGTGGACGTTGCGAATGAGCTGAAGAAGGTATTCTTCTTTGTCAATCGAGTTTGATTTCGCCGGTCCCTGAAAGAGCGTCCCGCTGTGTTTCTCCATGACGTTGAAGTACTGAACAAACGCATTGAACGTTGTCTGCAAAAATCTCGAGACTGATCCGTTCGCCTCTTGTCTGACGATGAGGTCGTAGTGATTCGGCATGAGGCAAAACGCCACAAGGGTCACCTGATACTGCTCGGAGTATTTGCGCAGCAGCCCTATACACTTCCGATAGTGGTGCGGCCGCCGGAAGACCGTAGACTGATGGGCACCGCGGTTGTGGACATGGTAGAGATGATGGTCCTGGTATTTGGGCATAGGCGTTGGGATTTGATACCCTTTCAAAGACATGATTGGTCGCAGGTGCCTTGAAAAGGTCCTGGATGCCTAGGTGAACTTGAGGGGCAGGGTTACCCTCTCACCTGCCGGCAGGCGATATCCAACCCGCCGAAGCAGTCGGCTGCCGGGCAAACGTTTCAGTGCCACCTCTTCTTCAGCAGGAAGCTGTATCTCTCCATCCAGATCCGGCGGAGTCTGCAATTCAATCGTCCGACCACCTATCAGACCGTTTGTCCGAATCGAGATTGGTCCCTTGGGCGTATGAGCGGTAAAGCTTAGTGACGAGATATCGGCCAACTGCGGAACAACTTCATACCGACGGAATCCCGGAGCGAGCGGCTTCAGTCCGCCGAGGCTCATGTAGAGAACATAGAGCGGCACAACCGCACAGTGGCTCCATTGAGACGTGGAGTCAGACTCAACGTCCCAGAACTCCTGAAGCGTCTTGTTGAGTCGAACCGACTCCATCGTCGCCCACCTTTTTCTGAGATCGTCCACAACGACATCAGCACGGCCTCCTTTCGCCAAGGCCCACAGCCTCCACCCTGCGTTTGCCGGATACGAGAAACCCATAGCGGGAGGCGTACCGGCAAGGATCTCGACTGATGGGCGAGTCCGATTGCCAGGACATTGATCATAGAGTATTGCGGTCGCGAGCGTGCGGTCGGAATACCGGACATCTTTTTCTTCCTCCACCCATGGCAGATTGTCAACAAACACTCCGCGCGACCGATCCCAGTATTTCTTCACAGTCGAACGCAATATGCCCCCTGCAAATCGTCGAGCGGCTTGTGCGCGTTTCTTGTCACCGAACACCTCGCAGATCGGTGCCAGCGCATGCTGAAGCATGGCAGCCGTGTAGAGGTTGAAGGAACATTGTTTGTGCCGCTGCCGCTTGAATGCGTTGTGGTCGATGTACAGAGACGGGACTCCGAGGTTCTCCGCCGGAAGCAGGCCGTCCGAAGTCAAGATCGACTGAAGATACTCGGCGAACCGCAGCAGACGAGGATACGGCTCATTGAGCGCTTCAGGATCTCCGCTGTAAAGGTAAGAGTACCAGCAGTCGAAGTTAAATCCCACTCCGTGGTCGAGCAACGGTCCCCAGCTCGTCAGCTGAAGCTGGCGTTCCATCAGTCGCGCGAGCCGGTCGTATGCCGGCCAGCAATCAAGGAAATACCCATCGAGCGTCAGACCCTGACTGAATGTCGAAACATAGCGCGAGAGAAGCTGCGACTCGCCGAACGCCATGGCAATCGCATGCAGCTGGTGACCGCCATCGCCGCTGTACTGCTGTCGCTCTCTTGCCATACCGTCGACGAGTGTCTCCTGAGCACAGTTATCCAGAGTGTTGAGCGACGCGTCAAACAATCGCTGCAAAGCCGGTTCAGAGCATTGAATTTCCGGCTGATGGAGCCAGGGATAGACTCTTCGCCGCATCCCCACACGCCGGATAATCACCTCTCCGACGGTTCCCCGGAGATGGAGCTGCATCCAACGGCAGCTCTCGAAGTCAAAAGTCTCGAACTCGTTGATCCCTTGCCGACACACAAACCGCGTCCAGGCATAGAATTGCGTGTTTAGAAGGGCCGGGCCTCCGACGGTGTGGGATTCCTGGACCATGAGCTCAATGATCGTGCCCTCGGGGGCTTCGACACTGAACATCGGCCAGCCGACGATTTGATCCTCGAACTCGAACGTGAGTGCAGCAGCCCGCGTGCCGTCGAGTTTCACTCTCCAGCTCTCACCATCGATCTTTGAGGCACTCGGAGAGCGAACAACATCAAATGAATCCGGCGTGACCATCTCGAAGTACTCCTCGGGGAGCCTTTTCCATTGGATCCAGGTCGACTCACTGAGCCGGCGAACTGGAACGAAGGTCTCCTTCATCAGCGGGATGCTTCGTTCTCTGAGCTCTGCGTTGTCTCCTGAATGCCGCGTGTCGAGCGCGTAATCAGGGTACTTTGCACAAATAGAAGGTTTGTCGGCCGCGCAGAGAATGTCGATTGGAACCAGCCAGGTGTGATCGAGCTTGAAACCGGTGTCGAGCCAGCCCTGAGGATATTTACGGGCATCGAATTCCTCTTGCAGCGACCTGAGATACCAGCGCTTGTATTGGCCCGGATTCCAGCTTCTTGCCAGGTGAACGTTCCATGTTGCATCTGAGATGATGCTGGTGTTCCGCCCGTCACTTTCTTCAACCTCCAGATTGAAAAGAAAGCCGGGTTTCCCGACCGGCCACGTCCCGTCGCCGAGTCCGTAGAAGAGGACTTCAACGCCAATGACATTTGCGCCTTCATGAAGTTCGTTCGAAATATCTATGGGATCGACCTCCACCCAGCGCGGATCGGAAGGTGGCGGCCCCCACTGAACCCGCTTCCCGTTCACAAACAATCGATAGCGGCTGTCAGCCACGATCCACCCCGCAGCTTTTTTGACCGAGGATCGGATCGTGAATTCCTTTCGGAAGAGGATGACGGTGTTGCACAGTGTTCTCGCTGCCGGGTACCAGATCCAAACTGCGGGGCTAAGGTCGAGCCGTCGAGGTGATTGGTAGGCGCGCGGTGTGATCAGATGGCTTCGCACTGGCTGTTGCTCCTTGTGAAACGCTGCGATACCGCTGGGATAGGTGAGGAATGGGAGACTTAGTCCACCGAGCGCTGTCTTTCTAAAAAAGTCACGCCGGTTCATTTTGAGTCGAAAACGTTTGCGGGGCTTCATGAAGGTTCCCTTTCCAGCGAGGTGAAAAGAGGAAGGAGATCACATCCCCCTTGTGGGGTCTGTTGGAAGCGGATCAGTGCCGATCGCTACATCGCCTCATCATTGAACTGTGCGAGAGCCCGGAAGAAAGCATCGATGTTCTCCATGGGCACGCCCGGGGGGACATCACAGCCCGAGGATAGAACATAATTGCGGAATGGGCGCGTGTCGTGGAGAAGTCGATTCGTCTGAATTGTGATGGATGAAGGGTCGCCGGATTTGATCACTCCTACTGGATCGAGATTTCCGAAGACAAGCGTGTCTGCCGGCAGCTGCTGCAGTGCAGCAATGATGTTGCATCGGTTTCCAAAATGGAGGCCAGCCGCCCCGGTGCCGAGCATAGATTGCACAAGAGTATCTGTGTCGCCACAGTTGTGCAAGATGACGAAGAAATGGTCATCCTGGGCAGCCGAAACGATCTCTTTGATATAGTGCGATGAGAACTCCGTGCAGTGCTCCTCGCGAAGCACCCCGGCGACGGGTTCCGCAATGACAATCCCATTTGCACCGGCCTCTTTGAAGGCAAGGACATACGAAACCAGGAAGCGGGTTGCCTTCTCGAGCAATGTGTGGATTGTGTCCGGTTCGATCAGGATCGCTGTCAAGATTTCCGTGACATCAAACAAACGGGCTGCGAGCGAAAAGGGACCGATACATCCGGCAAAAACCGGCCGGTCGACAATCGCCTTCGAGGCAATCTTCGACGCTTCAACATAGATTCTTGCCCGACCAGCGGTGAGCGGAGGAACCGCAAGCTGATTGACTGAATCCGCGTCAGACACGCAGCGCTCCGTCACCGTGGGGACTTCGATATCACTGAACCGGACTTTCGCCCCAAACGCTTCTGCTTCAACAGACAGGTCCATAATCATTGTCGAAGCCCCAGTCGGGTACGCTTCTGCAACAGCGCGGACCGCGTCAGCGTGAACGGCAGAGATCGTTACAGCATCGGACACGTTCCGGCCGATCAGCGTGATCCCTGGTTGAGTCATAATCGGAACGGCCAGACGCTTCTTTGAAGCCAGGACCGATTCCTTCCACTTTCGCATATCTCGCTGCATCGCAGAAAACTCCCTCCTGAACTGATTGATGCCGCTACTTCGCAGCTATCTCAAAAAACGCTCTCAATCGGACATCCTCCGAGGAAGCACCAACCATTACCTCAATCGACCCCGTCTCAACCACAAATTTCATTGCCGCATCCAGAAAGCCGAGCTCTTCGGGTCCCAACGTGAACTCGATTCTCTTTTTCTCACCGGGCTCGAGCATCACCCTTTTGAATCCGCGCAGTTCTTTCACTGGCCGCGTGACACTTGCCACCGGATCGTGCAAATAGAGCTGCACCACCTCCTCGCCCCTTCTGTCACCTGCGTTTGTGACATCGAATGAAACCCGGACCTTTTCATCCGGTTTGATCGACCCCGGGGTGATCTGCAGCTGAGAGTACGTAAACGTTGTGTAGCTCAATCCAAATCCAAATGGAAACAACGGCTTGCCACTGATGTCCGTGTAGTCATCGCCCCTCCCCGTTGGCTTGTGGTTGTAGTACAGCGGGACCTGACCGACTGTCTGCGGAAACGTCACAGGCAATCTGCCTCCAGGATTCCACTCACCGAAGAGCGCATCGGCAATCGCATTACCTCCTTCCTCTCCAGAGTACCAAGCTTCAACCACCGCCGATACGCGATCGATCCAATTTTTCATCGTCACCGCGTTTCCATTGATAAGCACGACGATCGTTGGCGTCCCCGTCTCGGCGACTTGCTGGATCAGTCGTTCCTGCTCTCCCGGAAGATCGAGATTTGCCCGATCGCACCCTTCGCCTTCCATGATCCCAACTGCGACGATCGCGACGTCCGACCTCTTCGCCGCCTCTACCGCCGCCTGTATGCGCGGATCGGCTCCACGTTTCAGGTTCCAAACCAGTCCAGCGTAGGCCCACCCTTCGTTTTCATAGTATTCAATCTTGAGATCGTACGCGTGTCCAGCTTCCAGCTTAGCCGTGACAACATCAAGTGTGGCGCCGCGGTCGAACCATCTGTCGATGAGGAGTTTGCCATCCAGGTAAAACCTGACACCATCATCGGAGCTGAACCCGAGCGTGTACGTCCCGGATTCCGTTGGGACAAGCTTGCCAGTCCAGCGAACGGAAAAATGGTCCGGCAGAATTGTGGAATCCGGTGACCCGATCGCCCATTCGAAGTTGATTCCTTTGTCGACACGAACGATGTCGGGACTCCCGCGGAGGTCTCTGTTTTTGAAGTACTCTCCCTTGAGTCCATGCTCTCCCGGCCTGGCATCCGGAGGAACCAAGAACTCAGAGGGTATGGGAGAAAGCGACGCAAATCCGCGGTCACATCCCTTGTGAAATACAACCGACGTTGCCGCGGAAACGTTGTTCTTGATTCCTTCCAGGATGGAAACGGTCTTCATCCCGAATCCGCTATATCCTCCAAGTTTGGCGACCTCTGCCTCGGGTCCGATAACTGCAATCGACTTGATTCCTTTGCCGAGCGGCAGTGTGCGGTTCTCATTCTTCAGCAGAACTATCGCTTTGCGCGCAGCATCCCGCGCGAGCTGGCGCTGTTCCTGCGTATCGTTGAGCTCAAGGGCGGTCTGAGGATCAACATATGGTTTCTCGAACAAGCCGAGGCGGAATTTGGCCCGAAGCACGTTCCTGGCCGCTTCATCAATCGCCGTGAGGGACACCGTTCCGTTCCGCGCTGCCTGCAACAACGGTTCTCCGTAGAAAAAGATGTCGGGCAGCTCCATATCGAGCCCGGCCTCAACAGCCCTGGCCGCGCCTTCCACGGGCGTCGCAGCCGTGAAGTGTCTGTTCATGATTCCTGCCACTGAACCATAATCAGAAACCACGATTCCCCTGAACCCCCACTCCTTCCGGAGAACATCTGTCAGCAACCACTTGTTCGAAGAGCAGGGAACATCATCGATGGCGTTGTATGCCGCCATCACAGACCATGCCTTTGCCTCCTGGAATGCCGCCTTGAATGGGGGGAAATAGACCTCCCTCAGTTCCCGCTCAGAAAAGTGTATCGGATAGCTGTCCCTCCCGCCATCACCCACATTGGCGATGAAATGTTTCGGCGTCGTGAGGACACCCTCGTTCTCGATGCTCCCGCAAAACGCCACAGCCAGCCTCGACTGCAGGAAAGGATCCTCGCCATACGTTTCTTCCACCCTTCCCCATCGGACATCGCGAGCAATATTCACGACAGGTGACAAAACCTGCCGGATTCCACGGCTCCGGGATTGTTTGCCGATCACGGTCGCGACCCTCGCTACGAGATCGGGATCCCACGTCGCTGCGAGTCCGATCGCCTGCGGGAAGCTTGTCGCACCGTTCCCGATGAGTCCGTGGAGTGCTTCATCGTGAATAATGACCGGGATTCCGAGCCGCGTTTTTTCCACAGCCATCTTCTGAAATTCATTCGCCCTTTCTGCTGCCCCCTTTGCGGTGCTGGACCGAAGAAGGGGCCCGATCCCCCCGAGACCATTCACGGTGAGATTCTTGCCCCACTCAATCTGTCTGAGAGTGCACTGAAGCTGGGCGATCTTTTCTTCGAGCGTCATTTTCGAGAGAAGGTCGGTGACACGATCTTCGATGGCAGCCTTCGCATCGAGGTATTTCGGCCTTGCGGCCTGGGCTGCCGCACTCCCTGACATTGCGAGAAACAACAGGAGCATTGCGAAGCTGAGACAAACGAAACGAGTGGTCGACTTCATTGCATTCTCCTCGTGAGGATTAAAGGAATGCTCGTTTGAGAGATGGAGTAAGAAACATGTTCTGATCAACCGCCTCCGAATTCGCGCGATGCTTCAAGAAGCGCGACGTAGTTTTCGTATCGCACGTATTCTGGAATACTGTTCCCGGAACCGACACAGTAGCCTCCGTTATAACCAACCTTTTCAATATTCTCTTTCACGATCGAACGGATTTGGTCCTTCGACCCGCGGGCAAGGATGTCGACATCCACGTTTCCCATGAGGCAGAGCTTGCCCCCATATCGTTCCTTGACTTCGACAATATCCATCGCCTTCGGCTCGATTGGATGTATCGCGTCCACGCCGCAATCAACGATTTCGTCAAACACATCCCAGAGAATTCCGTCTGAGTGGTAGAGCAGCGGCTTCCCGGATTTTCGAGCGAGGTCGCCGATCTTTCTAAGCCACGGGAAAAAATAGGCATGCAGCGTATCGGGTGAGAAGAGAAGTCCGCTGCTGAAGGCGATATCATCACTCAACCACATCACGTCGACAGCATCCGATTGTGCAAAATACTCGAACATGGACAGGACCAGATCGCCGAGCTTTTTGTTCAAAGCCATGACCAACTCGGGTTGCTCGAAGATCGCCGTTGAAAACGTCTCAAATCCCATCATCTCCCACGTCATGGTCAGGATATCGCCATATTGCCCGATGACCCCCATCCCTTCCGGAAGGAGCGACCGCACCTGTTCAAATCTCGAATAGTCGAAATCCGAGGGAGATGGAAACTGATACTTCTCGAAATCCTCCAACGTCGAGATCACACCGGAATTCTCAGAAGCCCACTTGCGTACCACAGTGCCATCATAGTTAAACTTGAGGTTCCTCTCCACACCGATCTTACCAGGGTCAAAATCTACGCGGGGCTGAAGCTTGATGTAGTCGTACCCTGCCTTGAACCAGAAATCAATATCATCCCTCAACAACCCAGTCGGTCTTCCCAGCATCTGATCCATGATTTTCGGATGGATACCCAGCTCAATCTGGGGAACATGAGTTCCCTTCCCCTTCCGCAATGTCTTCATGAATTGCTCGATGTCTGGTCTCATACGTCCTTTCAGAATTCCCTCAACATCGCGACTTCCCGGCACTTGCCCGCCGAGTTGAGCCGTATGGTCTTGATCTCAAATGGTTTGAACCTGCACACGAATTCGCTTTTCGGGTTTTCGAAGCGAAGCCTCGCCCGCGAGCTGGCTCCCAAAGTCTCCTGCATCCGGATGATGAGGGCCTTGCCGTCTTCCGATCGCTTCGTCGACAGCAATCGAATACTGCGAGGTTCCAACGTAAGAAATTCCTGCTTCTCTTTCATCTCTTTACCGAGTGGCAGATGGGAATAGACGACAGGAGGTGCACTCAGCCAGTCCGCCAATCCGGCGAGTGAAGCACGGACAGTGTCAGCGTCCCCGGCAGTAACCAGCAACTTCACATCGTGAATGCCCTGGTCCATGTATTTCCTGGCAGGCGGTTCCGTGATTTTGTATCCCTGATCGTGGCAGTACGCCGCGCTCCGGAGCACCGAGAGCCGGATCTCTCCCTCTTTGAAGTCGATCCCGTGCTGGCCGTTATTGACGACGGCGAATCCCGTTCTGCGATCATTCAGGACGCCGTCTAGGAAGCACCATCGACCCTGAACGTGTTCATCCCCGTCCGCCGGACGACGAATTGCCCCTCCCGGGACTTCGCAGAGGATGCTCTCGCTCCTGAAGACTGTCGGGAAAGCGAGCTTGAGTCTTTTTCGGTTCTCTGCCCAATGAATCCTCAGTTGGAATTCCACGACTGGCCATGAAGCGTACGAGATTGTGTTGAGCACTATTCGGCTGTGATGGTAGGTGAAGACAGACTGCGTCACTTTCCGAACTGGCCCCGCGTGGAGAACCGCGGGGTGATCTTCGGCCGGGAGGAATTGCCCGACAATGTCCCTGTAGCGCCATCGGTCGGCACCCCAGGAGTCACCATCATCATTGACGACGAGCGGTTGCGGCATGGCACCGGCGAGGCATTCCCTGCCGTCCCCTGCATCCAGGCTGGTGATGAGTCCACTCCGCGCATCAATTGTATTCCTGATATATGCCGGGGATTCGACCGACGCTCTCTTTCCTTCATGGACTCTCAGTTCGAAGAGCGAGGAACCCACCTGAGGCAAGTCAGCCATGAAGACGATTTTCTTCCGCCAGTTGAATGGCATGAGTGACTCCGGCTGTTCCTCCTGGCAAGGGATCTCTGATCCATCCAACGAAAACAGACGCAGGTACCAATCGCCCTTCCATTTGGGACGGAGATCAATCATACATTCTGCTTCCACCGGAACGAATGTGCACGACGGATTGGTGTTCCACACAGACAGTGGCAGGTAGAGTCTTCTGGCTTTGCCGCTCTTGAACGAACTGATCGCCGACAACCTCAATCGGCGGAGAGACTCGGAAACCTTCCCGTACTGATCCAGCGCGTCCTGCTCGGCAAGCTCAACGCTCGATCCGGAAAGAATGTCATGAAAATCGTTGAACAGATGATCCTGCCAGACTTCATCTAGTTCAGAGTCCGGATAGCGGCCGTTTGCCACCAGCCAGGCCCAGGAGCTCAGAGCCTCCGTTTGGACAACCTCAGCAAGACTGCGTTGTGCCCTTCTTTTCACGCGGGCGAAGGACGTGTAGCAGCCTGTGAAAACCCTCTGGAGATCCCCGTCAACGCAAGGAATATTCCCAGAATACCTCTTCAGCGCATCATAGAGCTTCTCCGTTGTGCTATGGATGATTCTGACTTTTGTCTCCCTGTGTACAATCGCGTCTATCTCAGCGAGCGCCTCGCGCGTTGCACCTCCTCCGTGGTTTCCAATTCCCCAGAAGACTGCTACATCGCGATTTAGCCTGAGCGCGAGCTCTATGCCTTCTTGAAGCTTCCCCCCGATATTATCGTATTCTGAATGGTAGAAGCCGACTTCGATCCGATGAGTGAGGATTTCCGTGCCGTCGATTCCACGCCACCGGTAGAGATCCGAAGGAAGCTTGAGATCCTGAGCCTGCGGTCGCATGTGGATGTACATCTGGTACCCCGCACGCCGGAGGATCTGCGGCAATCCTCCGCAATGCCCGAACGAATCAAAATTGTAGGCCACCCGCGGTTCAACGCCAAAGTGCTTTAGGAAAAACCTGCGTCCAACCAGAATGTGCCGAATGAGCGACTCCGTCCCCGGGATATTTACATCCGGTTGAAGAAACCAGCCACCGCTGATGCACCACTTCCGCGCTTTGACCAGTTTCTGGATCTGGCGGAAGAGCAAAGGATCGTAGCGCTGTACCCACCGGTAAAGGATCGCCTCATTATGATTAAACACCAACTCCTTGTGCTCGCTCAGTAGATCGACGGCGGAGCCGAAGGTGGAGAGAGCTTCCGCACACCCTTCCTCCCATCTCCATTGCCAGACCGGATCGAGGTGTGCGTTGCAGATCAAATGTACCGTTGGTTTCTTCATGGTGTTTCGTTGCTTCGGGATCTATCGTTGACAGATTGTCATTGCTTTATCGAGCGTGCGAGCTCGCGGATGAAATCCGGACTTGTGCCGCAGCAACCGCCGATGAACTGTGCTCCGGCGCTAACGATTCGCTCAGCGTGCATCGCAAATGTCGCTGCATTCGTGTGATAGACGACTTTGCCCCCTTCCATCTCAGGCAAGCCGGCGTTCGGTTTAATCCACAGCGGCAATTTTGTCGTTGCACGAAGTGCTGTACAAACCGGCAGGAAGAACTCAGCTCCCATTCCGCAATTGGCGCCAATCACGTCCGCTCCTTCCTGTTCCAGTTTTATAGCGGCCTGTGCAGGCGTTGTCCCCATCATCGTGCGATCATATTCTTTTCCTGAATCGTACACCATCGAGACGATCACCGGAAGCCCGGTCTCGCGCGCTGCTCTCAACGCAATGACGGCCTCGCTCAATTCACTCATCGTTTCGATGACAATTCCCTGCGCGCCTCCTTCAGCCAGCGATTGAGCTTGTTCACGAAATGCATCGATCAGCCCATCTTCATTGATTTCGCCGGTGAAGAGCATTTTGCCACTCGGTCCCATCGAGCCAAAAACATGCGCTTTGCCGGCGGCAGCTTTGCGTGAAATCTCCGCGCCGGCCCGGTTGATCGCGGCGGCCTTCTGCGAGAGCCCATGCCGCTCGAGCATGACACGACTCGCGCCGAAGGTGTTGGTCAGGATGATGCGGCTTCCGGCATCGAGATACGATCGTGCCACCCGCTCAATGGCTTCGGGATTTTCAAGGTTCCATCCATCCGGACAACTGCCTGGCTCCAATCCAAGATTCTGAATCTGCGTTCCCCAGGCACCATCGGTGATGACGGGCCCGGCGCGAAGAAGCTGCTCCAGCAAGGGTTTCATTGATTGTTTCCCAAAGTGAACTTGAGCGTTTTTATTTCTGCCGGTTTCCATTGCAGCGTGAGCGTCCTCGCCTCCTTGCCTTGAGGTTGAGCAGGCTGCGCGTTCCACTCGAGAAGATCCGTCGCGTTCATCCGGCTATAGGGCCGCCAGAGCGAAATCTTCCCTTGCCGCGGTTCACCGGAGGCCTCATAGACACGGAGCACGAGATCACGATCGTCCTCTGATTTCTTCATGGCTGCCAGTACAAGATCGGCGTCATCGATCTGCACAAATGAGAAAGCCGGGGGAAGCTCGCCCCGGTGCTGATCGGTCTCAAGCGCAATAATCGGAGTGTTGAATTCATGACCTTTTCGAACGGATCCTGCCGCCCGCCACGACCCTGAGTGAGGATAAAGGGCATAGTGAAACTCATGCCGCCCCTCATCAGCTTTTGGATCAGGATCGGTGGGAGAACGAAGCGCCGTCATGCGAATAGTGTTCTGTTTGATATCAAAACCATATTTCGAGTCATTCAGGAGCGTGACACCGAAATCCGGAGATGAGAGGTCCACCCACTTCTGAGCGACGATTTCGCGCCCGTCTGTTGAACGGTCGACTGCAGCGAAGGGGATGTCGCATGTCACTTTTTCCGATGTGACGGCAAGCGGGAACACGATCTTCAGCGCCCGTTTCCTGTGGTGCCAGTCTGATTGAAACCGGAAATCGACCAGTGGACGATCGGCGAAAAGGATGATGTCCTGTGTGAATGTCGATTGTTCGTACCGATATTCTGCCCGGATGACCGTGCGGACATCTCCTGATTCGACAACACGGACACTCAACGGTGCGCCGATCAACGCTGGCTCTCCCCGCAATCCCATGACCCACGCCGACATGGGTGCATCATCTTCCTGGATCTGTAACTGATTCAGAAATCGCCCCCGCGGGATCAGATCGCGCTTCGCGCGCTTGTCATAAATCCGCGATACCCAGCCGGTTTTCGGATCCACGGCGACTTCCAACCATCGATTCCCCATCACCATCTTCGATGCCGGGGGTGGTTGACGAAGTTTCCGGGTCACGATCCAGAAAGTCTTGTAGCCAACCGAAGGGATCCCCTTTGCATTGAAAATTATCGTCGTGGAATCCTGCTTTCGCTCGACGATCTGCGACGGAATCTCACGCCTCCTGGCGTCAAGAACCCTGGGCTCTCTCCCCGGGATGTTTTTCAGAGTAATCGTGACCGGCTCGTTTCTGCTCCAGTTCAGCGGATTGAAGAGCAAGACGACCCGCGCATTCTTTTCCATTGAGGTTGTGAGGGCCTTCGACGCAATGAGTCGGAGAGAGATGTGGAGAACATCGTTCGCCGCGGCGAACGCCTCGGCATAGAACTGATCCGCATCCAAAGCTACCTCGTGGATGCCTGACCCACAGAGTATGTCATGGAACTGGTTGAACAGAACCTTGTGCCAAGCGTCCTCGAGTTGTTTCCCCGGGTACTCCGCGCCGTACGACATCGCGATGGAAGCGAAGGTCTCCGCCGTCGGCAGTAACGCCTCGGCCTTCCGATTGTTCATCTTGATCGCGGCCTGGCTCGTGTAGCATCCTTCAAACACAAAGTTTTGTTCTCCCTGTTCGACCGGGGCGCCGTTTTGCTGCGGAAGAAGACCGCGATAAAATGCATCGAAGGAGGACATTTGCGTTTTCGGATACAACTGCAGCTTGCTGAGCTGCTCAATCTGCTCGATCTGCCGCCGGGTTGGTCCTCCGCCGTGGTCTCCGACTCCGAAAAACTGGACAACGTCGCCGACGGAGAACTTCGTTCGTGTTTTCTCTGCCGAAGTCCATAGCGTGTCGGGAATGCCCGACCAGGTTCCGTACCAGTTGGAGGGGTGATGGGCGAAGACGCGACTCCCGTCGGGAGTCTCCCACCAGAACATTCTCTCATCTTCCCCGGGCCGGAAAAAGGTGTAGGTATCCATCCCACTCTTGCTCAGAATCTGAGGCAGGGAAGCAGCGTGGCCAAATGTATCCGGGTGATAACCGTTTCTCGGCTCGACACCGAAGCGGCTCTTGAAGTAACGCTTCCCGTAGAGATATTGCCGCACAAACGATTCGCCCGAGGGCATGTTCCCGTCGGACTCAATCCATGTCCCGCCGGTGATTTCCCATCGACCCTCCTGCACGTACTTCTGGATTTCTCTAAACATCTCGGGGAATCTCGACTCAATCCAGGAGTAGCTGTGGGCCTGGCCATGGGAGAAACGGAAATCCGGGTAGCGGCGCAGATTGTCAAGGGCTGACTGGAAGGTTGCCCGGGTTACTTCGATTGTCTCGGTATACCGCCAGAGCCACGCCATATCGATGTGAGCGTTGCCGATCATATGCAGATTCAGAGATTTTGCCTTCTCAGCAAAGGGCGCGACGCGCGTCTCGAACGGATTCAGCAGGGAATCGAGACGCTTCAGATCGTGAGCCTGCAGCAAATCAAGAATGCCGTTTGTGAACTCTGATTGATCTCCGAGATCAATCTTATAGATCTCGCGGGCAAATCTCCTGTCGAGCAAATAACGTTCGATGCGTTCAGATTGAGGACGAATGGTGGAGGAGAAAGCGATTTCC
>Ga0315277_10001062_pt1 | contig 41101 bp, 50 predicted proteins | sample YL17G05_15_MG_FD_203695 | JGI IMG/M metagenome (GOLD analysis project Ga0315277, IMG submission 203695) | Sediment microbial communities from Yellowstone Lake, YNP, Wyoming, USA - YL17G05_15 | ecosystem: Environmental > Aquatic > Freshwater > Lake > Sediment | place: USA: Wyoming | collected... | reverse complement strand
CCGTCGCCCGAGCGGAGGCCGAGCTTGACGATCCGGGTATAGCCGCCTGGCCGCTCGACGAAGCGGGGACCGATCTCGCCGAACAGCTTGGTGACGGCCGATTCCTTGAAGAAGAAGGCCAGGGCCCTCCGCCGCGAGGCCAGCGTGTTGGCTTTGGCCAGGGTGATCATCTTCTCGGCCAGGGAGCGGGCCTCCTTGGCCTTGGCCAGGGTCGTTTTGATCCGCTCTTTCTCGATGAGCGAGGTGACGAGGTTCCGGAGTAAGGCCATCCGGTGCTCGGTCGTCCGCCGGAGCTTCCTGCCTGCGACTGCATGCCTCATGAGGGTCTACTCCTTGTCTTCTTTCTCTCGTCCCGTTTCGCCCTTGATCCTCTCCAGGACCCGGGGGGCCAGGTCCAGATTCAGGCTCAGGCCCATGTTGGCCAGGGTTTCCTTGATCTCAGCCAGGGATTTCCGGCCGAAGTTCTTGGTCTTGAGGAGGTCTTCCTCGGTTTTCTGGACGAGCTCGTAGATTTTCTCGATGCCGGCCGATTTCAAGCAGTTGTTGGACCGGACCGAGAGCTCGAGGTGCTCGATGGACTTGGCCAGGAGGTCCGTCTGGTCGAGGAAGGGAACTTCCTTCCTCTGGGCGGAGGGCTCCCGTTCCAGGGGTTCGTCGACGACGTTGAGGAAAATGGCCATATGGGCCCGGAGGAGCTTCGAGGCCTGGGACAGGGCGTCGGTAGGGAGGATGGCGCCCGTCGTCCAGATCTCGATGGTCAGCTTTTCGTAGTCGATCCGCTTGCCGACCCGGGCCGGCTCGACCCGGTAGTTAACCTTGAGAATCGGCGAGTGGGAGGAATCGAGGGGAATATAGTCGACGCTGAGATCTTCATCCAGGTTCTGGTCGGCCGTGATATAGCCCCGGCCGTTCTTGACGACCATCTCGACATCGAGGCTTCCGTCCTCGTCGAGAGAGGCGATCGGGATATCCGGCTTCAGGATCTCGATGTCCCCGTCGTGATTGATGTCGGCCGCCGTCGCCTTGGCCGGCCCTTCCTTCTTGAGGGTCATCCGCTTGGGCTGGTCGCCCTTGAGCTTGAGCGGGACGCTTTTAAGGTTAAGAAGGATGTCCGTGACATCTTCGACGACCCCGGGAATCGTTGAAAATTCGTGGAGGACGCCCTCGATCCGGACGGCCGTGATAGCCGCGCCGGTGATGGACGACAGGAGAACCCGCCGCAGGACGTTCCCGATCGTGACCCCGTAGCCTCGCTCGAAGGGCTGGGCCGAGAACGATCCGTAGCTTTCGGTCAGGGTGTCATAATCGCACTCTAAAACTTTCGGTCTCTGAAAGCCTTGATCCGTCATCGCTCCTCCTTTTGCGGTCCTGTCCGGCCCCTCGGGTCGGGTCCGTTACTTCGAGTAAAGCTCCACGACGAGGTGTTCCTCGACGGGGAGAGTCACATCGGTCCGGGTCGGCAAAGACTTGATCCGGCCCTGAAAATCGGCCCGGTCGACTTCGATCCAACCGGGGACCGTCTTGGTCTTTTTGGACTCGACGAGTTCCTTGATGCCGGCGGTCTGGGCGGTCCGGGTTCGGAACCGGATGACATCGCCGGCGTCGACCTCGTAGGACGGGATGGAGACCTTGTGATCGTTGACCAGGAAATGGCCGTGGCCGATCAGCTGGCGGGCATGGACCCGCGACCTCGAGAATCCCATCAGGGTGACGACGTTGTCGAGCCGCCGCTCGAGCATGGACAGCAGGTTCTCGCCGGTGACGCCCTTGCGGCGCTCGGCCCGCTCGAAGAAGAGCCGGAATTGTTTCTCGGTCATCCCGTAATACCTTTTGAGCTTCTGCTTCTCCCGAAGCTGGATGGCGTATCCGAGGATCCGCCTTCTCATCTTGCCGTGCTCGCCCGGGGCGTAGGCCCGGCGCTCGACCGGGCACCTGTTGGACAGGCATTTATCGCCCTTCAGAAGCAGTTTCGTCTTCTCGACCCGGCACTGCCGGCAGACCTGTTCTCTTCTTTTCGACATCGCGCTCTCCTTTAGCGGCTCATGGCCTCAAACCCGGCGCCGCCTCCGGACGCGGCAGCCGTTGTGGGGGATGGGCGTTACGTCCCGGATGGACTTGATCTCGATGCCCGACGTCTGGAGGGAGCGAATGGCGGATTCGCGGCCCGAACCCGGCCCCGTGATCCGGACGTCGACGAAGCGGACCCCGGACTCCTTGGCCCGCTGGGCCGCTTCCTTGGCGGCGAGCTGGGCCGCGAAGGGCGTTCCTTTCCGGGCTCCCTTGAACCCCGAAGTCCCGGCGCTCGTCCAGCAAATCGTGTTGCCGTGATGGTCGGTGATCGTGATGATCGTGTTGTTGAAGGTCGATTGGATATGGGCCAGGCCGTAGCCGATCTCCTTCCTTGTCTTCTTTTTCTTGACCTTGGTCTTGGTGGTTGCCATGATGGGACTCCCTCAACCGGCCGTCTCTCAGGCCGACTTCTCCTTGATCTTCTTGATCGTGTGGCCGCGCGGCCCTTTGCGGGTCCGGGCGTTGGTCTTGGTCCGTTGGCCGCGGGCCGGCAGTTTCCGCTTGTGGCGCTGACCGCGGTAGCAGCCGATCTCGATCAGCCGCTTGATGTTCATGGCGACTTCCTTGCGGAGATCGCCCTCGATCTTCTCCCCCTTTTCGATGATCTGGCGGATCTTGTTGACCTCGTCCTCGGACAGGGCCTTGACCTTCTTGTTCTTGTCGATCTTGGCCTCGGCCAGGATTTGGTTGGACTTGGAACGGCCGATCCCGTAGATGTAGGTCAGGCCGACTTCGATCCGTTTCTCGGCGGGAAGAGTGATGCCTGCGATACGTGCCATGGTGACCTCGCTTAGCCTTGCTTTTGCTTATGCCGGGGGTTTGTGCAGATGACTCGGACGTTCCCCTTCCTGCGGATGATCTTGCAGTTCCTGCAGATTTTCTTGACGGACGCTCTGACTTTCATGGTCGCTTCCTCTATTTGTAGCGGTAGGTGATCCGCCCCTTGGTCAGGTCGTACTTGGACAGCTCGACCAGAACCCGGTCGCCGGGGAGGATCCGGATGAAGTTCTTGCGCATCCGGCCCGAAATATGGGCCAGGACCCGGTGCTTGTTGGCCAGCTCAACCCGGAACATGGCGTTGGGCAGGTTCTCAAGGACCGTCCCTTCCGCTTCGAACACGTCATCCTTGGGCATAAGGATTCTCCTTGGCGGCCCATATCTCGGGGCCGCCGGTCGACGCGGTCAGGCTCAGGATCTCGGCTCCTTCTGCGGTCAGGACGACGGAGTGCTCGAAGTGGGCGGACAGGCTTCGGTCCGCGGTCACCGCCGTCCAGCCGTCGTCGAGAATTTCGACTTCCCAGCCGCCGGCCGCGATCATGGGCTCGACGGCCAGGATCATCCCGGGCCGGAGCCGCGGCCCGCGGCCGGGCTCTCCGAAGTTGGGGATCTGGGGATCCTCATGGAGGGAGCGGCCCACGCCGTGGCCGACGAACTGGCGGATAGCCGAGAATCCCTCGGCCTCGACCGCGACCTGGATGGCGTGGGAGACGTCCGAAAGACGGCGGCCCTCCTTGATCTCATCGAGGCCCTTGAAAAAGGCCCGCTCGGCCGTCGCGATCAGGCGGCGGGCCAGCGGCGTTGTCTCCCCGACGGCGTAGGTCCGGGCAGCGTCGCCGTAGAATCCGTCGAGGACGACGCCGAAATCGATCCCGACGATGTCCCCCTCGCGGAGGGCACGGTCCGATGGGATGCCGTGGATGATCTGCTCGTTGACCGAGGCGCACAGGGTGGCCGGGTAGCCCCGGTAGCCTTTGAAGGCCGGGACGGCCCCCAGCTCCCGGGTCCGCGCCTCGGCGTAGGCGTCGAGGTCCCGGGTCCGGACGCCGGGCTTGATCATCGCCCCGAGCTCGTCCAGGACGCGGGCGACGACCCGGTTGCTTCGCCGGGCGGCCTCGATCTCGTCTCCGCTGTAGATGATCATGGCATCAGTGTCCGGATGTCCGGGACGCCAGGCGGGCGTCCAGGACGATGGACAGGAGGAGGAAGACGCCCTCCACGGTCCCGCTGCCGTCGATGAGGCTGAAGGCATTCTTGTTCGCGTAATACTCCCGCAGGGGCCGGGTCTGTTCCTGATAAACTCTCAAGCGTTCCCGAATGACCTCGGGCTTGTCATCGTCCCGCTGGACGAGCGGCTCCCGGCACTTGGGGCACCGGTTGCCCGGGACCTCGCCCGGCTTGGCCTGGGTCGTGATCGTTTTGCAGCGGGGACAGACCCAGCGCCTGGAGAGGCGCTCGAGCAGGATCTCTTCGGACAGGCCGATCTCCAAGGCCGCCTCGGGCCGGCTTCCGTCCATTCGTTCGATCTCCCGCGCCTGGGCCAAGTTCCGGGGGTAGCCGTCGAGGACGTAGCCGTTCCGGCTCTCGGGCCGCCGGATTTGCTCCTCGACCAGGGCCGCGACGATGTCGTCGCCGACGAGCTCGCCCCGGTTCATCAGGTCCCGGACCTTGAGGCCGACGGGCGTTCCGTCCTGGACGGCGGATCGAAGGATGTCTCCGGTCGAGATCTTGGGAAACCCGTAGCGGCTTTCGATCAGGACCGCCTGGGTCCCCTTGCCGCTGCCGGGCGCCCCGAGCAGGATAACCCTCATCCGCGTCTCCCCCGGATCCGGCTCCGCCGCATGAAGCCGTCGTAGTGGCGCATGACGAGCTGGGCCTCGATCTGCTGGAGGGTGTCCATGGCGACGCCGACCACGATCAGGATCGAAGTCCCGCCGAAGTAGAAGTTGACATTGAGTCCCTGGGTCAGCCACTTGGGCAGGTTGGACTCGAGAAAGGTGCCGATCAAGGGAAGGGTCCCGACCTTGAAGCCCGTCGTCAGGAACTCGGGCAGGATGGCGATGGCAGCCAGATAAACGGCCCCGACCAAGGTGATCCGGGACAGGACCGAGTCGATGAAGTCCGAGGTGTTCTGGCCGGGCCGGATGCCGGGGATGAAGCCGCCGTACTTGCGGAGGTTATCGGCGACGTCGACCGGGTTGAAGATGATCGAGATGTAGAAATAGGTGAAGAAGATGATGGCCGCGACGTAGAGGAGGTTGTAGAGAGGCATCCCCATCCCGAACTGACGGGAGAAGTCCTGGAAGAACGGCGCCTTGATGAGGGAGGCCATCGTCGCGGGGATGGTGATGACCGAGGCCGCGAAGATGATCGGGATGACGCCGCCCGTGTTGACCCGGAGCGGGAGGTGCGTGCTCTGGCCCCCGTAGATCTTCCGGCCGACGACGCGCTTGGCGTAGGAGACCGGGATCCGGCGCTGGCCGCGCTCGACGAAGACGATGAAGGCGATGACGGCCAGCATCAGGACGACCAGGAGGATGAGCCGGAGGGGGTCCATGTTCCCGCTGCGCAACTCGGTCAAGAGGCTTTGAACCCCGCGCGGAAGGTCGACGACGATCCCGGCGAAAATGATCAGGGAGATTCCGTTTCCGATCCCCCGCTCCGAGATCTGCTCGCCCAGCCACATGATGAAGACGGTGCCCGTCGTCAAAGTCAGGACCGTCAGGGCCTTGAAGCCCAGCCCGGGATTGGGTACGATCGAGGCGCCCCCGGGGGCCTTGAGGGCCTCGAGCAGGAACGCGATCCCCATCCCCTGGATGAGGCAGATCACCAGGGTCCCGTAGCGCGTGTACTGGGTAATCTTCTTCCGGCCCATTTCGCCTTCCTTGGACAGGCGTTCGAGGTAGGGCCAGACAACTTGGAGAAGCTGGAGGATGATCGAGGAGCTGATGTAGGGCATGACCCCCAGGGCGAAGATCGTCATCTTGGACATGTTCCGGCCCGAGAAGAGATCGACGAACCCGAGGATGGTTCCCTTCTGGGCCTGCCAAAACTCGGCCAGGGCCGTGGCGCTGATTCCCGGGTTGGGGATCTGGGCGCCGACTCGGTAAACGGCCAGCAGGGCCAGGGTGAACAGGACCCGTCTCCGCAGGTCGGGGATGCTGAAGATATTACGGACGCTTTCAAGCATGGCTCCCCCCTAACAGAAGCGCCTTGCCCCCGGCATCCTCGATTTTCTTCCGGGCGGCCGCGGAGAAGCCGTGGGCATGGACGGTCTTGGCCTTGGTCCATGGTCCCCGGGCCAGGACCTTGATCTTTTCGGACTCCTTCTTAATGAGGCCGGCCGCGACGAGGTCCTGGGGCGTGATCTCGTTCTTGGCGATCTTGTCCAGGCGGTCCAGGTTGACGACCGTGTACTCCGTCCGGAAGATGTTCGTGAAGCCGCGCTTGGGGAGACGGCGGACGAGGGGCATCTGGCCGCCCTCGAACCCCCTCATGCCGGAATAGCCGGCCACGGACAGCTGGCCCTTGTGGCCGCGGCCCGCGGTCTTGCCGCGCCCCGAGCCGGGCCCCCGGCCGACCCGCCGGACTTTCTTCCTCGATCCCTTCGCCGGATGCAGGTTGCTGAGGTTCATCGTCCCTCTCCTCACTTGACGTCCAACAGATGGACGATCTTCCTGATCATGCCGCGGATCTGGGGCGTGTCGGTCCGGACGACCTCGGAGTTGAGCTTGCGCAGCCCCAGCCCCTTGGCCACCTCCCGTTGCTCACGGGGATAGCCGATCAGGCTCCGAACGAGCCGGATCCGCAGCGTTCGCGCCGGTGCGGCCCCCGCCTTCGCCGTTTCTTTGTCTGTCACTGCCATATCGTCCCCTTCGTCTTCCCGCGCTTGCTCGAGACATGTTCGGGATCGTAGAGCCGCCGCAGGGCATCCATGGTCGCGTTGGCGACGCTGATCGGGTTGCTGGAACGGATGGACTTGGTCAGGATGTCCTTGATCCCGGCCAACTCCATGATGACGCGGACGGCGCCGCCCGCGATAACGCCCGTCCCCTTGGAGGCGGGCCGCAGGATGACGAGGCCGGCGCCGTGGACGCCGCGGATGAGATGGGGGATCGTCGTCTCCTTGAGGGGGACCGTGATCAGCTTTTTCTTGGCGTCCTGGACGGCCTTGGCGATGGCCATCGGAACCTCGCGGGCCTTGCCCTTCCCGATTCCGACCGTGCCCCGCTTGTTCCCGACGGCGACCAGGGCCGAGAAGCTCAGGTTCTTGCCGCCCTTGACGACCTTGGTCACGCGGCGGATGTTGATAACCTGGTCCTTGAACTCCTGTTCCGGATCATCGACGGCTCTCTTCTTGAAATCTGCGTAAGCCACTGTTCCTCCTGATTCCCGGGCCGGCCGATCAGAAGACCAGGCCGCCCTTGCGTAAGCCCTCGGCCAAGGCCTTGATCCGGCCGTGGTAGGGATAGCGCCCGCGGTCGAAAACGATCGTCTTGACGTTCTTGGCCAGCAGGCGCTGGGCCAGGATTTCGCCGAGAAGGCCGCAGGCCTCGCGGTTCTTGGTGTTCTTGGCCTTCTCCTTGAAAGTCTTCTCGAGCGACGAGGCCGCCGCCAGGACCGCGCGGCGGTCGTCGTCGACGGCCTGCGCGTACAGGTAGCGGTTGCTCTTGAAGACGTGGACCCGGGGCCGGGCCTCGGCGCCGCGGATCTTTTTCCGGATCCGTTTCCGGATGCGGATCTTCTTCTCGGTCTTGACTTGGGACTTGTCCTTAAGCACCGGCCACCCCCACTTTCCGTTCCTTCTTGATGAGCTTCTCGCCGACGTGGCGGATGCCCTTGAGCTTGTAGACGTCGGGCCGCCGGAAATTCTTGATCTCCTGGGCGACCTGGCCGACCCGCTGCTTGTCGATCCCCCTGATGGTGATCAGGGTCGGCTTTTCGAGGACGATCTCGAGATCCTTGGGGATCGGGAAAACGACCGGCTTCGAGTAACCCAGGTTGAATTCGATCCGGTCTTTTTCGGCCTTGGCCCGGTAGCCGACCCCGACGATTTCGAGCTGCTTCTGGTAGCCGGCCGTGACGCCGAGGATGGCGTTGGCGGCCAAGGTCCGGCACAGGCCGTGGAGGGCCTTCTGCTCCTTGCTGTCGTCGCGGCGGGAGAGCTTGAGCGTCCCGCCCTCGAGGACGGCCGTGATCCCCGCCCGGAGGGGAGAGGTCATGCGGCCCTTGGGACCCTGGATCTCGATCAGGTCCGGGCCGATCGCGACCTTGACCTCCGGCGGCAGCTTGATGGCTAAATTTCCAACTCGTGACATGTTCGTCCCTCTTCCCTCAAAGACTCACCAGACCGTGCAGAGGACCTCGCCGCCCGTCCCGAGTTCCTCGCATTTCCGTCCCGTACAGACGCCCTTCGAGGTTGAGACGATGACGACCCCCAGGCCGTCCAGGACCTTGGGGATGGAATCCTTGGTGCAGTAGATTCGGCAGCCGGGACGGCTGACCCGCTGGAGCCCGCCGATGACGCTCCGGTTGTCGTCGGCGTACTTGAGAATGACGTTGAGGACACCCTGCTTGGGGTCGTCGACGACCTTGAAGTTCCGGATGTAGCCTTCGTCCTTGAGGATCTTGGCGATTTCGACCTTCGTCCGGGAGTTGGGGATGTTGACCTCCCGCTTCTTGGCCTTGGCCGCGTTCCGGATCCGGGTCAGCATATCGGCGATGGGGTCCGTCTGACTCATGGTCCTATCCTTTCTTTCCGGTCACCAGGACGCCTTGATGATCCCCGGAATCTCCCCCTTGAGGGCGAGTTCGCGGAAACAGAGCCGGCACAGGTCGAACTTGCGGTAGTAGCCGCGCGCTCGCCCGCAAATCCGGCAGCGCCGCCTATGGCGGATGGCGTACTTCGGGGTCCGGTTGTCCTTGACGATGGATGATGTGGTCGCCACGTTCGTCCTTCCTTTTCCTCGACCTACTGAGCCTCGCGGAACGGCATGCCCAGCCGCCTGAGGAGGGCGAAGGCCTCCCGGTCGGTCCGGGCCGAGGTCACGATCGTGATGTTCATGCCCCGGGACCGCTCGACTTTGGTATAGTCGATCTCGGGGAAGACAAGTTGGTCTCTCATGCCCAGGGTGTAGTTCCCCCGGCCGTCGAAGCCCTTGGGGTTGACGCCCCGGAAGTCCCGGACCCGGGGGAAGATGATGTTGACGAGGCGGTCGAAAAACTCGTACATCCGCTCCCGGCGCAGGGTCACGTAGCAGGCGATCGGCTGCCCCTTGCGGAGCTTGAAGGTCGATATCGACTTCTTGGCCCGGCTGATGGCGGGAAGCTGCCCGGCGATCAGGGTCAATTCGGCCTTGGCCGCGTCTAAAAGCTTGATGTTCTGGATGGCCTCGCCGACGCCGACGTTGATGATGATTTTCTCGAGGCGCGGGACGGCCATCCGGTTACTCAGCCCGAGCTCCTGCTGGAGCTCGGGAAGGATGTCCTTGAGGTATCTCTCCTTGAGTCGGCTCATCGCGCTCTCCTCACTTGACCTGGTCCAAGCTTCCCTGGCAGTGGGCGCAGAGCCGGGTCTTCGTCCCGTCGCCGAGCCGCTTGATACGGACGCGGACACCCCGGTCGCAGTCCTCGCACAAGATCATGATGTTGGAGAGGGCGATCGGGGCCTCCTTTTCCATGATCCCGCCCGAGATATTCTTGCTCCGGTCGGGCCGTATGAACTCCTTGACGAAATTGACCTTTTCGACGATGGCCCGGTTCGTCTCGGGGAAGACCATCAGGACCTTCCCCTGCTTGCCCTTGTCCCGTCCCCGGCGGACGACGACGATGTCGTTCTTCTTGATGAGGGGCTTTGCCATCAGATGACCTCCGGAGCGAGGGAAACGATCTTCATGAACTTTTTATCCCGGAGCTCGCGGCCGACCGGCCCGAAGACGCGGGTCCCGATCGGCTCTCCGGCTTTGTCGATGATGACGGCGGCGTTGTCGTCGAAGCGGATGTAGGAGCCGTCCCGGCGGCGGATTTCCTTGCGGACCCGGACGATGACGGCCCGGACGATCGTGCCCTTGGCGATCTTGCTCTCGGGGTCCGCCTCTTTGACGGTCGCCGAGACGATATTGCCGATCGTCGCCGTCCGGCCCACGCCCCCGCCGAGGGGCGTGATGCACATGATCCGCCGCGCGCCGGAGTTGTCGGCGACCTTGAGCATCGTTTGCCGTTGGATCATTGTCGGATGTCCTTCGTTTCCGATTCCGGCCCGGGGGCGGCCAGCCCGACGATCTCGAGGACCCGCCAGCGCTTCATCTTGCTGATGGGCCGGGTCTCGATGATCCGGACGACGTCCCCGACCTTGCACTTTTCGTACTCGTCGTGGACCATGAACTTCTTACGTCGCCGGATCGTCTTTTTGTAAAGGGGGTGACGGACCTGCCGTTCGACGAGAACGGTCACCGTCTTCTTCATCGTCTTGCCGACGACGACGCCGAGCTTGGACGTTTTCCGCTTGGGGGCTTGAGCGCCTGTCGTATCCATGTTCTACTCCGTTCGCGTCCGGTCCGGGCCGTTGAGGAGGGTCTGGATCCGGGCGATGTCCTTCTTGATCGTCCGCAGCTTGGCGGCGTTCTCCAGCTGCCCCAGGGCGTGCTGGAATCGCAGCTTGAACAGTTGGTCCCGCAGCTCGGTTTCCTTGGCCTTGAGCTCGTCGGCCGAGAGCTCCCTCAGTTCCTGGATCTTCATCGCAACTCCACGTTATCCCTGGAAATGAATCGGGTCTTGATCGGCAGCTTGTGGGCGGCCAGCCGCATCGCCTCGCGGGCGGTCTCCTCGGAGACGCCCTCGAGCTCGTAGAGGATCCGCCCGGGCCGAATGACGTCGACCCAGAACTCGGGGTCGCCCTTGCCCTTTCCCATCCGGACCTCGGTCGGCTTCTTGGTGACGGGCTTCCAGGGGAAGCTGCGCAGCCAGAGCTTGCCGTGCCGCTTGATGAAGCGGGTGATCGTGATCCGGCCGGCCTCGAGCTGGCGGGCGGTCAGCCAGCAAGGCTCCAGAGCCTGAAGGCCGAACTCCCCGAACGAGAGGGTGCCGCCCCGGATGGCCTTGCCGCGCATCCGCCCCCGATGGGACTTCCGGTATTTGACCTTGCCGGGCATCAACATGGCTAGATCTCCTCGACCTCGGACGTCTGGATCGTCATCTTGGGCTTATCGACGTCGCCCCGGTAGATCCAGACCTTGATCCCGATCTGGCCGTAGTTCGTGAAGGCCTCGGTGAAGGCGTAGTCGATGTCGGCCCGCAGGGTCTGGAGGGGGAGTCGGCCCTTGAGGTACCACTCGGTCCGGGCGATTTCAACCCCGCCCAGGCGGCCCGCGCACATGACCTTGATCCCCTTGGCGCCCATGCGCAGGGCGTTCTCGACGGCCTTGCGCATCGCCCGCCGGTAGGCGATCCGCTTCTCGAGCTGGATGGCGATTCCCTCCCCGGTCAGCACGGCGGTCAGTTCGGGTTTGTCGACCTCGCGGATGTCGACGTAGACATCCCGCTTGACGACCTTCTCGAGAAGGCCCTTAAGGCTCTCGATCTCCTTGCCGCCCCGGCCGATGATGATCCCGGGCCGGGCCGTATGGATGATGACCCGGACCTTGGGGCCGACCCTCTCGATATCGATGGCGGCGATCCCGGCGTGGGCGTACTTGTTCTTGATCTCCTTTTTCATCCGGAGATCCTCATGGAGGAGGCGGGCGTAGGAAGCGCCCTTGGCGAACCAGCGGGAACTCCACTGCTTGTTGAACCCCAGCCTAAACCCGAATGGATGCGTCTTCTGTCCCACGGTTCATCTCCCTTTTCGATCTTCCAAGTAAACGTGGACGTGGCTCGTCCGTTTGAGGATGCGGTGGGCCCTCCCCATCGGCGCCGGCCGGATTCGCTTGAGCTGGGGCCCCTGGTCGACGAAGATCCGGGCGACGTAGAGGTTGTCGACGTCGACGGAAGGGACCTTGTTCTGGGCGTTGGCGATGGCCGAACGGAGGGTCTTCTCGATGATGGCGCTCGCCTTCCTTTTCTCGCTGTGGCGAAGGATGGTCAGGGCCTCCCCGACGAAGCGGTCCCGGACGAGGTCGGCCACCAAGCGGGCTTTCTGGGGGGAGATCCGGATGAAGCGGGCCACGGCGTTGGAAACGAAGGCTGACTCGCCCCCCTGCCCTTCCTGGTGAGCGTGAGCGGAGCCCTGGCTGCGCTTGTCCATATTACGCTTTCACCTTCACGGCCTTGGCCGACTTCGAGGTGTGCCCTTTGAAGGTCCGGGTCGGGGAGAACTCGCCGAGCTTGTGGCCGACCATGTTCTCGGTGACGAAAACCGGGATGAACTTGCGGCCGTTGTGGACGGCGATCGTCAGCCCGACCATCTCGGGGATGATCGTCGAGCGCCGGGACCAGGTCTTGATGACCTTCCGCTTCTCACCCTTGGACTCGAGGGCCTTGACCTTTTCCAGGAGGTTGGTATCGATGAAGGGACCTTTAGCGAGGGACCTACCCATGATTACTTGCTCCTTCTCCGGATGATGAAGACCTTGGTCCGTTTGTTTCTGCGCGTTTTAAAGCCTTTGGTCGGGATCCCCTCGGGGCTGACCGGATGGCGGCCGCCCTTGGACCGGCCTTCGCCGCCGCCGTGGGGATGGTCGATCGGGTTCATGGCCGTCCCGCGCACGTGGGGCCTCCGGCCGCGCCAACGCGTCCGGCCGGCCTTGCCGATGTCGATGTTCTGGTGGTCGAGGTTGCCGACCTGTCCGATCGTCGCCCGGCAGTCGAGGTGGATCTTGCGGATCTCGGACGAGGGCATCCGGACTTGGGCGTAGTCCCCTTCCTTGGCCAGAATCTGGGCGCCGCTTCCGGCCGACTTGGCGACCTGGCCGCCCTTATCCTTGCGGAGCTCGATGTTGTGGATGATGGTGCCGAGCGGGATGAAACGGAGGGGCATGGCGTTCCCGGGCAGGATGTCGACCTGTTCGTTCGAGGACAGGATGGCCTGTCCGACCTTGAGGTCGAGGGGGGCCAAAATGTAGCGGCGCTCGCCGTCGGCGTATTTGACGAGCGCGATGAACGACGACCGGTTCGGGTCGTATTCGACCGTCTCGATCCGGCCGGGGATTCCGATTTTATCGCGCCGAAAATCGATGATCCGGAACATCCGCTTGTGTCCCCCGCCGTGGTGGCGGATGGATAAATGCCCCCGCGAATCGCGCCCGCCCGACTTGGGCAGGCGCTCGAGGAGGGGCTTGTAGGGCCGGGCATCGCTGAGCTCCTCGAAGTTCAGGCCCGTCCGGTGCCTGATCCCGGCGCTGGTGGGTCGGTATGTTTTAATGCCCATGGTTAGACCGCCTCGAAGTACTCGATCATTTTTTCGCCCTCGCGGAGCGTGACGTAGGCTTTCTTCCAGTCTCCGGTCGAGCCGAAGTTCCGGCCGACCCGCCGCGTCTTGCCGACCATATTCTGGGTCCGGACGCTCCGGACCTTGACCTTGAACAGCTGCTCGACGGCCCGCTTGATCTCGGTCTTGTTGGCGTCGCGGCGGACGGCAAAACAAACGGTCCGGCTGGCCTCTTTGAGGGCCGTCGTCTTCTCGGTGATGATGGGCTTGAGGAGGATCCAGGTCGCGTCTCTCATCATTTGAGCCTCTCCATCAGGGAATCGAAAGCCCGCCGGCTCAGGACGAGCCACTTGTAGCGGAGGACGTCGAAAGCGTTGACCTGCCGCTCGTCGAGGGCCCGGATGCGGGGGATGTTACGGAGGGCCTGGAACAGGTTGACGTTGGCGCTCGTGTCGACGACCAGGGCCGAATCGACCTTGAGGGCCTTGAGCCAGTTCGCGCCCTCCTTGGTCTTGGGGGCCGCGAAGGCGATTTCGTCCACGATCATGAAAGCCCCCTCCTTGTGTTTGAGGGCCAGGGCCGAGCGGAGGGCGTTCACCCGGACCTTCTTGGGGAGCTCGTAGGAGTAGTCGCGGGGCTGCGGGCCGAAGGTAATCCCGCCCTTGCGCCAGAGGGGATTGCGGATCATGCCGACGCGGGCGCGGCCGGTCCCTTTCTGCCGCCAGGGCTTCCGATTGCTGCCGGCGACCTCGCCCCGCGTCTTGGTCGCGGCCGTGCCCCGGCGCCGGTTGGCGAGCCGGTTGACGGCCGCCGCGTGGAGAAGCTGCTCCTTGACCGGATAGGCGAAGACACGGTCGGGCAGCTCGATCTCGCGGGTCGGGCGGCCGCTCGAGTCCAGTACGGATATTTTAGACATGGAAGTTGTCCTTGAGGATCAGAAGGTAGCCGCCCCGGGCTCCGGGGACGGCCCCCTTGACGACGAGGAGGTTTTGCTCGGGGTCGGTCCGGACGACCTCGAGGCCTTGGACGGTGACCCGGTCCTGCCCCATGTGGCCCCCCATCCGCATCCCCTTCATGACGCGGGACGGGTAGGAGGAGGCGCCGATCGAGCCGGGCGCCCGGTGGAACATCGAGCCGTGGGAGGCGCCGCCGCCCCGGAAATGGTGCCGTTTGACGACCCCGGCGAAACCCTTGCCCTTGCTCGTCCCGACGACGAGGACCTTGTCCCCTTCCTTGAAGATGTCGACCAGGACCTGGTCCCCTTCCTTGATGGCGGCCTGGGCCGCGAACCGGAATTCGCGCAGGACGCGGACGGGCGGAATACCCGATTTCTTGAAATGCCCGATCCGGGGCTTGGTCGCCTTCTTGAGGCCTTTGTCCTCGACGAAGCCGAGCTGGACGGCCTCGTAGCCGTCCTTGGTCTTGGTCTTCTTCTGGACGACCATGCAGGGCCCGGCCTTGATGACGGTCACCGGAATGACGTTGCCCTGGAGGTCGAAGGTCTGGGTCATCCCGATTTTCTTGCCGATCAACCCTTCCACCATGCTTAATCTCCTCCGGCCCCGAAGGCCTTGATCTCGACGTCGATGCCGGCCGGAAGGTCCAGTTTCTGGAGCTCTTCGATCGTCTCGTTGTTGTATTCGCTGATGTCGATCAGGCGCTTGTGGATCCTCATCTCGAAGTGTTCGCGGGACTTCTTGTCGACGTGGGGGGAGCGCAGGACGCAGAAGCGATGAATCCGGGTCGGAAGCGGGATCGGGCCCGCGATGTGGGCGCCCGTCCGCTTGGCTTTGATGACGATGTCCTTGACGGACTGGTCCAGCAGCCGGTGGTCAAAGGATTGCAGCCTGATTCTGATCTTTTCCATCGTTCGTTCCTCGGTTTTCCGAATTCATCGTCTCAGCCCCAAAACGGACTGGGCCGTCCCCGCTTCCCGGCTCCTCCGAACCCGTTACTCGATGACCTCGGTCACGGTCCCGGCGCCGACCGTCCGGCCGCCTTCGCGGATCGCGAACCGAAGCCCCTTCTCCATGGCGACGTCGGCGATCAGGGCGATCTCCAAGTTCACGTAGTCGCCCGGCATGACCATCTCGACGCCGGCGGGCAGGATCGCCGAACCGGTGACGTCGGTCGTCCGGAAGTAGAACTGGGGCCGGTAGCCCGTGAAAAACGGGGTATGGCGGCCGCCCTCTTCCTTGGTCAGGGCGACGACTTCGGCCTTGAACTTCCGGTGGGGGGTGATCGATCCCGGCTTGGCCAGGACCATGCCCCGCTCGACCTCGTCCTTATCGACGCCCCGGAGCAGGCAGCCGATGTTGTCGCCGGCCTCGGCCTGGTCGAGGAGCTTACGGAACATCTCGACCCCGGTGACGATGCTCTTGCGCGTCTCCCGGAAGCCGACCAGCTCGACCTCGTCGCCGACCTTGACCTTGCCGCGGTCGATGCGGCCGGTCACGACGGTCCCGCGGCCGGTGATGGTGAAGACGTCCTCGACGCTCATCAGGAACGGCTTGTCGACCTCGCGGACGGGGTCGGGGATGAAGGTATCCAGGGCCTTGATGAGATCCCAGATCTTCTGGCCCCAGGGGCCGTTGATGTCGTCCATGGCCTTGGTCGCGCTGCCCCGGATGATCGGCGTAGTGTCTCCGGGGAAATTGTACTTGGACAGGAGCTCGCGGGTCTCGAGCTCGACCAGGTCCAGGATTTCCTCGTCGTCGACGAGATCGGACTTGTTCATGAACACGACGATGGCCGGCACGTTGACCTGACGGGCCAGCAGGATGTGCTCCCGCGTCTGGGGCATCGGGCCGTCCGCCGCGCTGACGACCAGGACAGCGCCGTCCATCTGGGCCGCGCCCGAAATCATGTTCTTGATGTAGTCGGCGTGGCCCGGGCAGTCGATGTGGGCGTAGTGGCGCTTCTCGCTTTCGTACTCGACGTGGCTCAAGGCGACCGTCAGGATCTTGGTCGCGTCCCGGCGGAACATCTTGGCGTCGGCCTTGGCGACCTCGTCATAGCTCTTGGCGACGGCGAGTCCCTTGGACGCCAGGACCTTGGTCATGGCGGCCGTCAAGGTCGTCTTCCCGTGATCGATGTGACCGATCGTTCCCACGTTGACGTGGGGCTTCGTCCTCTCAAACTTTTGTTTGGCCATGGCTGACTTGGACCTCCTCTCAGCGTCTTAGTAGGCCGGAATCCTTCCCTCGATCCGGGCAATGATCTCCTCGGCCACGGCCGGCGGAGCCTGCTCGTATCGGAAGAATTCCATGGAAAATACTCCGCGACCCTGGGTCAGGGTCCGGAGGATGGTCGCGTATCCGAACATCTCGGCCAGGGGGGCGAAGGCCTTGACGACGCGGGCGCCGGCCCGCATCTCCATGCCCTCGATCCGTCCCCGCCGGGCGTTGATATCCCCGACGACGTCCCCGAGGTAATCGTCGGGGGCGATGACCTCGAGCTTCATGACGGGCTCGAGCAGGGCCGGCGAGGCCTTGACGGCGGCCTCCTTGAAGGCCAGCGAGCCCGCGATCTTGAAGGCCAGGGGGGTGGAATCGACTTCGTGGAACGTCCCGTTGAGAAGCGTCACCCGGATGTCGGCCATCGGGAAGCCGGCCAGGATGCCGACGTCCATGGCCTCCATCACGCCGTTTTCGGCGGACGAGACGAATTCCTTGGGGAGAATCGCCTCCCGCGTCCGGTCCACGAACTCGAACCCCGTCCCGCGCGGGAGAGGTTCGACCCGGACCCGGCAGTGGCCGTATTGGCCCCGGCCCCCGGCCTGGCGGATGTACTTGCCCTCGGCCTCGGCTTGGGCCCTGATGGTCTCCTTGTAAGCGACCTGGGGCTTGCCGAAAGTGGTCTGGACTCCGTACTCCCTCTCCATCCGGTCCATGATGATCTCGAGATGGAGCTCGCCCATGCCGCGGACCAGGGTCTGGCCGGTGTTCGGGTCCTGGGCGATCTTGAAAGTCGGGTCCTCCTTGGCCATTTTGGCCAGGGCATTGGCGAGCCGGACGTGGTCGGCCTTGGTCCGGGGTTCGATCGTGGCCGAGATGACCGGCTCGGGAAACTTGATGGATTCGAGGACGAGGGGGCGGCTCTTGAGGCAGAGGGTGTCGCCGGTCGAGACGTTTTTCAGAGAGCCGAGAGCGGCGATATCCCCGGCGTGGAGCTCCTGGGCCTCGCGCCGCTTGTTGGCGTGCATCTCGAGGATCCGGGTCAAGCGCTCGTCCTCGTCCTTGGTCGAATTGTAGAGCGTCTGGCCGAGTTTGGTCTTCCCCGAATAGACCCGGAAATAGGCGAGCGTCCCGACATAGGGATCGTTGGTGATCTTGAAGACGAGCCCGGAGAGCGGCTCGTCGTCGGCGGGCCGCCGGGTCTCGACGTCGAGGGTCCGGGGGTGGTGGCCGACGACCGGAGGGACGTCGGCCGGCGAGGGGAGATGGTCGACGATGGCGTCCAGCAAGGGGTGGATCCCCTTGTTCCGGAATGAGGCCCCGAACAGGACCGGGACGAAATCGAGGGCGGTCGTCCCCCGCCGGATGGAGGCCTGGAGCTCCTCGACGGTGAGCTCCGCCCCGCTCAGATACCTCTCCAGGAGGATATCGTCCGTCTCGCTCAGCTTTTCGATCATCTCATTCCTTTTCGTCAACGCTTCCTCGCGGGTTTCCCCGGCGACGTCCCTGACTTCAAAGGACGTTCCGAGGAGATCCGCTCCCCAGTCGATCTCTTTCATCCGGACGAGGTCGACGACGCCCCGAAACGTTTCTTCCCGCCCCAGGGGCATCTGGACCGGGATAGGCCGGGTGCCCAGCCGCGTTCGCATCTCTTCGATGGCGCGCTCCGGCTCCGCGCCGATGCGGTCCATCTTGTTGATGTAAACGATCCGCGGAACCCGGTACCGGTCAGCCTGCCTCCAGACCGTCTCCGATTGGGGCTCGACGCCGCCCACCCCGCAGAGGATGATGACGGCACCGTCCAGGACCCGCATGCACCGTTCCACCTCGGCCGTGAAGTCGACGTGGCCCGGCGTATCGATGATGTTGATCCGATGGCTATTCCAGGTGCAGGTCGTCGCGGCGGACGTGATCGTGATTCCGCGCTCCTGTTCCTGCACCATCCAGTCCATGACCGCGGTCCCCTCGTCCACTTCGCCCATCTTGTAGGTGATCCCGGTGTAGAAAAGGATGCGCTCCGTGGTCGTCGTCTTGCCGGCATCGATGTGCGCCATGATACCGATGTTCCTGACGCGCTCGATCGGATAGGAACGCATAACCTCTTTTCTCCATCAATCTCGGTGTCACCTGCACTCTGGGAATACGGGAGACTACCATTTATAATGGGCAAACGCCCTGTTGGCCTCCGCCATTTTATGCGTGTCTTCGCGCTTCTTGACCGCCCCGCCCTTGTTGGCCAGGGCGTCGAGAATCTCGGCCGAAAGCTTCTCTTCCATGCTCCGCCCCCCCCGCTCCTGGGCGTACTTGAGGAGCCAGCGGATGCCCAGCGAGGTCGAGCGGCGGGGGGGAACTTCGATCGGGACCTGGTAGGTGGCCCCGCCGACGCGCCGCGATTTCGTCTCAAGGAGGGGACGGACGTTCTCGACCGCCTTTTCCATGGCCTTGAGGGGATCTTCCTTGGCCTTCTCCTTGACGATTTCCATCGTGTTGTAGATGACCCGCTCGGCGACGCTCTTCTTCCCTCGCTTCATGCTCAGGTTGACGAACTTGGCGATCAGCGTGCTGTTGTAGGACGGGTCCGGCTGGGGCTTTCTCTTCTTGACAATTCCACGTCTCGGCATCGGGGGACTCCTTGGGCGCTAGGACGCGACCTTCTTCTCCTTGGGTTTCTTGGCGCCGTAGCGGGACCGGGCCTGCATCCGGTTCTGAACGCCCTCGGAGTCGAGGGTCCCCCGAATCAGGTGATAGCGGACGCCGGGGAGGTCCTTGACCCGGCCGCCCCGGACGAGGACGATCGAGTGCTCCTGGAGGTTGTGGCCGACTCCGGGGATGTAGCCGGTGACCTCGATGTTGTTGGACAGGCGGATTCGGGCGACCTTCCGCATGGCCGAGTTCGGTTTCTTGGGGGTCGTCGTGAAGACGCGGAGGCAGACGCCCCGTTTCTGCGGACAGCTCTCAAGAGCGGGCGACTTGCTCTTGTATCTCTTAAGTGTCCGTCCTTTTCTTATAAGTTGGTTGACGGTCGGCAAAACAGCTACTCCTCTCTAACCACGATTTGTAAAAATCAGGCTATCCCTCCCGGGACAGACTTCCCGGGACGAATGCAGGGATAATACCAAAATTGTCATTTTGTGTCAACATTCCCATAGGAGGCCATCAGGGTCAACTCCTCTCCGGGGCGGTCGGTCCGGTCTCCTTCTCCGCCAGGAAGGGAACCGCCTCTTCCTTGAGGGCGACGTTCCGATAGAACTTGAAGCCCGTCCCGGCCGGGATGAGCCTCCCCATAATGATGTTCTCCTTGAGCCGGCGCAGGTAATCGACCTTGCCGTACAGGCTGGCCTCGGTCAGGACCCGGGTCGTCTCCTGGAAGGAGGCGGCCGCGATGAAGCTGTCCGTGCTCAAGGCGCTCTTGGTGATCCCCAGCAGGAGAGGCCTGGCTTTGGCCGGTTTGCCGCCCTTCTTCATGACTTTCTCGTTTTCCTCCTGGAAGATGAACTTATCGACCTGCTCGTCGATCAGGAAGTCCGTGTCCCCGATCTCCTCGACTTTGACCCAGCGGAGCATCTGCCGGATGATGGACTCGATGTGCTTGTCGTTGATCGTGACGCCCTGGAGGCGGTAGACCTCCTGGACCTCGCGCAGGAGGTACTCGGCCAGCTCCTTCTCGCCCAGGACGCGGAGAATGTCGTGGGGATTGACGGGGCCGTCCATCATGGGCGTTCCGGCCCGGACCCGCTCGCCCTCGCCGACGCTGAGGTGGGCGCCCTTGGGGATGAGGTATTCCTTCTCGCCGCCCCGCTCGCCCCGGACGGTCAGCTTCCGGTAGCCGCGCAGAAGGCCGCCGTACTGGACGACCCCGTCGATCTCGGAGATGACGGCCGGGGCCTTGGGCCGGCGGGCCTCGAACAGCTCCTCGGCCCGGGGCAGACCGCCCGTGATGTCCTTGGTCCTGGAAGCCTCGCGCGGGATCTTGGCCAGGGGATCGCCGGAGTGGACGGCGTCGTTCTCCTTGACCTCCAGGTTGGCCCCCGAGGGAAGGTAATACTTTTTGAGGACGAGGTAATCCCAGCGAGGCTCTTTCCCGCCTTTTTTCTTGATTTTAGAGATTTCGATATCAAGATCTTCTTTTTCTACGATATCCTTCTTTTTAAAATGCGTATCCCCCGGGTCGAATATTTGAACCTTCTTAGGATCAATGATCTCGATCAAGGGCTGCTTCTTCTCGTCCTTGGGCTCGATGATGACCTGGGTGATCAGGCCCGTGTATTCGTCCTGGATCTCCTCCATGGTCATTCCGAGCTCAACGTCCTGGAAGCGAACCCGGCCCGACTCTTCGGTCAGGATGTAGGTGTTGAAGGCGTCCCATTCGGCGAACGCCTGGCGGGCCTTGACTTCCGCCCCGTCCTTGACCAGGACCTTGGCCCCGTAAGGGACCTCGTAGTGCTCGATCTCGCGCTGGCGGTGGTCGAGGACGGTGATGTTCGCGTTCCGGTTGACGACGATCAGCACGCCCTCCCTGTTCTGGACGGACTTGATGTTGTTGAAGCGGATGATCCCGTCGTTCTTGGCCTCGAGCTTGCTCCGCTCGGCGCCCCGCATCGCGATCCCGCCGACGTGGAACGTCCTCATCGTCAGCTGGGTTCCGGGCTCGCCGATCGACTGGGCGGCGATGATTCCGACCGCTTCGCCCAAATCGACCAGGCCGCCCGTCGAGAGGCTCCGGCCGTAGCAGAGCTGACAGATGCCCTTCTTCGCCTCGCAGGTCAGGACGGAACGGATCTTGACCCGCTCGATGCCCACGTTCTGGAGCTCCCGGGCCACCTCCTCGCTGATCTCCTGGTTGGTGTCGACGATCGGCTTGTGAGTGTCGGGGTGGACGATCCGTTCCAGCGAAGTCCGCCCCACGACCCGGTCGAAGAAGGGCTCGATGATCTCGCCGTTCTCGACGATGGCCGTGACGTTGACGCCCTTGAGGGTGCCGCAGTCGTGCTCGTCGACGATGACCTCCTGGGAGACGTCGACAAGTTTCCGGGTCAAGTAGCCCGAGTTGGCCGTTTTGAGGGCCGTGTCGGCCAACCCTTTGCGGGCGCCGTGGGTCGAGATGAAGTACTGGAGGACGTTGAGGCCCTCCCGCAGGTTGGCGGTGATCGGGGTCTCCAGGATTTCGCCCGAAGGCTTCGACATCAGGCCGCGCATCCCGGCCAGCTGGCGGATCTGGGTCTTGTTGCCGCGCGATCCCGAATCCGACATGACGTAGAGGGCGTTGAGCTCGCCTTCGACGCTGACCCGCTTCATCTCCTCGAACATGGCCGCCGAGACCTTGTCGGTAACGGTCGTCCAGATATCGATGACGCGGTTGAAGCGTTCGCGGAAGGAAATGGCGCCGTCGCGGTAGAGCTTCTCGATGTCCTGGACTTCCTTCTCGGCCCTCTCGACGAGATGCTTCTTCTCCTTGGGAATGACGAAGTCGTCGATCCCGAGGGAGAAACCGGCCCTGGTCGCGTAGGTGAACCCGAGCTCCTTCATGGCGTCCAGCATCTCGACGGTCGCGCCCAGCCCGGACTTGAGGTAGGTGAAATAGACGAGGTTTTCAAGGCCCTTCTTCTTGAGGGTTCCGTTGACGAAGGGGATCCCCTTGGAGAGGACGCTGTTGAAGATGATCCGGCCCGGCGTCGTGTCGACGAGCTCGCCCTTGAGCTGGTTGATGGGGCAGGACAGGACGGCCTGATCGTCGTAGAAAATGGCCAGGTTCATGAAGGGACCGCTCTTGCGGACCTTGATCCGGGCCTGGAGATCGATCTCCTTGTTCTCGAAGGCCAGCAAAGCCTCCTCGGGCGAACTGAAGATGCGGCCTTGGCCCTTGGTGTCCCGCCGCTCGAGGGTCAGGTAGTAGCAGCCGAGGACCATGTCCTGGCTGGGGATGGTCAGGGGGCGGCCGTGGGCGGGCGAGAGGATGTTGTTGGTCGAGAGCATGAGCGTCTGGGCCTCGATCTGGGCCTCGACCGAGAGCGGGACGTGGACGGCCATCTGGTCGCCGTCGAAGTCGGCGTTGAAGGCCGCGCAGACGAGGGGGTGGATCTGGATGGCCTTGCCCTCGATCAGGAGGGGCTCGAAGGCCTGGATCCCGAGTCGGTGGAGGGTCGGGGCGCGGTTGAGGAGGACGGGGTGCTCGCGGACGACCTCTTCGAGGTAGTCCCAGACCTCGGGCCGCTCCTGCTCGTGCCACTCCCGGGCAACCTTGACGCTGGGGACGAGGCCTTCCTTCTCGAGTTTATGGAAGATGAAGGGCTTGAAGAGCTCGAGGGCCATTTTCTTGGGCAGCCCGCACTGGCCGAGCTTGAGTTCGGGACCGACCACGATGACGGACCGGCCCGAGTAATCGACCCGCTTGCCGAGCAGGTTCTGGCGGAACCGCCCCTGCTTGCCGCGCAGGGCCTCACTCAGGGACTTGAGGGGCCGGCGGTTGGCGCCGAGGTGGACGCGGCCGCGCTTCCCGTTGTCGAACAGGGCGTCGACGGCCTCCTGGAGCATCCGCTTCTCGTTGCGGATGATCAGCTCGGGGGCCTTGAGCTCGATGAGTTTCTTGAGCCGGTTGTTCCGGTTGATGACGCGGCGGTAGAGGTCGTTGAGGTCCGAGGTCGCGAACCGGCCGCCGTCGAGGCGGACCAGGGGCCTGAGGTCGGGCGGGATGACCGGGATGACGTCGAGGATCATCCAATCCGGCCGGTTCCCGGACTTCTTGAGGGCCTTGAAGACCCGGAGGCGCTTGGAGAAGCGGAGCCGCCGCTGCAGGGAGGTCTCTTTCTTCATCGCCCGGCGGAGGCGGTCGGCTTCCTTGTTGATGTTGATCTTGACCAGGAGGCTCTTGATGGCCTCGGCGCCGATCGAGGCCTCGAACTTGTCCCCGTACTTCTCCCGGGCCTCCTTGTGCTCCTCCTCGTTGAGGAGCTGTTTTTCCTTGAGGGGCGTTTCGCCGGGGTCGGTCACGATATGGGACTCGAAATAGAAGACCTTCTCCAGGTCCTTGATAGACAGGTCGAGGACGAGCCCAATCCGGCTGGGCGGGCTCTTGAAGAACCAGATGTGGGCGACCGGGGAGGCGAGCTGGATGTGTCCCATCCGTTCCCGCCGGACTTTGCTCTTGGTGACCTCGACCCCGCATCGCTCGCAGATGATCCCCCGGTACTTCATCCGCTTGTATTTCCCGCACAGGCACTCGAAATCGTTGATGGGTCCGAAGATCTTGGCGCAGAACAGCCCGTCCTTCTCGGGCTTGAAGGTCCGGTAATTGATGGTCTCCGGCTTGGTGACCTCGCCCCAGGACCAGCTCTTGATCTTGTCGGGAGAGGCGATGCTGATCCGGACACGGTCGAAATCGAGCCTGGGTTTGCCGCCTGCGATTTGCCGGACGTCCATCCTCATTCTCCTTTTAGAATTCGGGGAACTTCGATGCCCCAGGGAAGGACCTTGTCCTTCTCCTCACGCTCCAGCTCGACGTTGAGACAAAGGCTCTGGAGCTCGCGGATGAGGACGTTGACCGACTCGGGCAGCCCGGGCGTGAATTCGAGGTCGCCCTTGACGATACCTTCGTAGATCTTAGCCCGCCCCTCGACGTCGTCGGACTTGACCGTCAGGAGCTCCTGGAGGGTGTAGGCGGCCCCGTAGGCCTCGAGAGCCCAGACTTCCATCTCGCCGAAGCGCTGGCCGCCGAACTGGGCCTTGCCGCCCAGGGGCTGCTGGGTGATCAGCGAGTAGGGGCCGGTCGACCGGGCGTGGATCTTGTCGTCGACCAGGTGGTAGAGCTTCATCATATAGATGTAGCCGACCGTGACCTCCTGGTCGAAGAACTCGCCGGTGACGCCGTCGTAGAGGGGCGTTTTGCCCGAGGCGGGCAGACCCGCTTCCTTGAGGAGATCCTTGATCTTATGCTCGGAGATCCCGTCGAAGACCGGGGTGGCGATGAAAAGGCCGAGGTGCTTGGCGGCCCAGCCGAGATGGGTCTCGAGGATCTGGCCGACGTTCATGCGGGAGGGAACGCCGAGCGGGTTGAGGACGATTTCGACCGGCGTCCCGTCCGGGAGCCGGGGCATGTCTTCCTCGGGGACGATCTTGGCGATGATCCCCTTGTTGCCGTGACGGCCCGAGACCTTGTCCCCGACCGAGAGCTTCCGCTTCATGGCGATGAAGACCTTGATGGCCTGGATGACGCCGGGGGCGAGCTCGTCGCCCTTGCGGAGGTTGTCGATCTTGTCCTTGTGGAGGAGGCGCAGGGCCTCGATCTGGCGCTTGACCTTCTTCTCGAGGTCCTTGATCCGCTGCTCGCGCTCCTCGTCGTCCTTGATCTTGAGCTTGAGGAGGTCCTCGCCCTCGATCTGGTCGAGAATCCGCTCGGTCAGCTTGGTGTCCTTGTCGAGGGTCAGGTCGCCGGCCTTCTGGTCTTTATCGAGGACGGCGCCCTTGAGAATGCCCCGGATCCGGTTGTCCCTCTCGGTGTCGAGGATGCGGATCTCGTCGTCGAGGTTCCGCTTCATGTCGGCGATCTCGTCCTTCTCGACCTGCTTGGCCCGGACGCCCTTCTCGCTCCCCCGCCGGGAGAAGATCCGGACGTCGATGACCGTCCCCTCGACGCCGGGCGAGCAGTACAGGGAGGCGTCTTTGACGTCGAGGGCCTTCTCGCCGAAGATGGCCTTGAGGAGTTTCTCCTCGGGCGACAGCTGGGTTTCGCCCTTGGGGGCGACCTTGCCGACCATGATGTCGCCGGACTTGATGTGGGCTCCGATCCGGACGATCCCGTTCTCGTCCAGGTTGCGGAGGAGGTTCTCGGGGACGTTGGGGATGTCCCGGGTGATCTCCTCGGGACCGAGCTTGGTGTCGCGGGCCTCGATCGTTTCCTCGACGATGTGGAGCGAAGTGAAGACGTCGTTCTTGATCAGACACTCGCTGACGATGATGGCGTCCTCGAAGTTGTAGCCGCGCCAGGGCAGGAAGGCGCACATGACGTTCCGGCCCAGCGACAGCTCGCCCCTGTCCGTGCAGGTGCTGTCGGCCAGGATCTGGCCTTTGACGACCCGGTCGCCCTTGCGGACGATCGGACGGTGGCTGAGACAGGTATTCTGGTTGGTCCGCAGGAACTTGATCAAGAGGTAGAAGTCCGTCCCGACGTCGTACTCGCGGTAGTTCTCCTTCTCGTCGACCCGGATCAGAATCCGCTCGGCGTCGACAAATTCGACGACCCCGGACCGCCGGCAGACAATGACATCCCCGGAGCCCTTGGCGACCAGATGCTCGATCCCGGTCCCGACCAGGGGCGCCTCGGGCCTGAGCAGGGGCACGGCCTGGCGCTGCATGTTGGACCCCATCAGGGCCCGGTTGGCGTCGTCGTGCTCGAGGAACGGAATCAGGGCGGCGGACAGCGAGACGAGCTGCTTGGGGGAGACGTCGATATAGTTGATCTGCTCGCGGAGGATCTGCTTGAAATTCCCCTTCTGGCGGGCGCTTACGAATTCGCTCGTGAACCGGCCGTCCTCGTCGACGGAGGCGTTGGCCTGGGCGATGTTGAACTTTTCCTCCTCCCAGGCCGTCAGGTAAAAGCAATAGGCCTCGGCGACGGGGAAATGGCGGACGTTGGCCCTCTTGAGCTTCTGGAGCTCGCGGCCGTAGGCGTCACTCTCGACGATGCCGCCGACCTTGTATTCGCTGTCGCCGGGATGAAGGATCTGGACGTAGTCGAAGATCCGTCCGTCCTTGACCTTGCGGTAGGGCGTTTCGATGAACCCGAAGTCGTTGACGCGGGCGAAGCAGCTCAGGGACGAGATGAGCCCGATGTTGGGCCCTTCCGGCGTCTCAACCGGACAGATCCGTCCGTAGTGGGAGGTCTGGATGTCGCGGACCTCGAACCCGGCCCTCTCCCGGCTCAGTCCGCCGGGGCCGAGCGCGCTCAGGCGCCGCTTGTGGGTGATCTCGGCCAGGCTGTTGATCTGGTCCATAAACTGGGAGAGTTGAGAGCTCCCGAAGAACTCCTTGAGGGCGGCGATGACCGGCTTGGAGTTGATGAGGTCCTGGGGCATGGCCGCGGCCAGGTCCGGGGTCACCGTCATCTTCTCCTTGATCGTCCGCTCCATCCGGGTCAGCCCGATCCGGAAGGCGTTCTCGACCAGCTCGCCGACGGACCGGACCCGGCGGTTGCCCAAGTGGTCGATATTGTCCGTCTCGCCCTCGCCGTTGCGGAGACGGAGAAGGTACTTGAGGACCTCGACGTAGTCGAGCGGGGCCAGGACCTTGTCGTCGAGAGAGGTCTGGAGGCCGAGCTTAATGTTCATCTTGAGCCGGCCGATCCGGGAGAAATTGAACTTCTGGGGGTTGAAGAACAGGTTGTGGAACAGGGTGTGGGTGCTCTCCAGGGTGTGCGGCTCGCCCGGACGGAGCTTGCGGTAGATCTCGGCCAGAGCCTGGTTGGTGTCCTTGCGGAGGTCCTTCTTGAGCGTGGCCGCGATGATCGGGCCGGCCGGGTCCTGTTCGGGGAAGTAGACCTCGAACGGCTCGCCCTTCTCGGCCAGGATGGCGATCTGGTCCTCTTCGATCTCCTCGTTGGCCTTGCCTTTGGCCTTGACCGGGACCATGCAGTAAGCGCCGGCGAGATCCTTCTTGACGAGGGGGACCTTGCTGATCCCGTGGTCCTTGAGCTTCTGGTAGCTTTCCTCGGTCAGCTTTTTCTTGCCGGGGGCCAGGACGGCCCGGGACCGGTTGGATTCGACGTCCTCGGCCACGGTCTTGCCGATGACGTGCGGACCCAGCTCCCAGTACAGCGTCCCCTCCTCGGGGATGACTTTGTAGACTTTATAGAAGATGCGGATGATCTCCTCGTCCGAGCTGAAGCCGAGGGCCCGCAGGAAGACCGTCGCCAGGAATTTTTTCTTCCGGTCGAGCCGGACCCAGAGGGCGTTCTTGGCGTCGTATTCGAACTCGACCCAGGCCCCCCGGTAGGGGATGATCTTGGCGATGAAAAAGCCCTTGGCCTCGGCCGGCCGGAAGAAGACGCCGGGCGAGCGCTGGAGCTGGGAGACGACGGTCCGTTCGATCCCGTTGAAGATGAACGTCCCCTTGTCGGACATGAGCGGGATGTCGCCGAAGTAGACCTCCTGCTCCTTGATGTGCCTGAGGCGCTTGCTTTTAGTGGCCGCGTCCTTCTCCCAGGAGACGAGCCGGACCTTGATCCGGAGCGGGACGGCGTAGGTGTAGCCTTTCTGGATGCATTCGGTCGGCGTGTACTTCATCTTGAGGGAGACCCGGTCCCCGCAGTGGTCGCAGACCGGAATCTCGATCTTGCGGGAGGCGCCGCAGTAGGGGCAGACCTCCTTCTCGGTCAGCTCGACCTCGGGGGGAATGAGGGTGCCGCAGCCGTTGCAGCGGGACCGGGCGTTCTCGACACCCTTGAGCCGTCCGCACTTGCATTCCCAGTTTCCGATCGAGTAGCTGACGAAGTCGAGCTGGGTCGTCTCCTTGAAGTCGGAGATGGGGAAGACGTCTTTGAAGGCCGACTGCAGCCCGGTGTCCTTGCGCTCCTCGGGCAGCCGATCCATCTGAAGGTATTCCGCGTAGGAGACCTTCTGGATGGCCAGCATGTCGGGCATCGGGAAAACGGCCTTGATCCTCGAGAAATCGACCCTGTCCAGATAAATATTTTTAGATTCGTTGAGCATCGTCCCTCTCGATAAAGACAATTCCCTCCGGCGATCCGGCACGTCTCATGCGCGGATTCGACTCCTCTCCAGGGCTCACTGGATCTCGACGGTCGCGCCGACTTCGGCGAACTTGGCCTTGATGGCTTCGGCCTCTTCCTTGGCGACCTTTTCCTTGATCGGCTTGGGGGCGGCGTCAACGAGGTCCTTGGCCTCCTTGAGGCCGAGGCTGGTGACCTCGCGGACGACCTTGATGACGTTGATCTTCTTGTCCCCGACGGCCTTGAGGATGACGGTGAACTCCGTTTTGACCTCTTCGGTCTTGACTTCGCCCGCGGCGGCGGCGCCCGGCAGGGCCATCGGCACGGCCGCGGCGGCGCTGATGCCGTAGCGTGTCTCGAATTCCTTGATGTAGTCGGCGAGTTCGAGAACGGTCAGCTGATCCAGGTGCTCGAAGAACTGTTCCTTGCTGAGTTTTTCTTTGGACATGTTTACCTCCAACCCTATTTTTGGTTTTTAAGTTGAGACAACAACCTGCCCATGCCGGAGAGGGGGGCTTGCCAGGTCGTTTGGAATTGGCGGAGCGGATAGGCCAGCAGATAGCCGAGCTTGCCCAGAAGATCGTTGCGGGAGTTGAGCCGGGACAGCTCGGCGAACCGGTCGGCGCTCAGGAAAACGCCCTCGACGACGCCGGCCTTGACGGTCAGCGTCTTGGCCTGGGCCGCGAATTCGCGGAGGATCCGGGCCAGCCCGATCGGGTTATGGTCGGCGAAGGCGATCGCCGAAGGCCGGACGAAGAACGGCTTGACGTCGGCCGGGATGGCGGCCGGCAGCGCCCGCAGGGCGATCCGGTTCTTGACGACCTTGTAGGAGTAGGCGTTCTTCTTGAGGAGCTTGCGGAGCTCGACGGACTGGGCGACGGGCATCTTCTTGAATTCAAGCAGGAAAAAGGTGTCGTTGGCCTTGAACTCGTCGGCCAGGCGATCGGCGGTCTTGAGCTTGGTTTCGCGCTTCAATTCGATTTCTCCTCTTTCTCCAGGACGGCCTCGGACAGCCGGAAAGCCGGCCCCATCGTCGAGGACACCGACATCGACCGGATGTACTTCCCCTTGGCGGCGGCCGGCTTGGCGTGAACGATGGCTTGGAGGAAGGCGTGGATGTTCTCGGCCAGCTTGTCCTCGCTGAAAGAGACCTTCCCGACCGGCGAGTGGACGATGCTTGTCTTGTCGACCCGGAACTCGATCTTGCCGGCCTTGGTCTCCTCGACGGCCTTCTTGATGTCGAAGGTCACCGTCCCGGCCTTGGGGTTGGGCATCAGGCCCTTGGTCCCCAGGATCCGGCCCAGCTTGCCCACCCCGCGCATGACGTCCGGGGTGGCGATGACGACGTCGAAGTCGATCCAGCCCCCGGCGATTTTCTCGATCATGTCGTCGCCGCCGGCGAAGTCGGCGCCGGCCTGCTCGGCTTCTTTGATCTTCTCGCCCGCGGCGATGACGCAGATCTTCTTGGTCCGGCCCGTCCCGTGGGGCAGGACCATCGTCCCGCGGACCATCTGGTCGGAATACTTGGGGTTGACCCCGAGCCGGAGAGAGAGGTCGACCGATTCGTCGAACTTGACGTAGGCGGCCTTCTTGAGGAGGGCGACCGCCTCTTCGACGGTGTACTCCTTGTTCTCCTCCTTGAGGGTCCTGGCTTGGGTGTACTTCTTTCCTCGTTTAGTCACTGACGATCTCCAATCCCATGTTCTTGGCGGTCCCTTCGATGATCTTCTTGGCGGCCTCCAGGTCGTAGGCGTTGAGGTCGGCCAGCTTGAGGCGGGCGATCTCCTCAACCTGTTTGGGCGTGACCTTTCCCACCTTTTCTTTATTGGGGGCGCCCGACCCCTTGGCGATCCCGGCCGCCTTTTTAAGAAGGTAGGAGGCCGGAGGGGTCTTGAGGGCGAACTGGAATTTCTTGTCCTTGAAAACGGTGATGATGACGGGGACGACCATCCCCTCTTCCATGCCGCGCGTCTTCTCGTTGAACTGGCGGACGAATTCCATGATGTTGACGCTGTGCTGGCCGAGGGCCGGGCCGACCGGGGGGGCCGGGCTGGCCTGGCCGGCCACGATCTGGAGCTTGATCTTGGCGACGATTTCCTTGGACATCCGTTCCTCCTATATCTTTTCAACCTGCAGGAATTCGAGCTCGACCGGGGTCGACCGGGCGAAGATCGTGACCAGGACCTTGAGGGTGTTCTTCTCGTGGTTGACGTCCTCGACGAGTCCGTTGAAGTTGAAGAAGGGGCCGTCGATGATCCGGACGGCTTCCCCTTTCTCGAAGGAGTGTTTGGGCTTGGGCTTCTCCGAGGTCGTCTCCATGTGCTTGACGATCTGGTTGACCTCGTCCTTGGCCAGGGGCGAGGGCTTCTTGCCCGAGCCGACGAATCCGGTGACCTTGGGCGTCTCCCGGATGATGAGCCAGTTCTCGTCGGTCAGGTCCATCTCGACCAGGATGTAGCCCGGGTAGGCCCGCTTGGTCGTCACGACCTTCTTGCCTCCCCGGATTTCGACGACGTCCTCGGTCGGAATGATGATCTCGCCGATCTGGTCCTGGATGTTCATCTCGGCCACCCGCTCCTTGATGGAATCCCGCACGAACTTTTCGAACCCGGAGTAGGTGTGGACGATGTACCAGTTCTTGGCCATGTTCACGTTCCGACTATCCCAGGAAGGCCCTGACTTTGGTCAAGGCCCAAGACGAGAGGGCGTCCACCAGAAACAGGTAGAACCCGAAAAAGACCGTTGCCAGGATAACAACGATGGTCGTGCTGTAGACCTCGCTCCGCGAGGGCCAGGTGACTTTCTTGAGCTCGGCCCGGACGTCCTTGATGAAGTTGACGAACCGCCGATACCATTTCTCTTTTCCGTTCATGGTGACACCTTCCCTTCCGATTCTCCGACCGCCCCGAGGGGATGTGGCAGGTGAGGAGGGACTCGAACCCCCAACCTGCGGTTTTGGAGACCGCTGCTCTGGCCAGTTGAGCTACTCACCTGTCGTCGTTCGCGTCCTCCCATCGGGTCCGCCGTCCGTTCCGCCGCATCCGCTCCCGCCGCCGGCCCTCACTTGACTTCCTTGTGGAGGGTGTGCTTCCGGCAGAAGGGGCAAAACTTCTTGAGTTCCGTCTTTTCGGTCTGCTTCTTCTTGTTCCGCGTCGACGTGTAGTTGCGCCGCTTGCAGTCCGAACACTGCAATGTCACGTTCTCTCTCATGATGACGCCTTTCCCTGAATACCTTTATCTTTATCTATCCCTATATCTTTATCTATTCCTCTCGCGCCGTTTATCGTCAAAGCCCAAGACCAGAATTGAACTGGTGACCCCGTCCTTACCAAGGACGTGCTCTACCAACTGAGCTACTTGGGCCCAACCGGTGACGCCAAGAGCGGGAAACGGGATTCGAACCCGCGACATTCAGCTTGGAAGGCTGACGCTCTACCAACTGAGCTATTCCCGCGGAAATGCAATGGGCAGGGAAGGATTCGAACCTCCGAAGCGTTTCCGCAGCGGGTTTACAGCCCGCCCCATTTGGCCACTCTGGAACCTGCCCGGTCTTCATCGTTCGAAACCGTATTCTTAGATCCTGAGACCGCCGTCCCCGCCCTGCGCGGCGCCGGCGATCGCTCGCCTCTCAGCGAGCCAGCGAAGGGATTCGAACCCCTGACCCGCTGATTACAAATCAGCCGCTCTACCTGCTGAGCTACGCTGGCACGTCCATAAAAAAATGAAAAAGCCGACCGCCTAACGGGGGAGTGGAGTAAGAGAAAGATTCTTATGAAACGCTCTTTCTCTCTACCAGCTCGATCTTGCGCGCGCGGTGACTATCTCAAAAAGTAAAAAAGTCCTTGGGGAATCCTATCTGAAATGCAAAATTATGTCAATAGGCCGGCGAAAAAAAATTCGGGAGGGCGGCCGGTCAACCCCGTCAGTATTCGCGGCGGTCCGCCAGGGCCGGCCGGCGGGCTCTATCCAGGACCTGCCCTAATCCCCGGTAGAAATCCACGCTGAAGATCAGGTACTTGGCCTTCTGGATCAAGGTCAGGTTGGCGTCCAGGAACGCCTCGAGTTCATCGTCCTTGGCCTTGATCCTGTCCCGAAACTCCCGGACCCGGCCGGTCCGGGCCGCGATATCGGCCTCGTCCGGCTTCGAGGCGAGGACCGCCGCCCGCAACCCCTCGATCTCCGGGCCGAGCTGCCTCTGGATATCCATCTTCTCCTTCTCGATCCGGTTGATGGTGGGATAGATTTTAGCGCTTTGCTCCTCGGTCAGGTCCAGGGCTTGGGTCATCCGGAGGAGCCTCAGCGTCAGGAGGTTCTCCCGGATTCGCTCCTTATTCCGAACTTGGGGAAAAGGCCCCATGGCCATGAGAGCCGCGCTGAAGGTAAGCAGGGCCAGGGCCGTCCCAACCGACCGCTTGATCGTCCCTTTTCTATTCATGGTCAGCCTCCTAAGATTGCTTTTCGTTCCTGATCCGGGACTCGAGAAGAGCCATCTCGTCCTCGGTCAACCCCTCCCAGACAAGAGGGTCGTCGGATAGCGGGCGAAGCGTCGCTTCTCCGTCCTCCCGAATGGCCTCCTCGATGGACGCCTGGAGGGCGAGGTTGAAGGATCTCTCGAGTTCGGAATTGTCGCCGATCTCCTCCATGATGGACGCGACCGTGTCCTCGAAGGAGAACACGAAGGGTCCGGGCAGCGCCTTGGGCTGGAGGAAAACGAAGTAGGCGGCGACCGCGGCGACCGCGGCCAGACCCGCTCCGCCCCACGCCCAAGGCCGGCGGAGGGCAAAGGGCGCCCGCGACGGCGCGGGCCGAGGGGCCGGATCGTTCCGCAATCCGGCGGCCAGCCGCGCCCCGAAATCGCGCCAGTAAGCCTCCGGCCGTTCCGCAGCCCGGTCCAGGCCGAGGGCGCCGGCCTGGAGCTTCTCGAGATTCCGGCGATAGGCCCGGCAGGCCGGGCAGGAAGCCTCGTGGTGGGCCAAGGCCGGCTTCTTCCGCGGCGCGAGGGCGCCGTCCAAGTCGTCGGAAATCCACTTTTCGATTTTTGCGCACTTCATGGCTCGACCTCGCTCAAGAACGGCTTGAGCCGGGCCTGGAGGAGCTTCCGCGCCTTGTGCATCCTCCAGGACACGGTGTTCTCGGAACAGCCGAGGACCTCGGCGGCCTGGCCGTGGCTCATGCCCTGGTTGACGACGAGCTGGAAGGCCGTCCGGAAGGGCAGCGGAAGTCCGCCCAGGGCCTCCTTGATCTTGTCCGAGATCTCGTCGGTTTGGGAGCGGAGCTCTGGCGACGCGGCCGCCCGCGCCTCGGCGGAGGGCGGCGTGTTCTCGAGGAGCTCGCTCCTCCCCTTTTCCCGGCTTCTCTTCTTGATGTGGTTCATGGTCAGGTTGACGGCGATTCGATAGATCCAGGTGTAAAAGCTCGACCCGCCCCGGAAGCGGCCGATGGCCCGGTAGGCCGAGAGGAAGGTCTCCTGGGCCAGGTCGTCGGCGTCGGCGTGGTTGCGGACCAACCCGAAGATTGCGGCATAGACCCTCTGTTGGTGGCGGCGGGCGAGCTCGGCGAAGGCCTCGGCCTCCCCCGCCTGAGCCTTCCGGACCAGCTCGTCCTCGCGCAATCCATCCATCATGCCTTCCACCCGTTTAGACAACCATTATACATAATCCTTGGCCATCCCGGGGGAATTCCGGGGACACATGACTTAATTCGCCCTATTCCCGCGTTCAGCGGAATGAAGCGGTGTGTCCCCCGAATTATGTTTTGACGCGTGCCGTCGGCTGGTGGTATAGTCCTAATAAATTCGACAAATTTGATCCGGGAAAGGAGATCAGATGCACATACCGCCAAAACACGAACGGTCCGGATTCAAGGCAGCCATCGGACTTTCGGTTTTCATCCTCCTGGCTCTGGCCTTCGGGCCGGGCCTCGGGGCCCAGGACAAGGCGATCGCCAAGAAGCTGCAGGGCTTCGACGCCTATATGGCGAAGATCCTCAAGGATTGGAACGCGCCCGGAATCGGCGTCGGCGTCGTGGTCGGCGACAAGCTCGTCTTCGCCAAGGGCTACGGCTATCGCGACTACGAGAAAAAGCTGCCCTTCACCCCTACGACGCTCTGCCAGATCGCATCCAACACCAAGCTGTTCACGGCGGTGGCCGCGGGCATGCTGGTCGATGAAGGGAAACTGACCTGGGATAAACCGGTGCGGGACTCCGTGCCCTCTATACAGTTTTATAACAACGATCTTAACAACACGGTCACGCTCCGCGACATGCTGGCCCACCGCACGGGCATCACCCGGCACGACACGATCTGGTACAAATCGGACGATACGCGCAAACAGCTTTTCGATAAAGTCAAATACCTCGAGCCCCAGGAGCCTCTTCGACAGACCTTTCTCTATAACAACTTGATGTACGCCGCCGCGGGGTACATCATCGAGCTCCAGTCCGGCAAGAGGTGGGAGGAGTTCATCCGCGACAGGATCTTCAAACCCCTTGAGATGACGAGCACCGTCTACTCCATCGCCGACATGCTGAAACAGCCCGACTTCGGCGTGCCCTTCACCGAGAAGCGGGATACGTTCGAGATCTACAAGATCCCCTACTACGAGGATATCGGGGGCGTGGCTCCCTGCGGCGCGATCATCTCCAATATCCAGGACCTGTCCCGCTGGCTCGTCGCCCTGATGAACGACGGCCGATACGGGGGGAAGCAGGTTCTTCCCTCATCCGTGCTCAAGGCCACGCTGGAGCCGGCCATCGCGCTGCCCAACACGGCCGCGGAAGTCCGCGGGTACTGGGAAATTCTGAATTCCGCCTATGGGATGGGACGACAAACGGCCTCCTATCGAGGGCGCCTCCTGACCTTCCACGGCGGGGACCTTCCCGGATTCCACTCCCAGGTCTCCTTCTTGCCTCGCGAGCGGATCGGCGTCCTCGTCTTCGTCATCGGCAATCACTGCGCCAGCCTCTACAACACCATCAGCTACAACGTCTATGAGCGGTTGCTGGGAATGGATCAGACGCCCTGGAGCGATCGCCTGCTCGAGATACGGCTTAAAGGCAAGAAAGCGGGCAGCGAGGCCCGGGCCAAGGCCGGCGCGGACCGGGTCCCGAACACGAAACCCTCCCATCCGATCCAGGACTACGCGGGCGAGTACGAACATCCAGCCTACGGCGTCCTGAAAGTCGGGATGAAGGACGGCCAGCTCCAGATGGACTTCCACAAAATCGTGCTCCCCCTGGACCATTTCCACTACGACCGCTTCGAAACGCCCGACGACGAAACCTACGGCCGGTTCGCGGTCAACTTTTTGACCAATCCCCAAGGGGATGTCGACAAGGCCGTCATTTCGCTCGACGAGGCGGAGGTCACCTTCGTCCGCAAGCCTGAGACGCTTGACCCCAAGATCCTTGGCCAGTTGGCCGGGACTTATGAAACCCCGACCGGTTACAAATTCCAAGTGGTTCTCAAGGAAGACGGCGGGCTGTTCCTCGTCTTCCCCGGACAGCCCGAAGAGAGGCTGATCCCCTACAAGGGCCTCAAGTTCCACATCAAGCTTTTCTCCGACGTGATCTTCGAGTTCGTCATGGAGAACGGCCAGGTCAAGGCCCTCAAACAGAGAGACCCTTCCGGGGAGTATGTTTATATAAGGAAGTAGCCGGCGCACGTCCGCCTCCGATAATTCCGCGATAATTCGGGGGACACATCACTTAATTCATATATCCACGGAATTAAGTGATGTGTCCCCCGAATTCCGGTCCGGCAAATTGACTTCACCGGGGAGTCCTTGCTATTATTTGGATTCACTCAAAGGAAGGCTCGAAGGATTCGCTTATGATCGAACGTTACACCCGTCCCGAAATGGGCGCCGTCTGGACCGAGGCCAGCCGCTACCGGAAGTGGCTCGACGTCGAGATCGCCGTCTGCGAGGCCTGGGCCAGGCTGGGCAAGATCCCGGCCGCCTCGCTACGACGCATCAAGGCCCGGGCCGGCTTCAGCGCCGCCCGGATCGACGCCATCGAGCGCGTCGTCAAGCACGATATCATAGCCTTCCTGACCTCGTTGGCCGAGAAGGTCGGCCCCGATTCGCGCTACATCCACCTCGGCCTGACCTCTTACGACGTCGTCGACACGGCCCTTTCCCTCCTCATCAAGGAATCCCTCGCGAAAATCCGCCGCGACCTCGTCGCCCTCCGCAAAATCATCAAATCCCAGGCCCTCAAGCATAAAATGACGCCGACGATCGGCCGGACCCACGGCGTCCACGCCGAACCGATCACCTTCGGGTTCAAGCTCCTCGTCTGGCACGAGGAGGTCGGCCGCCACATCGACCGCGTCGACCGCGCCCTGGCCGTCATCAACGTCGGCCGCATCTCGGGCTCGGTCGGGACCTACATCCACCTCGACCCGCGCGTCGAGACGATCGCCCTGCGCCGGCTCGGCCTGGCCCCGGCCCGGGTATCGACCCAGGTCCTCCAGCGCGACCGCCACGCCGAGGTTCTGTCGGCGCTGGCCCTGCTCGCCTCCTCGCTCGAGAAGTTCGCCGTCGAGATCCGCCACCTCCAGCGGACCGAGGTCCTCGAGGTCGAGGAGCCTTTCACCAAGGGCCAGAAGGGCTCGTCCTCGATGCCCCACAAGAAGAACCCGGTCCGCTGCGAGCGGATCTCGGGCCTGGCCCGGATCGTCCGCTCCAACCTCCAGGTCGCCCTCGAAAACATCCCGCTCTGGCACGAGCGGGACATCTCCCACTCTTCGGCCGAGCGGGTCATCATCCCCGACTCGTTCATCCTGACCGACTACATCCTGGCCGAGACGGCCGATATCATCCGCAACTGGCGCGTTCACCCCCTCCGGATGCGGGCCAACATCGACGCGACCCGGGGCCTGGTCTTCTCCCAGGCCGTTCTGCTCGCCCTGACCAGCAAGGGAATGACCCGCGAGGAGGCCTACGCCGTCGTCCAGGCCTCGAGCCTCAAGGGCTGGGAGGAAGGGCTCGATTTCCGCGATCTCGTCGCCGCCGACCCCAAGGTCCGCAAGCTCCTGACTGAACCCGAGCTCCGGGCCTGCTTCTCCCTCGCCCCCTACCTGGGGAAAATCGACGCCATATATAAAAAGGTGTTCCGATGAAAGTCAGAATCCTCGTCTCCTTCAAGAACAGCGTCCTCGACCCCCAGGGCCAGACCGTCAAGAACGCCCTGCTGACCCTGGGCTACGGCTTCGTCAAGGACGTCCGGCAGGGCAAGGTCTTCGAGCTCGACCTGGAAGGGATCGACGAAGCCGAGGCCCGCCGCCTCATCCCCGAGATCGCCGACAAGGTCTTGGCCAACCCGATCATCGAGAAATTCAGCTGGGATATCATGCCATGAAGTTCGGCGTCGTCGTCTTTCCCGGGTCCAACTGCGATTCCGACACGCTCCACGCCCTGCGCGACGTCCTGAACCAGGACGCCGTCTTCCTCTGGCACAAGGACCACGACCTCAAGGGCGTCGACTGCGTCGTCCTCCCGGGAGGGTTCGCCCACGGCGACTACCTGCGCTCGGGCGCCATCGCCAAGTTCTCGCCCCTGATGCGCGAGGTCGGCGAGCACGCCGCCCGCGGCGGCCTCGTCCTGGGGATCTGCAACGGCTTCCAGGTCCTGCTCGAGCTGGGGCTCCTGCCCGGCGCCATGCTCCGCAACAAGAACCTCAAGTTCCTCTGCCGGTTCGTGACTCTGCGCGTCGAAAACGAACGGACGGTCTTCACCAACCGCGCCCGCAAGGGCCAGGTCCTGCGCATCCCGATCGCCCATTTCGACGGGAATTATTACGCGCCGCCCAAAGTCTTGGACGACGTCGAGCGGAACAGCCAGGTCGTCCTCCGCTATGCCGACGAGCAGGGGCGTCTGACCGAGGAGGCCAACGTCAACGGCTCGATGCGATCGATCGCCGGGCTCGTCAACAAGGCGGGGAACGTCATGGGCCTGATGCCCCACCCCGAGCGGGCCTCGGAGGCCCTGCTGGGCGGGACGGACGGCCGCGTCATCCTCGAATCCGTCATCCGGGGCCGCGCGAGTTGAGCGCCGAACAAAGGACCGCCATGATCGACGACCGGATCCTCAAGGACCACAACCTGACCCGCGACGAGTTCAAGCTCATCGTTAAGCTGGTCGGCCGCGAGCCGAACCTAACCGAGCTCGGCATCTTCTCGGTCATGTGGTCCGAGCACTGCGGCTACAAGAGCTCGCGCGTCCACCTCAAGAAGCTCCCGACCAAGGGGCCCGCCGTCATCCAGGGGCCGGGCGAGAACGCCGGCGTCCTGGATATCGGCGACGGCCTGGCCGTCGTGTTCAAGATCGAGTCCCACAACCACCCCTCGTTTATCGAGCCCTACCAGGGCGCGGCGACCGGCGTCGGCGGCATCCTGCGCGACATCTTCACCATGGGCGCGCGGCCGATCGCGGTTATGGACTCGCTCCGCTTCGGCCCGCCCGACCAGCCCAAAAACCGCTCGATCATGGAGGGCGTCGTTTCGGGGATCGCCGGCTACGGGAACTCCTTCGGCGTCCCGACCGTGGGCGGCGAGGTCTATTTCGACGCCGGCTACGCCCAGAACCCCCTGGTCAACGTCTTCTGCCTCGGCCTGGTCCAAAAAGACAAGATCTTCTACGCCAAAACCGAGGGCGTCGGAAACGCCGTCCTCTACGTCGGCGCCAAAACGGGCCGGGACGGCATCCACGGCGCGACCATGGCCTCGGCCGAGTTCGGCAAGGAGACCGAGCACAAACGGCCCAACGTCCAGGTCGGCGATCCCTTCAAGGAGAAGCTCCTGCTCGAGGCCTGCCTGGAAGCCATGGAGCCCGGCCTGATCGTCGGCATCCAGGACATGGGCGCGGCCGGCCTGACCTGCTCGACATCGGAGATGGCCGCCAAGAGCGGGACCGGGATCGAGGTCGACCTCGACCTCGTCCCCCAGCGCGAGGCGGGCATGACGCCCTACGAGATCATGCTCTCCGAGTCCCAGGAGCGGATGCTCATGGTCGCCCGGCCCGAGCGGGTCGCGGATGTCCAGGCCATCTTCGCTAAGTGGGACCTGGACGCCGTCGTCATCGGCAAGGTTGTCGAGGGCGGCCGGCTCAAGGTCCGCTTCCACGGCGATGAGGTCATCGACCTTCCCGTCGACGCCATCGTCAACCTCTGCCCGGCCTACAAGCGTCCCAGCGTCAAGCCCAAGCCGGCCAAGGCGGCCGGGAAAGGCGCCCCCGTTTCCCTCCCCGACAATTTCAGCAAGGCTTTCCTCAAGCTCCTGGCCTCGCCGACCATCGCCGACAAGGAATGGATCTTCCGCCAGTACGACCACATGGTCCAGACCAACACGGCCTTCCTGCCCGGCGCGGACGCGGCCGTCCTCCGGCTCAAGGGGAGCCGCCGCGCCCTGGCCGCCTCGCTCGACGGCAATTCCCTCCACACGCGGCTCGACCCCAAGACGGGAGGCGCCGCCGCCGTCGCCGAGGCCTGCCGCAACCTGGCCTGCGTCGGGGCCCGTCCGATCGGCGTCACCAACTGCCTCAACTTCGGGAATCCCGAGAAGCCCGAGGTCATGGGCCAGTTCGAGGCCGTCATCGAGGGCATGATCGAGGCCTGCAAGGCGTTCACCATCCCGGTCACGGGCGGGAACGTCAGCTTCTACAACGATACCGAGGGTACCTCGATCAACCCGACGCCCGTCCTGGGAGTCGTCGGCATCATCGAGGACATCGACAAGGCCGTCCGGCCCGGCTTCAAGGCGGCGGGCGACGTCGTCGTCCTGCTCGGCGAGACGAAGGATGAGATCGGCGGCTCCGAGTACCTCAAATCCGTCCACGGCCGCGAGGACGGACCCGCGCCGCGCTTGGATCTGGCCGTCGAGAAAAAGGTCCAGAAGCTGTGCCTCGAGGCCGCCGGCCTGGGACTTCTCCAATCGGCCCACGACCTTTCGGAGGGCGGGCTGGCCGTCGCGCTGGCCGAGTCCTGCTTCCACGGCCGCAAGGGTCTCGGCTGCGTCGTGGACCTCGAGGCCGGGCTCCGCCCCGACGCCCTCCTCTTCGGCGAGAGCCAGTCCCGGATCGCCGTCTCTCTCCGGCCCGCCGACCTCGATCGCCTGCTCGAGCTGGCCCGCGAACGGAAAGTGCGCGCGGCCGCGATCGGCAAGGTCTACGGCGAATCCATCGTCCTGAGCCAGGCCGGAAAGAAGCTCGTCGACGTCACGGTCCGCGAGGCCTTCAAGGCCTGGAAGAACGCCATCCCCGACCTGTTCAAGATCCATGCGTAAGCCCCTCGTTCTGGCCGCGGCCGTTCTCCTGGCGGCCGCCGTGACGCCGGCCTTCGCCGGCTTCAGCCTGAGCCTCCGCCTCGCGGGCGGCCCCGGCTACCTCGCCCTCAAGGACGCCAACACGGTCCTCAAGGACTGGGAGACCTGGCAGATCAAGCAGGTCGAGAGCAACAAGAAATACGTCTTGGAAGAAGACAAGGTCGGATCGTTTCACGGCGCCGTCGACTTCGACGCCGAGCTCATTCTGGGATTCGGCCGCCATTTCGCGCTGGGCGTATCGGCCGGAGCGCTCCACGCTTCCCTGTCCGAGAAGAGCGCGTTCGTGACCGTCGCCAAGCCGGCCGGAACCTACACCTATGCCCATTCCATGACGGCCAGCGCCTTCCCCGTCATTGTCTCCGGCTACGGCATGCTGCCGCTGAGCGCAAAACTCACCTTATACGTCAAAGCGGGAGCGGGCCTCATCTGGGGAAAGATCGTCGAGCGGGAGGCCTCCAAGCTCAAAACAAGCGAGACCTATAGCTACCCCGCCTATCAGTCGGCCGCATCGAGGGGAAAAATCCTGGCCGCCGGGGCCGGCCTCAGTTTCGCCGTCGACGACAGCCTGTCCTTTTTCTTAGAGGCCTCCGGCCGCAAGGCCGAGCTGACGGATTTCGACGGCGAAGCCAAAGGCAGCTTTAAGGGCGCCCTCTATTCCTTCGAGCAGTACGATA
>Ga0315277_10001061_pt1 | contig 41171 bp, 26 predicted proteins | sample YL17G05_15_MG_FD_203695 | JGI IMG/M metagenome (GOLD analysis project Ga0315277, IMG submission 203695) | Sediment microbial communities from Yellowstone Lake, YNP, Wyoming, USA - YL17G05_15 | ecosystem: Environmental > Aquatic > Freshwater > Lake > Sediment | place: USA: Wyoming | collected... | reverse complement strand
GGCCAGGTAATCTATCCTGGCAGTAGGCCGAAGGATATCCCATCCTGCGGGTGTATGAGCAGCGATGAAATCATGGCCTATGGTGATAAAAGCGGTCACCGCGATATAGATCGAGGTGAGAAAGAGGATAAAGGTCTGGATGAGATCGGTGTAGGCCACGCTGAAAAGCCCGCCCAGTGCGGCATAGAGAGCTGTGAAGGCGATGACCAGAATGCCCCAGATCTGGGCGTTGACCACGGGGTCGCTGCTCAGGGCCGGGACAAAGGCGGAGATGAATTTGCCCACTCCGACATAAGCATAGGCCACGTAGCCAAGGAGAAGGCCCATGGCCACTATGGCGATAGTCAGCCGGGGCAGTTCACCGGCCCAGCCCTCCCCGAAGCGCGTGGTCATCCATTCCGCGGCAGTCATCACTTTCGAGCGGCGTACCCAGCGGCCCAAATGGCACATCAGGGCGATGAGGCCGAGAACCCAGATATTGTAATAAAAAGACCTCATGCCCAGGTAATAGAGAATAGTGACATTGACCATAGTGCCGGTGATATCGATCGAGGCCATACTCATACTCATCGAGGTGATCCACCAGGGGATTTTGTTCGCCCCGAGGAAATAGCTGCGGACATCGCTCGAGGCTTCTTTCTGGTGAATAAGGCCGATTGCCAGCATGGTTACGAGATAACCGATAACAATGGCATAATCGATCCAGGTCAAGGGATTGCTCCTTGGTAAAAGGGAGTGAGATTCGTGATTAATTGATATAAAAGATGTTCGGGCGAGGCACTCCCTCGCCTCTGCTATTGGAAAAAAATAGTTTTGTCATACATTGGCATTCAACAGATGTCTTTTTAGTCTTCCGGCATAATCTTATACCAGGTCCGGTATATGATCGCCGCAGTGAGGAGGAGGAAAAGGTAAAGAATTTAATCAGCCTAATTTGATATATTGTCACCAGTGAAGTGTCAATAATAAACGTTCCCCCAGACCGGCGATAAAAATCTTTGTCCGACCGGGAAAGATATATTATGTTCAGGAAGAAAATTTGACTGGAACGCTTAAGATTTAATCATACCCGCTTTCATTCGATCCTTAATTACTTAGAAATGGCGGCTGTTATCAATGAAAAAGTATCTCGAGGGAATTTACGCTTTTAATCAGGATAAAAAGGCAGCTAAAGAAGAAAAAGCTGTCCTCTTACCTGCGTTAATTTTTATTGCCGTATCGGTTTTCCTGGCCTATACCCCTTTATCGGCCCAGAACGCCGTAACAGCCGGCACTCTCAGTTCTCCTTATCCCACTATCACCAACCTGGCAGTAGATTGGCTAATCACCGGGGATGTCAACTACAACAGCGTGGTGACAGTAAAGTACCGGATAGTCAGGGAAGAGGATTGGCATGAAGGCATGCCTTTAAGGCGAATACCTGCCGGGCAAAGTACCGGGACAGACCCCATTTTCACCTGGCCGGAAAAGCACTCAGGCAGCATTTTCAACCTCAAGCCGGACACTGAATACGAGATAAGCCTGACACTTGCCGACCCGGACGGCGGTTCAGCGGAAAGGACTCTATCGGCCAGGACCCGGCCTGTGCCTAAACCGGCCCCGAATGCGGTTATCAGGAAGGTCGACTCCGGAACTTTCAATACTCTGGCTGCTGCGGCCCAGCCGGGCGACATTCTCCTCCTTGCGCCGGGTAATTATGGGAGTGTCAGTTTCCAGCGGGACGGGGGATCGGGAAACCCGATAGTGATCCGCGGCGATAGAAGCGATACCACCAGCCAGGTTGTCTTTACCGGCTTTTCGCTTTACTACCGCAAGCATATAATCCTCGAGCAAGTTACGGTCAACGGTAAGGTGAACCTGCTGGGAGCCGAGGATGTGGCTGTCTGCCGCTGCATAGTGAACGCCAAATTCGGGATTGTCGCCTCCGATTTTCCCGGAGCTAAGAACTGTTATGTTGCCGACAATGTCGTGAGTTCCACCATGCCCTGGGCGGAAAATGCCTTGGGGGCCGGGTCAGTCATCGAACAGCAGGGCCGGGAGGATGAAGGAATCCAGATGACCGGCCCGGGAAACGTGATCTGCTACAACCGGGTTTACGGTTACCGGGACTGCATCTCTTATATGGAGGACAGATCAGTCGCAGACCAGTACTGTATCGACATTTACAACAACGACATTTATGTGGGAGTGGATGATGCGATCGAGGCTGATTTCTGCCAGGGCAACTGCCGCATCATGAGAAACCGCATCACCAACTGTTTTATGGGCCTTTCTTCCCAGCCGAGCCTCGGCGGGCCGACATATTTCATCCGCAACGTGATGTACAACATTATCGACTGCCCCTTTAAGCTCGCCCGTTACAGCAAAGGCGATGTGGTGCTGCACAACACGACAGTCAAGGTCGGTGACGGATTCCGGGTGATACATAATCCGTCGCTGGCTTATTTCCGGAACAATCTGGCCATAGGCGGTGTCTGCGACCCGGCTTACGGGATATACTCAGCTACCAACAGCCCGAATGGGGAGGGCCGGGCCATAGAGTTCCCCAATGCCGATTCCACCTGCGACCTGGACTATGATGCTGTCGGGACATACGGTACTCCATTTCTGGCCAAAATCGACGGGATCAAAGTTTACACCTTCGCCGACCTTATCACACAGACCCCGGAAAAACATGCGGTGCTCGTGGATATGAACGTATTCAACGCCCCGGTGGTCTTCCCTTATCCCGCTATGCTCGAACGCCAGCCCGCGGATCTCAGGCTTAAGCCCGGCTCAGCCGCAGTGGATGCCGGACTTTTTATCCCCAATGTGAACAGCGCATTTAACGGCTCTGCCCCGGATATTGGCGCCTATGAGCTGGGCGAGGAGCTTCCACATTACGGCCCGCGGCCGGAAAGCTGGTCCAGCGGGACTCTGGTCAGCGGAAAGTCCTGCGATTACTCAGGCGACAGCCGTCTGGCAGTAACCGATGTGATCACTCTGCTCGTCATGGCCCGACGGGACCCGAGCGACCCGGTGCTCGACTGGAACAATGACGGCGCTTACTCGATAGCCGATGCAATCTCCCTCCTTCGCGATATAGTGAGCGGCTCCTGCCCGGATACTTTCTCAACCGATCTGGCTTCAGCCGGGCAGATTGGTAATGTCGCCAAAATGGAGGGGCTTACCGAGGAGGAAATCCGTTATGTGGAGAGGGTGATGGCGCGGATGAACCTGAGCAAGGAGGAGGAAGCGGCGTTCCACCTGGCGCTTTACGGGACAAGCGGCCCGGTGCGCCTGCCCAGGGTATTCTCGCTCTCCCAGAACTCCCCTAATCCCTTTAATCCGTCAACCACCATCGCTTTCACAGTCCCAGAGGGGAATAAGGAAAGAGTGACTCTTGAGATATTCGATCTGCGGGGAGGGCTGGTCAAAAAGCTCGTGGACGAGGTTCGGGAAGGTGGTTTCTATACTGTGTTCTGGGATGGGACCAGTGATTCAGGACTTGCGGCAGCGAGCGGGGTTTATTTTTACCGTCTGCGGGCCGGGAATTATTCGCAAGTGCGCAAGATGGTACTGTTAAAGTAAGTATGAATCAACAAGATTAAAAAGAGAGCCGGTTTTACTTGGGAATGCACTTCACCAGGAGATAATCGCTGAAATTAACCTCGAACACAGGCTTATCCCGTGATACTGTGCCCAACTCTTTATCTTCTACATAATCCACAACGCGGTATGCTTTATTGTCAGCAAGTCCCCTAAGCTCCACGGAGCCGCTAAAGGCAGCGCCATCGGCGTACATCGAATAATAAACAATCTCGCCTTCCGGAGAATCCTTCCTGAATACATAAGTCTCCGGCTTATCGTAGTATATGTCATAGAGATTTTCGAACTTTGCCTTAGGGAGCATTTCCCGGTTATAGATGGCAAACCATTTGCGGTACCATTCGGCTGTCTCCTTGTCCGGTGGCCTGCCCTGGAAAGACTGGGGCACAGTACCTGCTCCTACTGCTGTGGGCAATCTCATTTTGCCCTCATCGACCTGGACATAGTCGCTGCTGAAAGGAGTGGAGGGGCCTTTAAGCGCCCGGTAGAGCTTGGCCCAGCGCCGGACAGTGATCTGATCCGGAGGGTCAGCGGCAATGGTCTGGGAAACCCAGGGCAGGACATCGAAACCGCAGATCGCGCCGCAGGGGCAGTCCATGACAGTTGCCTCGGGCTTGAGCCGCCTGGCTTCCTCGTAAAAAGCGCGAAACACTTTGTGGAAGTCGCGCGAGGACTCGTTGGGGTTCTTGTGCTGGTGGGCCTGGTTATAGCATGGCGGGCAGGTGTACATGCCGTCGACTTTGAAGGCATCGGCCCCGTATTGGGCGATGAGCCTCCGGGCGAGCTCGCGGTGATACTCCTGGACTTCGGGAAGGCTCGGGCACATGGTCCAGCCGCTCCAGCGGTCGAGGTGGAAGCTTCCGTCCTGTTTCCGAATCATCCATTCCGGGTGCTTAGCCGAAACCTCGGACCAGGGATCAGCGGTAAGGTAGGAAATCCACAGCATCACTTTTTTCCCCTGGCCGTGGATCTGATCGATCATTGCGGAGAATTCTTTCTCTCCACCCGGGAAAGCGCGGGGATCGGGATTCGGTTTCCAGTCGCCCTGGTTATTGAACCAGCCGGCATCAAAAATGATAAGCTGTATGCCGTACCGGGTTTGTTCCTCGATTTTTTCCAAAACCTGTGCTTTAAGCATCACGTCCTTTTTGCTGGCCGGAGCGGATGTGCAGTAATCGTTCCAGGTGCACCAGGCTGCAAGGTAGTCGTTCTCCGAGGCCTGGGTGCGCATGTCGAGACCCTGGGCGCGCAGGAGAAGAGAATAACGTGCGGTAGGCTCGTAGAAATCCCGCTCATGCACGCAGACAAAGGTCCGCACAGTCTTTACCGACTCATCAGGCTTGAGTGTCACAGGCTCAGGCAGGTTGAGTGACCGATTCTCGCGCACGGCGATAAAGACCAGTCTGTCCTCCCTGACCCTGATCGGCAGGTAAAGGTTTTGCCATTCCGGTTCGATATGGCCTACTGCCAGCCCGGTTTTTGCACACCAGAGGTCGATAAAAGGTATTCCCCCGTTGCCCTTTTTCTGGCCCTCGACTTCCGCGGTGCGCCCGGTGAAGTTTTCCGCAGCATAACCGGGAGTCAGTTCGGTATCGATCTGGGGGACCAGGCGGCCGGCATTGCCGTAAAAGGCGTGCATGGCTTGGGGCGCCAAGACTGGATCAGCGCAGGTTGCGGAAAGAAGAAATGCCGAGGAATACATATCGCCAGCCTGCACTGTCTTTGAGGAGAGATTTCTATATTCCGCCTGGAACAGGGCGAGGTCAGGGAAGTCCTGGTATAATTCCACGGTCAGCTTTTTTTCGATAGCCAGGCCTGATGGATCATTGGCCTTTCCGTAAAGAACAAGCCTTCTGCCCCTGCCGAACTCAGTGGCCATTTCCGAGCAGTCAAGTCTATCATAATCGACGATAAAATCTTTCAGCTCCCGGCCGTCGAAAACCGCAAAATGGCTGGGCACCAGGCCTGTGCCCTGCGGCCCTTTATCGCAAAGGGTGAGCCTCCGGTTATCCTTGAGGTGATAAACCAGGGAATACATCCGGGAATCAAACTCCAGCTCGATAGCCTTATTTTTGAAAGTAATCGCTCCGCCTGGAGTGAAAGAGAATTTGATTCCCGCCTTTTCAGGGCCGCAGGAAGTAAAAACAAGGCAAAGAGCCGCTATAAAAGAAATAATATTCCTCATAATTTCTCCGGGTGTCTATGTTTGTTCTCTAAGGCGGCAAGGAATTCCTCGCCCAGGCGCTGTCCTACCTGGCTTTCCTCATCGACCACGATTTCGGCTCCAGCCACCAGGAGTTCCCACAAATGAATGTGATAGCGGGAACGGGAGACAATTTCCACCTCCGGGGCCAGGGAGCGCACGAGATGAATTATCTGGCGGCAGGCATCCGGGTCCGGGACAGTTATGACTACAGCCAGAAACTGCCGGATATTGAGATACTCGAGAACCTCGTTCTGGCGGGCATCGCCGATATAGAACTCCAGGCCGTAACTTTCCGCCATTATCCTGTTGCCGGAGTTGAGTTCGAGCACTTTGAGCCTTTTCCCGAATTTCGGCAGGAGTATTTCCGAGGCCCGTCTGCCGGCAGGGCCGAAACCAACGATCAGGACCGGCTTTTCCCGCTCCTGGACTCCTCTTTTCGCAGATTTCTCCACTGTTTCAGCTATACCGGCCAGATCCCCTGAGGGCAGAAGTTTTTCAATCCAGCGAGCCAGATGCGGCGCTGAGCGCACCAGATAAGGAGTCAAAAACAGGGTAAGAACTGTGACCGAAACAACCAGCCGGAAAAGCTCTCTTTCGATTATCCCCAATGATTGGGCCAGGATGGCCAGAACGAATGAGAATTCACCAACCTGGGCCAGACAGACTCCTGTGGCCAGAGCTATACCGTGAGGAGAATGGAACAGCCGGACAATGGCCCAGATAATGACCGGCTTGGCCAGGATAATGCCGGCCAAGGTTCCGGTGACAAGCAGCCAGTGCTCTCCTATCCAGATAGGGTCGACCATCATGCCGATTGCCGCGAAAAACAGGGTAACGAGCAAAGTGCGCAGGGAGATGATATCCGAGCGGATCTGCACGGCAAAAGGGGATTCAGCTAAGAGCATCCCGGCCAGGAAAGCTCCGAAAGACGGGCTAAGCCCGATTTTATGAGCGGCCAGTGCAGAGCCGAGAGACATGACTATTGCCAGCAGTATGGGCAGTTCACGGTTTTTGGACAAAGCGCGCAGGTTGAGGAGGCGGGGCACGAGGAAGTTGAAAATCAGGAAAAACGAACCGATCATTGCCACGCCCAGAGCTACTGACCGGCCCAGCATCATTATGGTCTCGGACGGGTTCATTTTCCCGCCCAGGGCCATGGTGAAGATAATGAGCGGCACAAGAGCTATATCCTGAAGGAGCAATATTCCGATAGCGTTGCGGCCGAAGATGCAGTCGATCTTAGCAGTATCGACGAGCATCCGGGCTACGCAGGCAGTGCTGGACATGGAAACTATCATCCCCAAAACCGCAGCAGACTGCCAGTTTAAGCCGAATCTCACTGCGACTAGATAACCGGCTGCCGCAGTGATAATGACCTGGGCCGTGCCGCCTAAATAAGTGACCGGCCCCAGGCGAATAAGTCTTTTGTACGAAAATTCGAGGCCGATAGAGAAGAGAAGAAGGGTCACTCCAAGCTCGGCGATTATACTCACTTCCTCGCTTGAAGAGACCAGTCCGAGAGCATTCGGGCCTACCAGCATACCCGCCGCCAGATACCCGACAATTGAGCTTTGTTTAAGCTGTTCGGCAACAGCACCGAGGATCAGGGCAGCGCTTAAGAGCAACAAGATATTGATAAGCCAGGTCCAGGCATCCACAAAACAGACTCCGCCAAGGCAGGGGAAAGGAGAAACTGAAAGGGAAAAATTCTCAAGAAAATCGGACAGGTAAACAATACAAATTTTGTAGTAATTTTATTTATTTTTTTTACATTTGAAGTTGGCAGGAAAAAAGGGATGAGTCAAGGACAAATCTTTAGATTTAATATTGCCTGGAAACTGGTAAATCATTCCGGCAGTCAGTTTCTGATAAAGATTAAAGTCTATATTCTAATTTTAAACTTCTTCCAGGAGATTTAAAATGGACAATCAAGGCAATGACAAAGGCATAAACCGCCGGCAGTTTATTTCCGCAGCTCCTGTCGCCGCCGCAGTCCTGGCCGCAGCGCCAGCGGCAATGGCCCAGGCGAATACCGATAAAACTCTTACCGCGGGCGATGTTCAGAAGTATCTTCGCTCCCTTGACGGCGGCTGGGTCAACTGGGAAAAAACCGTGGATAATTTCAAATCCGGAGGCCCGGAAGCCCTAGTCAAAGGCATAGCTGTGGCCTGGATGTCCTATACCTGGGCTTTAAAAAAGGCCCTGGAGCTTGGGTGCAACATGTTTGTCACCCATGAGCCGACTTATTTCAACCACTGGGACAACGACAAGGACATTTTCCGCTTCGAGACAGCCCGCAGGAAAAAAGAATTTATCGAACAGAGCGGTATTACTATCCTGCGCTGCCACGATGTCTGGGACCAGTACCGGGACATAGGGATCCCCATGTCCTGGGCCAGGCAGCTCGAGCTGGGGGAGCCGCTCGAGGGAAAAGGGTACTTTTATGTTTATGACGGGAAGGGCCAGAAAGCCGGAGACCTGGCCCGAAAGATAGCAGCCAGAGTAGCAGCTTTTGGGCAGCCGGGAGTGCAGTTGATCGGCCCGGAAGACAAGCCGGTGCACCGCGTGGTTATCGGCACCGGGGCGATCACCCCGATGCTCCAGTTTATCGAGGAGCTCAAGGCAGATATGGCGATCTGCACCGATGACGGTTTCACTTACTGGAGGGATGGAGCTTTTGCCATAGACTCGAGCTTCCCGGTAGCCCTGGTCAACCATCCGGTATCTGAGGAGAACGGAATGAAGCTCCTGGCGGAAAATTTGCGAAAAGTCTTTCCCCAGGTGCCGGTACACCACATACCAGAGAGATGCATGTACAAGATTTTCACAGCCTGAGGACAAAGAAATCCCGATAGATACCACTCATATTTCAGGGGGATGAATGATGATAATTCAAATAGTGTTGAATTTTATCCTCCTTATTATCTTTGCAGTCAATTTGCCGGCCCAGGCCGAGGGTGACGACTTGGCGAAAAAACGAGCGTACCTCGATGAAATCCTTTCATTCATCGAACCCGAGCGCCCTGAGCGGGGCCGGGTAACAAGGCTCGACTCCACCTGGCGGGATTGGCTTTCCCGCACCGGGGAGCTGCCTCCGGATTTCGACAGCATGCCCTCGCTGCCTTTCCTGCCTGATCCGCTGGTATTGGATGAAGGCGGCAAGAACATACTGATTACCTATATCGAACAGTGGCGGGAAAAGCGGGAATGGATAAAGAATCAGGTCGAGCACTGGATTACCGGCACTTTCCCGCCGGTTCCGGATAACCTCGAGGCGATTGTTCTGAGCGAAAAGAAAAGCGGGGAGGTAACCTCACGCCTGGTCGAGCTGAGATTCGGGCCCGGCAGGGAGGCCCGCTTAACTCTCGAGCTTCTGATTCCCCCGGGCGAAGGACCGTTCCCTGTTTTTCTGACCCAGTGGAACCACCGCAGCTGGGCGCTGATCGCGGTCCGCCGTGGTTATATCGGCTGCATGTACGCCGGAGCCGATGCCAGGGATGATACAGAGGGCTTTGCCGATATCTGGTATCCCCAGTACGATTTCACGAGACTCATGCGCCGCGCCTGGGGGGCGCACCGCGCCGTGGATTATCTTTACACGCTTCCCTTTGTCGACAAAGAAAAAATCGGCATTACCGGGCACTCCCGGAACGGCAAGCAGTCGATCATGGCCGCGGCTTTCGACGAGCGGATCACTGCTGTCATTCCCTCAAGCGGGGGCACCGGCGCCGAGGACCCTTTCCGCTATACCAGCGACAAGTTCGACAATGAATCTATCTCCGACATCACCACCTGGTTTCCTTTCTGGCTCCACCCCCGCCTCCGTTTCTTTATCGGCCGGGAGCACAAACTCCCGGTAGACCAGAACCTCTTTATGGCCCTGATCGCCCCACGCGGGCTGATGCTCTCTACGGCGATCACTGAGCCTCAGGGCAATCCCTGGGGAATCGAAGAGAACTACCGCTCGCTCGAGCGGGTGTACCGTTTCCTCAAGGCCGAAAACAAGCTGGCTATCCGCATGCGCCAGGGCCTGCATACCGCCGCTGCCCGGGATATCGAGGCCTATGTCGACTTTTTCGACTATGTTTTCGGCAGAAAGAAAATCGAGCCGCCGAGGAATCTTTACTATAATTATTCTTTCGACCGCTGGCGCGAATTAAGCGGCGAGAAGATCAACCCGCTGGCCTGTCCGGAGACAGGCCTCGCGGACCTGCTCAAAGACTCGCGGGGGCGGAAAATAAATTCGCCCGAAGCCTGGGAAGAGAAAAAGAAAGAAATCCGCGATAAGATACTCTGGTCGCTAGGGGATAACCCTCGAGGGGGATCTGAATCCGGTGTAAGGGCCCTTTCCCAGCCATGTAGCGAGGACTACCTGGGACAGGTAATCAGCCGGCCCGAGGCCAGGGGCAGAATGGGCCGCTCGGTGATCGGGCCTTATAACTCATACGGCGGCTGCCTTTTTGGCGACTTCTACTATCCTGCGGATGAGAACGGCAAAGTAAAGGGCGGGAAGCTCCCGGTGGTGATTTTCCTCCATGAATACGCTTTTCCGACAGGTTTCGGCAGAAGGATAGAGGGATTTTTTGAAAAAATTGTCGAGAGAGGAGCGGCTGTGTTTGCTTTCGACATGGTGGGATTCGGCACGCGTATCGAGGAGGGCACGCTTTTTTATGAGCGCTACCCGCACTGGTCTGAAATGGGCCGGATGGTTGCCGATGTTCGCTCAGCAGTGGACATGCTCCAGGAGATAGAGTTTATCGACCCCGGCCGCATTTATGCCGCAGGCTATTCCCTGGGCGGTACAGTGGGCCTTTACGCTGCAGCGCTCGATGAGCGGATAAAAGGCGCTGCCGCGGTTTGCGCTTTCACCCCCTTGCGCCTGGCCGCGCCGGAAAAAGGCATGGAGGGGATCAAGGCTTATTCACATCTTCACGGCCTGATCCCCAGACTGGGATTCTTTGTGGGCAGGGAAAGCCGCCTGCCGGTGGATTTCCCCGAAATCCTGGCCTCCATAGCCCCGCGGCCCCTTCTTGCCTCGGCGCCTCTCCTTGACCGTGACGCCTGTTTCGCGGATGTCAAAGCTTGCCTGGATGAGGTAGCGAAAGTATACTATCTCTATGGCGCGGGGAAAAATCTAACCTTTTCCAGGCCGCGGGATTACAACCGTTTTTCTGAGGAAAGGCAGGCAGAAATAATCCAGTGGCTCGAGGAACAGTTGGAGAGGAAATAATGGAGGGAAAAATGCTAATTTCAAGGCTTTCGATTATAGCTGTTCTCTTCTTGTGGCTGGCTGAGGCGGGATTTTCCCAAACTGACCAGATCGAAATCCGGACTGACTTCGAGGGGGCCAACCCTAAGGACAGGAAAGATATTATCCAGGAGGGGCCCTGCCGGTTCAGGCTGAAACCGTTCAACGAGGAAGGCTCGAATGACGCTTATTATTTTCGCTTTGATACCAAAGTAGTAAACAAGGGGAAGGAAACAAGGGATGTGGAGCTCGTTGTCGAATGGCCTGTCCTGAAGAGCCACCCCGATTACGAATATGACACCTATTTTTACGGAGATACGGGTGACTGGCACTGGACTTATGCCAATATCGATAGTACCGAGGCCAGGCTTGTTGTCCCGGTCCCTCCGGGATCGATTTATGTGTGTTTCTATCCCCGGTACAGTTACGATAACCTGGAAAAGTTCATGGGGAGTCTCAAAGAGGATGGAATTCTGGAAAAGAAGGTGGAAGGCAAATCGTTTTACGGCAGGGATATCTGGAGCGTGCGGATGACCGATCCTTCTGTGCCTGATGAAAAAAAGAAGGTTCTCCTTCTTACTGCGCGAAACCACCCGTATGAGACCGGCGGATCATTTATTATTGAGGAAATAATCAGATACCTGGAGAGCGGGGGAATGGAGGCGGAGAATTTATTGAAAGGGAATGTGTTTTACTTTCAACCGATGATGAACCCTGATGGTGTAGCGCTGGGGACAAACCAGAGGACCAGGCCGGGCGGAGTAAATTTGAGTTTCGGAGCAGACAGCGACGATCCGGCGGCGGTTACTCTTCTTAACCTTGTCCGGAGGATCAATCCCGGTCTCTGGGCGGATATCCATAGCTGGCCGCACCAGGGGGATGACGGGATGTGGTCTACCCAGCGCTGGGTTGCGGACAGTATCCTGGCCAGGCTTCCGGACAGTACTTTCCAGAATTATGTCTGGAATGTCAGTTTTGTCACGGAACAGAACACCCCGGATAACCATCTCTGGCGGTGGCTTAACCGCAATTTCAGCTCAGGCGGAGTCTCTTTGAGTTTTTCCTGGTACCGGAGAACCGAACAGGACATGAAGGTGATTGCCCGGTCACTGGTCAAGGCGCTGGGTGAAATAAAGATGGAGAAATAACAGCAGGGGCCTGGATATCCCAGCCCCTGCCTGTTTTGAATAAAATTTCGCCGATTATGGTAAATCAATCGCTTGTTTTCCTGGATGTAGCGGCACTTCTTTGCCCTGCCAGACAAAAGTCCCGGACAAGCCTTCGGGCAGCACCACCTCCCCGGAAATCCCAGCCTTACCTTTCCTTTCCAGCGAGCAGCTTATTTTTCCAGCCGGATGGGGCATGGCGGCATCGATCTTTTTCAGATGTCCCGGGTGCGGCTCGATCCGCACTTTTTTAAATCCCGGCGCCGCTGTTTCGATCCCGGTAACCGTGGCCATGAGCTCCAGGATGGGACTTGCGCTCCAGGCGTGGCAATCCGAGCGGGTAGGCTCAGGCTTTTCGGCAAAAGTGGTCAAGCCTATCTTGAGCATATCATACCAGGGGCCGAGCATCGCTAGATAATCATCCCCCCGGCCTACTTTTCTTAACGCACGCAGGAGATAGAAGCGGTAATAAAAGGTGCACTGGATCAGATCCTTCTCGCTGAGTATTTTTTCCATAAGCTGGACCTGCTTGTCGTGAGGGACAAGATCCACGAGAATGGCCATGACATTAGCGTGCTGGCTGAATTGTTTCTTTTCCGGTGTTTCGGCGACCAGGCCCCGCTTGTCTGACCAGCAGGTTTTAAGCACAGCGGCGGAAATCCTTGCCGCCAGGTCCCGATAATGTCCGGCCTCGTGATTCAGGCCGAAATTTTCGGCAAGCTCTGCGGCATAGCGCAACACATAGACATACTGCAGGCTGATCACCGAGGTCTCGCCATCCTCGGATCCCGGAGAGACTCCATCCTCGTATTCCGGCGCCCAGTCGACAAAGTTCCACCAGGGCAGGCGCCCAAGGAGGTCATTTTCAGTCAGGTGCCTTTCAAACCAGCCGAGGACATCGCACATTCCGGGAAGCATGGAGCGCACGAACCCCGGATCATCGCGGTACATCCAATAGTCGTGCACCATGGCAATCCAGAACAGGGAATAGGGGGGGATGATCTGCGGCATATAAGACGGGTAGCGGCTGTAAGTGAGGCCGTCGGAGATCCGCGAATCATCGAAATGGGCTATAACCTTGCGCATCAGCCGGTCATCGCCGGAGATATAGAGGGAAATAAGGGCCTGGATCCTGGTGTCCCCGGCATAATTGAGCTGCTCGTAATAGGGACAGTCAAAATAAGTTTCTCCGGCGCAGAGACGTGCGGTGCGCCAGGCCACTTTCCAGATATTTTCAAGGCCTGGATCATCGCTTTTGAAACTCGCTTCCTCTTGGAAAGGATAGCCGACATAGATGGAATTAAAATTGTCGATTATCAGGGAGTCCGCCGCAGTCTCGACATCCAGCTTGATGTAGCGGAAAGTCCTGAACCAGAGGGTGGAAAAGGTTCTGTTAGCTCCCCCATCCGGCAGAAACTCATCTGCGTAGCCGACAACCATTTCCGGCAGTAGTTTTCCGGACAAGCGGTCGATCTCTTCTTCCAGGGTGGGTCCCGGGCCTTTGTCGCGGTTTCCCTTGTTATGTTTGCTGTCGAACAGGGCCTCGGAATAGGTGACAGTGATCTTTGAGCCTTTGCCGCCGGTCACCGCGAGCTGGGGATAGGCGGTTGTAAGGTGTGTCTGGTCGAGTATCAATTTGGCTTTGGCGCGGGCCGGGATAACCAGTTTTCCGCCTTTTTGCAGGAAATCCTTCTCTTTCTTGATATAATCTAAGAACATAGAATCTGATAACGATTTTAAACCTGGACCGGAGACACTCATCGAGGTTCCCCTCAGGAGCGGCGCAGGCTGGGGCTTTTTTTCCAGGGGAGGTATCATCCGGGGCACAAGCTGCCAGTGCGCATCCGCATCCCGGATTTCCCTGGGCGTGGCCCGTGAGACTCTGACCGCTGCGGGCCAGGCGCGGTCATTATAATCTGTCTTTTCCCAGCCCCAGGGGTAGAGGGAACCATCCACACGATCTCCCGGGCCGACAACAGTGAAAGCCTGCATCTTTTCCCGGTCTATGGGTATGGGAGAGTAAGCCTTGTCTTCCAGGACTTTCCAGGTTTCATCCGTGTTGACTACGGCCTCGGCCTGGGTATCACCCTGAAGGACAAAAGCCGTGGCATAGGTAATCTGCGCCCAGGGTATGTATTCGCCGAAATTCCAGACCACAGCAGCCAGTGTGTTGGTTCCCGGATTAAGGAACCCGGCTATATCCACGGTCTCAAAGTTCCAGTGCCAGAGGTCCCCCCTCGCCGGCCCGTCACTGACCTCCCGGCCATTCACATACAGCTTGTAGCGATTGTCGGCTGATATATGGATCACAAACCGGTCCGGCTTTTCTTTAAGCTCGAAACCTTTTCGGAAATGGAAAACTCCGTATGAGGTAAGGTCTCTCTCCGGCGGGGCGATCCAGGCGGCAATCCACGGTTTTTTCAGCAATTCCGGCGATACCGGCCCCTGGCTGAAAGAAACTCCGGAAAAAGAGAATATCAGGGCAGGAATTACCAGAAATGTCAGGCAGAGCGCTGTGCTGGTTTTCATTTTCACCTCGCAGGCAGGAGTGGCGGTTTTTCCGGATAAAGTAATTATTTGGACCATAGGTCAAGAATTTAATAATCCGTATATAAAGATTATAATAAACTAAAGGGGCGTTGAAAAAAGAAATTTCAACGCCCCCGGATATTAAATTTATCGCTTTTTCGGCTGTCAAGGGTCGGCCGTAAGGCCGATTTACATGCCCTTGACAGCCTTTTTCCCCTAATTTTCGAATTTTTCAACAAACTTCTAATACCTGTGGAAAAAATAGGCGCTGAAGCCCGGAACTTCAAGAGGAAGAGAAAAGGCGGTTTTTCTTGGTCCGGGCCTGGAGATAAAACAGGAATCAGTATAATATAATTATTTTTGTTGCGATTAGGAGCTAATGCCGATATTAATATTTAGGAATTTAATTTATTCATCACCAACTCCTTTCTGCCGTAAAATCAAAAATGGCCAGTCAGGGCAACATCCAGCAGTTCGAACCCGGGGCAGTGATCCTGTACGAGAACTCGCCGGGAGACAGCGCTTATATCGTCATTTCCGGCAAGGTCGAGGTTTCCAAGCGCATCGAGGGCCAGCGGGTGGTGCTGGATCGTCTCGGCCCGGGCAGCATTTTCGGCGAGATGTCGCTTATTGACGGGCAGCCGAGATCGGCCTCGGTCACGGCAGTTGAGACTACACGCCTCAGTGTGATCGACAACCAGCGCTTCCAGGCAATTATCAACCTTATCCCCAAAGAAGTCCGCCCGCTTTTCACCTCGCTCAGCGAAAGGCTGAGAAACACCAACAAAATGGTCAGCGGTTTGTGTATCTGGGAGCGGCTTTTATACAGCACCTGTGCACTTATCCGCACTTCCGCCGGTCTCAATCCCATTCCCCGCTCGCAAGGGATCGCCTATCCCTACCGCGAGCTGCTGCAGGAAATCTGCCGGGTGCTGGCTTTCGCCCAGGAAAGGATCGAGAAGGCGCTGGGCGCTCTTATTGAGACGGAGCTGGTCCAGCTCGAATCCAGCGAAGGCCCGGAAGGCGGGCTGCTTGTTGTGCCGGATACCCTGCTTTTCAGTGCATTTGTCGATTTTCTCGCTGAACAGATGGCCAATATCCCCGGATTCCCTGTACCCACCCGTAAGTATGCCGTCCTTACAGACCAGGCCCAGGAGATTCTCTACTTCCTCAAGAACCAGTCCGGTTCCCTGCCGCGTGACAAGATGGGACGGACCCACTACGATTTCGACCGCTATGTCAAAGATAGCGTGAGCGCACTTGGCTACGGAGTGAAAGATGCAATACTGCAGTTGCAGAGGCTTTCCGGGGCCGGGGCGGTAAGACTGGTCAAGGCGAGCGAGGTAGTGGAGAACAAGGCCATAATATACAACGTGGCGGATATCGCCCAGGCCCAGCTCGTTCTCATGCAGGCCAATGAGTTTGACACAATTTACAGGAAGCTTATAAAAAAGCGCTGAGTAGATGGTGATTTTATCGCTTTTTTTGAAGCTTTTTTTTGATTCCTGTGTATAATCTTTTCAGGTATTAAAGAAAAGCCTGATATAGAGCTAACAAGTGCTCAAGAGGTAACTTTTTTAAAGAACGCAGGTTAGACTACAAAACCATTCACTCGACAATTTTTAAGAAAAGGTTTACAAAATCTAAAATTTATGTTATAATGCTTTTCAAAATATGAAATTAGTTTTTTTCCCTCTACAGGGATATTTTGCCGTCCTTTTATCTTCCAAGATATTTAGAGAAAGTAAATTTATTTTTTCTATCCTGGAGGAATTAAAATCGGGCCGGCATTATTAATTTTAGGGTTGACTTTTTGGAAAAAATATATAAATATAAATACATATAATTTATCAAATATATTAAATTAACTAAGTGCTTAAAGAACCATCTTTTCCATATTTTTAACCTTTAAAAAGGTTTGCCTATGCTCAGAATCGTCTTCTATTTTTTCTTACGTAAATCTTTTGACTCCTAACCGGACAGCAATCCAAGGATGTAAATCAGATGAAAGAAGACAGAGATAAACCTCCGAGTACCAAGCAAGAACAGGGCAAAAAGGGGAAGGGCGGCCAGGAAGGCCCGAAATCCCTGGGCTCTGTTCTTAACCTCGAACAGTACGTGCCTTCCGACTGGTGGCGGCGGATTTTCAACGCTGTCTATGTCAAAACCGATGCGGATGTGATCGATGACGCAAAGATAACCAGAACGGAAGTCGACCTCTTCTCCCAAATCCTCCAACTTACACCTGAAGACAGTATTCTAGATCTCTGCTGCGGGCAGGGCAGACATTGTCTGGAGCTCGCCAGGAGAGGTTTTATCAATATCGACGGACTGGATCGTTCGCATTATCTGATCCAGAAAGCAAGGGTGCAGGCCAAGAAAGAAAACCTGCATGTCAAGTTCAAAGAGGGGGATGCCAGAAAGGTTCCTTACCAGCCGGACAATTTCGATGTAGTGATGATCCTGGGAAACAGTTTCGGCTATTTCGAGACCGTTCAGGACGACCTGCGGGTGCTTAAAGAAGTGCTGCGGGTTCTCAAACCCTGGGGCAGGCTTTTAATCGATGTAGCTGATGGGGATTACCAGAGAAAGAATTTCCAGCCACGCTCCTGGGAATGGATAGACAAAAAGCTATTTGTCTGCCGGGAACGCTCCCTGTCTCTGGATACCCAGCGCCTTATCTCCCGTGAAGTGGTGACCAATGTGGAAAAGGGTGTTATCGCCGACCAGTTCTATGCGGAAAGGCTCTATTCCAGGGAAAGTATCGAGGAACTGCTCAAGGCCGCAGGTTTCAACAACATTACTATCCACGGCTCGATCTCGCCTGACTCCCAGCGCAACCAGGATTTGGGCATGATGGAGCAGCGGCTGATTGTCACCGCAGCGGTCAAGAAGGAGTGGGCGCCGCTGAAAAGAAAGAAAGCCATGGTGCGCAATGTGGCTGTGATCATGGGCGACCCGCGGAAGCCTGATCCGCTCAAACCGTTGAGCGTGTTCGATGACGACGATTTTTACACTATCGACCAGATGAAAGATGCCCTGCGGGAGCTTTATGAGTATGACTTCCGCTATCTCAGCAACCACGATACCCTGGTCAACGAGCTGATCAGCCTGAAACCGAAGATAGATTTCGTTTTCAATCTCTGCGACGAGGGTTATCTGAACGATGCCAGCAAGGAACTTCATGTTCCCTCGATACTGGAAATCCTAGGCATTCTTTATACCGGAGCCGGGCCGCAGTGCCTCGGTATCTGCTACGACAAGTCCCTTGTGCGCGGCGTAGCCAATGAAATGGTAATCCCGGTGCCTGACGCGTTTTTTGTCAAGCCGGAAGACACGATTTACGAGATTCCTTTCACTTTCCCGGTAATTGTCAAGCCCAATTTCGGCGACTCCAGTTTCGGGATCACCCAGCGCAGTATTGCTTACAATGTCGAGAACCTGGTCAATGCCATAACCGAAATCCGGGAAAAATTCGGTTACGACAAGCCGATCCTGGTCGAGGAATTTCTCACCGGCAAGGATCTCAGTCTGGGAATAATCGGCAACCCGCCGGAATCCTATACCGTCCTGCCGATGATCGAGGAAGATTATTCCTCTCTTCCGTCCGACTTGCCTAGGATTTGCGGTTACGAAGCCAAGTGGCTCCCTGATTCTCCTTACTGGGACAACGTGCGCTCGATCCCGGCCGACCTGCCGGAGCATACCGAGAAAGTTATCGTGGACTGCAGCCTGCGCCTTTTCGAAAGGCTTGAATGCCGCGATTACTCGCGGTTTGACTGGCGGCTGGATGCCGAGGGCAATCCCAAGCTCCTGGAGGTCAACCCCAATCCGGGATGGTGCTGGGACGGCCATCTGGCGAAAATGTCCAAGATCGCCGGCATGTCTTACAAAGACATGCTCTCCGCTATCCTGCGCTCTGCCGAACAGCGTTTCGAGCTGAAACGTCACAGCCATGAAGGCTCGAATGGTGGAAACGGCAAGAACGGCGGTAACGGGAACGGGCACCACCTGGTCGGAGTTTTACAGGCTGCCGGTACCCAGTTAAAGTAACTGACAATTCGCTGGTAGATTGACCGCTTTATATTTTCCAGCATATTTAAGGCACGGCCTTTCTCTGATAGGTTAACGAGAATGGCCGTGCCTTTTGTTTTATATTTTCCTCAGAAATGTGCTGAATTATTTGCCTTTTTCAATTTGGTAATATTTTTCCTGGATATAGACAGTTATGCAGCTCCTGATAAATTATTTTTTCGTAGGGGCACGGCATGCCGTGCCCCTACGCCACTGAAACAGAGCGGAATGCAATGAATTTTTCAACACGCTTTAAAGACTTAAGACCAGGGCGAAAACAAACCCGTAGAGGGAAATGAAGATCCAGACGAGCTCGTACTTGCGCAGTTTGGCGAGGTCCTTGGCCGAAAGCCCGCAGGTCAGACGGAGTTCTTCCTGAAGGCTGCCGTTCCGGTAAACATAGAAGGACATCAGGCTTAAAAGAAGAGAGACAGGTATCATAAGCCGCGGGAAATAGAACACCAGGAGCCAGAAAAGCAGGAATTCACCGGCAGCCACAACGAGAAATATCAAGCCTGTTTTCCCGCGTAGTTTTTCTTTTTCTGCTGTTTCTTTATTCTCAGGCATTTTTACTCAGCGTATTTTCACCCGGCTCAATCGGTACCAGCCATCCTCCGCACGACCCTCGATGGCCAGCCTGATTCGCGGCTGGCCGCTAGTGGGATCGAGCATGGCCAGTCCCAGGTCGTATTCCCCGGCAGGCAGATCAGAGGGCACGGTGATACTTTCCTGGATGCTCCGGGGCCCGGGGAGCCATTTGGTAATGTCCGCTCCGGTCTCCACCACCCTGCTTACGCCATTTTTGGTATTACGGAACTCGACAGCCAGGGGGTGTCTCAGGTAACAGGGAGCAACGCCTTTATTTTCCCACTCCATCTGGCAGACAAACGTGCCGCCGCGTCTCAATTTGGCTGGATGGACCAGTTTTTTTAGCACAAAGCGGTAGCCCATTTTCTTTTCGAATTCCACTACCTTGGGCCACCAGGCCTCGGGTATGGCCTCGGAGCCGTTATTGAGCACTGACACATGCCATCTCAAAGCTTCGGAGAGGATATAGTCGATATCCCAGCCCTTGTCAAACCAGAACTGGATGGTCCAGCAGGTCTCGAACACCACCGGCGCATGAGTCCAGGCCTCATTGGCTCCGGCCTCGTCCAGGGCCTGCTGGTAGAAATCTTTCATGTGGTTCCATTTGTCGTTGAATCCGCCCATGTCGCCCAGGCAGTCGGCGCGCCAGCCGGTGCCATTGGCTATGGCATAGGCCAGGCCGCTGCCCCCGCCGATCAGCATGATAAGCGGAGTTTTCCTGAAACTGGCCAGGTACATGTCGATAATCTTCCGCCGCACTTCATCGCCCGGCATATCCATGCCTGTGCCGCCGGTATGCCACTCTCCCCAGCGGCCCACTGACCCGATATCGATGTGGTCAATGTCTGGATGCCCGTCATACCGCTCCCCCAAGGCCCTGATCAGCCGCTCATGCTTTTCGAGGAACACCGGATGGTCATAGTGCGGCTGCCAGTTTTTTTTGTCATCCGCGTACGGCTCGCCTTTCGCGCCGGAGTCTCTCACCCACCGGGGCACCCGCATTTTCCCGTTCTGGCACATGACGCGGAAGTTTAATTTCTGGCCATTGGCCCGTGCTCTGGCCAGCACACTGTCGATCATGCGGAAATTGACCTTGCCCTCTTCCGGCTCGAGTTCATCCCAGTACCAGCGGAATTGGACCACAGTGCATTTGGGGTGACGGCGGTCGCCCAGGTTTTCGTTGAACTGGTGAGTGGTGGCAAAACCTCTGCCCGGGTTGAGCAGGGTGTCATTGATTTCCTTAGGCAGCACCTCCACCTTTTTTATCCCTGTGCAGGAGAGGAGGGCAAGAAGGGTAAGTGACAAAATAGCCGCAGCAAAATACCTCAGCCTGATCGACATGATAGGGCTCTCCCTGTGCTGAATTCCGTGAAAAAATCGAATTATTCAAATTTATCCCAATGGCGGTGTTTGGCAAGTGTTCCGGCTGGCTCTTAAGGTGTATTGAACTAATAGTTTCAAATGGATGCCCTATATTTCAACCGCGATCCCTCGGCCCTGCTTAAAGCCCGGTCGGCCATGGCCCGCTTGATCGAAGCATTGGGGGAATGAAAGAAAGCCTCAAGTGTTTGTTTTCCGCCAGATTTTGAGAAGGCTCCAGGAGGAAATTACACCTGTTACGGTAAGGATGACCGCTGGTAAATAGCTGGCATAGATCCAGTAGCCGGTGGCAAAAAGGGCGCTATAGACAGCAATGCAGCCGAAAAGCATGAGCAAAATATTCTGCGGCATGTCCCAGCGGGGATTCCCGGCTCTGCCTGACTCCTCAGCCGTATCCTTGAGCACTTCCCGCCAACCCGGGCCTCCGGGCCGCACCAGGCGGCAGAAAGAGATGAGGGTCTCTCTCTCGGACGGCCTGGTGAGGTAGGTGGCAACGATCCATCCCGCTGTAGTCAAAGCCACGCCTATAGTCAGCTTCTCCCAATCAGACAGGGCGGTAAAACCCAGCCGCAAGTGGAAGAATTCGAAATATACGGCCACAAGAAAAGAGATCACCATGGCGGTGATCTCGCTTACCGCATTGATTCGCCACCAGAACCAGCGCAGGATGAAAAGAAGCCCTGTGCCTGCGCCTATCTGGAGCATGATATTGAAAGCCTGAAGGGAGTTGCTTAGAACGAGGGCCAGGAAACACGCGGCGGTCATAAGAAGGATTGTGCAGATTCTTCCGGTCAGGACCAGTTCCTTTTCCCCGGCTTTGCGGCGGACAAACCTGCGGTAGAAATCATTGACCAGGTAGGATGAGCCCCAGTTGAGGTGAGTGGAGATAGTGGACATGTAAGCTGCGAAAAGCGAGGCTACCACCAGGCCCAGAAGCCCTGAGGGAAGGAAAGTGAGCATGGCCGGATAAGCCAGGTCGTTTTTGACGATATTCTGATCGATATGCGGGAAAGCTGCGGCCAGCGAGGCAAGATCAGGATAGATCACCATGGAAGAGAGGGCCACGATTATCCAGGGCCAGGGCCTGAGGGCGTAATGGGCCACATTGAACAGAAGCGTGGCCGCCAGGGCGTGGTTTTCGTTCTTTGCCGCGAGCATCCGCTGGGCGATATAACCGCCTCCCCCTGGCTCTGCGCCCGGATACCAGACACTCCACCACTGGACTGCCAGGGGGATGATAAATACGGCAAGAAGAGTGTTCGTATCCGAGAAGTCGGGCAGGATAGAGAGGGAATTGCGGACATTCTCATGGAGAAGAAGGTTTTTCAGACTGCCGATCTGGGGCAGGCCGAGTACGTACCAGGCCACGCCGAAAGAGCCGGCCATGGCGATAACGAACTGGAAGAGGTCGGTCACGAGGACACCGGTCAGGCCGCCGACAGCGCTGTAGACCACGGTGATCAGGGCGGCGAAAAATACGGTCTTAAGCGGAGAGATGCCGAAAAGGACGCTGCTGAACTTGATCGCCCCGAGAGTGACCGCAGCCATGATCACCACGTTGAAAAAAGCGCCGAGGTAAATGGCCCGGAACCCGCGCAGGAATGCCGCAGTTCTGCCGCTGTAGCGTAGCTCGTAAAATTCGAGGTCGGTCATTACCCCGGAGCGCCGCCAGAGCCGGGAATAGATGAATACAGTCATCATGCCGGTAAGAAGGAAAGCCCACCAGAGCCAGTTCCCTGCCACCCCATGCTCGCGCACCATGTTGGTCACTAAATTCGGAGTATCAGTGGCAAAGGTAGTGGCCACCATGGAAAAACCGAGGAGCCACCAGGGCATATTACGGCCGGAGAGGAAAAACTCGGCCGAGCTTCTGCCCGAGCGGCCTGAGACCACCAATCCGATAACCAGGGAAAGAATGAAATAGACAATAATGAACAACCAGTCAACAGCCTGGAGCATATAAAAGGCCCTGATTTAAAATTAGCAACTAAAAAAATTGCGGATAAAATCTGAGAATAATAGCTACTAATTTAGTACAACTATCATCATAGAAGTCAGAATTCAGGAGTCAGAATTAGTGGTAGTACAATCTTTTGTAAAAAATCTTCTGACTTCTGTATTCTATTACGAAAATACAAATATTTTCACTACAGCCTCTAGCCTCCAGTCTACAGCCTCTAGCCTCTTATTTTCATTCCTTTCCAGACGGCGCTTTAGCACCATGAATGGCTGACTTCTGTCTCCTGACTCCTGAAAGATAAGTGGTTATCAATAAATTCAAGAAAATGTTGGTATGCGCTAAAATTTATTACGCTATATATATTTTAATTTTACCTGTCCTGATCCTGGATGGTCTGGAGTCTTTTTATTTCACTCCGGATTGTGGAGAATGTCATCCCGCTGTAACTCAAGGCGAGGAATCCTATACCCCAGAAAGGAATGGCGAAGAGGAAGAAAACTACCAGAGAGAAAGCCGCTGCGGCGGTTTTGTCCACCCCGAAGAGGGTGAGACCGAGCACGCAGAAAAACTGAAAAGAGCCGACATTGGCCGGAGCATTGGGTATTGCTGTGCCGAGAACGATAATAAGCAGCACTGCCGCCCCGGCCCAGAAAGAAAGGTGAAAGCCATAGGAGAGAGTAAGGGTCCAGAAAGACAGGATCTGGAAACCCATGACAAAAATGGAAACTCCGAAAGCGGTGTAGGATGTGCCGGTCAGCCCGATAGCCTTTAGTCCCTGTGCCAGATGCCTGATAAAACCGCCCAATAGCCGGAGCAGCCTCGAGCCTGTGCGTTTTTCAGACAATGGTTCCGCAAATGAGTCTTTTTTGTGCAGGAGTAAATAGATGAAAAGTCCGGCACCGGAAAGGACAACAGCGCCCAGTATGTTTCCGGCATGGACCAGGTTTTTGGGCAGGGGCAGAAACATGGCGGTAAGCCCTATGCCCACCGAGAGCCACACAGCATCGAACAGCCGCTCGACAATTATCGAAGGAAGGACGGAGATGAATTTAGCCGGAATCCAGCGGGACACGAGATAGCCGCGAACCACTTCGCCCAGGCGCATAGGTATGAACTCATTGATGAAAAGTCCGACAAAGACCGCCTGGATTGTGCGCAGGACAGGCAGCCTGCCGGTGGGGCGAAGGAGGAGATTCCAGCGCAATCCCTGGCAGCAGTAACACAGGGTATCGAAAAAAAGACCCAGGATCGCCAGGCCCCAGGAGATCCTGGCCATATGCTCCCACATTTCGCTGATTTTGATGTCATGGAAAACCCAGACCAGACCGGCTCCGGCCAGAAGATAGCCGAAAATGTATTTGGATCTCTTTTGGCCTGTCAGCTCCGGGCCGGCATCGTTCACCGCGACATCTCCTCTATCCATTGCAGGCTTTCCCGCATAGAGCGGTAAAATTCTTCGGTATTGCCGTCAAAATGATGGTTTCTGGCTTCGATCGAGATAAACCTTTTCGGCTCCCCGGCTACTACGAACATCTTCCGGGCAGCCTCGAGAGAAACCCAGTCATCCTGGCTTGACTGGATCATAACGAGCGGCAAAGGGGAAACCCCGGCCAGGTAATCGATACTCTTGAATGACGGTTCATCGGGGTCTTTTTTAGTGAGGTAAGTGAGCATGTCCACAAGACGCCAGCCGAGGACATTTGATTCGGGAAGGCCGAGAGTGATAAGGCCGCTGAAAGTACGCTTGTTTTCCGCGGCGGACGCTGCCAGAAGACAAAGCCCTGCCCCCTCCGACCACCCGACCAGCGCCACGGGCCTCTTTGACTCCGGAGACATCCATTCGGCTATTCGGCGGAAATCGGACATTACCTCTGTCTCTTTCAAGGTGGTCTTGCCGGTGAAACTGGAGAGGTAGTGCCTGGTATCCAGGCCGAAAACATCGTAGCCGAACGAGGCTATGGTCTGGGCCATGGTAACCGCGACCCCTTTCATCCCTCTATCTCCAGGCACATAGAGGACTATCTGGCCGGGCCGTTTAGATATTGCGGCGGCGGGGAAGAATAAAATAATCTGCTCCTGACCCCGAAGAACCATTTTGTTTTCCCCTGACTTTACCGCCTGGGGGAATAGTTCAGTGAAAAAGGCCAGGCTTGCCAGAAGACTGATGACGAATAAACGTTTCATCGGGATACTGCTCCTTACTAGGAGATCTCGGAAACCCGGGTTAAGGCCAGGGCATGCCGGGGGAGATCGAGAGTGTTTTGATAAATGGCGTAGCGCGGTTCCCAAATAGTGGCGAATTTGGCCTTGAATTGCTTGAGTCCGGTATAGCTGAACATGAAATTCAAGCGCTGAAAAAAGTAATGGATCGCCCGTTCTTCCATAGTGGCCTCCTCTCTATCCTGGAAACCGGACATGGGGGCCATCCCCATATTGAAGCGCTTAAATCCCTGTTCTTTAAAATATAAGATGTTTTTTACGAAAAGGTATTCCATGATGCCCTTGGGTGCGCTCAGACTATGCCTCATCAGATCGATTGTCGCTTCGCCGCAATAGGAGGGGATGATATTCACGAAGGCCTGAATTATGCCGTTTTTATCCACCGCAGCCAGAAGGGGAGTGAAACGTATATAATCCGGCTCGAACATTCCCAGGCTGAACCCCCTCTCCCGGCGGCCCGGAATCTTGAGCCATTCCCTGGATACCTCTTCCGCCTGTCGAAGAACTGAATCGAGGAGAGGAGGATCATAGCGGACATACCGATAGCCGTCTTTTTCCAACTGGTTTACTTTATGGCGCAAATCTTTCTTTTCGCGCCCTTCCAGGTCAAACCGGACCAGATCCACCACCGCGTCATCGCCGATTTTAAGCCTTTTGAAGCCCAGTTTCTTATACACCGGTAGAAAGTCGGGCAAGGTCTGATGAAAGCCGAGGCTCCAGCCGTTCTCGAAACAGAAAGTCTTGAACTCGCGAATAATCGTCTCGATTTCTTCTTCCGGTCCCACCGGATCGCCCAGAACCAGGGCGTAATTCACTCCTACACCGTAAGCGAGGAAACAATTCCGCGAGGGAGAAAAGAAGATGGATTTGTCCGGCCAGTATTTGAAGAAATCAAGCGTAGACCGGCCGTGTTTTTCCACGATCTTCCTGGCCAGGGCAAGCTCCTGAGGATGGGTGCGGTAAATATAAATTACCGGCCGGAACAGGGCGAAAAGGGAATAACCGATAGCGGTAACCGATATTAGATAAAGAGAATCCAGAAACCATCGCGCATAATGGGTTTGAGGCGTGAGTGAAGGATCTTCCTGTAGAGAAAGGAAGTTAACTGTTTTATGGATGGAATCAGCCAGGTTGAAGTCTATGCCGAACTCCCTCCGGTCTAAAAGCCAGAATCCGCTTACCCCGTAGCCAAAAGCGAGCAGGAGAGCTATTCCCAGGCTGACAAACCCCAGGCGCAAGTCCGGTATCGTGCTTTTGACAGTAAAGAGTTTCCGCGCAAGCAGCAGAAAGATTAGCGAGACCAGCGAGAAAAGAGCCTCTTCGTAATCGAGAGATTTTGTCAGGTGAAAGATTATTGAGGAGAAAGCCAGAATAAGGACAATCTGGTAAGCCCGTTTCCTTCGCCTGAATATGTAAACCGAGGAAATGACCAGGGCAAAGCCGAGAATCACAGTCATGAACCGCGAAATATGCAAGAATTCGATGGGGAAAATATCCTGGAGAAGAGCTACACGGTGTCTCAGGCCTGGGCCGATCACGGAATAGAGGTTAACCAGCCCGCTGCCCAGGGTGATCATCCCGACCAGGCGCACAAGAACGGTGCGGGTGAAAATTTTTGCCAGCCCCGGTCCAGCATGATCCTTTTCTGTCATAAAAAGTCCTCTTTGATCAAAATAAATTTGGCGAGGCGGCAACCTGTCCTGTAAAATTTTTTCTCGATTTATTCTTTGACATTTCTTAATAATGATGTAGAAAAAAGATGAATCCTTCAAGAGGAAATATGCTTTTGGGGGTATTTATGAGCAAGAGTTTCCTGCCGGAGGCAGTCTCACGGATAATTGAAAAAGTAAAATCGCACGGAGCGGCACTGGCCGGGATAACTAACGCATCATCCCTCCAGAATTCTCCTTCTCACAAAGATTTTGGCAATTTCAGGATTCCGGCAGGATTCAAGTCGGTACTGGTCTTTGCCCTGGCCCATCCGGAGCGAGAGCCGGAACTTGACTGGTGGGATGGCAGAGGGGGCACACCGGGCAACAGGAAAATGGAGGTCATGGCCGGTGAGCTGATAAAATGGCTCAAAGCGGAACTGGGAATAAATGCAAGGGTTCTGCCGTATCATGTGGAAAGAGGAGGGATTTTTCTGAAAGATGCCGCGGTGCTTTCGGGAATGGGGGCCATAGGAGCGAACAACCTCCTGGTCACCCCGGAATTAGGCCCCAGGGTCCGCCTGAGAGCCCTCGTTCTTGACCTGGAAGCCATATCTTCCTTACCGGCTGATTTCGCGCCCTGCTCAAGCTGTGATAAGCCCTGTCAGGCAGCTTGCCCTGAAAAAGCTTTCCGGAATTCGGACTACAAACGTACTTTGTGCATGTACCGGATGAAAGAAGATGAGGCAAGTCTTGCAGTTCAAAGCGAAAGAGGAAAACAGGCTTTTTCCGGAGCTTGCGTAAAATACTGCCGGGCTTGCGAACTCGCCTGCCCGGTAGGAAAAAGATAAGGGCGCTTCGCGAAGCGCCCCTTAAATATATCAATGGGTATGGGTATATTTATGGCAGAACCAGCAATTGTGTTTATCCGCGCCCCAGTGCCTTTCCGGACCTACCTGGACTATGCCGGAAAGAGGATTGCCATGGCAGCGCAGACACAGGGCGCTTGTGGACCTGACCAGCAGGGATGGATTCCCCGCTTTTCCGTGAGGGTCGTGGCAGTCAGTGCAAGCCTGGCTCGAATAAGGCTCAGGAGCATTGATAAAAGTTGAGTACTCACCTCCCCTGGTATCGGCAATCGGTCTGTCATCGACAAAGGCAGAGGCCAGGTTATCGCCAGGAGTAAAAGGCCCCACTCCATTTACGACCGGGAAAGGGTGTTTTCCGGAAGTGTCTTTGCCGCAGGAATGGCACTGGCCGCAAACCATAAGCCGGCGTTCATGCGGGAGCCTGGCCGGATTGACAATTGTCCCAGCCGAGCCGCCTGCTTCCGCATGTTTTTTACCTGCTCCATGGCAAGCTTCGCAGGCTACGCCCGGCTCGGCATATTTTTTCGCGGACAGGAAATAACCAGTGGCATGGCAGCCGAGGCAGCTCTCGGAGGCATCAAGCTTTTCCCGGTCAAACCCGATCCGGTCATGCGGCGGAAAAGGATTATCCAGAGAAAAACTCTCCGCCGGAAACACCTGGAACCCGGACCCGATCAGGACATATTTCCCATCTTCCCGGCCGATAACCGCCAGAATGTTTCCCCTCTCGAAAGAGGCAGGCATTTTCACGTTTGCCGATACAGCATTATTGCTTAAAGCCGGGATCATGGCCAGGCGATGAGCGCTAGCCCTCCACTCCCTGACCAGTTCCGGATGTGTCGCCTCATGACAGGAACAGCAGCGCTCAGAGCCGATATAGCCGGCTTCCCCGGGGGTTGGATAGCCGCGGGCCGGGCCGGGAGAGATCACAATTTGAGTGATCCAGCACACCAGCAGAATATTTATTTTCCACATAGGCGTTAGTGGTTCATCATCCTGGCCCGCAGGTCGGAGAGCACTTTATGGGCGCTTGCCATATCCTCACGTATGGCGAATTTTTGGGAACATACTTTTTCGCATTCCCCGCAAGCATCGCAGTCCAGATAGTCGTGGGGCATGCTGGCATATATGTCGCTCATCCGGCGGGAGTCATACAGGAACCGGCGATCCATCTGGCCGCTGGAGAGAAGGAAGCTGATCGGGACATTACTGCGGCAGGCCTGTTCACAGGGTTTCGGGCAGGTCCCGCATATTCCGCCGGCGAGACGGCCGGCGCGGGCGATAATATCTTCCCGCTCGCTCTGGCTCAATGGTTTGAAAGTGGCAGCCAGGGCCACGTTCCGTTTCAGGTACTGCTCGGTGCCGGAGCCGGGAATGGCAATGGTCACGCCGGGGTTGGACAGCACAAAGTGCAGGCATTCTTCATCGGTCAGCACTTCTTTGAGCTGGTAACGATCCTCGGGATTGTAGTTGAGAAGCCCTATGCCGGTATCGCCGCAGCCGAAAGGCTTCATGTTCCAGACGACGGCGTTCAGTTTATGGGCCAGAGCGAGGCCCCGTTCGAATTCCCGGCTCATGGCATTATATGGTATCACATGGACATCGAATATTCCCAGGCGGAGGGCGGTCATAAAAGCCTTGACACTGTGCGAGGTGATCCCGATAAACCTGGTCTTTCCCTCTTTCTGGGCCTGTTTCATCCCTTCCAGGGCGCCGTTCTCGGCCATGGCCATGTCCAGCTCGGCGACAGAGGAACAATTGTGGAGCTGAAAGTTGTCCAGGTGGTCCGTTTTCAGATTGGCCAGAGTCATTTCCAGGTCTTTGAGCACTCCCTCCCTGCCGGCTTTCAGCTTAAGGGATTTGCTGGAGATGAACACCTCGTCGCGGCGCTTCGATAATACCCTGCCGATCATGGTTTCGGCGCTGCCATAGGCCCGGCCAGTCTCCCAGGAGTTGATCCCCAGGTCTAAAGCCAGATTGAGCAGGCGGTCGGACTGTTCCTCGGTGATAGTAGCCTGCTTTCCTCCCTCGTAAGTCTTGGCATAAAACATTGTCCCCAGACCGATAATCGGAGTTTTCCAGCCGGTTTTGCCCAGGATGGTCATGGGCATATTTTGGGCAAGCTTCTCGATAGGCTGGCCCATGGCCTCACTGAGGCTCATGCCGGCCAGCCCGCCGGCGAGCATAGACCCCATCGAAGCCAGGAATTCCCTGCGCGATAGACTTTCCATTGCCTGCCTCCAGAAGAGATGACCAGAAAGCGAGAGAGGAAGAGAAAAAGTGTCCGAAGAGTGAGACTTATTGATTTTACTATTCTTTTTATCCACAGGTCAAGACAGTTATTCTGGTTTTCAGCAATAAAATCAACATTTTGCAAGATACTGGAAAAGAAAAGCAATTTCTCGGCACTTTGCCTGAAGGATAATAAATACAAACGCCGTATTTCCTTTAATCAAGAAGATACGGCGTTAACATGGTGCCCCTAGCCTGACTCGAACAGGCGGCACGCGGTTTAGGAAACCGCTGCTCTATCCACCTGAGCTATAGGGGCAATATGATCTTGATTTGAATTAAAAATATAAAGAATTTGACCTGCTTATGCAAGATAATAGCCTATCTCCCTCTTTTCCCCTTCCTGGCTTCTAGGGAAATTACGGGGCTATTACACGCTGCCTTTGCCACTGTCTAGCGGCCGCTCAGGTTTTTGCAGCGTGCAAGCCTTCCAGTGTCCATGTAAAGAAAGACCGTGCGGATTAATTATCTGCAATATATTGGGAAAAGACCATTGTCATTATCCGGTGTTTATAGTAATGTTATTTTATCTTTTCCTGAGTACAACAGGCATTTAGAGATTGATTAAGAATCTGATTTTTTCCGCCTCAAATCCTAGCGGAGGTTCGAAATGAAACTTTCCCTACAATTTTTTCTGATTTTTCTCCTTGCTCTGGTCATCGCCTCCTGCTCGCCGGGGAAAGAGAAACCCTTGTCTTTCAAATCCCCGCAAGGGGTGAAGCTGCCGCTCGAGGTAAAGCCGGTAAGCTCCGAGGCATGGCGGGAAAGTCAGGGATTGTCGGTTTTGTCTGAGAGAAACCCTGGCCTGCTCGAGGCTCCAGCCTGGTGGAGCGGAAACCGCCCGCCTCAAGGTGAAATGGTAGTCCTTGAGTTGGATTACCGCGATGACATGAAGCTGCCTGTCCGGGCGGAGGTTTATAGCGGGATGGGTTCCGGGACGGAGTTCAGCGAGCTTCACCGGTTCGGGGGCGCGGGCGACGGCACCTGGAAGAAATCGCGCATCCCCTGCCCCTGGGACCTGTCCCTCCTTTATCTCCCAGCTAACTCGATCCGCTTCCGGCTTGTTTCGGACAGCGGGAGCATGGCGATACGCGGGGCGAAGCTTGTCGAGCCGCTGGCCGAGGATGAAGAGAGATACAACGCCGAAACCAGGGAATGGAGCAGGCGTGTCCAGGAGAACAAGGCCAGGGTAGATTCCAGCTATTACTCCCTGGCCCAGAAACCCGTGCTCCCCGGGGAATGGGGAAAAAGCCCCATTGTCCCTTTCCAGCGCGGCTGGATGGAACCAGTGCTGCCGATAAGCGCCCCTGCTTTGGGGGAGACCGATTTCCCGCTAATGGTGAGGATGGCGCTCAACGAGTACGAACCGCTCCAGATCGGGATTTACGCCAACGGTAAAAACCTGACCGGAGTGGAAGTTACAGTGGACCCGATACAAAAGAACGGTAAATCTATCCTCGATGAAATAACTGTCCGCGTGCCGCAGTATTCGCTGGTCAGGTCGAGCCTGGCCGGGGTGAAAGTAGAGCCTTTCCCCCAGGCCCTCTGGCCCGTCTACCCGTTCGATATCCCCGCAGGCCGGAGCCACATGGCCTGGATTGTCCTGCATACTGTAGAAAATTCCGCAGTGCCCGGGAAGTACAGCACCAGGATCCATATCGCCGCCAGGGAAGAGAAAGAGGTGACAGTCCCAATAACTGTGGAAATCCTGCCCTGTCGCCTGCTCACCATGGAAGAGGCAGGACTCAAGCTGGGCGGCCACACCCTGGGGTTTGTCCCCGAGCATGACCTGGCTTTCCAGAGAAAATATAACCACAACATGGCCGACCTCTGGTACGGCGCTATACACCCCGAATTGAAGAAAGAGGGCGACTCTTTCAGCATGGATTTTCGCCTGATGGATGACTGGATGTCAGCGGCAAAGCGCCAGGGTTTCACCGATGTCTATTACTTCCTTGGCGGCAACCCGTATGGTTTCCCGATGACCATGGATTTAGAGGTTGACCTGGCAAGAAAAGTACTGGGTATGGGTGATGGAAAGTGGAGCGCATTGGCCATGGAAAAGCGGGATTCGATTCCCGGAGAGATCGCCGGTCACCTTATCGAATGGGCCCGGCGGATCGGGGAACATGCCAGGGAAGCAGGCTGGCCCCGGCTGGTCCTGACGCCATTTAATGAACCCGCAAAATGGATCCAGACTCGTCCGGAGACAGGCCCCCTGGCTTATATCAAGCCCCATTTTATCCATTTTGACGAATTGCTGCGCCGCGGCTACCCCGATGCTCCAATTTCCGCGGACATACACCATTATAAGGGCGGCATGGACTTCCTGCCTTACCTGGACATCTGCTGCACCAACGCAGCCCATGAAAATCCGGCTATGGCGGATGAAGTGCGGGCAGCGGGTAAAATTCTATGGGAGTTCTCCGGGTGTAACGACAAAGGGATGCCTGAGTTTGCCAGGTTCGTACTGGGTTTCTACTTTGCTTCTCACGACAGCAGGGCGGCGCAAATCTGGGCTTACAACTGGGGCAGCCGATTCGATACCCTCGATGGCGAAAACTGGCTTTATGCCTGGTACACCCCGTTTGATGTTATTCCTTCGCCTTACATGGAGGGAGTACGGGAGGGCATGGATGAGCGGAGGCTTATCGAGACATTGAAACGGAAAGCAGCGGAAAAGAATGTTGACATATCCGCTTTCCTTGATGAACTTTTCAGGGAAGTGGCGGCAAGGGAAACTGCTCTCCGCTCAGGCGAGGTTAATGCCGAAAATATCTGGACCAGGGCTGAGGAGGCTAAAGTCATGGATGCCTGGCATAACCGGATAGTGGAAAAGCTTCTCTCTTTAGGCAATTGATCGAGTGGTCTGCCAGAGGGATGTTTAATTCGGATCAATTCACTATAATATTTTTAAATGGCAATCTCTTTTAAGGGGGCTTGGGATGAAAGACCAGATCAAATCTTTTCTGCTAATACTCTTTTTCATTCTGGCAGCCACAAATCTTTTCGGCTGGAACGAGAACTACTCCGCCCTTCAGTCTCATTTCGAGCGGGTGGTCAAGGAGCGGCATAATTCCCTCTTTTCCGGGATCAAGACCAGGGGAGAGTGGGACACCGAGCGCGCCCGGATAAAAGAGGGGCTCTCCAGGATGCTGGGCCATGACCGTCCCTGGCCCAAGGAGCCGCCGCGTGTCGAAATTACCCATCGTGTCGAGCGGCCGGATTATATACTCGAATGCCTGGTGCTTGAAACAGATCCGGGTATTTACGCCACGGCGGATTTTTATATCCCGCGCCAGGGCAAAGGCCCGTTCCCGCTCGTCATTTACCAGAGCGGGCATTCGCCCATGGGAGTTTATGGGAACAAGACCGCATTTAAGCACCACGGGACCTGGTTTGCCGCCCGGGGAATAAGTGTCCTGATCCTTGATACTATCGAGATGGGCGAGCTTGAGGTGACCCACCACGGGGTATACTCGAACGCCTGGTTTGACTGGTACAGCAGAGGTTATTCGCCCCTGGGGACCGAGCTTTTCAATGCCCGACGGGCAATGGATTACCTGGTGACGAGACCGGAGGTGGACAGCCGGAAGATCGGGGCCACGGGAATTTCGGGAGGAGGCGTGACCACATTCTTTCTGACCCTGGTCGATGACCGGATAAAAGCCGCAGCCCCGGTATCCGGGGTTTGCTCCTCTGTGGGCCAGGTCGAGGGCCGACTGGCTGTAGAGCACTGCGACTGCATGTACCCGGTGAACTCCCGGGGATATCTTTTCGCGGAGATGGGAGCGCTTGCCGCCCCCCGGCCGTTCCTTCTTTGCAACGCCGACCGGGACGGGCTTTTCCCCATGCCCTATTTCACTCAGCTCGTGGAAAAGATGCGCGAGGTTTATCGACTTTATGGTGTCCCGGAGGCGCTGAAAACCGCGGTTGTCCCGGGAGGCCATGCTGACTCGGAGGCGATCCGCCTGCCGGTTTACGCCTTTTTCCTCAAGGAGTTCCTGGGCCGGGAAGTCAAGCTGATCGAGCATGGCCCGGTGGATACCCTGGCCAGAGAGGAGCTGTATTCTTTCCGCAGCGGCGCTCCGCTCGATGAGCATCTGACCAGGATCCACGAGGTGTTCATGCCCAGCGCTGCTTTTACTCCCAAAGTCATGGGGATTTCAGCCAGAGAGGAGAGGCTCAACAGCCTGGCTCAGGAGTTACGCCAGGAGGTATTCACTTTCTTCCCGGAGAAAGAGGCCCAGTTCGAGCCGCAGTGGGAAGACAGCAGGGTCATGTGGAACCGGGAGATAAAGAAGGTCAGTTTCAACTCTTTTTCAGACCTCAGAATGCGGGGTATTTACTCCCTGCCGCTAAAGGGGGAGCAAGGCAAGCGGCTGCCGGCGGTTATCCTTCTTCAGGATGATATCACACTGCCCTGGCTGGGAGGGCATAAGTGGTTCGAGGGTTATGACTGGGGCGATCGGGCGGTTCTCCTTGTGGAAACCCTGGATATGGGATCGCGGGCGATTGATGACAGCCTGCGTCACCAGATGAAGCGCGAGGCGATGATTGCCGGGAGGAGTTTTGACGGGATGCGGGTGTACGAGATCATGCGCAGCGTGGCATTTCTGAAAAGCCTGCCCGAGGTCGATCCGGAAGGGATCACTGTTGTGGGTAAAGGCGAAATGGGGATAAACGGACTTTATGCGGCCATTTTGAGCAGGAAGCCGGTAAAGATTGTGCTTCAGTCACCGACTGCCTCGCATGTAAACGGCCCCTACTACCTGGGGGTACTCACTGTTACCGATATTCCCGAGGCGGTTTCCCTGATGGCGGGTAGGGTGAAACTTTGCGGCACTGTGCCGCTGGAAATAAAGGAAGCGCTCAAGGCAATTGAACCGGGTGAGACCTTCGAATTTCCCGGCCTGGAGGAGTGCCTGAGATAAGCGGTGGCTATTTAACCAGAATAAATCAGAAATCTTAAAGAGTATAATGCTCGTTGTGAAGCTATATATCTTTATGGAGCGTGTATTCTAATCTTGGATTTCAAATCTTGATTTTTAGCTGTTCTAATGAACAAGTTTTATCACTCGAAGCGTGCAAGTTATTTTGATGAGGGAAAATACTCCTCTGCCTTTAATATGAACTCCTCTGCCCATGAACAAATTTCTGTTGCCTGCGCGGAAGAGATATTTTTGTCAAGTGCATAATCACCCAAATTTCTAAAATCCTGGGCATCAATAAGCCAGCGGTGATACTTTAGATCAAGCTTTCCTGTTTTGGTAAACTCGCGGCCGAAAGCCGCTTGAACTGCTCCATGGCTGGAATAAGATTGGCCTAGAGAAGCTAAAAGCGCCTCTGCCACATAAAACATCGCATAATAAGCTCTTGAAGCGGCAAAATTATTATATCCTTTATCTAAAAGCAAACGAGCCGCCTCGAGGCTCTCTTTTGCCTTCCCGAATAAAGCCAATACCTCCTGGTTCATGCCGGCACTCCTTCACGGCGCACGTTCATAAAGAAGGGGAGCTGCCTGTTTTCAAAATCCGCCTGCGAGGCAAATACTCTTGATAAGGAAATATCATATTTAAGGCTCAGGCTGGAGGTCAGCTCTGAGGTCTTTCTGATCATCTCGCTGTAATCGAAAGGTGATTTTATGATACATAGCAAATCTATATCAGAACCTTCAACAGCATCACCGCGAGCCTGAGAACCATAAATAATTACCTGGAGAATATTTTCTCCCAGAAGGGTCTTGAGCCCCTCACGGTACTCCTGCGCTATCTCTTTAATTGTTGCTTGTTTCATGGAATCCCCCACTTTACTTCACTTTCAATATCGAGTGCTAATGTTTAAATATATAAGATGATTGGTTAATGTAAATATTTCTAAATTTTATACTCCCTTATTGTCCGGAACATGGTTTCGATATTCTCGACCGGGATGTCGCCGATCATGTCCTGGTCCGGGGCGGCAATGTAGCCAAGCGGGCCGAGGGTCTCGATTGTCTCAATAACAGTTTTGCGGACAATTTCGGGCGTTTCATGGGGCAGGGTAGTCTGGGTGCTGATTCCGCCATGGAAATCGATCCGGCCCTTGAACTTTTCAGCCAGAAGAGCCGGGGCCATACCAGCGGCGCTCACCTGCACCGGGTCGAGGATATCTATCCCGCATTCGATAAGGTCCGGGATTATCCAGCTCACCGCTCCGCAGGTATGGTACATCACCTTAAGGCCGAAATCCTTGGCCTGATCGGCGATCTTTTTCAGATGTGGTTTGAAAAAGCGCCGGAACATGTCCGGGCTGATAAACATGGAGTTCTGGGTGCCGAAATCGCTGCCGTAATAGTAAATGTCTATAAAGTCGGAGCAGGCGGAAAGGTAGGCTTCGTTCATTTCGAGGAAGCAGCCGGTGATTTTTTCCAGCAGCCGGTCGATAAATTCGGGGTTCTCGACCAATGAGATGAGATATTTTTCCTCGCCCAGCATGGCCCTGGAGTTGGTAAAAATGCTGGCCCATACCCCACTGTAAACCGCAAGCCCGGTGGCCCGGGCGGCTTGAGTTTCAGCCTTGCTTTTTTCAAAATCTATAAAACTGCTGTCCGGCCATTTGATGCGGTAGATGTCTTCTGTCTTTTCGGCATGGGCCAGGACAGGCTCGACCACCGCCTCGGAACAGATACCGTCATACTGCACGCTCTTTATCTTGTTGCCGAACATGTCGTAAAAAATCCCTTCCTCATCCGATTTTCTGAGACTCTCCTTCAGATAGGGAACATGGATTTCGATTGCATCGGCATCAAAATAGGAAATGAGGTCCAAGTCGGTTTCCAGGCCGTATTTCTTTTTCAGCTTGTCTCTTATCGGGGCCTCGGCCCGGAAAAAGAAGGGTATGCGGTCTATGTCGCGGTGTTCGAGCGTACGAAGCACGCGTTCACAGTGTCCCAGGCCAGTTGACACGAGGTTTTCCTTTTTGAAATATTCCGGGGTTATTGTCAGTGCCGGCCATCCTTAATCGGGCCGATATACTCAGTGCTGATCACCACGTCATCGAACCAGCAGGTGTTGTTCTGCCGCGCCTGGTGGATATAGACATCAAGCATCAGGGAATTGAGCCGCAAGTCTTTCGTATCGCGCCAGCGGATTCCAGTCTGGCGGTGTATCTCCTTACCGTCCACCCAGAAAGCCTGCTCCCCGGCATGCTCGCCCGGCGTGTTCAGCTTCACCATCACCTCGAACGAATACCAGCGGCCGCGCCCGACCAGGAAAGGCTTTTCCGGTTTGGACATGTTTCCCCAGTAGTGGACTCCATCCCGGTCTATTTTCATCTCCGGGTAATAGGAGTAAAAAAGCAGCTCGCCAGGAGGCGGATTCCGGCCCCAATTGCGCCAGGTGTCGAGGGTGGTGACAAAAAAATCGCGGCCGTCGGGCCTGGTGCCGGCTACTTCACCGAAAGAGGACCATTGTTTGTCGATCCGGTTGCCGCCGATAATCACCCAGTGCATCAGGTTTCCCTGGTCGAAATCCTCGGCGAACCTGGCGTACCAGCGGAAAAAGACCCTGTCCTCGCCGGGGAGGAAGAAATAGATGATGTTACTGCCTGATTCCTGGCCGCCGCGCTCGACTGCTGTCAGGCGATAGGAGGATTTGCCGCTGTGCACATATTCCGGCCGGTGTTCAAAACCGCTGGTTATTGAGTCCCCGAACTCAAAATAGCGCACCCAGTTGCCTTCCAGGCTCCCGGACTCGAAATCCTCGCTGAATATCACCCGGCCTTTGGCCCAGCCTGGTGATGAAACCAGGAGCAATAATGCCATGACAATAATTCCAAAAGAAAGAGAGTCAGATTCAAGTCTCTTTTTCATAAAATTCCTCCCTTGATTACAGCCTGTGACTCATTTTTTACTTTTCAGCGGGCCGATATAGTCAGTACTGATCTTCAAGTCATCTAACCAGCAGGTGTTGTTTTGCCTCGCCTGGTGGATATAGACATGAAAGAGAAAAGGCCGTGCCCTCGAAGCCCCGCACGGGGACGAAGATAGGACACGGCCTATAAATATTAAAAATAAAACTTTTTTCAGGCAAGGATGCTGTGCGCTTCCCTGAGCATCTGGCGGACCGGGAGTCTGCGTGTGCAAATACCCTCGCAGAGGCCGCATTCCCTGCAGAACGAGCCGTCGCAGCCCTGCGGAAGCGCGGCGTATTCCTGTCTCGCGTATTCAGTAAGCTGGTAATCCTTGTGGTACATGCGGTAGCGGATGACATCAGAAATCCGGACCCCCTGGGGGCAGATGCCGGTGCAGTTGCCGCACATGGAGCAGTAACTCCCCATCTGCTCGGCCCAGTAGCGATTCTCGAGCTCCTGGTTGTGATAAGTCAGCTTGGTTTCCAGGAGATCATGATAGTTATCGATCATCTGGAAGCTGCTCATGGAGGCGAGCACGGTATTGGCATGCTGCGGGCCTACCATGGTGCCGCAAAGAGAGGCGGCAGTGTCCAGATTGAAGCCTTCGGACTTGCGGGCTATTTCCTTGGGCAGGCCTTTCATGGTCATGATCCCGATCCCTGCTTCTCTGGCGGCTTTGGCCGCGGCCAGAAATCCCGGATCCTTGGCATTGGCATAACTCATCAGAGTGACATCGTAATAGCCGAGCTCGCGGGAGCGGTTTAAGACTTCAGTCATATTGTCATGGCAGGCATAACCCATAAATCCGCATTTACCGGCCTTCTTGGCCTTCTGGAAATTATCGGGTATCGAGGGGTCGTTGATCAGGTCGAGTCTTTCCAGCGGCGGCACGAGGATATCCACATAATCGGTGTTGAGCACCTTGAGGCAGGGATCAAGATCCTCTGGCCGTTCCTTGAGCGCGATGACCACCTTGCTGCGCAGGCTTTTGTTCTGTTTGAAAGCCTTGCCGAAAGCCTCCATGCTCTTCCCGTTCGTATACTCTGGCGCGGTGTGAATGAGATTTATGCCCTGGTCAATAACCCTTAGAAGGATTGCCGGATCGGTGAACAGCATCCCGCCGAAAGAAATCTTGGTCACTTTCAACCCGGTGCGTCCGAGCACAGTGCCGGGCAGGCCATTGACAGTCACTTTTTCCGCGGCCCGGGCGAGGCCGAAATCAGCTCCAAGAGACGCTGCTGCAACTCCAAAAGCCGCAGCCATCGATGATTTTTTCAGGAATTCCCGCCGGTTTATCGAACCGGCAGCGGGCATAAGGTCAAATCGATAATCCTGTCTTTCTTTCATTGATACTCCCTGGTTCAGGTTGATAATGAATCACACTCTCTGGAATTGGCAAATTTTAAATATGGAACAAAAAAGTGCAGATTAGGATCAGCTATAATAATATTTTCAACAGAAATTGCCAAACCTTTTTGCTCTTTCCTCTAGTTGTCAGAAAACCTTGAATTAAACGGTACAAGATCAAAATAGGTTACATTTCATTCAGGCAAGCAGGCGGTGAGCTTCTTTGAGCATTTGTCGCAGCGGGAGCTTCCGGGTGCAAGAAATCTCGCAGAGGCCGCATTCCCGACAGGATGAGGCATCACATCCCGGAGAAACTGCGGCATATTTGGTTTTCGCATACTCGGCGAGGCCGTAATCCTGCCGGTACATCCGGAAGCGGATGATATTGGAGATTTGGAGGCCCTGGGGGCAGAGACCGGTGCAGTTGCCGCACATGGCGCAGTAATTGCCCTCGAGAGAAGCCCGGTAACGTTCTTCGAGCACCGGATTGGAATAACCAAGCTTTGTTTCCAGTATGTCATAGTACATTTCCAAGGCCTGGAAGCTGCCTATGGAAGCGAGCACAGTATTAGCGTTGTACTTTCCGACCATGGAGGTGCAGAGCGAGGCGGTGAGCGCAATTTCCTTTTCGTCAGGTTTCAGTGAACTGCGCTTGGGCAGGCCTTTCATGGCCAGGATGCCGATACCTGCCTCCCTGAGCCTGCCGAGAGCGTCGATAAAGGCGGGGTTTCCGGTATCCGAGTAGCTCATGAGGATAATGTCATAAAAGCCGAGCTCTCGCATTTTGTCAAGCAAAGCCGGGCTCTGGGTGTGGCAGGCGAAACCCATGTGGCCTACCTTGCCCGCGGCTTTGGCTTTCTCGAAATTTTCCCGTAAAACCGGGTCGCTTATTTCCTGGATGCTGTCCATGGGCGGGATAATGATGTCCGCGTAATCGGTGTTGAGCTTTTCCAGGCATTCATCCAGTTTCTCGGGCCGGACTTTAACCGCCAGAACAACTTTGTCCCGGCGGGTTTTCATCACCTTGCCGAAAGCTTCGATACTGCGGCCGTTCTGGTATCCGGGCGAGGTGTGCACGAGCCTGATACCCTGGTCTATGGCCCTGAAGAGAACAGATGGCTCTGAGGAAAGGATACCGCCGAAAGAGATTCTGGTTATTTTAAGGCCGGTCCTGCCCAGCACTGTCCCGGGCAGCCCGTTGGCCGTACTTTCCTCAGCAGCCAGGGCGGAGCCTGGGTAAGCGCCCATTGCCGCAACTCCTAAAGCTGCGGCTGTAGTTTTGAGGAATCCCCTGCGGTTGACAAGTTTTGTGGAATTGTGGTAATCACGATAGCCGTTTCGATTTTCTGACATGACTCTCTCCTCGATTTTTCCCATGGCGGTAAACTAAGAAAGTTCTCTTGGTGTATTGTATCATATTACTCTGGGCATAAAATTGTTTGTATCTATCCGAAAAGATAATTTTTTAACTTCTTTTGGCGGCAAAAGAAGCAAAACCGGTTCCTTTGTAACCAAAGGAACCGAAAGTTAATCCTGGCATTGACTCTCTTACTCCGCTTCACCAGTGGTCGCCTCTCGCAAAAAGCCGCGCGAAAGGCATGCCAGCTGTTGTTCATCTAGCAAAACATCAATGGAAATTAATTGTCATCTACACGCTGTTTTATCATGGCTTACAAACTGTAAAGCCATTCAGAATCAACTTTTTCTCAGATAACGAGATAATTTATAAAATATTGCAACAATAATATTTTGATATAATTACATTGTTGGTTGTGGCTAATTCGCTTCAGGGTAAATTTTCAAAATTTACCTCGAAACCCGAAAAACTAATTTTGTGAATCCCTACCTTGAAAAAGGGAAAGTTTATTACCCTTCCCACACAAGATAAATTATTTAGTTAGAGTTTAACCCGTAAGCCACAGCGGCAAGTGTCCGGCCCACGGCTTCGAGAGTTGCCTGGCTGAGCTTGTCTGGGGTGTCACCCACTGTGTGCCAGTACGGCAGCCCCATCTGCACTATGTCGATACAGTGTATGCCGGCATTGAGCAGCGGAATATGGTCATCGATCACAGCCGGGCCGGCCTGCCTCAAAAAGATCTTACCGTAACCAAGGCGCTCAGCGGTATCCCAGACCAACTGGCAGTCTTTGGGTAAAGCAGCCC
>Ga0315277_10001060_pt1 | contig 41189 bp, 31 predicted proteins | sample YL17G05_15_MG_FD_203695 | JGI IMG/M metagenome (GOLD analysis project Ga0315277, IMG submission 203695) | Sediment microbial communities from Yellowstone Lake, YNP, Wyoming, USA - YL17G05_15 | ecosystem: Environmental > Aquatic > Freshwater > Lake > Sediment | place: USA: Wyoming | collected... | reverse complement strand
GCGGCACTGGCGACCACACACAAGCCGGGGTCGCTGCGCCGGCGCCTGACGGCGATCGGCAAGGCGCACGAGGCGGCCGGTTACGAATCTCCGGCCTCCACCAGGCACGCCGTGGTCGGCGAGACGCTCAAAGGCATCCGCCGCACGCTCGGGACGGCGCAGGCTGGCAAGCGGCCCTTGCTCACCAAGGAGATCCGGACGATGGTGGAAGCCTTGCCGGAAAACTTGCAGGGCGCCCGAGACCGCGTGTTGCTCCTGATGGGTTTTGCGGGCGGATTCCGGAGATCCGAGCTGGCGGCGCTTGACGTGGAGGATGTCACGCTGTGCGAGGAAGGGCTGATCGTGCGCCTGCGCCGCTCGAAGACCGACCAGGAAGGCCAAGGAAGGCTGGTCGCGCTGCCTTACGGTTCGAATCCGGCGACTTGCCCGGTGCGGGCCTGGCGGAAATGGCGGGAGCAGTCCGGCATCCAGGAAGGCGCGCTATTCCGCGGCATCGACCGGCACGGCGCTCTCGCCGCCGGGCCCAGAGGGCACCCCCTGCACAAAGATTCAATCGGCCTGATCGTGAAGCGGGCCGTTCAGCGCATTGGCCTCGCGCCGGCCGGCTATGCCGGCCACAGCCTGCGCGCGGGCCTGGCGACAGAGGCGTATCGCAACGGAGCGACGGAGTTTGCCATCATGCAGCAGACCGGTCACCGCTCGGCGGCGACCCTGCGCCGTTACATCCGCGAAGGGTCGCTGTTCCGGGACAACGCGGCGGCGAAACTCGGCTTGTAGCGATCATGCGCGCCGCGCGGCCAGCACGGTCCGGTACAGGTTGACGATCCATTCACGGTTCTTGTCCGGGCTGTAGGAGGCGAGGACCGCCGACTGCGCGCGCCGGGCCATCGCCCGGGCGAACGCCGGCTCGCCGAGCAGGCGGGCCAGGGCCCCGGCCATGGCCGCCGTGTCGCCTTCCTGAACCAGCAGGGCAGTCTCCCCGTCGGCCACGATCTCCGGCACGCCGCCCACCGCCGTGGCGGCCACCGGAACGCCGGCGGCCATGGCTTCCAGCAGGACATTCGGCGAACCTTCGCTATGGGAAGGCAGCGCCAGCACCGCCGCGATGGCATAAAAAGGCCGCACATCGCTTTGCTGGCCGCACAGCACGACCGCGTTCGAGAGGCCGAGGGCGCGGATGCGTTTCTCGATCCTGTCGCGCTCGGGCCCCTCGCCCACCAGGACCAGGCGAACCTGTTTCAACCCCGCCACGGCGTCGATGAGATCGCAATGGCCTTTCTCGCGCGACAGGCGGCCCACGGCCAGGATCACCGGGACTCCTTCGGCGAGGCCGAAGCGAGCGCGCGTGGCGGTCACCAGATCGGCGGAGGGCGCGACATAGGGCGTTACGGAATTGTGAAGGACTGAAATGCGGTTCGCCGGCACGCCATAGCGCCGGATCATGCCGGCAAAGGGCCGGCAGACGGTCACCACGTGGTCCGCGGCGGGAAGCGAGAAGCGGTCGAAGTGGCGATAAAGGCGGTCGCACAGGCCGCGCTGGGTGTAACCGTGATGAAAAGCGATCCAGGGAATGGAACGCCGGGCCCAGAGGGCACCCCCGCCCAGCCTTACAACCAGGTGCGACTTGATGTTGTGCGTCTGGATGATGTCGGGGCGCAGGCGGCCGACGATCTCGCCGAGACGCGCCACGACGCCCAAATCGAACGCGCGCCGCTCGCGGATCACCTCGAGCGGAACGCCGGCCTGGCGGACGGCCTCCCCGAACTCGCCCAGCGGCGAACCCGCGCCGCGCCGATACGTCGCGATGTGCAGATCGACAACCCCGGCACGGCGGGCGAATTCGATGAGATTCTTGGCCGGGCCGGTCACCCAGGCCGCCTCCATCAGGGCCAGGACGCGGATGGGGCGGACACCCGCCAGGCCGTCAGGCACTTCGCGTGATGGTGACACAATTACGGTCCACCGTGCCTACCGAGCGGAAATAGGCGTGTGTCGCCGTATCATACCAGCGCAGCTCTCCATAGCGCTCGGCGTGCTCGTTCAGTTCCAGGAACAGGCGTCCCCCCTCGCGCAGACACCGCAATGCGTCGTCCACAAAAAAGCGCCACTCCTCCACTCCCCATTCATCAAGCTGCCGGTGGCGGTTGAAACAGATCCAGAACGCCGTGATGAGATCGAACTGCGCGGCCTCGAACGGCAGCGGGACGAATCGCTCAATCAGAAGAGACGACACGTGCGGGCGGCACTTCAGGGCTCCGAGCAGTTCGGCGTAGACCTCCCGTTCCACCGGGGTGAAGCGGGACTCGGGAATATCGGCTCCCCGGCAATCGTGGCCCAGTGCGCGGGCCGCCGCCATGAAGTAGCCGGGGCCGCAACCCAGATCCAGGATGCGCAGCGCGGATGCCGCGTGCAAACCGAGCCTGGCCGCCCGATCGATGTTCAGCAGCAGCCAGAAGCGGTGATCCGCATACTTGGCCGCGCCGGCCGGGTCGGCGCGATAGGCTGGCCGCATCTTCCGCCGGAGGCCATGAATCCGGCCCAGATCCGCTGTCCGCTCGACCGACGCCAGAAGCCGGTCCAGCGATTCGGACCGGCGCCCGCGCACCCGGGAACGCATCTTCCGGATGCGAATCCACTGTGCGATCACGGGGGAAAGGCGTTCCACAAGTCGCGAGAACACGTTGCTATCATAAGGCATTTGGCGGCTGCCGCCCCCGGGTTGGCATCCAAGAAGGAACGCTTGAAACCACCTGTTCCCGTGTTGATGATGGTACGTGCGCTCGATCTCGGCGGGATCGAGCGCGATGTCAGCAAGCTTGCCAGGCACATCGACCGCTCGCGGTTCGAACCCCACGTCGCCTCCTATCTGCCGTTCGGAGCACGGTTTCAGGAGCTTTCCGGCGCGGGGATTCCGGTCCTGCATTTGCCGGTCACCTCCGTGTTTTCGCGGGCCGCCGTTCAAAGCGCCTTCCTGTTGCGCCGGTACCTGAGGGAGCGCCGGATCCGGATTGTCCACGCCTTCGACGCGCCGACCGACATCTTCGGAATTCCCCTGGCCCGCCTGTTCCGCGTTCCCGTTTCGATTGCCAGCCAACTGTGGGTCCACAGCATCACCCCGGGCTGGTATGCCCGCCTGGTGCTGCGCTCCTGCCGCCTTTCCACCGCCGTTTACGTGAATTGCAATGCCACCAAGAGACAATTGGTGGAAGAGAAGGGCCAGGATCCGAACCGCGTTTTCGTCTGCCACAATGGCGTGGAAACCGATGTCTTCCACCCGCCGAGCCAACCGCGCGCCGCCGGGGCGCCCTCGCCCAGAGGGCACCCGCCGGATGCGCCGGTGATCATCGGATCGATTGCCGTGCTGCGGCCCGAGAAGAGCCTCACCACGCTGCTGAAGGCCTTCGCTCTGGTCCTGGAGGGACATCCGCAAGCCCGGTTGGTGATCGCCGGCCAAGGTCCGATGCTGCCGGAGCTCGAGGCCCAGCGGCGACAACTGGGCATCGCACACGCCTGCCGACTTCTTCCCCCGCCCGAAAGTGTCGCGGACCTGATGCGGACGATCGACATCTACGTTTTGCCGTCTCTTTCGGAGGCTTTCTCGAACGCTTTGCTCGAGGCGATGGCTTGCGGCTGTTGCCCGGTCGGCTCGCGGGTGGGAGGGACGCCGGAGTTGATCGCGGAGGGAGAACGGGGCTTGCTGTTCGAACCGGGGAACGCTGAGGAGTTGGCCGCGAAGCTCTCTCTGCTGGTGGAAAACTCCGGTCTCCGGCGCACGTATGGGGATGCCAGCGCGGCGTTCGCCCATGGAACGCTGGGCATACGGATGGTTGCCGGCCGGCTCGCCGATTTCTACACCAGGCTGTTGGAACGCTCCGAGGAGGGGTGAAAGCGGCGGCGGTGGAGCGGGCCCAGAGGGCACTCCGCCGATTAGGACGGCCGCCCGGCGGGCGCGGTTTTCCGAACGACTCGCGCCGGATTGCCCACCGCGACTACGCCTCCGGGAATGTCATTGACGACGACGGCGCCCGCTCCGATGGTAGTGCCGGCTCCGACCGCCGCCATGATGATCGCGGAGGCCCCGATCCAGCAATCCGGCCCGATTTCAACTGCCTCGAATGTTCCGGCTTCGGATCCGGAGATACGTCCTGTCTCATCCCGCACGTGCTGCCGCTGTCCGCTCAGGATCTGGACCTGCGAGGCGATCTGCGTGCGGTCGCCGATGCGGCACCGGCCGATGACGCAATACGGTCCGATATAGACCCCTCGCCCGAGCGACACTTCCCGGTCGACGAAAAACGATCCGAACGAGACGCGGCTGTGCAACGAGCAATTCCGCAATGTGAGCCTGTAGAATGCGATCCGCGCATAGTCGCCCAGGATCCCCGGTACGAGCGCGCAGGCATGTGCGAACAGCGTAAACACCGTTGGCAGCCGCCCGAATGCGGTCGCCGCCGCGGCGGGCAAGAAAAGCGCCAGGAACAGCCCGTGAGCGATCGTCTTGACGGCTCTTTTCAGCATCGGCTACCTCAGTGAAGTATAAACCTCCCGGAGGGCCCGGCCAGTGATCGACCAGTCGTATTGCCGCCGGACCAGCTCGCGCGCGGACTCCGCCAGGCGGCGCGCAAGCCGCGAATCTCTCCATAACCTGAGCACGCCGTCGCGGAAATCCTCGCCCGTTTCCGCCGGCAGGAAATCATCGCCCGGCCGGGCCAGCAAGCCTTCGGCGCCCACCAGTGTGGATACGACCGGCACGCCCGCGGCCATGGCCTCCAGAATCTTGATCCGCGTTCCGCCGCCCACTCGAAGCGGAACCACGACCACGGCGGCTTCGCGGTAGTACGGCCGGATGTCCGGGACCGTTCCGGTCACCTCGACTCCCGGCACACGGCCGAGCCGCTTCCGAAGCCCCTGGGACGGGGCCCGGCCCGCCACGGTGAAGACCAGCTTGGGGGCGGCCTCGTGGATCCCGGGCCAGGCTGCGCGGGCGAAAACGTCCACCGCGTCGATGTTGGCGTGGTAATCCATCGAGCCGACATACAGTACCCGGAATCGCTCACCGCAAGATTCGGCCGGCGGGTGCCCTCTGGGCGAGGGCGCCCCGAGTTCGGCCTCGGAGTAGTAAGCGACGTCGACTCCGTTCGACGCCACGTGAACATTCGCCGCGGGCTCGAGCGCCAGCAGCAGCTTCCGGTCCCGCTCGCTCACCGCCAGGTGCGCCTGGCACCGCCGCAGCACGCTCCGCTCGACACGGCGGATCTTGGGGGCGGTTTGCAGGGCGTAAAGCCGTCGAATGATGTTCCCGGCGGACGGGGTGCCCTCTGGGCCGGGCGCCCCGGCATACCGGCTCATAAGCTCGGATTCGACGTTGTGCCAGTCGCAGACCGCCGCGCGCGGAGCGTTCGCGTGGGAGAAAATGCGGTCCAGATACCCGGCCATGTGGACGCTCTCCAGGTGAACGAAGTCGAACCGGGCCTCGCCGAGCAGGCTCTCCAGCGTCTCGTCCAGGAGAGCCGACCTGTAGTTCAGCACTGTCACCGGAAGGCGTCCGAACAAACCTCCGGCGAGCTGGGAGGCTTGATACATCGGCGGCCGGGGCACGGTCCACACCTTCACCGCGGCGTCTCCCAATCCCTCGAAACTCGCCTGCCGCCGCCCACCGACCGGATCCCGCCGGAAACTGAGGTAGGTCACGTCCAGAAAGGCGCTCAACTGCCGCGCCAGGTGATAACTCCGCAACTCGGCCCCCGTCGCGGGAGCGCCTATGTCATGGGGCGCGACGATCAGGACCCGGGCCGCAGACGAAATTGGCATTACGTCGATTACCTGTCCGCCTCGATGCGGACCCAGCCGGCCTCGGCGCTCTTGTCCACGCCCGCCGGGGTCCCGGCCAGTAGGCGGTAGATGTGGATGGGAGTCACAGTGCAATGTCCGCTTGCGCGGTCAGCCTCATTGTAACAGGCCGGCGAGGATGGACTTATCCATCCGCCAAACGATATTCTTGGAAGAAGGTATTCCTGTTTGGAACTCCCCCATGGGAGCTGTTCTGCCAGAGATTCTCGATCGTATCGAGGCCGCCAATCCGAAGCATGCCCACAAGCTGCGCGCGCAAGTGGGCGCCATGGACGGAGTCTTCCACGCCCGCGCCGAAGAGTTTTTCAGGCGCTATGAACGCTTCATCGCCTCTCAGGGCAAGACGCTCGATTTCGGAGTGGGCTGTTATCTGAAGCTGTGCGCCTCGATGATGAAGGAACGCATCCTGTTTCTGCGCGCGGGCCGTTACAGCAGCAGCTCCTTTGACGAAGTGAGCCGGCGCGTTTACAGTCATCCGGAAACGATGCAGCATCACATGCACGGTCTCGTCTTCGCGCAGTTTTTCTGGCCGGAGCAGTACCGCCGGTTCTCCTTTTTCTGCGAAAATTTGCCGCGCTACGGCGAATCCGTCCGCCGCTATCTGGAGGTCGGAGGAGGACACGCGCTGTACATTACCGAAGCCTGCCGTCTGCTCGGCGGCGAGACGGAATTCGACCTGGTGGATATCAGCCCGCATTCCATGGCGCTTGCCCGGGGAATCGCTCGGGAGCCGCGCATTCGATGCCATCTGATGAACATTTTCGATTTCCTTCCTGGCGCCCAATACGACTGGATCACGATGGGCGAGGTGATCGAACATGTCGAACAGCCGCTCGAGCTGTTGAGGAAGGCGCGGTCTTTGCTGGCGCCCTCCGGACGCGCCTATATCACGGCGCCGGCCAACGCGCCGACCCTCGATCATATCTACCTGTTTCGCGAGGAAGAGGAGATTCGCGGGATGCTGCGCGACGCAGGCTTTGCCGTGGAGCGGGAAGTGCTCATGTACAGCGAAGATCTGCCTGTCGAGCAGGCGCGGGCCAGGAAGGTCGCCCTGATGTATGGCGCGGTTGTGAAGAACGCCGAGCCTCCCGCGCGCGCTTAGGTCCAGTCCTCGGTCGCGAATCGCATCCAGGATTCACCGTCCAGCCTCGACAGGGCGGCGTCTCCGGAGTGAATGGCATACAACAGATCCGGATCACGCGCCTGAACGAGGACCCCTGAGCCCGGGTACCGGAACAGACAGTGGTGGCGAGTGAGGAGCGCCAGGGACTGAGGGATCGCTTGACCCTTGACAAAGGACGCCCCCTCGCGCCAGGCGTCGTGGAAGAGAGTGAGCAGTACGGCCTCGAACTGATCGCGCCGGCGCGACCCAATCTGCATGACAGCGGCCGGACCGCCCCGTCTGACGTAGCAGACATACCAGCCACAGCGGACGCCCTCGGGGGTGTATACGGTCGCTAGGCGCAGATCCCCGTGGCTCCGGGCGGCCGCCGCCTGAGACATCAGCCAGCCGAAAGACGACGGTTCATAAGCCGGCTTCAAAGAGTCGCGCCAACCGATCTCTTGGATGCACTCGAACAACTCCCCGGCAAGCGCTTGCCTGGAGAGGAATGCCGGCTGAGCCGGACGAAACACCCGGGGAGGCATGTTGCACAGCAGCAAGTCGCCTATGGCAGCCGCTGCGAACGAAGCCTTCCCCAACCAACGCGCGGCCCCCCCCTTGCGTTCCAGAAAATACCGGGCGGTCTCGAGGGGGCGCAGGATGCGTACCCAGTTGAACGAGTACAGACGAGCCGCCTGACCGCCGGCCGCGGTCCAGACGATGTGAGATGCCTCTCCAGCGCCATCGCTAAAGGTCAAGTCTTGTGGGCCTCGGATGACCCGCCGCAGCAGATCCAGAGCCGCAAGGCCTTTATGCCGCTCGCGATCCACCATGAACTGGGACAGGATCGCGGCTTGAATGGGGCGGCCGCGGAAATCCATGGACCTCGGCACGACACCAAGGAAGCCCATGAGCTTGCCTCTGTCGAAGTAGACTAGCGAGGGGATCTCGGGCGAGACCCACGGATTTGCCAGGAAGATCTCACGGAAGTAACACTGAAGCGCAGTTCCCGCCGGTCCAGAGCGCCCCCGCATTGCTCTCATATACAGATCCGCAACGTCGGGCGCGTGCTCTTCGGCGAAAACCCGGGTTTCTCCCATTGCTGTGACGGGCGCTTCAGTCCCGATGCAGGACCGATTATATCCCAGCGCCAGCGCCGGCCGGCCCAGAGGGCACCCCGGACGCTGCGACGCCGCGCGTGCCAGTTTCGCAGAGCAGCGTTATTCGACCGCCGAGCCTGAGGAGATTTCAAGCAGCTCTACCAGGAGCTTCTCGGAAGTGATCACCCAGGCGACCCGGCGCCCTCCGAAGGCGACCGCCGGCTGGGGCCGCTTGGCGATCAGCGCACCGCAAGCGCGCATGGATGCCAGTTCCCGATCGAGCTTCTCGACCTCATAGCAGACGTGATGCAGGCCGCCCCCTTTTCGCTCAAGGAACTTGGTCACGGGTGAACCATCCTCGAGAGGTTCCACCAGCTCGACTTGCGCATCCCCGTCGCGTGTGACGAGAAACGCGGCCCTTACCTTCTGAATTGGGTCTTCGAATACCTGTCCGTCCCAACTCGCGGAGAGCGAACGCAAAAACCCGTCCATCGAGGCAGCGATACTGGCGACCACGAATCCAACATGATGAAGGCGGAGTTTGGATGTTGGCGACGGTCCCACGCAGTCTTCCGTTTCAGGCGCCCAGATATCCGACATTGTACCAAGACGTCCTTGGGACAAGCCTGGAAGTTGCCAGGCTTGTTTCCGCCATGACTCTACCTTTTCACAGCCTGAAGGCTGTGCCACCCGGTTTCAGGCCAACTCGAGTCCATCCGGTGGAGGAATTCCCTTACACTAGAGATGGCGTGAGAGTAGCCGAGGCGCTCAGAATCATTCAGAACTCTCCCCGCGATGGGGCGGCATTCGATGTTGCGCTGGTCTGTGGATTCACGCCGTTGCACCTCGGAACTTTTCTGAGCGCTCACCTTCAGCGGGCTCTGCCAGACTGCGCGGTTAAGCTCAGCAGCGGCCTGTATGGGGACCTCTGCGGGACGCTTGAACGCGCCGCCGGGCCCAGAGGGCGCCCCCCGCTTCAGGGGATTGCCGTCGTTCTGGAGTGGGCTGATCTGGACCCCCGGTTGGGGTACCGTTCGGCGGGGGGGTGGGGCCTCGCCGCCGTCGGCGATACATTGAGCGTCGCAGGGGCCAGGCTGGAGCGAATCGCCGCGATCATTGCTAAAATCGCTCCCGAAGTGCGCATTACCGTCTCGCTCCCCACGTTGCCCCTGCCGCCTGTTTTTCATACCGCGGGGTGGCAAGCTTCCGAGAATGAGATTTCGCTGGAGGAGAAGATCTCAACCTTCTCCGTTGAAATCTCACGCCGCCGGGGGCTGGCGCTGCTAAACTCGCGCCGCCTGGCCGAGGACTCGCCGGTTGCCGCGCGCTTCGACCTGAAGTCCGAGCTATTGATCGGGTTCCCATATACGATCTCGCACGCCGATGTGCTGGCCGCGGCTCATGCGCGATTGCTCGTCCCCCTGGCGGCGAAGAAGGGGATCATCACGGACCTTGACGATACCCTGTGGAGCGGCATCGTAGGGGAGGCCGGGCCCGAGGGCGTGAGCTGGGATCTCGCCCGTCATCATCATCTTCACGCCTTGTACCAGACGTTGCTTTCGTCTCTTTCCGAACAAGGCGTTCTGATCGGCGCGGCGAGCAGGAACGATCCGCGTGTGGTCGAGAAGGCTTTTCAACGATCCGACCTGCTGCTCGAACCTGGCCGGGTGTTCCCGATCGAGGTTCATTGGCAGGCGAAATCCGGTTCCGTCGCACGCATCCTGCGGACGTGGAACGTTGCCGCCGAGAGCGTCATCTTTGTCGATGACAGTCCAATGGAGCTCGCCGAAGTGGCCGCCGCGCATCCCGGCATCCATTGCATTCGGTTCCCCACGGGCGATTACTCCGCCGGGCTGGCAATGTTGCATCAGCTCCGCGATCTTTGCGGCAAGGAGCGGATTTTGCCGGAGGACGGGCTTCGCGCCGAAAGCATCCGTCAGGGGGCCCGGTTTGACCGTACGGCCGGGGATGGCCCAGCTCCGGAGAGTTTTCTCGCACAAGCCGATGCCGCGATCGCTTTCGACTTCCACCCCGGCGCGGACGACGGCCGGGTTCTGGAACTGGTCAACAAGACCAACCAGTTCAACTTGAACGGAATCCGCTGCACGGAGGCGGATTGGCGAAGCCGGAGTGAACGGCCCGGCAGCGTTGTGGCCGTGCTGAGCTACCGGGACAAGTTCGGCCCGCTCGGCAAGATTGCAGTGGTCCAGGGATACGTACAGGAATCCGTGTTTTACGTGAGCACATGGGTCATGAGCTGCCGGGCATTTGCCAGGCGCATTGAACATCAGTGCTTGCGAACTCTCTTCGACCGCCTCGGCGTGAGGGAGATGCGATTTGAGTTCGCTCCCACCGCCAGGAACGGGCCTCTCCAGGAGTTCTTTGAGAGCCTTCTGGGCCAGGCGCCGGGTGCCGGGCGCCGGGTGCCCTCTGGGCGGGGCAGGGCGGGGACGCTTGTGCTGTCGCGGGAGCAGTTCGAGGCCCGGCGCCCGGCTTTGTATCACGATGTTTCGGAATTGAGGAGAGACGATGGATAACTTCAAGGCCCGCCTGGCAGACTGTTTTCGAACGGTTTTCCCGGATCTGCCGGAAGCGGACGTCCCAGCGGCCAGCCAGGAGTCGGTCTCGTCGTGGGATTCGGTCGCCACGGTTACCCTGATCAACGTGATCGAAGATGAGTTCAAGGTTCCAATGGATCTCGAGCGGCTGGCGGAGTTTGATTCCTTCGAGCGCATCCACGAGCACTTGAGACGCGCCATCGACAGCCCGAACCTTCAGGCCGCGCATGAGTGATGAGAGCATCCCGCACCAGCGCAGGCTCGACGTAGCGTTCGCCGGCGGCCTGGCCTGGACCGCGGGCGCCAAAGGGCTTACGCAGTTCATCACCTGGCTGTCGGTGTTAATCGCAGCGCGGCTGCTGTCTCCCTCCGACTTCGGCATCGTGGAGATGGCCGGCTTCTTTTTCGGCTTCACCAATGTGCTGGCCGAATTTGGGATCGGTACCGCGGTTCTGCAAATGCGGGAGCTGGATCGCCGTGTTCTCTCGCAGTTGAACGCCGTATCGCTGATTTTCAGCACGGCCGCCTTTGGATGCTCGGTGGCGGCCGCTCCGCTCATCGCGGCGTTCTTCCGCTCCGAGGCGCTGCGGCTGCTCGTGATTGTGAGCAGCCTCGGGTTCTTCATTACCGCCGTTCAGGCGGTCCCACAAGGGCTTTTGCAGCGGGATATGGACTACCGGCGGCTCTCGATTGCCGAAGCCGCCCAGGCGCTGGTGCATGCGGTGACGACGGTGGGGTGCGCTCTGGCCGGCCTGGGTTACTGGTCGCTGGTGGCCGGGCCGTTCGCGGGCAAGGGGGTGGGGACCCTCCTGGCCGTGTGCTGGAAACCGGTGCCCCTGGCTGTGCCCCACTGGAGGGATGTAGCCCGGCCGATGCGGTTCGGCGTCGAGGTCGCGCTGGCCCGGCTGGCCTGGGCCATGTACTCACAGGCCGACGCGGTCATCGTCGGACGGATGCTGGGCGATTCGGCGCTGGGCATGTACCGCATCGCGATCAGCCTGGCCAGCGCTCCGGCGGAAAAGATCGGCATGCTCATCATGCGGGTGACCGGCCCGCTGTTCGCGCGAATCCAGGAGGACCGCGGCCTGGTGCGGCGCTACTTCCTGAACATCAGCGAGGTGCTGGCGCTGGCGATAGTCCCGCTGGTGCTCGGATTGGCGGTGGTCGCGCCGGAAGCCGTGCTGGTGGTGCTGGGACGGCGCTGGGAAGGCGCCGTCCTGCCCCTGCAATGGCTGGCCGCTTTCATGATCCTGCGGACCCTGAACACCTTGGTGAGCCAGGTGCTCACCTCCCTGCGCTTCACGACCTTCTCCCTGTGGATGGCCGTGCTGAATTTCCTCGTGATGCCGGTGTCGTTCTATGTCGCGGCCCGCTGGGGCACGGGCGCGGTGGCCGCCGCCTGGCTGGTCCTGTCGCCGGTGACCGTCCTTCCCCCCGCCGTGAAGCTGTTCGGCGCGATTCATTGCCGGCTTCGGGAGTATCTGGGCGTCCTGGCCCCGGTGATGCTCGCGGCGGCGGCCATGCTGGGCGCCGTGCTCGGGCTGAGGCTGTGGCTGCTGCCGGCGGCCTGGACTCCGCCGGCGCGCCTGGTGGCGCAGGTCGCCGCCGGCGGCGCGATATACTGCGGCATCCTGCTGGGCTTCTATCGCGACCGCATTCTGAAGTACATTCAGTTCTTCGCGCGGCTGCGCGAGGATCGGGACGTGCTGGCGGCAGGAAAGCTCTGAACCGGTGTTTTCGCCGTGCCGGGCTAGCCTCCCGTTCTTGGCTCGGCGGCCCGCAACCGGTCGACCAACGCGACGTACTCCTCCCGGGGCATCTCGAAAAAGCACTCGGCGTACTTGCCGGCCGCCCCGGCGCTGAGCATCCGTGAACGATACATGTTCAAGCCCTTGGTGGCGTGCGCATAGTCGAGAGCCTGATTGGCAAACTCGAAGCAGGCGAGCATCTCCATCTTCCGCTCCATGACGGCGTCGATCGCCAGGATGACGTTCGCGATGCACAGGCCCCACACTTCATAGGCGAATACGCGCACGCTGAAATCGACCTCTCGCAATGCGTCGCCCAGGATGTAGTTGGCGGTTCGATGATCGGGGTGACCGTCGAGAATGAACGGGACGAAAACAGCGTCGGCCTTTCGCTCGACCATGACGGTCCGAACCTCTTCGGCGGCCGCGCGCGCATTCGCGGCCAGATCCGCGTGGCCGAGGATGCGCGGCGGTTCGATGCCCAGCCGCGCGGCCGCGCGCCGCGACTCCTCATTGCGAAGCAGAACCAACTCCTGCCGGCTCATCCCCACGGCGTCGTGCTCGTCGGCGCCATCCTGAAGCAGGACAACGAAAGCCCCGCCCTGCGCCTGGACCTGAAGAGCCAGCGCGCCTCCGCAACCGATGACTTCGTCGTCCTGGTGCGGGGCCAGGACCAGCATCGATTTGCCGAACGGAGCGCGGATCGGAACGGGTTGAAGGACGCTGGAGAAAAAATCCGTGGCCAGCGCCATGTGGCGGAGTCGCGCATCGATGTCGAGAAACGACGTCTTCAGGAAGAGCTTGAAATTCGTGCGGGCATATACGAGCGGGAGAGCCGTCCGGTAGGCGCGGCGCAGATAATCGCGGATCATGGTGCGCTCCTAGGGGCGCCGGCGGCGCTGTTGCGTCCAGGCCAGCATGTGAAAGTAGGTGAGCTGCAGGTGCTTCCGCACGAACGGCTTGCCTTGTGTGAACCAGAAATAGGATGGCGCCCAGCGATGGAAACCGGCGTGAATGCTCACCACTTCCGCCGATTCGTTGCTCCACATCAGCTTGTACGGTTCGGCGCCGAGCAGGAAATCGAGGCCCTTCCACTTCGCCCGGTAGCCCTCCTCCACCAGCAAGGCGAGGTGGACCTTACTCGGAGAAAAGCCGGCAAACTCGGGAAGGTAGGTCGGCCGATACCATTGCAGCCAGCCTCCGGACAGAAATCCGAAATGATAACTCACGTCCTGCGATCCGCATCGAAGAGTTGAAAAGTGCAGCCCGCGGCCCCAAAGGCGCCGGAGCACGGATTCAAAGTGACGGCGCTCGGAAGCGTTCTGAAATCGTCCCGGAAGCCCCTGAGCCAGCCATTTCCGGTCGTGGACCTGGAAGAACGCCGCCAGAACCGTCTCGGCTTCCGCAAGCGTGGAGGGCTGCCAAAGCGAAACCGGCGCTTGTTCGGCGAGGCGCTTGCGCTGCCGCCTGACGTCAATCCGGTGGCTCGAGGACCAGACCTGTTCGGCCGCGGAGTAAGTCTCTCCCGGCAGGCGCAGGCGGGGCGCCGTTTCTCTCTCTTCCACGTATGTCATATGCCGCGCCGTGAGGTAACCCCGGAGCAGGTCGAGTGAAGGATCGTCGGCGGGGACATTGGGCCACCAGTAAACTCCGCGGCGGCCGAAACAATCGAGCGCGGCATCCAGCATTGCGGGCAACACCTCCGCGGCCGTTGCCGGATCGACGATCGGAGGCTGATAGTCGGTTATGCCTGGGGCGGCGGGCGCGACCAGGGAGAAGAACAGGCCCCTGGCGTCGGTCCGAATCCGAACCAGCGGCAGCACGCCGGCCAGCCGGTTCTCCAAGCGCGCCGTGATCAGGACGAGGCGCTTCGGCGTGAACGTGTCCAGCCACGCAAGATGCCAGGCAGGCCGCGAGAACGCCGCCGCAAAGGACCCCTCGACCAACCTGTCCCACTCATCCGCTACCGCCTGAATCGCTTCCTTGCCTTCCGATACTTGAACCGACACCATACCTTCGGGGACCGTTCTCTCGTCAAGGAGCACGGACATTCCATGATACCTTGCACCCGGACGTGTCGCGGACTGCCCGCCGCACTCGTTGTCGTCGAGAAACCGTTCGCCATACGGGGCCAAGATTGCCAGCGAATGCGCGGCCGTGTTCAGGAATCTGTCGCCGTTCTCCGCGCGGGACCCGGGGGCCGGGCTTCAGACCCACCCAGTCCCGAGGTGCAGGCTTATCCAAAGCGCAGCGAGGTGGGCGCCGGAGATGTCGGGAAGCCCGTTCATTTGACCGTCTAAAGCGGGGCGCGAAACAGGGGATGGCGCTGTCCAACCTGCTAGACTGAATTGCGGGTCGGGCAGATGGACGCCCTGTTGCTGCGGGTTGGGAGGCGGCCCGGGCCGAGTTCCGGCCCAGTGTAGACAACGGATAATGACACCAGGTTTGCCTGCGGCGACCACGGACACCAGCCGGTTGACGCCACTGGAGCTGGCCGTGGTCGTGCCGACGTTTAAGGAGCGCGACAATGTTCTGGTGCTCCTCGAGAAGCTGTCTGCCGTTCTCCGGGATATCTCTTATGAGGTGATCTTTGTCGACGACGACTCGCCCGACGGCACGAGCGGCGTTGTAAGGAAGATCGCTTTGGTGAATCCGCGCGTCCGGATAATTACCCGCATCCGGCGCCGCGGCCTATCCTCTGCGTGTCTGGAAGGGATGATGGCCACGGCGGCGCCCTATATCGCCGTTATGGACGCCGACCTCCAGCACGACGAGACCATTCTTCCAGCAATGCTGGCCACGCTCAAGAATAAGCGCCTGGACCTGGTAGTGGGGACTCGCAACGCCGAAGGCGGCAGCATGGGAGAGTTCGGGAAATCGCGTGTCCGTCTCAGCAATTTAGGGCGCCGCTTGAGCCGGTTGGTGGCCGGCCACGAGTTGTCCGATGCCATGAGCGGATTCTTCATCGTATCCAGGAGTTTTTTTGACGAGGTTGCCCGCTCGGTTTCCGGAATCGGATTCAAGATTCTGCTGGATCTGGTGGCCTCTTCGGCACGCCCTGTCCGGCTGAGTGAAGTTCCGTACACGTTCGGACGAAGGCTGCACGGTGAGAGCAAGCTGGACATCATGGTCGGCATGGAGTACCTGCTGCTCCTGCTGGACAAGCTGATCGGAGAGTGGGTGCCGCCGCGCTTCGCAGTCTTTGCAATGGTCGGCTCGGTGGGCGTGTTGCTGTGCGCGGTGATGCTGCATGTGCTGGTGCGGCTGCTGGGGATGAGTTTTTTCGGAGCCCAGATCACGGCGACCTGGATCACAATGACCGCGAATTTCTTTCTCAATAACACCTTCACCTACCGGGATCAAATGCTGCGTGGCAGGGGAGTGTGGATCGGCTTGCTGAGCTTTTATGCGGCCTGCTCGGTAGGGGCCCTGATCAACGTGCGGCTTTCCGAAGCCGGGCGCTTGGCCGGCCTGCCCTGGCAAATAGCAGGTGTCCTCGGTTTGGCTGTGGGCGCGGTGTGGAACTATGGGATCACCTCGATTACAACGTGGCGCCGCGGCCGGCGCCTGACGGAGATCGCCGGCTCGCACCCGGAAGAGGAATGATCACACCACGCGGCGGCAATTCAACCGCCCGAGAGTTCATTGGCAGTCTGGTCAGTGGGTAAAGTGCGCTCGATGCCGGTTGTGTCAAGCACAAAGCCGGCCTCGAGGTTGGCGACACGTGGCTTCACGGACCCATCTGCAAGACCGCCGCCCCGGTGGGCCGGCGCCGACATGGGCGCCGAAAGTCGGAGAAAGACGGCCGGGTGTATACTGACCAGAAGCCGTGGGTGAAAATGAAATTCCGGTGACAACCCTCGAGAAGGCAGTCCGGCGGGAGCGGGAAGTGTTTGTCGTCCTGCCGGCCTACAATGAAAGACCCAATCTGGAGCGTCTGATCGGGAACATCGAGGATGCCCTCCGCGAGGAGCGATTCCGCTACCGGGTTATCGTAATCGACGACGGCAGCCGCGACGGTTCCTGGGACTTGCTGCAATCGCTGGCCGGCCCTGACCCTTTGGTCACCGCGCGGCACGATCTGAACCAGGGGCTCGGCCGGACCATCCGCGACGGGCTGGCCCTGGCGGTGCAACTGGCTTCCGAGCGCGACGTGATTGTCACCATGGACGCCGACGGCAGCCAGCTTCCCGGATTGATACCCCGGATGGTGCGGACGATCGGCGAAGGGCACGACGTCGTCATCGCATCGCGCTACCAGCCGGGCGCGCGCGTGCTGGGCGTGCCGGCTCTCCGCCGTCTGATGAGCACCGGGGCGTCGTGGGTGTTCCGCCTCCTGCTGCCTATGCCCGGGGTGCGCGACCTGACCAGCGGCTTTCGCGCCTACCGCGCGAGTCTGCTCAAACGCGCCTTCGACCATTACGGAACGGACTTCGTGGAGAGCGAGGGGTTCCAATGTATGGTCGAGATCCTGATCAAGCTGCGGCGCCTGAACCCGGTATTTGGTGAAGTCCCGATGATTCTGCGCTACGACCAGAAGCAGGGTCCGAGTAAGATGCGGGTTGCCCAAACGGTGGCGGCCACCCTTCGCCTGCTGGCCGAAGGCCGTCTGTCGCGCGCCTGAGCGCATCATGACCGGTATCACGATGACCGCGAATCCCCCCCTCGGCAACACCTTGACCTGCCGGGGCCGGATACTGTGCGGCCTTTGTGAAACCGCCTGCCGGCGCGGTGAACGAGGCAGCCGAGGCAGCGTTGTCACCCGCCATCGGAATCCTGCCGGCATCGGGAGAGTGCCGGCATGATCCCCAGGAAGGCGATGTGGCTGCTCGTGGCCGCCTATGCGGGAGTCATCGCAAGCATGAGGGGGCTTCCCTGGGGCGATCTTCCAAATCATTTGACGCGGATCACGATTATCGGCGACCTGCTGTTTTCGCCGGCTCCGTTCTTTCGCCAGCACTACTCGTTCGAGTGGATGTTCTCGCCGTACCTGCTTTGGGATGTCCTGGCGGCCCTCACCAGCCGCGTCCTCCCGGTGGAAGCCAACGGCCTGCTCTGGACGTTGCTCACTTTTTTCGCGGTGGTGGCCGGAGGATGGTATCTGGCCAGAGTGAGACTCCGAGCCGCGGCTGACCGCGACGTCCTCACTTGCTTCTCGGTTTTGCTGGCAACCAACTGGTGTTTCGCTTGGGGATTCTTTGCCTTTCAACTGAGTATCGCGCTGTGTCTGTTTGCGGTGGCCTTCGGCTGGCGGTTTCGGGAAGCGGCGAGCCGGTCCGGCAGGTGGGCCACTTACCTGGTCTATGCGGTATTAGTCGCGGGCTGCTATCTGGCCCATCTGGGAGGGTTTCTGCCGTTGTGCCTGATCCTGGGAGCAGCGGCGCTAGCCCGGGTTTTTCAGAACTGGCGTAATTTGCCGTCGGAGGGATTGCTTCTCGCCCCGGCGCTCTCGCTTGCTGCCTGGCACGCTTATCTGGCCTGGTCCCTCCACGCCGGTCTCGGAGAAGTGGTCTTCCGGACGCCGTTTCGCAAGTTCCTGACGTTGGCTGCTCCATGGCTGCGTTTCCCCTGGGCTTGGGAGTTGCCTCTTCTGCTCGGGCTCGGACTTGCCATCTCGGCGCTGTTTGCCCGGCGGATCTTGTCCGGCGCGAGGCCGGCCCTGCGCGCCCTGTTCGCGGACGACTCGTTCCTGGCCGTGGTCCTGTTGGGCACAATGTATATAGCACTCCCTGACGCCGGTTTTAACGGATGGGGAGTGGACATGCGGATGCTCCCATTTCTGGTATATTTCCTGCTCCTGTGGCTATTGCGCACCGGGCCGGCCTCATCCGAACGGCGCCTGGCGAACAGACTTCCGAGCCCCGGCTTGATCCTGTTCGCGACCTGTTGGGTGACTCTGCTGATCGTCTTCGTCAAGATCCGCCCATATGACGCCGAAGCGCGGGTGTACTGGCAAGCTCTCAAGCGGATCCCGAAGCACCGGGTCGTTCTGCCGGTTCCGACCCGTCCCTACATGGGCAGGCTGTCGCCCTTACACCATCAGGGCGTGCTCTATGCGGCTTTCAGAGAGGGGATTAGCCCTTATGTTTTCGACCGGGCTTATGCGGCGCCGTTCTTTGCACTAAAGGAGCGTTACTCCCTTCCTAATAACCTCTGGTATGTGCGGAACCTGCCGACTCCCGACTGGGACCGGGTGCGGTCGGTTTGCGACTATTTGGTAGTCTCCAAGCCCTTCGACCCCAAGCGACTTCCCTCTCCACCAGCGCCCGTGTTCTTCGAGAACGAAGCGGCCGTGGTGTTTCAGTTGAAACCGGCTTCGGCGATAGAATGATCCGCTCGATTCCCGAGCGATTCCAGGCCATCTTCCGCCATCGCCGCCGATTGTCACCCGCCGAGCGTCGCGGCGACCATCTTTTCAAACTCCTCGGCCCAGACTCTCTCGCCGTACTTCGTTCGCGCCAGTTCGAGGCCGTTGCGCCCGAGGCGTTCCCGGAGGGCGCCGTCGGAGAGAAGGCGCCGGAGTTTCTCCGCAAGGTCGTCGATATCTCCCGGCCGGAACAGCAGGCCGTTGTAGCCGTCGCGGACGCAATGTGGAATGCCATCGACGTCGGACGCGATGATGGGCTTGCCGGCGGCCATCGCCTCCAGCAGAACTCGCGGCAATCCTTCGGTCCTCGACGGCAGCGCCAGAATCATCGAGCGCTCCATGATCCGGAGCACCTCGGGATTCGGCCGGGCGTCGAGGAACTCGATTTGCCCGCAGCCGCCGGCCAGCGCATCAAGTTCAACGCGATCCGGGAAGTATCCGAGAAGCTTCAGCTTGATATGCGGGAAATCGGGAGCGACTGCGCGGAAAGCCCCGATCAGGATGTCCACGCCCTTTAAGTACCAGGGATAGCCGACAAACAGGACAAAATCCTCGCTTGTGTCGGCGGGAGAGACTTGGGACAGCGTCACGAAGTCGTGAAAGACAGAGGTGGGGACGCCGCGGAGCAGGGGATACCCGCGCAGTTGGTCCGGGTAGAGCAGTTTCACCCGATCGGCGGACAGGACCGTGAGATGGAGAAGCGTGTCCGAACAGAGCTTCCTGATCCTGGCCCAGATGCTCCAGGAGGGAGACTGGAAACGGTAGGCGTTGCGCGGGGTGCCGATTAGTTCCACGATGAGCCGGGCGCCGGTGAGCAGCTTCAGAATGGCCCCCGCCAGAGCCGTCATGGTGTGGCCGGAGGCGAAGATACAGTCAAACTTCCGCTCTCTGTGAAGACGCATCCCGCTTCGCAGAAAAAAGCGGAAGGAGGCCACGGCGTGACGAACTCCCGCAAACCCGGATCGGCCCGCCAGAAGAAAGTGGTAGTGAAAGTTCTTTACCGTGTGGCTCGGGTACGATCCAGGCCCCAACCCTTCCCGCACCTCTTGCGCTGTGCTCCACCACACCGGCAACAGCACGTCCCCCTCCAGCGATTCCGGCAGAAAGAAGAACCGGTTCGATTCCTCGCGTTTCGGCGGCGGCACCACGCCTCGAAAGATGAACAGGATTCTCACGGCTGGGCCGATTCTTTCTTACTCTACTACGTTTCGGGCAGCCGCTCCGTCCCGTCTTCGGGGTGCTATGATCCTAGTAACGACCTGAAAGATGCCCACCTCGACGAGCACTTGGCCGGCCGCTCCAGTGACTGATCTGCCCGGATCGTCGCGTGCGGGCGAACCTTTCGGAATTGCCGTGGCGCTGTTTCTGCTGTACCTCTTTCTGATCACCAGCAGAATTCTGGAGTACACGATTCAGATCCCGAGATTGATGTTCGTTGTCGGGTTTTCCACCGTATTGATGGTGACCATAACCGCCTTGAACCTGAATCGGCTCGCCAGCCGGGCCGGGTTTCTTCTGGCGGCCTTTACCGTCATCGCGATGCTTTCCTCTCCCTTCGCTTACTGGCGGATGGCGAGCGCGATGACGATGTACTCATGGCTGGCCCATCTGGCGATTTTCGTGGCTGGGGCCCAGGTCCTCACCACGCCACGGCTGATACGACGGGCGCTGGTTGTCATCGCCATGGCGACGTTGCTTCTGGCGATTGTCGCGGAACGGGCTCCCGAGCGGGAGCATGGGCGATTGGCCATGGAGGGGATGTATGGAAATTCCAACGATCTGGCGACCATGCTCTTGTTTGGCCTGCCATGCTGGGGTCTGATTTACGGATCCGGCCGGGGCGGTTTTGCACGGAAGGTTCTCGCCGCGACGGCGATCGCATTCCATATCTGGCTGGTTCTGCGAACGGGCTCGCGCGGGGGACTCCTGGCACTGCTCGCCATTCTCATGATCGCCTGGCTGCGGGTTTCCGTTGCCAAGAAGATCGCCTCGCTGGGCCTGGCTGGCGTCCTGGGGGTGACGGCCATCGCTTATCTGCCCGAGTCCACGCGGGATCGCTATAGTTCTTGGTCGTCAGGCCCGAACGCGGAAGGGGAGATGAGCGAGCCGGCGCAGTCGGCGCAAGTGCGGTATCGGGTCCTGGGACAAGCGCTCAAGATCTCCTTGCAGCACCCTCTGTTGGGAGTGGGAATGGGCAATTTCATGTACGCCGCCAACGATGAGTTCGAGAAAGTAGGTCAGCGTCCCGCATGGAGAGGCGCCCACAACAGCTACCTTCAGGTCTCCAGCGAGCTGGGGATTCCCGCTTTCCTGATCTACTGCGCGCTGCTGGTTCACTCCGGCCGCGCATCGTACCGATTGGCGCGCAGAGGCCCGTTGGAGCAGCAGCCGCTGGGCCGGTGTGTCCTGGCGATGACGACCTGCTTTGCGATAGCTTCCTTGTTTCTCAACATGCCATACTCCTTGTTTGTGCCCACGCTGGCCGCCCTGGCCACGGCTATCGACCGCCTTTTGCCGGCGCCCTCGATTGACGCGGGCACTTGGGCCGGCGGGCCACCGAAGGCCTCTCTTGCCTGACCGTGAACGCCTCGGCTTGCGGCGGCCCCTCGCAAGACAAACTGGCTTCGCCGGGCACGGCTCAAACCTCCCGGCGCGAAGCAACCCGCGGGAGCCTTCCCGAGACTTGTGCTCGGTCATGGAATGAACGGCGTCCAGGAACCCTGCCGATGACCCAATGCCAAACCGAGGCGAGGCCGTTCAGGGTCGTCTTTCTTGTCGGGAAAGACGACCGGCCTACTCGATCGGGTATCGAGGCGGTGTGTAAGCTTCCCGGCGTGGCTCCCGTGGCGGTCCTGGTCGACACCGGCCGGCCCTCTTTCCGTCAGCGCTTCAAGAATCTTAGAAGGAACATCGCCAGGGAAGGCTGGAGCTACCTTCCCCACCGGCTTCTCGCGGCGTTGCGATCCACCACGGACACCCTTGTGGAACACGCGGCCGGCGTCACACGACAGGAATGCCTGCAACTGTTGGCCCGGGCCTTTCCCGGCGAGCCCTTCTCCCTGGACGAGCTTGGCGCCAAGTACGGATTCCAGGTCCTCCGGGCCGGCAATCTGAATGGCGCGATTGCGCGCCAGGCGCTGACCGATTGCGACGCGGATTTGGGGATCGTCCTGGGCACTCGAATTCTGAAGCAGCCCACGTTCATGATTCCACTCAAGGGATGCATCAATCTCCACAAGGGACGAGTCCCGGAGTATCGTGGCCTGCCCCCCGGATTCTGGGAGCTGTATGATGGAGCGTCCGCGGCTGGCATCACGGTGCACCTGGTTGACGCCGCCTTGGACACCGGCGCCATTGTGGCGACTTCGGAGGTCCCAATCCTCAAATGGGACACTCCCGACACTCTTGCCCAGAAGCTCCATGCCGAGGCCCCGGCGGTCCTTGCCGCCGCGGTCTCGTCGATTCAGGCTGGTCTGGCCGAGCCGAAACCACAGCCGCATACCTCCAGGAGCCCGCGAACGCGGCCCACTCGCAAACAGATTGGCGAACTCCGGCGAAGATTGCCGCACTGGAACCGGCCAAGCGATTCGCGCGTCGTTGTGAAGAACCTGGGCGCGCTCCTTACCTATTGCCTGGGTGTGTACTCTCTCGTGCGCACCGTGCGCCGTTGGCGCCGAAAATCGCGCGCCGCCGTCCTGCTGTATCATCGTGTGAACGACTATTCAAACGATGTGCTCACCGTCGGCAGAGAGGTCTTTGCCGCTCATTTGTTGGCCATTTCGAGACGCTACACGGTTGTGTCAACGGCGTCTCTCGTGGCGGCCCTGCGGCAAGGGGCGGTCCTTACGCCGACAACGGTTGCGCTTCACTTCGACGATTGCTACCGTGACGTGTACCTTCATGGAGCTCCATTGCTGAGAGCCGCTAACCTTTCGGCGGCCGCGTTTGTCAGCTCGGGTTTCGTCGGTACGGACAGAGCGTTTCAACACGATCGGGGAAAGTATCCTTTCACCTATGAGAACCTTCGCCCCGATGATCTCCGCTCCTGGACCGGCCTTGGATTTGAAGTCGGCGCTCACACCGTGAATCATGTGGATCTGGGCAGGTGCGGCCTCGAAGAGAGCCGGCGGGAGATTGTTGAGAGCGGCCGTGAACTGGAAGGCATGATCGGGAAGCCGGTCGTGTGGTTTTCCTTCCCGTTTGGCGGGTTAGGCAACATCAATGAGGAGACAAGCCGCCTGATTCGAGATTCCGGTTACGAGGCCCTGTTCTCGGCGCACGGGGGCTTCGTGGGCGAGGGCACGAGTTTGTATGACATTCCGAGGGTCGGTGTCAGTGGGGCACATGCGCCACTGCATCTTCTTCTGGAGATCGAAGGTCTTACGGCGCGGCGTCCGGTTGAGGCCGCGCGGAGGATCCTTGGGGCAGGCCGATGACTGAACCGGATGCCATTCGGCGGAGACCGGAAGGACGACGGCCTGTCGGGTCCCCGCGCCGCCGGGCGGCGGCGCTTGGGAATGGTTGGCCGTCCACGCGGGCTGAGGCTGAGTGGGGAGGCCTTCGGAACGGCGGAGGCGGGCGGCTCCCGAGGTTGTCATCTTGAACGTAAACTGCCAGAGTCCGGACGAGCAGCCCTTCCGCCACTACACGATGAAGCATCGCGTGGTGTCGTGGGTCAGCCGGCGCCTGTTCGACGGCCTGACTTACACCGTGCGCCATGGCTTGATCAAGGGCATGCGGCGGAAAGGCGGCCTGGCCTGGCTGCCGGAGTTCATCACCGGATCGGCGGAAACGCCGGAAGAGACCTTCTGGAGGAATCAGGATCTCAGGGACCTGGTCATCTACGACGTCGGAGCTTTTCATGGATTGCTGACGCTGTTCTTCGCGCGGCAGGGCCGGCAAGTGATCAGCTATGAGCCCAACACCGGAAACCACGCGCGATTGACCGAGAACCTTCGTCTGAACGGCCTGTCCAACGTGATCGTGCGCAAGATGGGCCTCGGCGCCGGGCCCGGGGCCGCTACGATGGTTGCCTCGCCGCTCATGCCCGGCGGCGCCAGCATCGAGCGCCAGACCGTCGCGGGTCTGCTGAATTCCAGCCGCCGGGTGTTCTCCGAGGAGATTTCCATCACCACGCTGGACGACGACATCCGGGAAATGCCGTTGCCCCCTCCCGATTTTGTCAAGATCGACGTCGAGGGCGCGGAACTGGCGGCCCTCAGCGGCGCGAGGAACACGCTTCTGGCCCACAAGCCGCGTCTGTTTTTGGAAGTGCACGGCGAGACCATGAGCCAGAAGCGGAAGAACGTCGCGGACATCGTGGCCTGCCTCCGGGACCTTGGATACTCCGACATCCGGCACGTCGAAACCGGAGCCGCGATCACGGGCGACAACTCAGCCCTCGCCGCCCGGGGCCACCTGTACTGCCGATGGGAAGGGAGTTGACTGCCTCGACTACCTCATATCGCGTGACGCAAAATCACCCGCCTCCAGGGGAATGTCCCCTGTCGCCCGACCACTTCGGAATCCGGCGGTGCGGATCATGGCCGAACCGTTTCAGGGCGCTCGACTTGCGTATGAGCCGGGTCGCCTGAACGGCGTCGGAGTCCCCGCTCCGCTTCAGGGAACAGCCCGGGAACGCCTGCCGCGGATCCTACAGGTCCGCATCGATGGCGAGCAGGAATGAGGCGCTTCCGGGTCCTTACGTATTTGGATGAGCCGGAGTTGGCCCCTTCCTGGACCGCCGGAGTCGCTGGGAAGGGATTGGGGATGAAAGGAGGCTCCAACCAAGGCGATTGGATATACAATGGAAGGCGGCAAGACGCTAAAAAGAGAAATTCCGGGTGAAGGGGTCTTCCCTCGGATGCTCGGGCGGGTTGTGAGCGCAATACGCTGACTGACAGATGAACGCCAAAGCCCTGATCGTCAGCTATTACTTCCCGCCGATGAATGGCCCGGTGATCCAGCATCCGATATCGTTCCTTCGGTTCCTGCCTCTGTACGGTCTGGAACCACACGTAATCTCGAGTTCCGTGTTCTATGGAGAGAATCTCGGCGCGCCCCTGGTGGAAGGCAATGTACACTCGGTTCCCGCCGGTAAGCTGGCCCGCCAATGCGCCTGCCATCTATACCGGGCGGAATTCTATATCCAAGGCAAGCTGCGGGTTTGGGAGCACGGATTCGCCTGGGGATGGGTTTTTGCGATTCGCGAAGCCTGCCGTCTGATCAAGGCTGGGGGCGTTCGCGCGATCATCTCGATTTCTCCCTCGGTGGCGAGTCACTGGACCGCGTACAAGATTAAACAGCGCTTTCCTTCCTTGATGTGGATAGCTAATTTCAGCGACCCTTTTCTCGGCAATCCCTTCCGAAATTCAAAAGAGTGGATCGCTCCCCATGAACGACGTCTGGAGCGGGCGCTTTTCGAAACGGCCGACTATCTGGGTGCCAACACGAAACCCGTGCGGGATCTCTGGCGAGAGCGCTATCCGGAATTCGCCGGCAAGTTCGTCGTTGTGCCAAACGGATTCGATCCCCTCGAGCCGATCGGTCCGCGGCCATTGCCGGGCCGCTCGGTACCGGTCCTGGCACACGTGGGAGCGGTGTATGGCGGTCGGATCCCGAATGCACTGTTCGAAGGGCTCTTTGAATTGACTCAAGCGGGGAGCCTTCCTCCGGGGCAATTAACCGTTGAGTTCTTGGGCTCCAGTGATTTCAGCGACGTGCGCCGGCCCGGCCAGTTCGACTCTTTGTGTCGAGCGGGTTTAGTCCGGGTGCGAAACGACTACGTGCCCCGCAAAGAGGCGGTGCGCTTCGCTGAAGAGGCCGATTTCCTGCTCCTGTTGGACATCACGGCGCCGCACAATACGAAACTCCAGGTGCCGTCGAAACTATTCGATTACCTTCGCATCGGCAGACCCATTCTCGCGTTCACTGCCGGAAGCTCGCCAACCGCGCGCATCCTCGAACAATCGGGCATTCGGCATGTGATCATCCCCAATGAAAGTGCGCCGGAAGACGTCCGGGCCGGCATCCTGCGTTTTCTCTCATTGCCCCGCGATCCACAACCGCCGTCTGCGTGGGTGACCCGGAATTTCGACGTCCGCCACATCGTCGGCGGCGTGGCCCGGCTAATCGGAGGTGAGCCGCTCGAAGACATCCCGCTATGGTGAGGTATAGGGGCCGGACATCACACATTCCGGGCGTATTCTCCGCATTCAGGCAAGCGTTGTACCGCCACCCCACGAAGCGCGGACTAACCGTTTTGCGCTCCTTTTGCAAATCATGGATGGGCACGTTCTTCAGCCGCTACGGTTTCAACGTGTCCTTTCGGATGCCGAGCGTTGCACCGTCAGTTCGCTCCGCCCGGCCGGAAGACCATAGAAAGCCGGCTCCCTGGTCCAGACGGCCCACGGCCCGGCCATCAGCGCAACCACCAAAGGCCGCATGAGAAGACTCGGTTTTCTCAACAGCCCGCCCCGCCGGAGAATAAGAGCCGCCAGGACGGGCAGCGCCAGAGTATAAAGGGCGCTCTACTCCGGGAGGATGCCGCCCCCGCGGGAGACCCCGGAGAAGATTCCGTTCCAAAGAACTGGCTGTTTGAGCATGATCGATCTCAACGCCCGCAGGGAACCTGGAGCAACTCAGGCTCTCCCTCAACCAGCACCGCGCCTGACGCGGAGACATACTTCATCTGGACCCAATGCGTGCCTTGCCGCTGGTCCACAATCACCGCGCACGGCGACGCGGAACACGAATACTCCGTCCTGGCGCCGGAAGGTTGAGTGACCGTGACCCTCACGCCGGCGGCCGACGCCACACTTGCCAGGTCGAAGTCCAGAGAAGCCGTCGCCGTCGCCAGGGGCTGCACTCCGCCAAGTCTCACCGCGGGCCACTGGTGCGCCATCCCCATGCCGAAGAAAAAGCCGGTCCACTTGTGTCCGCCCAGGGAACCATTGGAGTTCTCATCGCGGACATAGTTACTGTCCGAGTAGACGCCGCCGGTCGTGTAGGGCGGGTAGCCCCAGACCGAGCCATAGGCGGTGTCGCCCCAGGTCTTGACCGTGGGCGTGGGCACCGCCTCGTACTGCGCTCGCAGCGCCGAAGACGCCTCCGCCGTCAGCACGCGGCCCGCGCGGGTGGAAGCCGGATTCAAGCCGTAGTTGCATCCGACCTGCCGGTATTCGAAAGACGATCCCGCGGGAGCCGTGGCATACGGTTCGCACATATCGTAAACCCGCCCGTAGTGCATCCCCTGAATCTCGGGATCGTATCCGGTCGAGTAGATCCACCCGGCGGCGAGTGGAAGCAACGCCGCGTAACCGGCGGAGATGGTCGGGTCGTCGTTCTGGCTGGCCCAGGTGAAGGCGTGCGTCTTGATCCCCAGCATGTACGGCTGCTGGCCCTTGCCGGAGATGCCGTTAGCGCCATAGACGTAAATGTGAGACGCGTTGGAATTCAGGCCGTCCCAGTTCCGTTGCAGGGTGATCTGCGTGCTGCTGTCCAGGCTGCACACCCAGTTCTTCGCCAGTTGCGGGTCGTTCTGGCTTTCGCCGATTGACGCGACTCCCCCGAAGCTGTCGATCATCCAAGTGACCGAGCCCGTGTCGCCGGGCCACAGCGCGGACAGGGTTAGCGGGCTGGATGTTCCGCTGTATTTGTAGAACCCCGTGTAGGGGGAACCGTTCCGCGTGCCGGTCACTGCGATCATCGAACCGCTCGTGAATCCGGCGCCGGTCAGAGTCGCACTTCCGTTAGTGGCGCTGCCCGTCCCGCTTGCGGTAACATGGCATCCGGTGTTGGCGGCAGTCAACCCGGTTCCTGTCGCCACCGCACTGCCGTACGCCAGCGTAAGGTGCGGGCTATATGGACCCCACAAAGACGCCGTCGTCCACGAGTTGTCCGCCTGCTTGCAGTTCTGATCTCGCGTCAGGACCGCCGCGAGCTTGGCTTTCCAGCCCGCGCGCAACGTGGCGTCGGGGTCGAAGTTCGCTCCCAGCGCGAGCATGGCCTGAAGGTAACCGGAGTCTCGCGCGTCCAAGTCGTTACATCCCTTTGCTCCAATCGCCCCCGCGGCGATGTAGGGCCGCACGTCGCTCCATGTGATCTGGGCCGCGCTGTTGAGTAGCACGTTCGCAATCGCGCCAATACCGGCCCCTCCATAAGTCAGCGCAGAACCGCCCGGTGAAGTCGCCTCCGGCGCTCGCACCCAGTTGTCGTCCATCTCGTTGGCGGCGGTTAGCGCGGCAGCCAGACCGGAACGGTAGTAGAGCGCCCGGTGCGCCAGTCCCTCTCCATAGAAATTCGGCCCGTATGCGCTTCGCAAACCCAGCCCATCTTGAAAAGTGTAGAGCTTGCTTGAAAACGTCGTGGTGTTCTGGCCCAGGTCGAACACTTGCTTTCCGTAGCCCGCCGTCTCGGATTCACAGCCGGTCGCAAGCACCGGGGTCTTCGTAAGTGAGCCATCCGTCCGCGTGTAACCGAGGCCCCAAAGGCGGGCGTCCGCCTGAACGATCTGATAACTGAATGTTCCGGTGTCCGCGTCGGCTGGATAGGCGCGGGCGAGCGTGATGCTGGTGGCGCCGCCGACCGAGGAGACGTAAGCCCAGAAAATAAACGGCGTCCCGGAGGAATGCGTCGCGGCAACTCGCATCCACACCGAACTTGCGCCGGTGACGCCGTTTGCGGTAGTCCAGGCCGTCCCTGCGCCGGTAACCGCCGTGGAGCCGGCGGTCATTGTCACGGTCCCGGTCGAATAGATTACCCGCCCCGCCGGCCCTGGCGCACCAGCCGGGCAGATTGGGACAGCCGCGTCGCTGACAAAGCTTGTGCCGGTCCCGGTGATCCGATACTGACCGACACGCGCGCCGGAGGACCAAGCCTGCGCGTTCTGGCCGCGCCCGTCGTAGCAAACGGTCAGCGTGTTCCCGGACGCCGAGCAGATTCGCACTTCCTCCATGGCGGTCGAGGTGTTACAGCCGCCGCCCGTAGCGCTCAGACAGATACGGACCGGAGTTTCCGGCAATCCGGTAAGATCCAACTTCGTCGCGTCCACAACTGAAATGGTCGGATCGGTAGCATTGATTCCGGCGCTCAAGGTTGTGTCGGCATTCCCCAGTGCCCCGACCCCGCCCATGATGAAGCTCACCGTCCCGGCTCCGTCGTGAATAAAAGACGGATTAGCGAGCGAGTAACCGTTTACGCCAACGATTTCGTAGACCGCTTTCCGTAAGGTGGTCGCCGCCAGCGCCCGCTCGTCCATGTAGCCCCAAGGACTGGCGCCAAACGCGATCATCGGACCAAACACCTTGTCCACATTGGAATCGGCGTTCACCACCACACCGTTGTCGTCGGTGGCGACCGCACCCACCTCGAGTTCCTTCGTCGCCGTCGCGCCGGCAGCGTCCATGACTTCGACGCGAAACTTGTAAGTGCCAAATACAAGCCCCTCGACGGCCGGCTTCTCCGCCGTGTAGCTGGACCAGCGAACCACGGTCGGACCACCGACCTGCTGCCACCGGTAGGTCACGGCGTCGCTGGCATCCGCGAGCGAATAACTCCGTGAACCGTCGAGTTGCGCCGGATGGCCGGCCCGGAAGGAGGTCCAGTCCGACCAGGACGGAGCGCCGGCCGTCTTGATGAGCGCGGACGGAGTCTGGTTGGGAGTCGGCGCATAAGCCGGATTGGACAGACTGGCGTGGTGGTTGTTCCCGGAGGAATCCTGCAGCCCTGTCGAACCGCCGTCGAAGCGCAACTCGGTCCACGTACCCGCGTTCGCCGTAGTGGGCGGCTTACTGGCGAGGGGAACGAGCGTCTTGTCGACTCGCAGGAACGCCAGCTTTACATCGGTGTCCGCGGTTCCCAGAATCCCATCGGCATTGTACGTCGGGTATGCATTGATGGAAGTAATCGGGCATATGAAGTTTGCGTACGAACTCCCATCCGAATTCCATATCTCTCCGGTCAACTGCATGGCCGGCGCGTCGCGCTGGATCCGGACGAGCACATTCGTGCGTCCCGCCACACCCAGAAAGCTCCCCCCGGAAACAGTGTCGCGCCAGTCGATGATGAACATTCTCCCGTCAGGCCAGATGGCCGCCGACACTCCCGTGCCGTTTAGCCGGAAGATGTAAGCGTACTGGAGACCCGCGGGTGGAGGGGTCCAGCCGTGAATCTGGAACTCGACCCTCCAGGACTGGTTGTCGGCAAGGTATGGGTCGCCAACCGTTCCAGCCACTCCGGGCGACAGGATCAGCGACTGGCCCGCGAAGACCGGCAAGGCCAGTAGGAACGCGATTGCAGACAGTTTCATTGCACTCTCCGGAATGTGCCGATGGCCGCGTCGTACCAGATCTGGTACATTCTGCCGCCGATGATGTCGGTGGAGGTCGGGGTCGATGTTCCGTCAGCCAGCATCACATCCTTAGCTCCCAGGATATCCACATTCAGGGTCGTTCCGCCGCCCGCTACCGTGACATCCGGCACCCAGTGGACGACCATTCCGCCGGTGTAGGCGGTTAACGTTGGGTTCATCGTGCAGGTGTAATCCGTCCCCGATCCGCCCGACGACCTGCAAATCAGCGTCTGGCCGGATTGATGACCTGGGCGAGTCAGCACTGCCGCCGAATCTACCCATTGCTGGAAGTTGAACTTCGTCCCGGAGTCCAGAATCGAGTTCAGGATCCCGAAACCCGCCACGAAGTTCGCAATGCCCCGGGTCCCCACGGTCGTGCCGTTGCTCTCGACGGTCAACGCGCCCGGCCCCCCTCCGCTCCCCTGAACGTTCCAGGTGTTCGTCGCCGTGCAACCGTAGACGTTCGCGCCGGGGACCGCGGTCGTTATGAAGAACAAGTCGCCTTGCGTGCAGGTCGCCGGAAGCGATGCACCCGACTTCAGAGGCTTGGTGTAGGGCGCTGTTCGAAAATCCACGTTCGCCGACTGGGTCTTCAGATCGACCCGCGTTTGCGCTGCGGCGGACAGTATGAGCATGCCTGCTAGCAAGGTAACGTTACTCATGGTTCTGGGCATAATGTCCTCAACCAGAATCTAGCAGGGCAAACAGCGCCCAGCGCGAGTTCAGCGCTCCGTTGCCGCGGCAAACCCCTTGATTTATCAAAGCAATAGAGATTGTTAAAAATTCTCGACAAGTGTGTGATCGGCTAGGAACCTTGGCCCGGGCCGGCCCAGTGTCACCGTCAACCGAGCGGCCAGCGCCGGCTCGAGCCGGTCCGGGGCGGCGCTTGCGTTGCTCCGGCTGAAACCGGCCCATCCCGAAACGGATCTGCCATACTGATACCCGTGGGACCGCAAGCCGGTGAACAGGTTCAGTTGACGAGTCTGGCTACGAACCAGGCCCAGGCGGCCGAGGTCGCCGCCTTGGACGGAAAACGATTGCGTCTGCTCCTTCGCGGCACGCTGGAGCCGCGGGAACTGGTGAAAGTGGAGGGCCGCGATTGGCTGGCCCTCGGCGAAGTCGTTGCGTTCGATCCCGGCCCCGGCCCAGAGGGCGCCCCAGAGGGCGCCCCGGCGGCGATCATCGAAGTCGAACACACGCTGCTCAATACGGGTGACCTGGCCCGGCGAAGAGAGGCCTGGCTGCGCTGACCGCCAGACCCCGGCTGCCTGCCGACTCGCGCCCGCGGGCTACACTGGGAAGGTTCGCTCGATCCTGCGATGGAATCGCTCGGCATAGCCGTCTTCTTCGCCGCCACGGCCATGCTGGCCTACTCGCTTGCCGGCTACCCCATGCTGATCGCCGCGCTGGGGAAACTCGCCCCGCGGCCGATCCGCAAACAGCCTCTCGAAAAGACCGTTTCCATTCTCCTCCCGGTTCGAAACGGCGAGCGTTGGATCCGCGCCAAGCTCGAGTCGCTGCTCGCTCTCGCCTATCCGCGCCATCTGGTGACCATCATCGTCGTATCCGACGGCTCCCAGGATCGCACTGACGAGATAGCCGCCGAATACGCCGGCCAGGGGGTCCGATTGGAGCGCATCGCGAGCGGCGGAAAAGCCGCCGCGCTCAATCGCGCCATGGAGTGGGCCGAAGGCGAGATCCTGTTCTTTACCGACGTCCGCCAGCCCGTGGACCCGAACTGCCTGGCGCGGCTGGTCGCCTGTTTCGCCGACCCGGAGGTCGGCGTCGCCACCGGCGAGCTGATGATTCTCGACGGCAACACCCGGGAGCAGGCCCACATCGGCCTCTACTGGAAGTACGAGAAATGGATTCGCCGGCAACTGAACCGCGCCGGTTCCCTGCTGGTGGTCACCGGCTGCGTCTATGCCATGCGGCGCTCTCTGGCTGGACCCTTGCCGCCCGGGACGCTGATCGACGACGCGGTGCTGCCGACCCGGGCGCTTCTCAAAGGCCATCGCATCGTGTTCGAGGAAGCCGCCCGGGCCTACGATTACCCCACCGCGCTGGACGCCGAGTTTCGCCGCAAGGTGCGCACGCTGGCCGGCCTGTTCCAACTGGCGCGTCTGTGCCCCCGGCTGTTGAACCCGTTCCATGGCGCCGGATTTCATTTCCTGTCCTACAAGTTCTCGCGCCTCGTGATGCCTTACGCGCTGCTGGCGGCGCTCGGCTCGGCGCCGTTTCTGCCGCGCCCCTGGAACTACTGGTGCCTGGGGATTCAGGCCGCCTTCTACGCGCTGGCCGCCGCCGACCCGGCGGTGCCCGAAAGGTCTCCTCTGAAGTGGGTGTCCTCGATCACTCGCACCTTCACCATCCTCATGCTCGCCTCGCTGTGCGCGGCCGCGGTGTTGTTCGTCCCGCCCGAACGGCTCTGGAAACAGGCCGGGAGCCACTCGCGGAAGGCCTGACCGATTCTAAACCACCGAATGCAGAAGGATGTAGGCGTCCAGCGCCGGCGACAGGTGCTTGATGTAGTACAGATCGTACTCCAGCGCCGTCACCTCATCGACGATTTCGGGCTGGCGCTTCAGGTTGATCTGCGCCCAGCCGGTGATCCCCGGCTTCACGCTGTGCCGCTGGGAATAGTAGGGGTACAGGCCGGCCAGCGCCTCCGCGAATTCAACCCGGTGCGGCCGCGGTCCTATCAGCGACATTTCGCCTCTAAGCACATTGAAGAGCTCCGGGAGTTTGTGCAGGTGAAGGCGCTTCAACCAGCGGCCGAGCCGGGTGGCGCGCCGCTCGAGCCCCTGGCGGGGCTCCGCCGGCCTCACGCCGGTCTCCACGCAACGGAACGTCAGCCGGGAAAACGGAAGCCCTTCGAACCCCAAACACGCCGACTCTTCGAACACCGGCCCTCGCGACGTCAGCTTGACGGCGATGGCAATGAGCAAAATCAGCGGGCACAGAAGAACAACGCCCAGCAGCGCGCCCAGGTTCACGTAGACCGATTGGAGAGCCACGCCGCCCGGCCGCGCTGCGAAATCGCGGCGGAACAGCAGGTCGTGGGGCCGGAGCTCCGCCGCGCAAACGCGCCGGAAAACCGCCTCGTACAATTGCGACACTTCTTGGACTTCAACGCCCGCCGAAGCGAGCGCCAGCAGAGAGCGCACCGGCAACCGGCCGCGAGGGTCCTCCATGCCGACCACCACGGTGTCCGGACGCAGTTGCGCGACCTGCTCGGAAAGGCTGGCGGGAGGTCCCAGAAGCTTCTCCGGCGGGATGCCCGGGTGCCCTATGGGCGGCCCTATGGGCCGCCCTCCGGGCCAGGCGCACCCGGCCTCGTCCAGAAAGCCCAGCACCGCGAATTTGAACTCGGGCCGCGCCGTCAGGTATGCCGCCAACTCCTTCGCCACCGGGCCGGCTCCCACAAACAGGATCCGGAAAAACTCCGGCATGCCCCAAAAAACGGTGGTAAACAGAAGGCGCCAGGCGAACAAAGCGACGAGACTCAGCGCCACCCCCAGAGCCATCACGCCGAGCGGAAGACGCCAGCCCGGGGTTAGGTAGCTCAGAACCGCGGCCATCAGAAGCGCCACGCCCTGCGACTGCACGAGGGAAAGAAGAAAGGCAATGCGCGGGCGCGGCTGCGGCTGCCAGTAGAGGCCCTGCAACAGCAGTGAAGCCTGCATTGCCAGAATCACCAGCGCCAGAAACGACCAGACGTTCTCGTTGACGCTCAGCCAGCAAAGATCGAATTCCCCTTCCAACACGGACGCCGCCACGACGTAGCAGGCGACCGAGACGAGGAAATCGCAGATAGCCAGCAGGTAGAGCCGGGGAAGCCTGCCGGAGCGGGGCAACCTCGGCCGGAACTGGGACTCGCTAGGCATGGCCGGCCTCCGGCGTCGCCGCCGACAGTTTGGCGGCGAGTTCCCTCTGGAGCATTTCCAAAAACGGCGCCACCACGTAACTGGACTCTGGCGACCGCGCCTTCCGCTCCAGCTCCAGGAAATCGCCGTCCGGCAAGGGAACGCGAGCTACCCACCCGCCATCGCCGGCGGTGGCACGACCTTCAGGCCGTGGGGCGGGCTCGAAAACCTCTTCCCGCACGACACCCTGCCATCGCGCCCGCAGCAAGGTGAAGCCCAGCGCCCGGGCCGCGGAGGCCACGGCTTGCCAGCATTCCTCCGGAGTTTCCGCCGCCGCCACTGCCTGCTCGTGAACCTGCAACGCCAGCCGCGCGTTTACAACCTCCTGAAACTCGCCGCCGAGAATCAGTTTCCGAGCCACCCTGAATTCGGAGTAGTTCAAAAACTGGACCCCCATCCAGATCGTGGCGCCGAAGACCACCAGCAGTAGAATGGAGACCTCGGGCGTCCGCACCACCCGCTGCAACAGAGAGAACCCGGCGGCCAAAGCGCAGCCGGCATAAATCCACAGCACCACCTGGCGCGGATGCAGCCCCCGGTCCAGCAGGCGGTGATGAATGTGGCCGCGATCGGCTCCGAAAATGGGCCGGTTCCGCAGAAAGCGGCGCACCACGCACAGCGAGACATCAAGCAGCGGGATGGCAAGCACCATCACGGGAGCTATCATGCCCAAAACAGTGGCGGATTTCTGGCTCCAGATGGCGCCGTAACAACCCAGCAGAAAGCCGATTAGCAGGCTGCCGCCGTCGCCCAGGAAGATGGTCGCCGGGTTGAAATTGTAAAACAGGAAGCCCACCAGGCATGCCGCCAGCGGAAGCGTCGCCACGGCCAGAGTCTGGTTTTTCTCAATCAGCGCGGAGACGAACATCGTCAACGTCGCGAACAGGCCCACGCCGGCGGCCAAACCGTCCATCCCATCGACCAGGTTCAAAGCGTTGCTGCACAACAGAAGCCAGAAGATGGTCAGCGGAAAGGCCCAGAGTTCGCCCCACTCCAGCCCGACGCCGTGCAGAATCCGCACGCCGGCGAAATACGCCATCAGCGCGGCCACGGTTTGCCCTGCCAGCTTCTGCCACGGTTTCAACCCGACCAGGTCGTCCACCAGCCCCACCACAAAGATCGTGGCCGCCGCCGGCAGCAGCCTCCAAACCAGCGAATGCAATTCGGAAAAGAGGCCCGCCTGATCGCGAGAAACCAGGTAGGCCAGGACATACGATAGGGCGATCGCCAAGCCGCCCACTCGCGGAATCGGCTGTTTGTGGAGCTTGCGCGCTTCCCCGGGTTGGTCCACCACCCGATAGGACCGGAAGACGTCGCGGCAGATCGGCGTCAGGATCAAGCTGAACAGGAGCCCGCGGGCGCCCGTCCACAGAAGTGTCTCCATTCAAATCGTCTCTTTCGAACTCCAAACTACTAACCCATTGTAAAGTGGAGCCTTAGGGGGGTCAATCCAACTCGGCGTCAAACTTCGCCGGAACCTTCAAGGCGATGGATGCTTTGCTGTGTTAATGTATTAGCGTATTGCGGTCTTACTGGTTTCACATTTCGGATGCGCAATCGGAATCGAAAGCTCTGGAGTTCGGCCGCCGTCTGCGATAGCGCATATGGATTGGGTGCTCCTCGACCAACCGCGGAGGTAAGGACGCCGAGAGAACACCCGCATTCCGGAAAGGCTGCCCCTGAAGACATAAGCGAAACGCCGCAATACACCACTCGTTCGACCTCGTCGAGAGCCACGGTGTCGTTGCGGCGGTCGTAGAGGCCGGTGGTGCGGGCGGACTCGTGGCCGGCCATCTGCTGGCGACTTCGAGCTTGCCGCCGTTCTGAAGGTAGGTGGTGATGCCGGTGGCTCGGAAACTGTGGCAACTGATTTTGGTGCCGATGCGGGCGGCGAGCGCTCGCCGCTGAATCATCGTGTGGACATTGGCCTGGGCCAGACGAAGCCGTTCCGGAACGGCTGGATGCGTGGAAAGACCACCACCCTCAACCTCCTCCCGGTGGCCGGGGCGGATACTGTGGCCCTTGCTCCCGTTGCTCCGACAAAGCCACGGCTTCCTACCGGAGAAGGGCTTGGCCTCACCTTTGCCGAGAGCGGTACCTTGAAATTCGAGGGCCAGTTCGCCGGGAGCGTCGCCGACCCGCAGGTTCCGCGGACGAGGCCGGAGAAAATAATTGACGCCGAACATATGACGCACTACACTAGCTGGAGGTATTGGAGCAGGGATTCTCTCGATCGCGGAGGAAAGCCCATGAGCAGAGTGGTTTTTGTGGCGATTTTGTTGGCGGCTAGCATGACGTGTCCAGCCGCCGTACTCTTTACCGAGAACTTCGAACTCGCTACGCCGGGATACTATTCTACGCTCGGTGTCATCACAAACACCGGTTTCAGCCTGCTATCCGGCTCGATTGATGTCAAGGGCCCGGGCTGGTACCCGCTTCTTTGCGCGGGTACCGCTTCGGGGACTTGCGTGGATACGGTCGGTGCCGGAGCCACCTCCGGCCAAAAGATCGAGACGACCAGCGATCTCGCCTTGAGTTCCGGTTCCCTCTACAGGCTGACTTTCGACCTAGGGAATTGGACTGAGCATGGATCTGGAAGCATCTACGATATAGGCCCTCACAGCGCTACGGTCCGGGTAACCGTGGGGACATACAGCGAGGACTTTTCCTTCACGAATCCTGACGCGCCGGCGAGTATCACCCGCACATTCGTGTACTCCGGTGGCAGTGTGAGACTGGCATTCGAAAACACTGCCAGCAACCTGCCCTTCGCGGGCCTGATTCTCGATAACATTAGCCTGGAAGAGATTCCGGAGCCGTCTTCCATCCTGCTCCTGGGTAGCGGCATGCTCGCCCTGCTGGGGGCGCGACGACGGCGCCCGAGCTGAGACCCTAATCCGTTTCACTTAAAAGAGCAGGGCGACTGCTGCTGGAAGAAGAGGGCGCAGTTTGCCAGGCCGTTCGGCATGAACTCCCGCTAGCCGGGTAGGCGGCGAACCGGCAGACGCATACAGCCGTCAACGATCAAGGCTAAGTTTGCCCGGCGGGGGATAGTGCTGTCTTCCCGGCAAAACCAAAATACAGCAACACATTAAGATGTGTAGGTGCTTTGACAGAACTCCGTGAAACTGGGCACGGGCGCGTGCCGGGCGATCTCGGCCAGGGCCGCGCCGCGGGCCAGTTCGTCCAGGGATGCGGCGTCGCACAGTTCCAGGGAACGGTAGTGCTTGAGGAGCTCCTTGCGCTTGGATTCCAGCAGACGCTCGTATTCGGCGCGGTTCTCGAGCCGCTGAACGTGCTGCTCGGTCTGTCGCCGGACGAAGGTCTCATAAGCCATCTCGCGGCGCAGGGTCTCCTGTGCGGCGGCCTGTTCCCTGCCCCGCACCGCCTCGGTTGCGGCCCGCGAGCGGGTGGTAGCGAAGTCGGAAGGCGGTAGAACGTTCTCACGAATCAGGTACACATAGAATCCCGGCGGATTGTAAAAGCGGCCGGCCGGCATCCTAGCGAGCAGGTAGTCTCCCCACTCCAATTGGTCGAGCAGACGGAGCGAATTCCCTGCCTCGCGCAGCAGCTTTTGCGCCTGCGAGGCGCTGATGCCACGGCGCACCAATTCGTCGAACAACAGGGGCGCCGGCCCAGCGGCTTCCTCTTGCGCCTCCGAAGTGGCCCCGCAGAATAGCTCCATCTGCATCTCTTCGGGCGAACGCTGGCGGTTGGTAAAGATCGTGTATTCGGCGCGCGCTTTGGGACCCGGTTCGTAGTACAACACCCAGTCGGCTCGGCCCTCTTGGTCGGTGGCCGCTTCGGAGTAGACCCCGGAAATATAGCCTGCCTGCAAATGTGGGCGGTGGAGCTTGTACATCTGCTTCTTGAAATGCTCGTAGTCGAAGTAGCGCACTTGCGCAGAGTAGGTGCAGTACTCGCCATAAGCGAGTTTCGCATGAGAGTGGCCGTACTTTAGAGCGACGTACATCCGGTAGCTCAGGATTTCGTAGAACCGCTGCGGCGCCGGCGGCAGTTGCTTCAGGTAGTTGTAGTTCAGAGGGCGCAACGGCGCATTGTTGAGGACATCCCAATACGGGTCGTTGAATACAAGATAAACCCCGTCGGCTTCACGGCCGTCGGGCAATCGCTCGCCGGTGAAAATCACGCTGTAGCGGGTGAATGCGGATTCGACTTTGCGTTCGGAGCCATCCACGCCCTGATAGCTTAGCTTGGCGGTAATCAGAGAGCCGGCATTCTGTAAAATAGCCCTCTTCAGATTCGCAATGTTCTTGCCACTGGAGGGCATGTCAAGTTCAGCACAGATCTTCGAAAGTGAACCTAAACGTAAGATTTTCGGTACCGGCCGCCGTTTCTCGTCGATGTGGCGGTTGATGATCAGGGTGTCGAGCTTGTAGGCAAGTTGCCGTGCTTGCCCATATTTCGAGTTGTAGGAAACCTCCCACTGCAGTTGAACCCGGCCGTACTCGTTGCGCCGGATAATGCTGATATCCACCTTGCCCGATTTCGATAGGTTGTGAATCGGCAGTTTCGAGAGCACGGTCTCGGTGCGGATTACGTTGATCGGTGTGGTGTCAAAAGACTGGGCCAACTCGCCAGCCAGGATGAGCGGATTGGCTTCGGTTTCGGAAGACATTGCTGAATCACCCACAGCCGTTAACAACAACACGCTCTGTTGTTGTCTAAGAGTCTAAACAAGTCTTAAAGTCTAGCACATGCTAAAAGTTTTTGTTTCAGTATTTTGCGAGGTAATTCGTCTCCCGTAAGTACGGGATTTGTCTCCCCAAAGTACGGGGATCGTCTCCCGTAAGTACGGGATTCGTCTCCTCAAAGTACGGGGGGCGTCTCTCGTAAGTACGGGATTCGTCTCCCCAAAGTACGGGGCGGCGTCTCCCTAAAACACGAGATCCGCGTCTCGCCAAAGTACACGGGTTGGTGTCTCCCAAAAGTACGAGACTGGCGTCTTTCCAGAGCCCAGGAGCGTGAAAACCAGGACGGGTATCGGGAGACGGCGAAAAAAACCAGGTTTATCAGCGGCGGAAGGGAGATCCAGCAAAGGGTCGTCTCCCGAAAGTACGTGGCATAGCTGTATATACAGCTAAAAGGGAAAACGTCTATCTGGTATTCTGTTTTACTGTATAAACATCATGCCAGAAACACAGATCTACGCAATCGCTCAGCAGAAAGGGGGCGTTGGAAAGACCACGACGGCCATCAACCTTGGTGTGGCGCTAGCCGAACGCGGGCACCGGGTGCTGCTCGTGGATCTGGACCCGCAAGGCGCCCTCACGGCGGGGTTGGGCCGCAATCCCTTGGCTCTCACCCGGACCGTTTACGATGTTCTTCGAGAGGAACGTTTGCAATTTTCCGAAGTCATTGTGGCCACGCCAGCGGGGGTGGATCTGGCGCCGGCTAATATCGATCTGGCGGCCGCGGAAATCGAGTTGAGCAGCGAACCGGGTCGGGAACGTATCCTGGGTGAAAAACTGGCGCCGCTTTCCGGTGTATACCGCTATATCCTGATCGATTGCCCGCCGTCGCTGGGCCTGCTGACGCTGAACGCGCTGACCGCGGCGACCGACGTGCTTATCCCCGTGCAGACGCAGTACTTCGCGCTTCGGGGACTGGATCTGCTGTTTAGCACCATCGAGAAGGTAAAGGCCCGCATCAATCCGGGCCTGGTCATTCGAGGTGTCCTTCCCACCATGGTTGACAGCCGCACCATTCACAGCCGCGAGGTGCTCGACGAGCTGCGAAATACATACGGACAGCAAGTCTGCAAAACAGTAATACCGCAAACCATCAAGTTCGCGGACGCCCAGGTGGCGGCGCAGGCGATTCAAAGCTTTGCGCCAACCTCTCCGGCGGCCGAGGCGTATCGGCAACTGGCGATGGAACTGGAGGCTGCATGAGTCAGAAACGGGTTTCACTCGGTGAACGGCGGCTCCAGGACCGCCGGGGTATTGACGTCCTGATCCCCAATGGCGCGTCCGAAGGCAATGTGCTGCCGGCCGGGAAACACGCCGAGAGACCGGCCAAAGTGACTCTGTACGTGCGCCCGGACCAGGTCACGGGGCTGGAGGAGATCCAATTGGCCGAGCGCCGGCGGACGGGCAGGAAGCCGGACAAGTCGGACCTGGTACAGGAAGCCCTGGATCTGTTAATACAGAAATACAGCAAAACTCCTTAACGGCAAGCCATCTATAGGCGCTACCATCAACACAGCTAGCCGTTTTGCGGTTTGCTGCCGACAAGTTGTTCAAAATACTCCAGATCGTTTCCAATCGCCAGGGCTACTGCGAGAAGCCTCTCGAGCGCTTCCGGAACCGTCTCAAAGCGGACGGTGATTTCTCCCGGCGCGATGCGTACGCCGGCGGGCAGGTCGCTAATCCGGCGATGGGCACTCGAGGCCGGGGTCTCCACCAGCAGGCGGGGTTGCTGCTCCCAGGCCTGCCGCAACTCGGCGATCACGCGAGCTACCCGCAGGCGGCGCCGGCGCTCATAGTATCCGGCCTCGCCTCCGGCCAGGTGTTCCAGATGCGCAATCAGCGCATCACGGTCGGCCACCGAACTGGAACCTAGCCGCCGGCTGGAGCATGAGGCGAGAATCTGCTGGGCGCGCCGGCGTCCAACCCCGAGGAGGTCTTGAACGGTTTGACGGTCGACCCAGGGGCAGGGAAGCGCGCGCAATCCGGCGGCAACCTCCGCTAAATGTCCGCACCAGGAGGGTTTATCTGGCATGACGGGAAACGCCACGAGAATACCACAGGTCACTGCGGTTATGCGCGGTCGCGAAATATCGTCTTATTCGTAGCATCTGAGAATGGATAGTTCTCAGATGTCAGACTGTGCTATCCTCGCTACGGATGCAGGGAAGGGAACTCGCGCCGCCCGGCTTGGCGCAACTGGCTGATCGGGCGTTAGGCTTCATTGCCTCGGCCAGGGCCGAGAGCACCCGGCGCGCTTACCGTTCCGATTGGGACGCTTTCGCTTCCTGGTGCGGCGGGCGCGGGTTATCGGCGCTGCCGGCGGCGCCGGGGACGGTTGCCTTGTATCTGGCGGCACTGGCGACCACACACAAGCCGGGGTCGCTGCGCCGGCGCCTGACGGCGATCGGCAAGGCGCACGAGGCGGCCGGTTACGAATCTCCGGCCTCCACCAGGCACGCCGTGGTCGGCGAGACGC
>Ga0315277_10001059_pt1 | contig 41198 bp, 53 predicted proteins | sample YL17G05_15_MG_FD_203695 | JGI IMG/M metagenome (GOLD analysis project Ga0315277, IMG submission 203695) | Sediment microbial communities from Yellowstone Lake, YNP, Wyoming, USA - YL17G05_15 | ecosystem: Environmental > Aquatic > Freshwater > Lake > Sediment | place: USA: Wyoming | collected... | reverse complement strand
GGCGACAGTGGCCGCGCTGGACGGGCTTGAGAACTTGGCCGCGGGGATCTCGTTCTCGACCCCGTGGTGAGCGCGAGGCTTCGGGGGGCGACCCGCGGCTTCTTCCGTCCCGCCCTGACGAGTGATGGATCTGGCGGCCCAGGCTGGGCCCAGTGAGAGACCTGGATTGGGTCCGGCGGCCGCAGGCGGGGCCCCCAGCAGCAGGGGCCAGCCCAGGGCCGCGACCGGCGGCCCATGCCTGCTAGTCGGACTTGAGGATGGTGATGCAGGCGTCGGGGCACATCAGGGCACAGTGCGCGCAGGCCGTGCATCTGTCGGGTGCGAGGGCGGCCGCCGGGTGAAACCCGCGGCTATTGATGTGGCTGGCGAGCCCCATGGCGTGACGTGGACACACCGACACGCAGAGGCCGCATCCCTTGCACATCTCGTCGTCTATGAGAACCGTTACCCGGGCCTTGATCTCTGACACACTGCTTGATTCGTCGGGCCGCGGGGCCTTCCTTTCCGTCAGACTGACTCCCAGGGCAGGCGCAGAACCAGCTCAAGGCGGAGGAACGGGAGGGATGGGAGCGGTTCGGGCTCTGCGACGTGCCGCGCGATCGCGAGCAGCACCACTGGAACGGCGAGCTGTTCGGCCGCGCGCTGGATCGTCTCCAGGCCGCGCCGCACGTCGCTGGGCCGGGTGGCCATCCCCAGGTTCGGGTTGGCTACGATCCCGGTGATGTGCAGCCCGGCCTCGGCCTCGATCACCCGCGCCTGCTCGGCGACTGCCTCGGGAGTGGCGGCGCTCGGGCGAAAGGGGTTCACCACGAGCCACAGCTCGTGGCTGCGCGCGGAGATCCGCTCTCGGTAGACGCGAAGCAGCCGGGCGCCTACCGGATCACCTCCCACATCCACAACGACGTGGAGGGAGGGCTCGGCGAGAGCGCCGGCGATCTCCGGAGGGAGGGAGGGAAGCTCGAAGGAGGCCAGGCTTCCCTCCGGCGCCACCACCTGCAGTCCCGCCTGCTGCAGCTCCGCCCGCAGGTTGCCCACGCGGAAGTAGGGCGTGACGACGTCGAGGTCCACGATGCAGGTGGGAAGGCCGGCGAGACGAGCGCTTCGCGCGTAGTTCACGGCGACCTCGGTCTTGCCGCTGCCGAAGGCGCCGGTGAAGACTACGACAGGCTGGGGCGAGCCGGGCGCGAAGCGCATTCCGCCTATGCTCTCCTCTCCTCGCCCAGCGAGAACGGCGGCAGATGAGAGGTCCCGACGCGGTCGAGCGCTGAGAGGAGGCGGCTGCGCGCGATGAGATCTGTCAGAGACCACCGCTCGCAGAGCAGGTGCACAGCCGCGAGGACCGCGAGCGCGATCAGCTTCTGCCACGGCGAGAGGGCCAGGGCCAGCCCGAGGCCGGCGATCCCGCCCAACACATTCGCGCCCACATCCCCCAGCATGACGCGTCCCCCGCATTCCGCCGGCGCAGCGATGGCGGCCAGCGCGATCATGGGGACGAGCAGAGCAAGGGAGCCGGGCGAGACCGCCACGGCCACGGCGCAGATGAGCCCGAATCCCTTCAAGGCGCGGCTGGGGCGCAGGTCGAGCAAGTTCACGAGGTTGGCCGCCAGCGCGATCAGCAGGCCGTCTACGGGGATCATGGCGAGCCGGTCGGGGCGCAGGATGGCTGCAGCCGCGAAGCCCGCGGCAAGGCCCCCGAGAGCCTTGACCGAGCCCGTCGTGACGCGCCCGCCCAGCAGTGACCGCAGATGCCCTCCGAGGCCGCGCGCTTGGCGGCGAGGCGCGCACACATCATCAAGAAGCCCAACCAGGCCGAGGACGCCGATCACCGTCGCTGCGGCGAGGCGCGCGCCGCCCGGCAGCGGCGATAGCAGCGCGGCCGGGGCCCCCAGGACGGGGAACAGCAGACCCGCAGCGGCCGGGAGAGAGCGGCCGAGGTAGTTGGGCTTCCTGAGGCGGAGCCAGACGGCGCTCACCCAGAGAGAGGGCAGCCATAGGATCGCGCCGCCGGCGACGACGCCGATAAGGAGGCCAGCGGCCGCGGGGGTGAGGAGCAGTGTGAGGGCGATGACCCCCGCGAGCGCCGCCAGCCAGGCCACCAGACGCGCGGCGGTCTGGCGCGGGGAGAGGGCGGGCCAGCTCAGCCCATGGCCGGCAAGGACGGCGAACCGGAGGATATCCCAGAACTGCCCAGCCCGGTGCCGGAAGCCGAAGAGCGTCAGACCCGTCGGTTGGTGCTCGAGGGGGAGGGGCAGCTCGGAGATGGGAACGTTGAGGTGGGCCGCCTCCGTCGTCAGTGCCGTCTCGACCGCAAAGCGCGGGGCGATCCCAACGTGCCTCACGAGCCGTGCGGAGAGAGCACGCTGGCCGGAGAGCGGCGCGGCCACAGCGGCCCCGCCCAGCAGGCGGATGACAGCGGCCGCGAGACCGCGGGCGAGGCCGAGGCCTCCTCCGGAGGCCCGCTTTGGGAAGACGGCGATCGCCATCCCCGCCCCGCCCTCCAGTGCCCTGAGGAGGGGGCCGGCGCGGGAGGCCGACTCGCCGAGGTCGGCGTCGAGGAAGAGCAGCGAACCGTAGTGAGCGGAGTCGAGGCCCGCGCGCAACGCGCCGCCCTTGCCGACGTTTCTGGGGAGCACTACCACCTGGTCGGAGCCCGCACTCCGGGCCGCCTCGGCGGTGCCGTCATCGGAGCCATCGTCCACGACGATGACCTCCGCGACCCCAGGGATGTGCCGCGCTGCACTGACGGTCCGAGCTATGGTGGGTGCGGCCTTGTAGGCCGGGATGATGACAGAGGCGGGCATGGCTCAAGGGCCGCCTGCGGCGGCGAGATCGGGCAGCAGGCGGTCTGCGCTCTCCTTCACGCCGAAGTGCCCCTTGACGCCGGAGAGCGCCAGCACCACCGACATGCGCCCGGCCAGTGCTTCGGCGTTGTCAACTGTGGAGATGCCCTTGGACTTGTAGACCGGGACCGAAGAGACGGACGCCTGGCTGGACTCGCACCCGACGACGAGGACGCCGAGGCGGGTAAGCTCTGCGATCAGAGGGAGGTCAATGCGCTCCGGGGCGGACTCGGCCGAGGACTGAGCTCCTCCCACGAGGAGCACCGCGCTGGCCGGGACACGGTAGTCTGAGTCTGCGCTGGACTTGAGGAGGCCCATGGACTGGAGCTCCAGGATCAGCTCGCTGCGGCCCTGGGCGAGGTCGCGGGCGACCGCTTCCGCGATCAGGCTCCGGAAGTGGACCCCGGGAGGCGGATAGAGGCTGAGCCGCTGAGCCACCTTCTGACGGACCTCGGAGGGCAGAGAGATGAAGTCCCGGGTGAGGGTGGTGGTGGAGGTGAGGGTGGCGCCGGATTGCCTGAGCGTGGCTCGCAGTAGATCGGGGAGGGGGTCCCCGCCAAGGTCATGGTCGACGACGATGGCTACCCGGCGGTTGGCCAGGCGGCCGCGGATGACGCCGGCTACTGCTTCCTTGGCCAGGCTCTCGAACTGGGCCTTGTCATCCCGGAGGCTCTGGACTTCGGCCGCCGTCTCTTTCCGGGCCTCGCGGAACTGCTCCTTGAGGTCACCGACAATGCGGTTGAGCTCCTCCGGGTTGGGAGAGAGGCCGATGCCGATGAGGATGCCGAGGAGGAGAGCGATGAAAATGGCCACGAAGCTCCCGATGTGGTAGCGGTAGTCAATCGGCACATCTGCCTCCTGTCACAGGGCCGAGGGCCACGCTAGAAGTGGAGCGCCCTGAAGAATGCCAGCAGCCGCAACCCCCAGAGATCGAGGGTGGCCCGGATGGCCGGAGCAGCGGTGAGCAAGACCAGGATGATGACGCCAGCGACCGCGCCGAGGTAGAGGAAGAGTCGGGCGGACTGGGTGGAGGGGTAGAGGCGGCTGACCCCCTTGGCGTCCACCAGAGTGGATCCCACCTTGAGCCGGACGAGTAAGGTGGAGGACATTCCGCCGCGGGATCTCTCCAGGAATTCGGTGAGGGAGAAGTGAGTGCCCACGGCGACGATAAGCTCGGCCTCGTTCTCGTAGGCGAGGAGCATGGCTACGTCCTCGCTGGTGCCCCGGGAGGCAAGGAGGCTGGCGGAGAGCCCCATCGCCTTCAGCCGGGCGAAGCCTGGGGCCGTGCCATCGGGGTAAGCGTGCACGATCAGCTCGGCGCCGGAGCGAAGGGCCTCGTCCGACACGCTGTCCATGTCGCCGATGATGATATCGGGCACGTAGCTCTCCTGGAGGAGGATGTCGGCACCGCCGTCCACTCCGATGAGGATTGGGCGCGTCCCTGAGATGTAGGAGCGGATGGCGCGGAGGTCCTGGAGTGCCCCTGCACCGCGCACCACGACCAGGCAATGGCGCCCCCTGATGGCGGCGCGAAGGGGAGGGAGACTCGAGGGCTGGAACAGGAGGTACTGCTCGTTGGCGACGTAGCTCAGCGTGTTTTCGACGAAGCGCGCGAGCTCCGCGTTCAGCCCCGCCTTGGCCTCCTCTGCTTGGGCGGAAAGCATGGACTCGGTCAGCACTTTCCCGGTGGCCACCAGCGAGCCGTCGCGGTAGACCGATCCGTCGACGATCTCGAGCCTATCGCCCTCCCGCACTCGGTCCATGACGTACTCACCGACATTGTCCACGAGAGGGATGCCAGACCGGACGATGAGGCTGGGCCCACGATGGGGGAAACGGCCGGACAGGGACCGCTGCGCGTTGACCACGGCGGCCGCGCGCTGAGCGACGAGGGAGGAGGCGCAGGGCGCGTCAAGATCGGTGTGGGAGATGACCGCGATCTCGCCCGGCTTGAGGCGGTGGATCAGGTTCTTGGTGCGTCGATCAACTCGCGCCAGCCCGTGGACTCGCATAGGCGCTCCCCTGCGGTCAGCGGCGCCCGACCCACCCGAACTTGCCGCGAAGCTTGGCGTAGAAACTGACTCCCTCTGGGCAGATAACGCGGGCCGAGAACTCCGCCTCGCTGATCTCCACGCGATCGCCGGCGCGCAGGACGAGGCTGTCCTGGCCGTCGGCAGTCAGCTTCACCTCTTCCCCGCGGGGGTCGGAGACGGCGACCTCGATCACCTCGCTGGCCGGTACAACAAGGGTCCGGGCGGAAAGCGCGTGGGCGCAGATGGGGGTGACGATGAGGGCCCGGAGGCTGGGAGCGACGACCGGGCCGCCGGCCGAGAGGGAGTAGCCGGTTGCGCCAGTGGGCGTGGCCACGATCATCCCATCGAGGGGGAAGCTGGAGACGAGTTCGCCTGAGATGGTGGTTTCCAGGCGGAACAGGCGCGAGAAAGCGCCCTTCCCGACGACGATGTCGTTCAGCGCCCAGCATTCACCCACCTTCTCCGAGCCGCGCAGGACCCGCGCCGAGAGCATCATCCGCTCCTCGACGCGGAGTTCCCCGGCCATGACCTGCTCCAGGGACTTCAACATGCCCGAGCGGGGGATGGCCGCCAGGAAGCCGTAGCCGCCCAGGTTCACGCCCAGGATGGGCTTGCGGTGGGGCGCGCCGGCGCGGGCGGCGGCGAGGAAGGTGCCGTCCCCGCCCATGGCGAGGAGGAAGTCGGCCTTCGCGGGGAGCTCGGCCGGGTCAGCGGCCAGCTCGGGTAGCGAGAGAGCGTCGGCTTGCTCGGCCGGGAGCAGGCCCTGTACCCCGCGGCCCGCAAGCCATCCCGCCACCTCGCGGACCGCGGCCGCCACACGGGACTTGTGGAGGGCGGCCACTATCCCGACGCAGCGAACCGCGCGGGGATCGAAGCCTTCGGTCGGGCGCGGGCGGCGAGGAGGTGGGGGCATGGCCGCGGTCACTCCGGTGGGACCAGGCGTTCGAGATTGCGGCGCGCGTCCTTGAGCGCTGGATCCGCGGCGAGGGCCGCCCGGTACTCGGCGATCGCCTCCTCGTTCTTGCCCCGGCGCTCGTAGACCACGCCGAGGTTGTTGTGGGCCGGCGCGTAGCCCGAGTCAACCTGGAGGGCAGCACGGTAGGCGGCGGCGGCCTGGTCAAGCTGCCCGAACTCCTCGTAGATGATGCCGAGGTTGTTGTGGGCGACCACGCTGCGGGGCTTCAGCCTGATCACCGCCTCGTACTCCCGTCTGGCATCGTCGTACCGGTGCAGCTTGAAGTAGGTGGAGGCGAGCGCCTCGTGCACGGCGGGATCATCGGGAGCGCTCTCCGCCAGGCCGGACCAGGCGCGGATGGCATCGCTGTCATTGCCCAGCCGGGTATAGGCCAGACCCAGGTTGAAGGCGGCGGAGTAGCTACTGGGATCCTCCGTGACGGCGGCCGCGAAGTGCGTCACCGCGGATTGGGCGTCTCCGTCCTCAAGCTCCATCGCGCCGAGGTTGATCCGCGCGTTCACCGATCTCGGGGTGAGTTCGACGGCCTTGCGGAACGACTCCCTGGCCTCCTCCCGACCCCCGAGCTGCCGCGCGCAGAGGCCCAGGTTGTAGTAGGCTGCGGCATTGCGTGCGTCGAGCTTCACGGCCTGCCGGAAGGTGGCTTGCGCGAGCTGGTACTCCTTGCGCTGGTAACGGATGAGGCCCAGATTGACGTAGGCCTCCGGCTCGCGCGTGGAGGCGCCCGTGAGCTTCGCGAGCTGAGCGAGGGCCTCGTCGTCCCTCCCCGCCGCGCGGAGCGCAGTGGCCAGGTTCAGGCGGAACGAGTGGCTTCCGGGCTCGGCCTCGACCGCTTTCTGGTAGGCCGCGATCGCCTCTGCGAGGCGGCCCTTCCGCTCGTTGGCGACCCCGAGGTTGTTGTAGGCGTCGGCGTTCTTCGGGTCCAGCTCCACCGCCGCGGCGAACTCCCCGGTGGCCTGGTCCAGCTGATCGGCGGAAAGGTAGACGGTACCCAAGTTGTAGTGGGGGACTGCATAGTGCGGCTGGAGGTAGACGGCTTGCCCGTATTGCTCTATGGCCTCCTCGCGCTTCCCCGTCGCCCAGTAGGCGCTGCCCAGGTTGTTGTGGGCCTCGGGCATCTTGGGGTCCAGCTCGACGGCCCGGGTAAGGCTGGTGATGGCATCCTCGTAGCGCTTGGCGCGCAGCTGAGCGGAGCCCAGCCAGGCGTAGGCCGCGGCATCACGGGGCCGTTCCTTCACGGCGGCCCCGAAGTGGTCCATGGCGGCGGCGAAGTCGCCCCGGTTGAAGGCCTGGATGCCCTGGTCCACGGGATCCCCCGCCGCGCACAGGCCTGCGGGCGCGACCCACAGCAGCAGGGCCAGCAGGAGCGGGAGGCAACGGGTTGACATAGCTACCCCTTGGTCACTAACGTCCCCATCCCCACCCGGGCGCGAGTTTAGCACAGCGGGGAGCAGTTTACAAGCGACGGGCAGCGGGTCTGCGCGACGCGGCCATCGGCGACGAGGACGAACTGGTCTCGCCGCCGAAGCGAAGGGCGGGGTGGACGGCGCGGGAGAGGAGAGGGCAAGGATGAAGCTGGCTTTCAGCACTCTCGGGTGCCCGAGTTGGGGCATCGATGAGATCCTGGACGCGGCTCGGGTCAACGGCTACGACGGGGTCGAGCTGCGCTTCTACCGCGGATCGCTCGACCTCGACCAAGCCTTGTCTGATCTGCCGGGAGGGCCGCGGGAGTTCCGGCGGCGCTTCCAGCGGGTCGGGGTGGCGATCTGCTGTCTCGACACATCGGTGAAGCTGACGGCGGAGGCCTCGCCGTCGAGCGAAGGCGAGCGGATGATGGAGCTGGCGTTGGCCCTGGGCGCTCCCTTCCTGCGAGTGTTCGGCGGGGACGCGCCTGGAGGTGAGGGCGAGGAGGGGGCGGAGCGGGGGGCCGCGGAGAGGCTGGCGCGGCTCGGACGGCATGCGGCGCAGCGAGGCCTGCGGGTGCTGGTGGAGACACACGATGCCTTCGCCACTGGCGCGCGGGTGGCTGGGCTGCTGGCTGCAGCAGGAGAGACGGGGACCGGGGCGCTGTGGGACCTCCACCACCCCTATCGACATGGGGAGCCGGCTGCACAGACGGCCCAGCTCATCGGCGCTCAGACATGCCACGTCCATGTCAAGGATGCGCGGCGCGATGGCAGCCTGACGCTGCTGGGGGAGGGCGAACTGCCACTGCACGAGTTCCTGACCGAGCTCCACAAGCTGGGGTACCAAGGGTACGTCTCGCTGGAGTGGGAGAAGGCCTGGCATCGCGAGCTTGCCGACCCTGAGGTGGCACTGCCCCACGCCTCCCAGCACCTCAGTGCCCTTCTCCGCGAGCTCGGTATCCCGCGGGGCTGAGGTCCGGCAGGGCCAGCCCCGGCACTAGGGATCTTCGCACACTGAGGTAACGGGTAAAGGGCTTCTCAGCCCTCTCGGGAACGCCCTGAGGGGTTTCGCCGTTACTTCTTTCGGCGAAGCCCATTAGGGGGAGAGCAGCTCACGTCCGCGCTGGATCTGCTCCTTGACACGGTCGGGGGCGGTGCCGCCGGGGGAGGTCTTGGCGGCAACCGCGCCGGCCGCCGAGATGCACTGCAGGATATCGTCGCCGAACTCCCCCGAGAAGGACCGCCACTCATCGAGCGACATGTCCTCGAAGTCTATGCCCTCCTTCTCGCAGTAGCGTACGATCTGGCCGACGACGGCGTGGGCCTCTCGGAAGGCCATTCCCTGCCGGACCAGGTAGTCGGCGACGTCGGTCGCGGTGGTGAAGCTGCGCTTGAGGGCACCCCGCATGCGCTCCCGGTCGAACGACGCGGTGGATAGCATCTCACGGGCCACCGCGAGCGCGGCGGCGAGCGTATCCACCGCATCGAAGAGGGCCTCCTTGTCCTCTTGCAGGTCCCGGTTGTAGGTCAGGGGGAGGCCCCGGAGGACCGTCAGCATCTGGACCAGGCGGCCGATGACCCGGCTGGCCCTGGCCCGCACCAGCTCCGCCGCGTCGGGGTTGCGCTTCTGGGGCATGATGCTGGACCCGGTGCACCACGCGTCATCGAGCTTGATGAACCCGAATTCGGTGGTGGACCAGAGCACGATCTCGCCGCAGAGCTGGGAGAGGTGGACCATGGTGATGGCTGCGTGGCCGAGGAACTCGATTCCGAAGTCGCGGTCCGACACCCCGTCCATGCTGTTTGGGCAGAGGCCGGAGAAACCGAGTTGCTCTGCGACGAAGGCGGGGTCAACGGGGAAACCGGTGCCAGCGAGCGCGGCGGCCCCGAGAGGACACAGGTCCACTCGCTTACGGCACTCGGCCAGCCGGTCGCGGTCGCGCTGGAGCATGAAGAAGTAGGCCATCAGGTGCTGGGAGAGCAGCACCGGCTGAGCCCGCTGGAGATGCGTATAGCCCGGCATGAGCACGTCGAGATGGCGCTCCGCGAGGTCGACAAGGACGCGCTGGAGCGCGCTGATCCTCTCCCGAAGCTGGTCTATCTCCTCGCGAAGGAAGAGGCGGAGGTCGAGCGCCACCTGGTCGTTGCGGCTGCGGGCGGTGTGCAGCTTGCCTGCGAGCGCGCCCACCTGATCGCCGAGCAGGCGCTCTATCTCACTGTGGATGTCCTCCGCCGCGGGGTCGAGCTGAAGTTCCCCGCTGGCCAGGCCGGCGCGCACGCCCTCAAGGCCGGCCTCGAGCTGCCGGGCTTCGTCGCTGCGGAGGACTCGGCACTTTCCGAGCATGCGAACATGCGCGATGCTCCCGGCGATGTCGTGCTCTGCCAGCCGCCGGTCGACAGACAGCGAACTGGTGAACTCGCGCGCCAGGTCGTCGGGGTCCCTGGCGAAACGTCCTCCCCACAGGAGCATGACGCCTACTCCTTCCGCGCCTCGCGGCGCACCTGCTCGGCGATCTGGGCAGACAGGCCCCAGAGCTGGATGAAGCCGACGCTGGCCTGCTGGTCGAAGCGGTCGCCCTGCTCGTAGGTCGCCAAGTCATGGCGGTAGAGAGACGTGGGAGACTTGCGTCCCACCGGAGTGCAGCTCCCCTTGTGGAGCTTCATGCGGACCGTGCCGGTGACCATCTGCTGGCTTTCCGCCATGAAGGCGTCGAGGGCCCGGCGCAGCGGGCTGTACCAGAGCCCGTAGTACACGAGCTCCGCGTACTTCAGCTCTAGGCCACGCTTGTAGTGAGCCAGCTCGCGCTCGAGGCAGAGGCCTTCCAGGTCGCGGTGGGCGGCGAGCAGGACGGTGGCGGCCGGGCACTCGTAGGTCTCGCGGGACTTGATGCCCACCAGGCGGTTCTCGATCATGTCTATGCGGCCCACCCCGTGCTCTCCGGCCACCGCGTTGAGCCGCGAGATGAGGGCGGCCGGGCTGGGGCGCTGACCGTCAAGGGCCACGGGGACGCCCTGGTCGAACTCAACCTCCAGGTAGGCCGGGGCACTCGGCGCGGCCTCGGGATCGTTGGTCCACTGGTGCACATCGGCAGGCGGCTCGCGCCAGGGGTCCTCGAGCGGACCAGCCTCGGCGCTCTTCCCCCAGAGGTTGGTGTCGTAGCTGTAGGGCGACTTCTTCTCCACCGGGACCGGGATGCCGTGCTGCTTGGCGTAGTCTATCTCCTGCTCGCGGCTCATCCCCCACTCGCGGATCGGGGCGACGCGCTTGAGCTGAGGGAAGAGGCAGGCCCAGGTGACCTCGAAGCGGACCTGGTCGTTTCCCTTGCCAGTGGCACCGTGCGCCACCGCGTCTGCGCCCTCACGGAGCGCCACCTCCCCCACCACCTTGGCGATGAGAGGGCGGCCCAGCGCGGTGGAGAGGGGGTAGCCATCCTCATAGACCGCATTGGCCCTGAGGGCCGGGAAGACGAAGTCCCGCGCGAACTCCTCCTTGGCGTCGACGACCTCGGCGCCGATGGCGCCGATGCGGAGGGCCTTCTCGCGAATGCCCTCGTAGTCGCGCTCCTCTCCCAAGTCCACGGCCACGGCGTGGACGTCCAGGCCGTAGTGGTCCTTGATCCAGCGAATGGCGACCGAGGTGTCGAGGCCGCCTGAGTAAGCCAACACGAGCTTCGCCATGGCGCGACTCCCTCTCTCCTTCAGGAGAAGATCAGCGTGAGCAGCGCGCGCTGCGTGTGGAGCCGGTTCTCGGCCTGATCGAAAGCAGCGCACTGCGGGCTTTCCATCACCTCGTCAGTTATCTCCTCGCCGCGGTGAGCGGGCAAGCAGTGGAGGACAATGGCATCCGGCTTCGCCTCCTTCAGCAGGGCCGCGTTGACCTGGAAGCCGCGGAAGTCCATGCGGCGGCGGGCGGCCTGGTCCTCCATGCCGGCGCTGATCCAGACATCGGTGACGATGACCTCGGCCCCACGGGCCGCGGCATGGGGGTCGTTGCCGACACTCACGCTGGCCCCGCTCGCCCCGGCCAGCTCCTCCGCCCTGGCCAGGATGTCAGGGTGCGGCTCGAAGGTGGCCGGGCTGGCGATCCGCAGGTTGACCCCGAACATGGCGCTGATGAGCAGCAGGGAGTGGCAGACGTTGTTCCCGTCCCCGATCCAGGCTACCTGGCGGCCGGCCAGCTCGCCCTTGTGCTCTCTTATGGTGAGCAGGTCTGCCAGCGCCTGGCACGGGTGCTCGAGGTCGGACATGGCGTTGATCACCGGGACTCCGGAGAACTCGGCGAGTTCCTGGATATGCTCGTGGGAGGAGAGCCGGGCCGCGATCGCGTCCACAGTGCGGCCCAGAACGCGGGCCACATCCTTCACCGGCTCACGACCGCCCAGCCGGACATCGGCCGGGGCCAGGTAGACGGCGCTGCCGCCGAGCTGGTTCATCGCCACCTCGAATCCTATCCGGGTCCGCAAGGACGACTTGTCGAATAGGATCGCCAGGTTCCGCGCCCGCGCGACGGATAGCATCTCCTCCGCCGCCGCGCCCCCGGACTTCTGGGCCGATGCGACGCGCCAGATCGCCTCGATCTCCTCGGCCGTCAGATCGGCGATCGAAAGCAAGCTTCTCGCGCTCATCGATGTCGCCATACTCGCCGCCTCACTTGTGCCAGCAGATATCCCTGCGCATCGCCCTACTCACAGACCACAGCAGATGGGCCGCCATTGCGCCCGCCACGGCCAGCCCGGCGATCAGCCACGTCCGCCGGAGGGCGGCAAAGCCGGCCAGGGCGCTGATCCAGAGCGCCGAGGCGGCCCACAGCTCGCCCGTCAGCAGCGCGATCTGGCGCGACGATGCGCCACAGACGCGCATGCGGAAGATTACCATCAAGCTCAGAAGGCTGAGGCCGACGATGACCACGATGAGGAAGTCAGTATCCACCGCAGGCTCCTAGCCCTTCTCCGCCTCGGACAGCGCCTGCGCCAGCAGCTGCAGACCCCGGTCGGCCTGTTCGAGCGAGAGGACCAGGGGCGGCAGCAGGCGGAGCATCCGGTCTCCGACCGTGTTGATCAGCAGCCCCCGCCGGACGCATGCTTCCTTGACCTGAGCCGCGCGGGCCTCTGCCAAGTCCACGGCGATCATCAAACCCCGAGCACGGACCTCGCTCACGAGCGTGCTCTTCTCCCGGACGCGCTCCAGCCCCTGTGCCATCCGCTCTCCAACGTGGGCAGCGTTCGCCACGAGTCCCTCGTCCTCGATCGCATCGAGCACGGCCAGGGCGGCGGCCGCGGGGAGCGCGCTCCCGCCGAAGGTCGAGGCGTGGTCGCCGGGCTCGAAGGCGCCGGCGACGGGCTCGGCCGCGATCATCGCCCCAATGGGGAGGCCGCCTCCCAGAGCCTTCGCCAGGGTGATGACATCGGGCCGGATGTCGTAGTGTTGGTAGGCGAACATCCGCCCAGTGCGGCCCAGGCCAGTCTGCACCTCGTCGAAGATGAGGGCCGCGCCGTGCGCATCGCAGAGCTCGCGGGCAGCAGCCAGGTACTCGCGCGTGGCCGGATAGACCCCGCTCTCGCCCAGGATCGGCTCCAGCAGTACGGCGCAGGTGCGCTTCCCGACCGCATTCCCCAGGGCGTCCACATCGTTGAAGCGAACGTGGATGAAACCGGGCGGCATCGGCTGGAACCCCTGGTGGTACTTCGGCTGGCCGGTGGCGGCGAGCGCCCCGAAGGTCCGGCCATGGAAGGACTTGAGGGCGCTGACGACCTCGTGCTTCTCCGGCCCCGCCGTCTTGAAGCCGTGCTTGCGGGCCAGCTTGATCGCCGCCTCATTCGCCTCCGTCCCGCTGTTGCAGAGGAAGCAGCGGCCGCCGCCGAAGAGGCCGGAGAGCCGCCGGGCCAGGAGGAGCTGCGGCTCACTGTAGAAGTCGTTCGATACGTGCAGCAGCCTCTGGGCCTGCGCGCAGATGGCCGACACCACTCTCGGGTGGCAGTGGCCGAGGCCGGTGACGGCGCGCCCTCCGCTCACGAAGTCGAGGTACTCCTTCCCTTCGCTGTCCCAGAGCCGCGCGCCCTCTCCCCGCACGATCACCATCGGCATGCGGATGGGGCGGTACAGACTCAGCAGATGAGCACGCTCGAGCGCGCTGGCTTCCTCTAGGTCCACGGCCTGTCTCTCCTACTCGTCGTCGAGGTCGTCGTAGTCCTCGTCTGCCCCTTCTGCGTCGTCCGGGCCCTCGTCCCCGAAGTTTTCCAGGTCGTCGAAGCTGTCATCCCGCGGCGCCCGGGCGATTCGGGATATGAGCTTCGTGGCCTTGGTTGCTCCGCACTTGGGGCATCGGAGCTTCGCCTTCTCTGCCGTCACGCCGACCAGCAGGGAGAAGCGGCGGGCACACTCGTTGCACCGGTACTCGTACAGCGGCATCTCTTCCTCACCTCACGACCATGGTGCCGATGCCGACATCCGTGAAGAGCTCCATCAGGAGGGCATGGGGAAGCCGCCCGTCTATGATGTGGCAGCGCCGCACGCCCGCAGAGAGCGCGTCGAGGCAGGCCTCCACCTTGGGGATCATCCCCGACTCGATCTGCCCCGCGGCGATCATCTCCCGGGCTTCCCTCGCGGCAAGTTCGGAGATCAGGCTTTCCGGGTCGGCGCGGTCGCGGAGCACGCCGCGCACGTCGGTCAGCAGCATCAGCTTGCTGGCCTGAAGAGCGCCCGCGCACTTGCCCGCGAAGTGATCGGCGTTGATGTTGAAGGTCTCCCCGTGCGCCCCGGCCGCGATCGGGGCGACCACCGGTATGAACCCCTGCGCGACCAGGCCGGAGATCAGGTCCGACTTGACCTGGGCCACCTCTCCCACCAGTCCCAGGTCACGCGGGCCGGATAGCTTCCGGGCGGTCACCATGCCGGCGTCTTTCCCGCTCAGCCCGATGGCCCGGCCGCCCTGCTGGGCGATCGCGGCCACCAGGTCCGGGTTGGTCTTGCCGGTGAGGACCATCTGCGCGATCTCGACCGTCTCTTCGTCGCTCACGCGCAGGCCCTCGACGAATCTGGGCTCCTTGCCCACGCGACGCATCATCTCGGTGATCTCGGGACCTCCGCCGTGCACGACGACCGGCTTCAGCCCCACATGCTCGAGGAGCACGATATCCTTCAGCACCTCGGGGCGCAGGCCTGGGTCTGCCATGGCCGCCCCACCGTACTTGATGACCACGGTCTCGCCGCGGAACTGCCGCAGGTAGGGCAGGGCCTCGACGAGCACGGCCGCGCGCTGGCGGAGGCTCTCCATGTCTGGCTCGCTTCTTGCTTGGTTCATCGGACCCATCCACTTGCCGGCTCAGGTATGGTAGGCAGCGTTGATCCGGACGTACTCCGCCGTCATGTCGCAGGTCCAGACTGAGGCCTCGCCGTCGCCGGAGTTGAGGTCGAAGGCAACCAGTACCTCTGGGCCGCCCACTGCCTTCGCCGCGGCCGCCTGCTGGTACCGGGCGACTGCGCCCCCGCGGACTACCTGCACCCGTCCGAGGTGGAGGTCCACGCACTCGGGCCGGAAGCGTACCCCCGCGCGCCCGGCGGCGGCCAGCACGCGCCCCCAGTTGGGGTCACCGCCGGCCAGCGCCGTCTTGACGAGGGGAGAGTTCGCGACGGTGCGCGCGATGCGCAGGGCGTCCTCCTCAGACTCGGCCCCGCGGACACGGATCTCGACCAGCTTCGAGGCTCCCTCGCCATCACGGGCAAGCTCCCGGGCCAGGAACGCGGTGACGCAATCCAGCGCTTCCTGGAAGCGTCCCAGGCCGTGACGCGGCGAGATCCGGCGGCACTCGGCCTGCCGGTTCGCGAGGAGTAGGACGGCATCGTTCGTGCTCGTGTCCCCGTCGACAGTGACCCGGTTGAAGGAGCGCTCGGCCGACGAGACCAGGCACGAGTGCAGCAGCTCGGGCGAGAGGTCTGCGTCGGTAGTGATGAAGGCAAGCATGGTCGCCAGGTGTGGGGCGATCATCCCCGAGCCCTTGGCCATTCCGCCGATGCGGATGGGGCGGCCCGCCAACTCGAACTCAACCGCGATGGACTTGGGGCGGGTATCGGTGGTCAGGATCGCGGCGGAGGCCCGGTCCCCGCCGTCAGGGCTCAGCTCGGCCACGGCCTTCTTGATCCCGGCCGAGATCTTGGTCATGGGGAGCAGGTGGCCGATCACCCCTGTCGAGCAGACCAGGATGGAGCGAGGCGGGACCCCCAGCGCCTTCGCCGTCTCCTCGGCCATCTGGACTGCGTCACGGTAGCCCCGAGGGCCCGTGCAGGCGTTGGCGTTGCCGCTGTTGACGACGATCCCATGCAGGCCGGCCCGGCCGATGCGGTCCCTGCTCACCAGGACGGGCGCCGCCTGGACACGGTTGGTCGTGAACAGGCCCGCCCCCGCCGCCGGGGCGACGCTGTAGATGAGCGCGAGGTCGGGCCCGCGGCGCTTCAGCCCGCAGCGGACCCCGGCCGCCTCGAATCCGCAGGGCGCGGTCACGCCCCCCCCGACCAGCCTGAGACCCTCGGCCCCGGGGGCCTTGGGCAGACTCAGATGTGTTTCCCCGGACTTCGCCAAGTGAACTCCTGACAGGGCGGAGAGCCCCGAAGAACGCTCATGCTAGGGGTACACAGCCTGGGCGGTCAGCGCTGTCCCCTCCTCGACTCCGAGCATCAGGTTAAGGCACTGAACCATCTGCCCGGACATGCCCTTGCCGAGGTTGTCTACCACCGAGACCACCACCGCGCGGCCGGTCGCTCGGTCCTCCCCTATCCCGAGGAAGCAGTGGTTTGTCCCCGCCGCCCACTTCGTGTGCGGCCACACTCCTGCCGGGAGCACGTGCACGAACCCGCTCCCCGGGTAGCGATGCTGCATCGCCGCCCGCATTCTCTCCAGGCCCATCCCCGGCTTCGGCTTCACGTGGATGGTAACCAGGAGGCCACGCGTCATCGGCACGAGGTGTGGGGTGAAGGCGATCCGGGCAGGTTCGTGCCCGAACTCCTCCAGCACCTGGGTCATCTCCGGCAGGTGGCGGTGGCCCCCGACGGAGTAGGCGCACGCGTCCTCGTTCGCCTCCGGATAGTGATAGGCCATGGTGAGCGAGGTGCGACCCGCGCCGGAGATGCCGGTCTTGCCATCCGCGATGATGTCGGTCGGGTCTATCAGATTCTCCGCCACGAGGGGCAGGAGCGCGAGGAGCACGGCTGTGCTGTAGCACCCTGGGGCGGCTACGAGACGCGCCTCGGCGATGCGGTCCCGATACCATTCCGGGATGCCAAAGGCGGCCTGGCCGAGCAGTTCGGGCGAGCTGTGCTCGAGCTTGTACCACTGGGGGTAGAGGCGCGGATCGCGGAGGCGGAAGTCGGGGCTGACGTCAACGACGCGGACGCCCGCCTCCAGGAGCGAAGGCGTGGCCGCCATGGACGTTCCCGCGGGTACGGCGACGAGGGCGAACTGGCACTCGCGCGCGATCGCCCCCAAGTCGAGGGCGCGCAGGGGCAGGTCCACCCCCGCGAGGTGAGGGTAGACATCACGGACCCGCTGGCCGGAGTAGGTCTCGGAGGAGAGGAAGGCCAGGCGGACCCCGGGGTGCGCTTGCAGAAGCCGGATCAACTCGACGCCACCGTAGCCGGTGGCACCGATGATCGCCACATTGACCATAGCGTTCGACCTCGGGTACGCCGGATTATACACTAACCGCCACAGGCGGACAAGCAAGGCTCAGCCAGCGCAAAAGCAGCAAGCAGGCGGCGGGGCCACCTGCTTGCGATTGGCTGCCCGATCTCGCGATCGGGCGTTCAGGATCGCCGTGCGCCCGCGAAGCGGCTCCAGTAGAAGCCATCGCTGAGCGAGTCGACCGCCACGCAGCCGCGGCGGGAGGAGGCGTGTATGAACTGCCCGTCTCCGGTGTAGATGCCCGCATGGTTGATGCGCCCCGAGCGGTCAACGAAGTAGAGGCGATCGCCCGGCATCAGCTCGTTGGAGCTGACCGGACGGCCTACTTCGAACTGATCCGCGGCCGTGCGCGGCAGGCGGATGCCGCGCGCCCCGCAGGCTGCCTGGACCAGCAGCGAGCAGTCCACAGACTCGGGCAAGGAGCCGCCGTAGCGGTAGGGGACGCCCAGATAGCGCGAGGCTTCCTGTACGACGTCATATCTGCCGGCCAGCATGGCCTGCAGCCGCTCGGGCGCGATCGTCTCCTCTGACACCTCGACGCAGGACTTGGGGATCCAGCCGATGGAGCCGTCTACCATCACCACGCCCCAGTGGCTGCCCCGCTCCACCTTCACCACAATGCGAGTGCCTGCGGCCGGCGCGTAGAGGACGCCGCCGCTGCCCGGCTCCCGGGTGATCTTGCCGGCCGTCATGACCACTGCGTACCGCGGAGATACCTGCCGCGCCGCGGCGGCCTGCTCGACCCCCGCGCTCTCTCTGTCCCGGCCGCCCGGAAGCGGGATGGCGAGATCCTGACCGGGATCCAAGGCCGCCGACGAAGAGAGCACGTTAAGGTTGTAGATCAGCTCGGGCGCGACGCCGAAGCGGGCTGCAATGTTCTCCACGGTATCGCCCGCGCGGACCTCGTAGATCTCATAGGGGCCACCCCAGGTGGCGCCTACGGGCTGGCACCAGGCAGGGCCAGCCGCCAGGCCCAGGGCACCCACTAGACCCATCAGAACCGCTCTTAAGCTGCCGCGTGATCTCATCAGATGCTCCCACACGAAGCGGAACACACCGCGCGAGAACCGTAAGTGTCTGTTCCACAGGAGGGCATGCGCCCCCCAGTATGAGCTAGCGCTTCTTGAACTGGAAGCCACGCCGGGCCCGCTTCCGGCCATACTTCTTGCGCTCCTTCACCCGCGGATCCCGGGTGAGCAGCCCGGCCCGGCGCATGGGCTGACGCATTTCGCCGTCCAAGGCCGCCAGGGCCTTGGCTATGCCGTGGCGAAGGGCGCCGGCCTGGCCGGAGATGCCCCCGCCGAGGCAGGTGGCTCGGACGTCGAAGCTGCCCAAAGAGCGGGCTCGCTCCAGCGGTTCCTGCACCATCAGCTCGAGCGTCGGCCGGCGCACGTACTCGGCGAGGGGCATGCCGTTCACGACGATCCTGCCCTCGCCAGGCGAGACCCACACTTTGGCGGTCGCGTTTTTCCGGTGCCCGGTGGCGTAGAATTCCTGAGCCACGTTACTCTATCCCTCCTGTCTCGCTCTCACATGCGGCGGCCGGTAGGGCACAGGCTGCTGGGCCTGGTGGGGATGCTCGCCTCCCGCGTACACCTTCAGCTTGCGCAGCATCCTGCGGCCCAGAGGGCTGTGGGGCAGCATCCCCTTGACCGCGGCCCTGAACGCCCGCGCCGGGTCCTTCTTCAGCAGCTCCCCATAGGGCTCGGCCTTCAGCCCACCGGGGTACCCCGAGTGGCGGTAGCGCATGGTCTTCTCGGCCTTGCCGCCCGTCAGCACCAAGCCACTACCATTCACCACGACCACGTGGTCTCCGGTGTCCACATGCCGGGTGAACACGGGCTTGTGCTTGCCCCGCAGCAGGGCGGCGACATCTGCGGCCAGCCGGCCCAGCACCTGGCCCTGGGCGTCTACCAGGAGCCATCGGCTCGTCACTTCTCCGGGCTTGGCCGAGTACGTTCTCTCTCTGTTGGTCCTCATTGCCGCTCAGTCCTACCTCAGTATAATACCCGGAGCAGGCAGAGCCCGCAAGCCGGGGCCGGCTTCCGCGCGCCCGCAGGCGCCTCTCCGGTCGCCAGCGCCCCTGCCAGAGCCTCCGGCTCCAACTCCCCTCTCCCCACGGCCAGCAGCGCCGCCACCACCAGGCGAACCATCCGGTAGAGGAAGCTGTCCGCCTCTGCGGTGATCCAGAGGCGCTCGCCCTCCCGCCGACACTCGAGCCGCATGAGGTTCCGCTCGGTCGTCATGGTCACCGAGCCGCTGGCCTGGAAAGCCCGGAAGTCGTGCCTTCCGACCAGGGGCCGGGCCGCCACGGTCATCCCGGACACTGACAGCGGCCCCGGTGTCACCAGCGCATAGCGCCCCAAGAGGGGCGATGGCGCCTCCCGCTCGACGACCGCGTACCGATAGGTGCGGCTACGCGCGCTGCGCCGGGCGTGGAAGCCCCGCTCGACCTCCTCACAGCTCTGCAGCTTCACATCCCCCGGGAGCCCAGCGTTCAGCACGCCTGCCATGCGCTCCACCGGCACCGGACGGGAGGTCGCGAAGCTCACGACTTGCCCGGCCGCGTGCACGCCTGCGTCGGTCCGGCCCGCCCCGATCACCCTGACCGGCTCCCCGAGCACCCTCGAGAACCTCTCCTCGATGGCCCCCTGGACTGTTCGCAGGCCGCGCTGGCGCTGGAACCCATGGAACTCCGTGCCGTCATACTCCAGGGTCAGCTTGAGGTTGCGCATCCGCGCGCCCGAGGCCTACTCGGGTGGTCGGTAGTCCACCAACTGCAGCGTGACCTTGGTCACCCCGTCGCCCCTGCGGAGGCCGAGCCGGATGATGCGCGAGAAGCCCCCTGGCCGGTCCTGGAACAGGGGCCCGACGTGCTCGAAGAGGTGGCGCACCGAGTTCTCGACCGAACTTGGGCTGCGGCCGGCCTGCGCCACTCGCGCGGCCTCCCCGCCGCTCGGCGCCTCCCGGTGCGACCCCTCCTTCATCCGGACCAGGCCGGTGCGGGGCATGAGGAGCCGGCGCGCCAGTCGCCGGCGATGCATGCTGTCCTGCTTCGCGAGGGTGATGAGCTTCTCGGCCAGCCGACGCGCCTCCTTGGCGCGGGCCTCGGTCGTAGTGACGCTCCCGTGCCAGAGCAGCGATGTTACCAGATTGCGCAACAGGGCCATCCGCTGGTCGGTGGGGAGACCCAGTCGGCGCCCGGCGATGCGGTGTCTCACGGCGGCTGAACCCTCCTACTCTTGATAGGCTTCGGGCGCGGCTTGCTCATCGCTCTCACCCTCCCGCGCTTCTCCCGGGCTGGCCAGCTCCAAGCTCATCGTGGCTAGCTTGTCCTTCACCTCCTGGAGGGACTTCCGGCCGAAGTTGCGGATGGCCATGAGATCGCTCTCGGTCCGCTGGACGAGCTCACCCACGGTGGTGATGCCTTCCCGACGGAGGCAGTTGGAGGTACGAACCGAGAAGTCGAGGTCCTCCACGCGAGTCTGAAGCTGCCGTGCGAGTGCGGACTCCACCTCGGGAGCCCCGGCCAGCTCCTCCTCCTGCTGCTGGAAGTCGAAGAAAAGGATCAGGTAGCGGTCGAGGATCTTCGCCGCATCACTGATGGCGTCGGCAGGGTCAGTGGTACCGTTGGTGGTGACCTCCAGGACCAGCCGGTCGAAGTCGGTCATGTGGCCCACCCGGGTCGGCTCCACCCGGTAGCCCACTCTCCGCACCGGGGTGAAGACGGAGTCGACGGGGATGGCGCCGATGGGCCGGCGAGAGGTGTCATGCTCCTCGGCCGCCACATAGCCCCGCCCGCGCTCCACCTCCATCTGAATGGAGAGGGTGGCGTCTGGGCTGTCTAGGGTGGCGATGTGCAGATCCTTGTTGACGATCTCGACGTCGCTGGGGGCCTCGACATCGGCCCCTAGCACCTCGCCCGGGCCGGACCGCTCAATGCGGAGGATGCGTGGACCTTCGACGGGCGCCTGCGACATCTCCATGCCCTCAGGCGCCTCCAGGACCCTGATCGCCAGCTCCTTGAGGTTGAGCAGGATCTCTGTCGTGTCCTCGACAACGCCTGGGACAGTCGAGAACTCGTGCAGGACTCCCTCGATGGTGACGAAGGTGATCGCGGCCCCCGGGATGGAGGAGAGAAGCACGCGACGCAGGGCATTGCCCAGGGTCGTGCCATACCCTCGCTCGAGCGGCTCGATGAGGAACGAGCCGAAGCGCGAGTCCCTGCCGTCGTCCAGGCGCTCTATGCGCGGTGTCAATGCGTCTATGATCATCGGAACAGACCCCCGTCTTCCGCGGCCTAGGACTACCGCGAGTAGTACTCCACCACCAGCTCTTCCTGAACTTGGGTGTCGATCTCGGCGCGCGTGGGGAGCGCGAGCACGCGGCCCTGCATGGCGTCTCCCTCGATCTGGAGCCACACTGGCAACCGCCGGCCGCCGGCCTTCTCCACCGCGGCCACGATCATGGCGTTGCTCCGGCTCGGCCCTCGCACCGCGATAAGCTGGTCGGCCTGGATCAGGTAGGAGGGGACGTTGACCGGCTTCCCGTCGACGGCCAGGTGGCCATGGGAGATCAACTGCCTGGCCTGGGGCCGCGAGCTGGCGAATCCCAGCCGGTAGACGACGCTGTCGAGCCTGCGCTCGAGGAGCTGGAGCAAGGTCTCACCGGTGACGCCCGGCCGACGCGCCGCCTCGGCGAAGTAGCGCCGGAACTGCCGCTCCAGCACGCCGTAGATCCTCCGCAGCTTCTGCTTCTCGCGAAGCTGGAAACCGTAGTCGGAGGTCCGCCGTCGGGCGTGTCTCTGAGAGTGCTCGCCCGGCGGGTAGGCGCGCTTCTCGATCTCGCACTTGGGGGAGTAGCACCGATCCCCTTTGAGATAGAGGCGCACCCCTTCTCTCCGGCACAATCTGCAAACTGGTCCGCTGTATCGCGCCATCTCTGCTCTTCCTAAGCGTGCGCTTCCCCGCTAGATGCGCCGGCGGCGGGGCGGCCGGCACCCGTTGTGGGGGATCGGGGTAATGTCCCGGATGCTGCTGATCTCAAGCCCCGCGGTCTGGAGGGACCGGATGGCGGTCTCGCGGCCGCTGCCCGGGCCCTTGACGTACACGTCGACCCGGCGCATCCCCTGCTCCATCGCCCTCCGGGCTGCCGTCTCCGCCGCCAGCCGGGCGGCGAACGGGGTCCCCTTCTTGGTGCCCTTGAAGCCGACTGAGCCGGAGCTGGCCCAGGAGACCACGCCGCCCTCGGGGTCGGTGAGGGTGACGATAGTGTTGTTGAAGGTGGACTGGATGTAGGCCCGGCCGTGGCTCACGACGCGCCGCTCGCGCCGCCTCGGCCTCGCGCTGACCTTACGTCCCATTCCGGGCTCTCCTCAGTGTCATCGCTCTGACTTCCTCCTCCGCACGCCGACCGTCCGCTTGGGCCCCTTGCGCGTGCGGGCATTGGTGCGCGTTCGCTGCCCTCGCACGGGGAGGCCCCGGCGATGGCGAATCCCTCGGTAGCAGCCGATGTCTACCAGCCGCTGGATGTGACCCTGCACGGTCCGGCGGAGGTCGCCCTCCACCCGCAGGTTCCGCTCGATGTACTCGCGGAGACGCGTCACCTCATCCTCGGTCATGTCCCGGACCCGCGTCTCCGGGCTCACCCCGGTGCTCCTGAGGATCCGGCTGCTCGTCGAATGCCCGATCCCGAAGATATAGGTTAGAGCGATCTCGAGCCGCTTGTCTCGCGGCAGGTCGACTCCGGCGATACGTGCCATTCAGCTCTCTCCCTTGGTCCCCGGACGCCTCTCAGCCTTGCACCTGCTTGTGCTTAGGCTTCTCGCAGATCACCCGGACCTTGCCGTGACGCCGGATGATCTTGCAGCGGTCACACATCTTCTTGACCGATGGTCGCACCTTCATCGCTACTTCCCTCCAGCCGAGGCGACTCCCGCCCGACCGCTGGTCTCCCGGAACTGGCTCCGCCGGCCCGCGGCGGAGGGAGACTCCCGCTGGGTCAGGACCTCAGACCCGTCCTCGGTCACCACGATCGTGTGCTCGAAGTGAGCCGACAGCGACCGGTCCTTAGTCCGGTACGTCCAACCGTCCGGGTCCTGAACCACCTCCCAGGCCCCTTGGTTCACCATGGGCTCGATGGCGAGCGTCATCCCCGGCCGCAGCTGCGGCGAACCGACCTCCACTCTGTCTACGAAGTTGGGCACGTGCGGCGGCTCGTGCATGGCGCGCCCCACGCCGTGACCCACCAGCTTCCGAACTACGGCGTACCCATGTGCCTCCACATGCCGCTGGATGGCGGCCGAGATGTCCACCACCCGATTGCCCGGGCGGGCCTCGGCAATCCCCTTCTCCAGCGCCTCGTGCGTCACTCGCATCAGCCGCTCCGCCTCCGCGGAGACCGGGCCCACTTTCACCGTGGCCGCTCCATCTGCGATCATCCCCTCCACCGTCACCCCCACGTCGAAGGAGACAATGGAACCGCGCTCCAGGACCCGGGAGCCCGGTATGCCGTGCACCACCTCATCATCCACCGACACGCAGATATGCGCCGGGTAGTCGTAGAGCCCATAGAAGCTGGGCGTCCCGCCGAAGCTCCGGATGGTCGCCTCCGCGATCCGGTCGAGCTCGCCCGTAGTCACACCGGGCTCCGCGGCCGCAGCCAAGCGCTCCAGGGCGAGGGCCACGATCTGCCCCGCTCTCCGCATGCGCGCGATCTCGTCTTCGGTCTTAAGCGGGATCTCGCCCTGCCGGGCGCGACTCGCTCGCCGCCTGGCCGTCACCGCGCGTGTTCCCGGGCGGACCCGACCAGACGCGCGATCTGGGCCATCACGTTCTCCACGCCGATCGTCCCACTGACTTCATGCAGGAGCCCGCGGCCGCGGTAGTAGGCCAGGAGCGGCGCCGTCTGCTGGGCATACACGCGCAGCCGGTTCCGCACCACCTCCTCCCGCTCGTCCTCGCGCTGGATCAGCGCCATGCCGCATCTATCGCAGACGCCCTCTTCCTTTGGCGCCATCGTGTCCACGTGGTAGATGGCATTACACTCCGGGCAGACCCGTCGGCCCGACAGCCTCCGCAGCAGCTCGGCCTCGGGCACACTCAGGTAGACAACCGCGTCGAGGCTCTGACCGAGGTCCGCCAGCCGCCGATCCAGGGCTTCTGCCTGGGCCACCGTGCGCGGGAAGCCGTCCAGCGCGAGCCCGGCGGCCGCGTCCGGCTGGGCCATCCGCTCGGCCATCATGTCAAGGATCAGTTCATCCGGCACCAGGTCACCGCGGTCCATGAAGGGCTTCGCGCGCCGGCCCAGCTCACTGCCCTCCCGCACGTGGGCGCGCAGTAGATCGCCGGACGAGATGTGGGCCAGGCCCCATTTCTCCTGCAGCGCGCTCGCCTGCGTGCCCTTGCCCGACCCTGGCGGACCCAGCAAAACGACGCGGCTCATTTGATGAAACCTTCATACTGGCGCATCACCAGGTGAGCCTCGATCTGCTGCACCGTGTCGAGGGCCACGCCCACGAGGATCAGGAGCGAGGTCCCCCCGACCACGGTGAAGCTGCTCACCCGGGTGATGGTCGGCACGTAGTACGAGAGCAGGGCGATCACGCCGAGGAAGAGCGCGCCCGCCAGCGTCACGCGGCTCAGCACGCGGTCGAGGTGCCGCTCCGTCGGCTTGCCCGGCCTGATGCCGGGGATGAAGCTCCCGTACTTCCTGAGGTTGTCCGAGACGTCCGCCACGTTAAAAGTCACCGCGGTGTAGAAATAGGTGAAGAAGACGACCAAGAGGAAGTAGAGGGCAGACGCGAAGGCGCTATGCCCCGGGCTGAAGAAGTCGGCGATCCACTGCATCCAGCTGCCCAGAGCGCCCTTGGCGCCTGACATGAACTGGGCGATCTGTGCCGGGAGCAGCACCACGGCGATGGCGAAGATGATGGGGATCACCCCCGCGGTGTTCACGCGGATGGGCAGATAGGTGCTGCCTCCGCTGTAGATGCGACTCCCGACCACGCGCTTGGCCGACTGGATGGTGATGCGCCGCTCCCCCTTGGTGATGTAGACGATTCCGGCGATCGTGACCAGCCAGATCACGACCAGGAAGAGGATGTTGGTCCACATCAGGTTGCCGCTGCGCCAGAGCTGGTAGGTGCGCTCCACGTCCACCGGCATGCGGCAGACGATTCCCGCGAAGATGATCAGGGAGACGCCGTTCCCGATGCCCTTGTCGGTGATCCGCTCCCCCATCCACATCAGGAAGCAAGTCCCCCCCGTGAGGGTGAGGATGACAGGGATCAGGGCGAACCCGCTCACCGACAGGATGGGCGGATCCATTTGCCTGAGCATGGTGCACGTCATGGAAGCCTGGAGGATGCCGAGCACGATGGTAAGCCAGCGCGTCCACTGGGAGATCTTCTTGCGCCCGCTCTCGCCCTCCTTGGCCAGCTCCGCGATCCGCGGCACGGCGATGCCCAGGAGCTGGAAGATGATGGAGGCGTTGATATAGGGCATGATCCCCATGGCGAGGATCGAGAATCTGCGGAATGCGCCCCCGGTGAACGCGTCCAGCAAACCGAGCAGGCCGCCCTCGGCCAGCTTGGCCATCATCTCCGGATTGACGCCCCAGATCGGTATGTGCAGGCCGACCACGTAGATGGCGAACATCCCGAAGACATAGAGGATGCGCCGTCGCAGGTCGGGCAGCTTGAAGGCGGCGACCACGGGGGCCAGGGCGCTGGACAACTCAGATCACCTCCGCCGTGCCTCCGGCGGCCTCGATCTTGGCGCGGGCCGCCGCGCTGAAGTGATGCGCGCGGACGGTGAGAGCCTTGGTGACCTCACCCTCCCCGAGTATGCGCACGCCGTCTCCCACCTTGCGGATGACCCGCTGCTCTTGGAGCAGGTCGGGCGTCACCACCGTCCCAGCTGCAAAGCGCTCGTCCAGTCGGCCCACGTTGACCTCGACGTACTCGCGCGAGAAGACGCCCAGGTTGCGGGCCGACTTGCCCATCCCCCGGCGCTTGCGCAGACGGCGGTAGAGCGGGGTCTGGCCGCCCTCGAATCCAGGGCGGACCTGTCCCCGGGCCTTCTGGCCTTTCATCCCGCGGCCGGAGGTCTTGCCGTGGCCGGAGCTCATGCCCCGGCCTACCCGCTTTCGTCTCTTCTTGGCCCCCGGCGGGGGCCGCAGGTCACCGATGTGCATCTTCAGCCTCGTTCGCTCCCTCTTCGGTGCCGATCTCCTCGATTGTGACCAGATGCCGAAGCTTGTTCACCATCCCGCGGACGGCCGGCGTGTCCGGCCGCAAGACGGTGCGGTTGAGCTTCCTGAGCCCCAGGATACGGGCCGTCTCCTTCTGGTCCCGCGGGTGACCGATCAGGCTACGCCGGAGGCGAATGCGCAGGCGGTTCATCCCTCCACCTCCTGCTCTTGCGCCTCCTCGCCTCCGGGTCGCGGCTCCGGCGCCAGGCCTTGCAGGTGGTAGCGGTCGCCGATCTCCTCGGGCTTGCGCCCGCGGAGCGCGGCGACCTCGCGAATGGTGCGAAGGCTGCTCAGCCCTTCCAGCGTGGCCCGGGCGATGTTGATCGGGTTGTCAGAACCCAGCGACTTCGAGAGCACATCCCTGATACCGGCGGCCTCGACGACTGCCCGAACTGCGCCGCCCGCGATGACCCCTGTCCCCGGGGACGCTGGCTTCAGCAGCACCCGGGCGGCCCCATAGCGCGCCACCACCGCGTGCGGAATGGTGGTGCCCAGCAGCGACACCTTTATCATGTGCTTGCGCGCGTCCTCGGTGGCCTTGCGGACGGCCTCAGGGACCTCGGCGGACTTCCCCAGCCCCACTCCCACCAGCCCGTTCCCGTCGCCAACCACCACCAGCGCGTTCCAGCGCAAGGTGCGGCCGCCCTTGTGGACCTTCTGCACCCGGTTGAGCGCGACCAGCTTCTCCTCAACCTGCGGCTCGAGGCCCTGCTGCGCGTCCCGGCCCCTGCGCTCGATTCTCTCTCGTTCCGTCAGCATGCCGTGGCTCTCCTCAGAACTCCAGCCCCGCCTCGCGGGCGGCCTCCGCCAGGGCCTTCACGCGCCCGTGGTAGAGGTATCCGCCGCGGTCGAAGACCACTCGGGTCACGCCCGCGGCCTTGGCCCGCTCGCCGACCAGCTTTCCCACCGCCGCCGCGGCCGCCGCGTTCCCCCGCGAGCTGCCCTCGGGCAGCAACCCCGGCTCCCGCGAGTTGGCCTGGGCCACCGTCTCCCCTCGATCATCGTCGATGACCTGGGCATAGAGGCAGCGCAGGCTGCGGAAGACGCAGAGCCGGGGGCGCGCGGCGGTGCCGTGGACGCGCTTGCGCACGCGCTGGTGGCGCCGAAGGCGAGCCCATTCTCGATAGGCGGTCCTCACCTGTGTCTCACTCCCTAGTCCAAGCTAGCCGCTGGCCTGAGCCGCTTTGCCGGCCTTGCGCCGGATGCGCTCGCCCTGGTAGCGGAACCCCTTCCCCTTGTAGGGTTCAGGCTTCTTCGCGGCTCGCAGCCGGGCCGCCGTCAGCCCCAGCAGCTCCTTGTCCGTGCCCCGCAAGGTCAGCCGCATCGACAAGTACCCGTTCTCCAGGGTCGGGACGAAGGCCTCAGTCTGCGCGCTGATGCCCTCCGGCAGATCGAATACCACCGGGTGCGAGAAGCCCAACTGCAGGTTCAGTCTCTGGCCCTGCTGCTGGATGCGCAGGCCCACGCCATAGAGCTCCAGCACCTTCACATAGCCCTGGCTCACCCCGTGCACCATGTTCGCGATCAGCGTGCGCGTGAGGCCGTGAAGGGAGCGGTGCTCCCGGCTGTCGGAGGGCCGGCCCACCCGGATGACGCCCTCCGCCACGTCGATCTCCATGGCCTGGGGCAGCTGGCGCACGAGCTCGCCCTGAGGGCCGCGGACCCTCAGCTGATGGTCGCTCAGTTCCGCCGTCACACCGGCGGGAAGCGGGATGGGTGCTTTTCCGATGCGAGACATTCCGGCACTCCCTACCACACGTAGCAGAGGACTTCGCCGCCCACGCGCCGGCGGCGCGCCTCCCGGTCGGTGAGCACGCCCTGGGAGGTAGACAGCACTGCGACCCCGAGTCCGCCCATCACTCGCGGTATGTGGTGGGCGTCAACATAGACCCGCATGCCGGGCCGACTGACGCGCCGCAACCCAGTGACCACACGCTCGCGACCGGGCGTGTAGCGCAGGTGGATGCGGATCTGCCCCTGCCGCTTGTCGTCTATGAGGTCGTACTTCTGTACGTAGCCCTGGGCCTTCAGGACCTTGGCGACCTCCAGCTTGAGCTTCGAGGCCGGGATCAGCACATGGTCCTGCCGCGCCAGGTTGGCGTTGCGGATCCTCGTCAGCATATCGGCAATCTGATCGGTAACCGCCATCTCTGCTCTTCCTACCAGCTCGCCTTGACCACGCCCGGGAGCAGGCCGCGAAGGGCCCTCTCCCGGAAGCAGATGCGGCACATGCCGAACCGCCTGATGTAGGCCCGCGGGCGGCCGCACAGCTGGCAGCGATTGTACCTGCGGACCCGGAACTTGGGCTTCCGCTGCGCCTTAACTACCAGCGACTTCTTGGCCAACTCTCGCACCTCCGCTCCGGCCGCGCTAGGCTTCCCGCAAGGGAAGGCCGAACTCCCGCAGCAGGGCCAGGGCCTCTTCGTCCGTCTTCGCGGTGGTCACGATGGTGACGTTCATCCCCTGGACCCGCGTCACTTTGTCGATGTCGATCTCGGGGAACGCGCTCTGCTCGCGCAGCCCCAGGTTGTAGTTCCCCCGGCCGTCCACAGACTCCGGCGAGAGGCCGCGGAAGTCCCGGATCCGGGGGAGGGCCAGCGTCACCAGCCGATCCAGGAACTCGTACATGCGACTGCCGCGCAGGGTGACCTTGCAGCCGACCGGGTTCTTCTGGCGCACGCGAAACTGCGCGATCGAGCGCTTCGCCCGGGCCAGCACCGGCTGCTGGCCCGTGATCACCGCCAGGTCGCGCATGGCGCTCTCCAGGATCTTCGGGTCTTGGGTGGCCGCGCCCACCCCCATGCTGACCACGATCTTGGAGAGTCGCGGCGCCTCCATGATCTGGCGGTAGCCGAAGCGGCGCATCAGGGAGGGCGCGATCTCCTGGAGATAGCGCTCCTTCAGGCGGGGCGTCGGCACGGCCTCGGGCTTGACTTCGCTTTCCTGCTTCGGGGCAGTCATCACCAGCTTCCCTTACCTGACGGCGTCCACTTGCTCGCCGCAGCGGCGGCAGAGCCGGACCCGCTTGCCCTCAAGCTCGCCCCTGCGCACCCGGGTGGGGTGGTCGCACTTGGGGCAGACCAGCATCACGTTGGAGATGGAGACCGGGCCCGGCAGCTCGGTTCGGCCGGCCTGGAGCTGTTGGGCGCGGGTGGCCCTTCCTCGCGGGCGGGCATGCTTGATCAGCATGTTGACGCCCTCTATCACGACCCGGCCCTTCTCGGGCAGCACCTTGAGCACTCGGCCCCGCCGTCCCGGCCGGCGGTTGGCTTCCCGCTTCTGGGCCTCGGCGTCGAGCCGCGCGATCTCCTCCGCGGTCAGCCGCGCCTCCCGGTCGCTGCCGGAGCGGACGTATACTGTGTCCCCGGCCTTGATCCCCAGCTTCTCCGGTCTTGCCGCGCCTCTCCCGGCCATTCAGATCACCTCCGGCGCCAGCGAGACGATGCGCATGAACTCTCGCTCGCGCAGCTCGCGCGCCACGGGCCCGAAGACCCGGGTCCCCCGTGGGTTCTGCTGCTCACCCACCAGCACCACCGCGTTCTCGTCAAAGCGGATGGTCGAGCCGTCGGACCGCCGCAGAGGCTGGGTCTGCCTCACCACCACCGCCCGGACGACCTCTCCCTTCTGGATGGGAGCTCCGGGAGTCACCTGCTTGACGGTCACGACGATCATATCGCCTACCGATGCGTAGAGCCGATTGGACCCGCCCAACACGCGTATGCACTCGACTACCCGCGCCCCGGAGTTGTCTGCCACCTTCAATCTGGTTCTGAGCTGGATCATCTCGGTCACCTGCCAGGGGCCCGCCGACCGGCCGCCTAGTGCTGCCTCTCCTGTTTCTCCTGCTTGGCCGCCTCGATGACCGGCTGCGCCAGATGGGGCGGCACCTCCTGGTAGTGGGCGAAGCGCATGGTGTAGCTGCCCCGGCCACCGGTGACGGAGCGTAGCTCGGAGGCGTAGGTCGCCATTTCGGAGAGCGGAACCAGGGCCCTCACTACCTGCGAATCTCCCTGGGGCTCCATGCCCAGGATCGTGCCCCGCTTGCCGTTCAGGGCGCCAATCACATCTCCCATCTGCTCTGCAGGCACCACCACGTCCACCTCGACGATTGGCTCCAGCAGGACCGGCCCGGCCTCCTCGGCGCCCTTCTGGAGCGCGATGGAGCCCGCGATCTTGAAGGCGAGATCGGAGGAATCCACCGAGTGCGAGGAGCCATCGTCCAGGATGGCCCGGAAGTCCGTAAGAGGGTAGCCGGCGAGCACACCGTGCTCCAACGCCTCCCGGATGCCCTTCTCCGCCGCGGGGATGAAGTTCCTGGGCACGGCCCCACCCCTGACCTCGTCCACGAACTCAAACCCTGACCCTCGCGGCAGTGGCTCGAGGCGCACCCACACATCCCCGAACTGTCCGCGGCCACCGGTCTGGCGCCTGTGCCGCCCCTGGACCCGCGACCTGCCGCGGATGGTCTCGCGGTAGGGGATCTTGGGGGCCCCGGTTTCCACCGCCACCCCGAACTTGCGCTGGAGCCGGTCCACGACAATCTCGAGGTGAAGATCCCCCATCCCGGAGAGAATGGTCTCCTTCGTCTCGGCGTTCATGGAGTACTTGACAGTGGGGTCCTCCTCCACGATCCGGCTGAGCGCGCTTCCCACCTTGTCCTCATCCGCTCGCGACTTCGCCTTGATCGCCACCGAGTAGGCCGGCGTGGGCAGCGCCACCCCGGCGAGCAGGATCGGGTTCCCCTCGTCGCACAGCGTGTCGCCAGTGACTGTGGCGTGCAGCTTGGCGACGAGTCCCACGTCGCCTGCCGAGACGCTGGGCACGCCCTGGTGCTTGCGCCCGGATGGAGAGAGCAGAGGGCCTATCCTCTCCCGCTCACCCCGGGTCGAGTTGTAGACCTGGACATCACTGTGCACGGTCCCCGAGTAGACCCGGAAGTAGGTCAGCCGGCCGGCATAGGGGTCGGCCGTGGTCTTGAACACCAGCGCGCTGAAGGGCGCGTCGGGGGAGGGGGCACGCTCTTCCTTGCCGTCCGCGCCTGGCTTGGTGCCCGCCGCCGGCCCCACCTCATGGGGCGCGGGCAGGTCGGCCGTGATCGTGTCCAGCAGGGCGCGAACGCCGAGCATCCGGGTGGCGGCCACGGCCACCGCCGGAACCACACGACCGGCGATAGCGGCCGCCCGGAGCCCGCGGACGATCTCCTCGGGCGAGAGGGATTCCTCCTCGAGGTACTTCTCCATGAGCTCATCGTCGGCCTCGGCTGCGGCCTCGATGAGCTTCTCGCGGTACTCGCCTACGACTCCGCTCATGTCCTCGGGGATGGGGCCTTCCACTTCCTTCCCATCTGCGCTCATATAGGCCACCCCCTTGACCAGGTCGACCACACCACGCAGGCCCGCCTGGCTGCCGATGGGCAGGCTGACCGCCACTGCGTTGCAGCCCAAGCGATCCCTCACCTCGGCCAGGGAGCGGGCGAAGTCGGTGTGCTCCTTGTCGAGCTTGCCGATCACGATCAGACGCGTCGACCCCCGTTCGACGGCCGCCCGAGAGTAGCGCTCGGTCTGCACCTGGACGCCGGCCACGGCGTCCACGACCACGACCACGCCATCCGCCACCCGCAGGGCCGAGGCCACCTCGCCCCCGAAGTCGGCATAGCCCGGGGTGTCCAGGAGGTTGATCCGGTGGCCGTCCCACTCGCAAGGCAGGAGTGCCAGGGAGATCGAGATCTTGCGCGAGACCTCCTCGGGGTCGATGTCGGAGGCGGTGGTGCCGGCGTCTACCGAGCCCAGCCGCTCGACCACGCCGGTGGCGTACAGCATCGCCTCGGACACCGAGGTCTTCCCCGCCTGTCCGTGGCCGATGAGCGCCACGTTCCGCACCCGAGCCATTTCCCTTGGTCTCATGCCTGCACAGCCTCCTGCGGTCGGCCCCGGGCCGGGCTACTTCGCCTTCTCCAGGACTGCGGTGACGCGCCACCGCTTCGTCTTGCTGAGCGGCCTGGTCTCCTGGATCCGCACGCGGTCGCCCACGGCGCACTGATTCTGCTCGTCGTGAGCCTTGTACTGGGCGGTCCGCCGCAAGACCCGCTTGTAGCGGGGATGCCGGACCAGGCGGTGGACAGCCACCACCACCGTCTTGTCCATGCGATCGCTGGTCACGATGCCTTGTCTCACCTTGCGTCCACCTCGCTCCGCCATCGCGCGTCCCCTATCCGGAGTTCCCTCAGCCACTGGCTTCTCGCTCGCGGAGGAGGGTCAAGATGCGAGCGATGTTCTTGCGCACCTCCCGCGGCCGCCGAGGGTTATCGAGTTGCCGAGCGGCCGCCTGGAAGCGAAGGTTGAACCGCTCCTGGCGGTCCCTCTCCAGCTGCTCGAGCAGCTCTTGAGTCGTCATCTCTCTAAGCGCCGACGCCTTCACCACTCTCACTCCCGGCATCCGCGCGCATGGCCACGCGGGTGCGAATCGGCAGCTTGTGGGAGGCCTTGCGGAGCGCCTCCCGCGCCACCTCCGGCGGGACCCCGCCCATCTCGAAGAGGACGCGCCCGGCCTTCACTACCGCTACCCAGAACTCAGGCGAGCCCTTCCCGCTTCCCATCCGGGTCTCGGCCGGTTTGGCGGTCACCGGCTTGTCGGGGAAGACGCGCACCCAGACCTTGCCGGATCGCTTGATGTAGCGGGTCATGGCCACCCGTGCGGCCTCGATCTGTCTGCTAGTCAGCCAGCAGTTGCCCAGCGCGACCAGGCCATACTCTCCGGAGACAATGGTGTTGCCCCGGGTGGCCTTACCCCGCCTGCGGCCCCTGTGCTGCTTCCGATACTTGACCTTCGACGGCATCAGCATCGCTGCTTGGCTCCTCGGTTTGCGCCTGCGGCTCCGCCGGGATCTGCTCGGCAGGCTGACCGGCTGCGCTCACCTGTTCCTCGGCGGCGGCCTCGCCCTCAGCAGGGCCCTCTACTCGCCGCACCGGCCCTACCCGCCGCCAGCCCTTGCGCGGCTTCTCGGTCGGCGCGGTGGGCCGTTCGGGCCGGACCTCCGCGGTCTTCGCCTCCGGCAGCACGTCCCCCCGGTAGACCCAGACCTTGACGCCGATGTTCCCCGAGGGAGTGCGCGCCTCGGTGGACCCATAGTCGATGTCGGCCCGCAAGGTGTGAAGCGGGATCTTCCCGTCCCGGTCGCCGTACTTTCGCGACATCTCGGCACCGCCCAGCCGACCGGCGCAGATCACTCGGATGCCCTTCGCGCCGGCCTTCATGCTCCGCTGCACGGCCTGCCGAACCGCCCGCTTGAAGGCCACCCGGCGCTCGATCTGCCCCGAGACGTTCTCCGCCACGAGCTGGGCGTCGAGCTCGGGCTGGCGGATCTCCTGAACGTTGATGTGCACCTTCCGCTTGACGATCCGCTCAATCTCGGCGCGGATGTCCTCCACCCCTCTGCCGCCTCGGCCGATGATGATGCCTGGCTTCGCGGTGTGAAGGGCAAGCTTGAGCATGTTGGGGGCGCGCTCGATCTCGATCCGGCTGATGCCCGCATCCCGGTTGCGCGCCCGCGGCCCCGCCCCTTGGGCATCGGAGGCGAAGCGAGCGCGCAGCAGCTCGCGGACCTTGGCATCCTCCAGCACCCACTCCCGGTAGGTGCCCTTCCTGGCGTACCACCGGCTGTCCCAGTCACGGGTGATGCCCAGCCTGAACCCGATTGGGTTTACCTTCTGTCCCATCCGCCTCTCCTTCGCCTCACCGCTCCTCGTCGCTCAGCACAATACTGATGTGGCTGATCCGCTTGCTGATCCTGCTCATGCGGCCGGCGGAGGCTACTCGCCAGCGCTTGAGGACCGAGCCCTCATCGGCGTAGGCCTCCGCCACCCAGAGCTCGTCGCGCCCCATGCCGTGGTTGTTCGCGGCATTGGCGGCGGCCGAGTCCACGACGCGGCGAACCGTCCGCGCCGCCCGGTAGGGCAGCACGCCGAGAAGCGACTGGGCCTCCTTCAGAGGCAGGCCCCGGATCAGCTTCAGGACCCGCCGCGCCTTGCGCGGCGACATCCTGATGTAGCGGGCGATAGCTTTGGCCAGCATCTGCATTCCTCAGTGCCGATCACCTGAGCGCGGTCGATCGCTCGGCACGGTGGCCATGGCCTCGGAAGTGGCGCGTCGGCGCGAACTCCCCGAGCTTGTGGCCCACCATGTTCTCGGTTACGAAGACGGGCACGTGCCTGCGGCCATCGTACACCGCGATGGTGTGCCCGATCATGTCCGGCACGACAGTGGAGGCGCGCGACCAGCATTTGATGACGCGCTTCTCCCCGCTGGCGTTCATCCGCGCGATCTTCTTCGCCAACTTCGGGTGGATGTACGGACCCTTCTTGAGAGATCTCGCCATCTGCCTCCTGCCTTACTTCGCGCCGCGCCGCCGGACGATCAGCCTGTCAGACGCCTTGCGCCGTCGCGTTTTTGGGCCCAGCGCCGGCTTGCCCGTGGGGCTGACCGGTCTCTTCCGGCCCACAGGGCTCTTGCCTTCGCCGCCGCCATGGGGGTGGTCGCGCGGGCTCATCACCACTCCTCGCACGTGAGGCCTCCGCCCCAGCCAGCGCTTCCGCCCCGCCTTCCCCAGCTTCACATTGCTGTGGTCGGCGTTCCCCACCTGCCCGACGGTGGCGCGGCAGCCGATGTAGACCATGCGCATCTCGCCGGAGGGCATGCGAAGGGTGGCGAGCTTCCCCTCCTTCGCCAGCAGTTGGGCGCCACTACCCGCGCTCCGACAGAGCTGTCCCCCTTTGCCCGGTTGCAGCTCGATGTTGTGCACCACCGTGCCCATCGGGATCGCCTGGAGCGGGAACGCGGACCCGGGCCGCACCTCCAGGGTCTCGCCGCTGCGGGCCTGCGCCCCCACGCTGGTGCCCGACATCACCACCTCGTTCACCGCCAGCCCCCCTGGAGCCAGGATGTATCGCTTCTCCCCGTCCGCGTAGTGGAGCAGTGCGATGTGAGCGGACCGATTCGGGTCATACTCCAGCGTCACCACCCGGGCCGGCACCATGTCCTTGTCGCGCTTGAAGTCTATGATCCGGTAGCGCCGCTTGTGCCCGCCCCCCCGGAAGCGCAGGCTCACCTGCCCGGTGTTGTCGCGTGCGCCGGACCGCCGCAGCGGGGCCAGCAGGCTCTTCTCCGGAGCGGCCGAGGAGAGTTCGCCCCGGTCAACCCGGGTCATGAAGCGGCGCCCGGGGGTTGTGGCCTTGTATCCCTTGATCGGCACGGTCTACTCCTTGGTGGCCATCCTACAGCCCCTCAAAGGCCGGGATGGTGCCCTCTCTCAGGGTCACCACAGCCTTCTTCCAGCTGCTGGTGCGGCCTTCGGTCCGGCTGGCCCGCCGCCGGTACCCACCCAGCCGCCGGCGCTTGCCCACAACGGTCATGGTGTTGACTGCCGCTACCCGGGCCCCCGAGAACAGCCCCTCCACCGCCTGACGGATCTCCACCTTGGTGGCGTACCGGGCCACTTCGAAGGTATACTTGCGCCGCGCCGCTTGCGCGACGCTCTTCTCGGTCAGGATCGGCCGAAGGAGGATCTGGCGGTGGTCTCTCATGGCAAGCGCGCCTCCAGCCGCGGGAGACCATCGGCGATGATGATCACCTTGCGGGCCGACATCACCTCGTACGCCGTCACGCCCCCTGCCTCAGCGATGCGCAGGCCCGGGAGGTTGCGCCCGCAGCGGAAGATGACCTCGTTCGCCTGGGCCAGCACCAACAGTGCCCCGGAGCCGCCGCCCACGCTCGCCAGCACCTCGGCGAGGGCTCGCGTCTTCGCCTCCGCCAGCTCGAAGGGCTCCATGAGGATAACATCGCCCGCGGCGGCGCGGGCGCTCAACGCCGACCGGAGGGCCGCGTCCTTGAGGCCCTTGGCCGTGCGCTGGCGATAGGAGCGGCTGCGCGGTCCGGTCGCCCGGCCCCCGCCGACGCGGTGCGGCGGTCGGCGGTCTCCCACCCGCGCCCGGCCGGTGCCCTTCTGGCGCCACAGCTTGTGGCCGCTCCCGGCCACCTCGCCACGGGTCTTGGTATGCGCGTTCCCTTGCCTCCGGGCGGCCAGCTCCGCGAGGATCGCCTGGTGCAGGACCGCCACCTTGGGGGCCTCGCCGAAGAGCCGCTCGGCGACCTCAAGCTCCCGCGTCTGGGTGCCAGTAGAATCGAAGACGGGAAGCGTCGTCATGGTCACTGGCCCTCCCCCCGGGACCTCGAGGCAGAGGTGGCCGGCGACACCACCATTACCAGCCCCCCGCTGGGCCCCGGGACTGAGCCAGCTACGGCCACCACGCCCCTTTCGGAGTCGATCATGTAGACGCGCAGGGCCTTCACCGTCGTGCGCCTGTTCCCCATGTGGCCCGGCTTCTTAGTACCCTTGAAGGTGCGGGCGGCGTCGGTGGCCCCGCTGGAGCCGGGCCTCCGGTGTGACATGGAGCCGTGGCTGGCCGGGCCGCCGCTGAAGCCGTGACGCTTGTGCGCGCCGGCGAACCCCTTCCCCTTGGAGGTGGCGGTCACGTCCACCCGCTCTCCCACGGTGAAGACGTCGGCGCCCAGCCGCGCTCCGACTTGATAGGCGTCGCAATCGGCGAACCGGAACTCGGCCAGGTGGCGGCAGATCGGGATCTCGGCCTTGGACTTCTCGGCCGCCTTGCGGAAGTGGCCCGCCTGCGGCTTGGTGGCGCGCTTCGCCGGCAGCTCCTCATAGCCGAGCTGAAGGGCGTCGTACCCCTCCTTCGTTGCCTGCTTGCGCTGCACGACGTAGCAGGGGCCGGCGGCGATCACCGTCACCGCGGTGGCCGCTCCCTCTTCACCGAAGAGCTGCGTCATCCCGATTTTGCGGCCCAAGAGGGCCTTCTCGACTAACCTCAACGCAGTCCCTCTAAAGCTTGATCTCGATGTCAACCCCGCCCGGGAGGTCGATGCGCATCAGCGCGTTGATCGTCTCCGGGCTTGGCTCCAGGATGTCTATCAGCCGCTTATGGGTCCGCATCTCGAAGTGCTCCATCGACTCCTTGTCGATGAACGGAGACCGGATGACGCAGAACCGGTTGATCTCGGTCGGAAGCGGGATCGGGCCCGCGATCCGCGCGCCGGTGCGCCGCGCAGTGTCCACGATCCGCGCCGCCGACTGGTCCAGCACCCGGTGGTCAAAGGCCTTCAGGCGGATCCGGATCCGCTCGCCCGGCCCTCTGCGCTCAGCTCTCCGCATCTACCGTCCTCCAGGCTGGCACCGTCCCATATCTCCTCTCCCGCTACTGCACGATCTTGGCGACGACGCCGGCGCCCACGGTGCGGCCCCCCTCCCGAATCGCAAACCGCAGCCCCTCTTCCATCGCAATCGGCTGGATCAACTCCACCTGCATGGTCACGTTGTCCCCGGGCATCACCATCTCCCGCCCCTCCGGCAGCGTGATCACACCCGTCACGTCCGTCGTCCGAAAGTAGAACTGCGGCCGGTACCCCGAGAAGAATGCCTTGTGCCGGCCCCCTTCCGCCGCACTCAGCACGTATACCTCGCTCTCGAACTTCGTGTGCGGCGTGATCGTCCCAGGCTTCGCCAGCACCTGCCCCCGCTCTACCTCCTTGCGCTCTATCCCCCGCAGCAGCACCCCAATGTTGTCCCCTGCCTGCCCCTGGTCCAGCAGCTTCCGGAACATCTCCACCCCAGTCGCCACCGTCTTGCGCGACTCCGCGTGCAGCCCCACGATCTCCACCTCCTCCCCCACCTTCACCAGCCCCCGCTCCACTCTCCCCGTCACCACCGTCCCCCGGCCCGTGATCGAAAACACGTCCTCGATCGCCAGCAGAAACGGCTGGTCCACCGGCCGCTCCGGCGTCGGGATGTACTCGTCCACCGCATCCAAAAGCTTCCACACCGCCCCACACCACTCGCACTCCCGCTTCCCACACCCGCACTCCAGTATCTTGGTCGCACTCCCCGACACCACCGGTATCTCCTCCCCAGGAAACTCGTACCGGCTCAGCAGATCCCGCACCTCCATCTCCACCAGCTCCAGCAACTCCGGGTCGTCCAGCATGTCTACCTTGTTCAGAAACACCACGACCGAGGGTACGTTCACCTGGCGGGCCAAAAGAATGTGCTCCCGCGTCTGCGGCATCGGCCCGTCCGCCGCCGATACCACCAGAATCGCCCCGTCCATCTGCGCCGCCCCCGTGATCATGTTCTTGATGTAGTCCGCATGCCCCGGGCAGTCTATGTGCGCATAGTGGCGCTTCTCTGTCTCATACTCCGCATGGAAGATCTGGATCGTCAGCCCCCGCTCCTTCTCCTCCGGCGCCGAGTCGATCTGCTCGTACTCCAACGCCCGCGCCAATCCCGCATTCGCCAACGTCTTGGTCATCGCCGACGTCAGCGTCGTCTTCCCGTGATCTACGTGCCCGATCGTCCCCACGTTTACATGCGGCTTCGTCCGCTCAAACTTCGCCTTGCCCATCTCTCTTGCTCCCTGTTGCAGGTCGCCATGGACCCGGCAGTGATGCCAGCTTCCGCGCGATCCACGAGGAACGCAGGCCGTATTGTACCGATTGCTCCCCGCCTGTCAAGGCAGGCGTTTCGATTCTGCGACCTCCCTCTCCAGGAAGGCCTGCCCCGCCCCAATGCTTGTCTGCCACAGCTGCGCCTGCTGACCTTCGCCTGCGGCCCGTGTCCCAGCAGGACCTCCCGCCCCCGGCGCTGAACCTGTCCCCTGAGGGGACGCATCTTCGCTGAGGTTCCCGCCCTGGCGTCCCGGAGTTCCCCTGGCCTGAGAAAGCTCGTGCAGTACGCGCCTCCTGTCCGAGAGGACTTTGTCTCTCCAGCTACGGGAGGCAGCGGAAATGTGAGCGGCCAGGACTATGGGGTAGCTGGAGCGACGTGAGGAGGGAGGTTACCGATGCTCACCAAGACAGGCAGCAAGGCATACAGGCGGTTGCTATCTGCGATGGAGTTCTCGATGGAACCGAATACCTACCTGTGGCAGGAGGTGCGGCGCGTTGCCGACATCTCGCGCCCTGTCGCTGACCGTCTGCTGTCGTTGTTCCATACGTTCGGTGTTCTCACTGCGGTATGGGCCTTTGAGTCCTTCCTCACAGAACGATGCATGGAGAAAGACGAGGCAGACGGTCGGCGGAAGCGATCTGAACACTGGCGGAAGAGGAAATGGTGGGAGAAGCTCCAGCACCTCCGGCCGGATAGCCTGACGCCCGACGCGTGGCAACGCCGGCTGTGCCATTACACACCTGTGATCTACTTCAGGGCCCGCAACCTCTGGTGTCACGGGGTCGGCATGGCCGACGCAGTGAAGCCGGAGAACCAGCCGGATGCGACCGACGTCTCGGCAGTGCCTGACAACCTAGATCCACAAAGCGCTGACCCGAACCAGGCGGACGAAGCGAACTACTACAGGGACCGCGAGGGCCGGCTGTGGGCCAAGCGGAAGCTGTGGGTCGGATGCTCACCGGCGTTGAAGGCACTCGCCAAGGAATGCTGGTAGACCCTCCTGCGCCCTCGTCAAGACGCGAGGGTGCTCACTCCTGTGAAGCACCGCGAGGGGAACTCTCAGCGTCGGCGCTCGGCGGCACGGCCCCTCTGACACCAGTCTACTTTGCCCGCGCCGAGGAATCAACAGCTCGCGGTCTAGCAGCCGCTCCAACGCCTGACCGCCACGGCTGCCCTCGCTGACTTCCGCCCGCGGCCCACGCTCCTACAGGACTTCGCACCGCGCCGACCGAACCCATGGTCCACTATGGCGCGGTATGGCCCCAGCACTCCGATCACCGTCTACCTGGACGAGTCCGGCGATCTGGGTTTCTCGCGAGCCACTTCCACCTACCTGACCCTCGCCTCGATCACCGTTTCGAGACCACGAGCCCTAAAGCGGGCCGTGCGGAATCTGAAGCAGTCGTTGGGGTACAGCCGGGGCGTGGAGTTCAAGGCCAGGAAGGACAGATGGGAGGTGCGCCGTCGCCTGCTGGGGCTGGTGGTAGAACAGGGCCTGGGTATACGCGCGGTAAGTGTCTACAAGCCAAGGGTCTACCTGTCCCTGCAGGGCAATCCCAACGCGCTATACAACTACATCACCGGGGTCCTGCTGATCCCTCAGTTCCGAGAGCTGTCCGCAGTGCGTCTAGTGGTGGACCGCAGAGAACTCAAGGTAGCGCGAGCGCCCTTCCAGCTCGACGGCTATCTTGCCTTCCGCCTAGAGTGCGAGGAGCAGGCAGCGACGCGGCTGACAGTCACCCACGAGGATTCGTTGGTCTCGCCTGGCGTACAGGTGGCCGATGCTGTGGCCAATGCCATCTGGCGGAGTATCGAGCGCAGGGATATGGCGGGTCACGAGGTCATCGCCCCCCAGCTCCAGAGCCATCGCGTACTCCTCGCTCCCGGTAAGACGAGATGACCAGGTTGCCCTGGCCATCAAGAGGCGGCAGACCCTGGAGGACGGCGCGCTTACATCGCGCTTACCCGACCCTTCCGGACGGGCGTTGACCCAGGACTTACCTGCCACCTGGAGCTATTCTACCACGGATTGCCCCCCAAACCTCCTTCCTGCCGACGGTCGTGGGGCATTTTTCGTCTCAGGGGCCAGCATCCGCCTCACCCCAAACCGCTGGCAGAACCCATAAGCTGAATCTCCCGGCGCATGAGGTAGAACCCGCCAGACAAGTCGCAGTATTGTCCTGCCTCCCAAGGCGGCAGAGGGCGAGGAAGGCGCGACGCGCCCCTGGGCCGATCTCGCGCGCGGATTGTGTCGCTCTCGCACAGGGCCCAAGGGGGTGGGGTTGACTCCCCGGCGCGCGCGGCTTAGGCTGGCCGCGTCTCCCCTCGTCCGGGCGACTCCCCCCTTCACGGATCACGGTGCCATCACGTTTCGGGGACAGTCTGACTGTGCGAGCACATCACTTCCCAGCCAGCGTCTATCAGCTTCCAAAGCGAGCGGAGGCGGCATGAGCACTCGGCGGAGCCGGAGCAGCGCTCGGCCGCGGTCCGCCGCGGCCAGGGCCGGCGTC
>Ga0315277_10001058_pt1 | contig 41201 bp, 47 predicted proteins | sample YL17G05_15_MG_FD_203695 | JGI IMG/M metagenome (GOLD analysis project Ga0315277, IMG submission 203695) | Sediment microbial communities from Yellowstone Lake, YNP, Wyoming, USA - YL17G05_15 | ecosystem: Environmental > Aquatic > Freshwater > Lake > Sediment | place: USA: Wyoming | collected... | reverse complement strand
TTGGACGGGGGAGTGAGGAGGGCACGATGAACGACAGGCTACTGGTTCGAGTCTACGACGTCGGCTTTGGCGACTGCATCTACGTCCGGATCCCCGACGGCGGGGGCGACTATACCATGCTGATTGACTGTGGGACGTCTGCCTCGGCCGATATCCTGAAGGCGGTGATGGACGATGTGCGCGCGGAGCTGCCGAAAGAGGGCGGGAAGAGGCGCCTGGACCTGCTGGTCGCCACCCATCCCCACGCCGACCACATCAAGGGGTTCGATCCCACCTGGTTCGAGGACGTCACGATCGGGCGCATCTGGCTGACGGTCTTTATGAAGCCGGACCATCCCCAGGCCAAAAAGACGCTGGCCTTCCAGAACATGGCCAACGACGCCGCGCACGGGCTACTGGAGCGCAGCGGGCTGGCACTGGGCCCCGGGGTGCGGTCGCTGCTGGAGAGGAGCATCTGGAACCCGGGGGCGCTCAAGGCGCTGCGCGAGGACCTGGCCAAGGCCAGCGGCATCTATCCCGACTATCCGCTGTACGTGGCCCGGGATCTGGCCGACCGGCTGAGCGCAAAGGAGCGGGCCAGGCACAAGCTCGACTTCCAGCAGGGCACGACCTGCTTCCGGGGGTTCCAGGAGCCGGGCACCCGCCTGCGGGTGCTGGCGCCTGAATGGGACATTGACAAGTACTACCTGGGCCAGGGAGCGTTCGGAAGCAACTCGCTCGCAGACCAATCTCTGTTCCGGACAGACGCCTACAAGGCCAGCTCAGAAACCCTCGGCCAGGCAGGGCTGGCGGCCAGCCAGGCGGAGGACGCACCTGCCGCAGAACCGGTCCAACCGGGCAACATCAGCGCCCAGGACTTTAGACAGCTCCGCAGCCGGCTGCTCTATTCCGGGCTGGCCTTTTCGCAGAAGGACGACCGGCTGAAGAACAATACGAGCGTCGTGCTGCTGCTGGAGTGGCGCGGCCGGCGGCTGCTGTTCGCGGGGGACGCCGAGTGGGAGGGGACGGGCGTCGAGGAAGGGCAGCGCAACAGCACCTGGGACGTGATGCTCCACATCCCGGAGGTCAGGCAGGTATTGCTGCAACGGCTGGACCTGTTGAAGGTGGCACACCACGGCAGCCACAACGGCACCCCCTTCCTGAAGGGAGGAAAGGAAGAGGTCCTGGACGAGATCCTGTCCGCGGAGCGGACCCAGGTGGTGGTGTCAACCGTCACTGGCGAACATGGTGACGTCAATCCAGTGCCCTACCCGAAACTGCTGAAAGCGCTGGGCGGCCTGGCGAAAAACAAGCGCCGCTACCCGCACGCTCCCGAGAAGGAGCTGCGGGAGGTGGACCAGCCGCAGCGGACCGACCTGGAGCCGCCGGTCGCCGGGAAGGAGGTGCGCTACGTGGAGGTGACGCTGAAGCCAGCCGGCGCCTGACGCGCCGTCACATCAGTATCTCGAAGACGCTGGGGATTGAGTTTTCACGTCCGACTTACTGCGGTATCCCGCGCATCAGGGGGAAAAGAACCATTGGCGGGGACAGGGATTGACAGCAACTGCGCCTGCGGTAAACTCGACCTCGCTACTACCTGGAGAAAATGCGAATGAAAACTGTTGTCGTCCTCGCCATGCACGGCGCGCCGCCGGGGGATTTGCCCAGGATGCAGTTGGCTCTATCGGTCGGGCTGCACATGGTGCTGGAGCACGCTGCCGGGCCACTGCGCCCGCTGCTCGAACGTTTTCACGCCAGACTGGATACCAGGATACGCACCTGGCCACGCACGGCGGAGAACGATCCCTTCTACGCAGCTTCACAGAGGTTGGCCGCGCGGCTCGGCCAGGTGACGGGATATGAGGTGATCGTGGGATTCAACGAGTTCTGCACGCCCGACCTGGACGAGGCTCTCGATCAGGCCGCGGCGCGAGGCGCGGAGCAGGTCGTCGTCGTCACGCCGATGATGACGACCGGCGGGGAGCACGCCGAGGCGGACATCCCCGACGCCGTCGCACGCGCGCGAGGACGACATGGCGGCATCTCGTTCACCTATGCCTGGCCGTTCGAGGTTGGCGAGGTGGCCCGGTTCCTGGCGACGCAGATAGTGCGGTTCGTTTGAGTATTTGGCGGGTATGAAAAAAAGGGTTCCCCACCGTTCCACAGCCGGCGGGGAACCCTTCGTGGCGGAACAGCAGCCCGTTACGCCTGATGGTGCTTATGCTCACCTGTGGTCGCTTTCAGATACTTTTGTGGGTCTCTCTCAAAAGCCACCTTGCAGCCCGGCGCGCAGAAGTAGTAGGTCTGCCCTTTATACTCGGCCTTAGCCGCAGCCGTCTTGGGGTCCACCTCCATCCCGCACACTGGATCCTTCGCCATCTTGCTCACCTCCTCTCATCAACTCCAGCCTCATTTGAGGCCTGATTGGAGCCGGGTCCGTATCTCGTCGAACTCGGCGATGGTAATCTCGCCGGCCGCCAGCCGCCGCCGCGCGATCTCCAGGGGGTCTGCCGTCCCCTGCGGAGCCGTGGGTTGGCGGCTCAGTTGCCGCAGCTTTCCCCGCAGCATCCCCATCCCGCATTGAAAACCGTACTCGCCGGCCCGTTCGGGCGTGAACTCGATCGCGGCCTCTTCACCCTCCAGCAGCCGGGCGCTCTTGTTGAAATCGGGGAACAGCACCATCTCCGAGCAAGCGATTCCCCACCATTTGCCAAGACTCAGCCTCTAGCCAACTCCGCGTGAAGTTGCAGCCACTTGAATATGTCTTGACGGCGCAATAGTCCAACCAGTGTACCTAGATGTAGAACGGGCAATTGGCCCACACCTCGCTGCATCAACTTGTCTAGCGCTTCGGCTGCATCCTCCTCTGGAGCCGCAACAATGAGTTGATCAGCCGGCGTCATAATCTGGCGAACATCCGTGGTGTCCCAGATACTACGCGAGACCTTGCGTATATCTTCCAGCGAAACAATCCCGACGAGCCGACCATTATCCACCACGGGGAAGGCGTGATCGTCCGTTCCCATAACGTAGTCGTGTACCAGGCTGCCGACAGAACTGCTGGCAAACACGGTCGGCGGGTTGGATCGCATAATGCGTTCGACGGGAACTCCTTCGAGGATGTCGTGCACGACGACCTGCTGATAACTCTGGACGGAAGCACCGTTGAGGAACCACCCGATGAAAGCCAACCACAGACCGCCGACAAGGCCCGTCCCGAAGAAGGGGATCTGCACGCCAAAGACCATCGCAATGCCGGCGATGATCATCAGCCACGCAATTGCCTGGCCTACGCCCGAGGCCCAGCGTGTTGCCCTGCGCAAATTGTTGGTTGCTGCCCACAGGACCGAACGCAGCACACGCCCACCGTCCAGCGGGAACCCGGGTACCAGGTTAAAGATGCCCAAGATCACGTTGATTGATCCCAACCACAGCAGCAACGTGGTCAGCGGGCTCAAACGGGCGATGGCAGTAGTGGGATCGCTCATGGCACTTGCCAGTGAGCCGACGCCCGCACCAGCCAGCAATACAAGGAGCCCGCCGAGGACAAGGCTGGTGAGCGGGCCGACGATTGCCATCAGGAATTCGACGCCCGGCGAGGTAGGTTCGCGCTGGATGTCCGATACACCGCCAAACAAGAACAGCGTGATGCTGCGGATTGGTATACCGCGCGCCCGTGCTACCAAAGAATGGGCCAGTTCGTGTGCCAGTACCGAAGTGAAAAAAAGGATGGCGGCGACAATGGCCAGCCCCCACACCTGCACTGTTCCCCAATTTGGATGGGACTGACCGAATACTGTCCCCAGGTTCCAGGTGACGAGGAAGAAAATAAACAGCCAGCTCCAGTCAATGCGGATGTTGATACCGAAAATCCGGCCAACACTAAAACCACTACGCATAATGCACCTCCTTCTGAAAATGTACGATGCTTGTACCCTTTTTTACCCGTCCAGTAACAGTATAGCAGAAAGGCCAATGCCGTGCCTACGGACTAGGTTGGGATTGCCGTTGAGATCGGTTACGTAACGTTGGAATTGGGTTGGAATGATCACCTTTCCCGAGACAAGCAGCGTCAAACTGAATTCCAACTCTGCCCAACCGAACTCATCGCAGCCTCTAACCGAACCCATCGTTTGGGGGACAGCCTTCGGTGCTATAATAGTGTTTAACCAATTGCGAAAGGAGTACATCCACCAGAGCATATCAGCAAAGGGGTAACAATGACCGAGTTGAAACCGGTACCGAGACTCCGCATTTTGGGCATTGCCGGTAGCCTGCGGGTAGGCTCCTATAATCGCGCGCTGCTCCGTGCAGCTCAGGAACTTACCGGAGGGGGTAGAAATCAGCACTTTTGACCTGGCACCGATCCCGCTTTACAGCGCCGACGTGCAAGCCCAAGGCGATCCAGAATCAGTCGTCGCGTTCAAAGCAGCGATCCGGAAGGTTGACGGCCCAGAGGCTGCGGGGTTTGAGTGATGGACGATGTTAAACGTATCTTGATTCTTACCGCGGATGCAGGTTTCGGACATCGCAGCGCGGCTAATGCCATCGCGACCGCCTTGCGCGAGACACATGGGGACACGTGTGCCGTCGAGATCGTCAATCCGCTGGGGGATAAGCACGTCCCGGCCCTCCTGCGTGATAGCCAGACGGACTATGATAGATTCGTGCGCAGTATGCCCAATCTGTACAGGTTCGGCTACCAGGCCAGCGATGCAACTGTGCCCAGTGCGGTGGTTGACGGCGCGCTGATCGTGATGCTGTTCGAGGTGATGCACGATCTCGTCCGGCACCATCAGCCCGACGCCATTGTCACTACGTATCCGCTCTATCAAGCACCCCTCGGCGCGGTTTGTGCCATCACCCGGCATTATCCTCCTCTGCTCACTGTGGTCACCGACCTAGTCACGGTTCATAGACTCTGGTTCCACGAAGCCGCCGACCTGTGCTTGGTTCCCACACAAGCAGCGCGCGACCTGGCGGTCAGGGAAGGCTTTCCTGCACACAAGGTCGTGGTAACCGGGATACCGGTGCGACCCGATCTGGCAGAGGGGAACTGGGATCGCGCAGCCCTTCGCGCCGGCCTGGGCTGGCGGCCGGATCTGACGGCAGTATTGGCCGTGGGCAGTCGGCGTGTTGAGCACCTGGACGTTGCCCTGCGGGCATTGAATCACTCTGGGTTGCCACTGCAGCTGATCGTGGTAGCCGGTGGAGACGACGAAATGTACCGCCAACTCCAGAGCACCGAATGGCACATTCCCGCACATTTGTACAACTTTGTGACGGACATGCCTACCTTGATGCATGCCGCCGACTGCCTGCTCTGCAAAGCGGGTGGGCTGATTGTCTCCGAGGCGCTGGCGTGCGGCCTGCCATTACTGATCGTTGATGCCCTCCCAGGCCAGGAGATTGGCAACGCCGAGTACGTGATCGAGGGCGGCGCGGGTGAACTGGCCGAGAGGCCCACTGCTGCCCTGGAGATTATACATCACTGGCTCGCCCAGGATGGTGCCTTGTTGGCCGAACGGGCGCGCAATGCGCGCCGCCTGGGGCATCCGCGTGCGGCTTATGACGTCGCCGAGCAGGTATGGGCAGCCGCTCAACGCGGCCCGCGCGTCAAGGCCAGCCACCACATACGCGAGCGGCCAAGGCTGGTCGAGTTGCTCAGCCGCCACGGTGTTCCGTGGCAAAAGAGCCACCTGGGCCATAACTCTTAGCGGTCCAGACGACCGACCGGATGATCTACGGGCTTCTACCAGCATGAGGCCGCAAGGTGAAGGTGTAGAAGCAGATAGGAAGCGACTGCCCGTTGAGGACTGAGATCAGTTCGGCGCAGGGAGGCATATCGTGGCCCCAGAATCTGAAACATGGCGGTTTGGCAAACACTCGATCAACGTGTCTAACCTAATCAAAGCCTTCTGGCCTGAAGATGGCTACACCAAGGAGGACATGCTGCATTACTACAGAACGGTTGCACCCGTCATGCTGCCGTACCTGGCCGATCGGCCTGTCACTCTGCGCGTCTTCCCAGATGGCATTCAGGGCTTTTCCTACTACCGTCGTGACCGGCCGGAGAACGCCCCGTCTTGGCTGCGCAGTGTAGATTATCATCCTGAAACTGTGCAGTCTGTCACTCGCCTGCCCCTGATAGATGATATGGCGGGGCTGGTATGGTTAGCAAACCAAGCCAGCATCGAGTTTCACCTGTGGGGTTCTCGAGCGTCCAACCTGGCGCAACCGGACATGGCTATCTTCGATCTGGATCCGGGAGATAAGGCGACCTTCGCCGACGTCCTGCAGGCTGCCTTGCGGCTGCACGACGCGCTGGAGCGAGTGGGATTACGTGGATACCCCAAGACCAGCGGCGGGCGTGGTTTACACGTCTACCTGCCCCTGGCGCCCGGCCACACGTTTGACAGCGCGCGCGCCTGGGTCAAGGCCCTGGCTGAACAGTTGGCCGCTGCCCACCCCAAACTCATTGCCGTGGCCCACGGCGCCACACACCGTGGCCGCCAAGTCACCATTGACCACGCTCAGAACAGCATTGGCCGCAATACCGCCGCACCGTATACTCTGCGTGCCTATCCGGGCGCACCCGTCTCCACGCCGCTCACTTGGGGGGAAGTGGAAGACGGCCGACTGCATCCTTCTGACCTGACGCTGCGGACAGACCCCGATCGGCTCGAGCGGGGTGGGGACATCTTCGCGCCGGTACTGCAGGGCGACCAAAATCTCCCGTGAAAGGAGTGACGATGATGTCCACGCTACCACCTTGGCGTCTGACTCTGCGGACCTGGATCGCTCTTCTCGCACTCGGTCTGGCCTTATGGGCCATCATCTCGTACGCCGAGTTGATCCTGGAGATACTGGGGGTGTTCTTTGGCGCACTTTTGTTCAGCCTGGCAATCCGCCCCTTCGCCGACGCCCTGGCTCGCCGGCATATCCCGCGCGGAATTACTGTGTTCGGCGTCTATCTTGGGATGGCCGGAGTACTCATTTTGCTGAGCGGGCTGCTGGTACCCATCATCAGCGCCGAAGTAACGCTCTTGCAGACCCAGGGGCCTAACCTCATCCAGCAAGCTCTCTCGCACATTGCGGCCGTTCCATTGTTGAAGCAGCTGTTGCCATCCACTACAGCCGTCGGGCAGCAACTGGACTCCTTGCTAAGTCCTCTCGTCAATGCCGTGACCGGCCTAGGTGGGTTTGCCCTGGATCTGCTGATCGTGCTAATCCTGGCCTATTTCTTCGCTACGGACGTGGGACTGAGTGAGAGTCTCCTGCAACGCTGGCTACCTCAGTCCTATCAGCCGCGTGCCCGCCTGGCCGTGGTCGGGTTGCGCAATCGTCTAACCCGCTGGGTATGGGCGCGGGTCGCCGTTGCGCTTTACTTTGGCCTGACCTTTGGTCTGGGACTTACCCTGTTAAGGATCCCGTTTGCCCTCACGATCGGACTGGTGGGTGGCGTATTGGAGATCATCCCCTATTTTGGCAGTACCGTGGGGCTGATATTGGCGCTTTTGAGCGCCTTGACTGGTCAGCCATTGGAGGCCCTATGGGTTGCGATTTACTTTGTGATCATCGTCGAGGTGAAGAGCCACATAATAGAACCCGCCTTCTATGGGCGTGCGATAGGTCTGCACCCGGCGGCTGTCCTCGTGGCATTGCTGGCCGGCCTGAAGGCCGCAGGAATTGTCGGGGTACTCTTTGCGGTGCCAGTGGCGGTAGTGTCTATAACCTTTCTGGAAGAGATACAGGCGGCCACAACTGCCCCACCCGATCATCCTAACACGGACCCGCCGGGCTGAGGATGGCAATTGCACTGCGGTGACGATGTCAAACGCAGTTCCAACTTCTACTAACCGAGTCCAACCTTAATCTCAACCCAACCCATCGGCTTGGGGTCATGATCTATGTTAGAATGTGAGGGGCCGATAGATTCCGAAGGAGGAAACAGACATGGATATTGATATTCCAATGGATGCCAGCGTAGAGTGTGCCGATGGAGTGTGCGGACAGTCGGTCTACCTGGTGATCAACCCCGTGAAGCAAAAGGTGACCCATCTGGTCGTGGAGGAAACCGAATTCCCATATGCCGAACGCTTGGTGCCGGTCGAATGGATAGTGCAAACAACGGCCAACCTGATCCAGCTCAAGTGCACCAAGGAAGAATTGGCTAAACAGGAGCCATTCATCGAAACCGAATACGTCAAGCCCGAGCCTGAAGAACTACTGGCGCTTTCGACACCGTATCTGGGAGCTCCATACGCGGACCGGTACTATCTATGGCCGTATGCCATTCCAGAGGTGCCCGTGGAGCACAAGCAGGTTCCACCGGGAGAACTGGCCGTGCGGCGAAGGGCGCGTGTGGAAGCAAGCGACGGGGACGTGGGCCGACTAGACGAATTCCTGGTGGACCCCAAGACTGGACATATCACGCACCTGATACTGCGGGAAGGCCATTTGTGGGGCCAAAAAGACGTGATCATCCCCGTCTCGGATATTGACCACATTGAGGAAGACACCGTCTACCTGAAACTGGATAAGCGCGGCATCGAAGCCTTGCCGGCAATTCCAATCCACCGCTGGGGGTTCTGAATACGCTGCTGGAGGTGTACCTGGAGAGATAAGCGAGAGGTTCAGGAACGTGGACAACTACAGAACATTCGTGATCCCTGCTTCGCTCCTGCTAGGAACATTGCTTGCAGGTCTTGCAGGTTGTGGGACAGCCGCCGCACCAAGTCAGACGCCTGCGTCCACAACCGCCACCGTGCCCGCTGCTACCACAGTTGCCACTTCGACGCCTGAGGCGGCAACAGCAACGCCTGGGCCCACGCTGACGATACCGGCCCAATAGCCGCTGACTCTCGCCTCGATCCACATGATGACCTCGCTGGATGGGTGGGCCACGGAGAGACAGACCGGGCGCCTACTGCGGACGACAGACGGCGGTCTGCAGTGGCAAGACGTCTCGGTGCCGGGGGTTCCGCTGGCCGCGGATGATACCACCTACTTCCTGGATGCGACACATGCGTGGGTAGCAGTTGCCCCCCTCGTCTCTGCCAACGGGCCGGCCACGACGACGGTGACCGTCTATCGCACCGCCGACGGTGGGCAGACTTGGGACAGCGGCACTCCCATAACTGTTGCCGGCGGAGGTCCGGGAGCGTTCGATTTCGTTGATTCCGAACACGGCTGGCTGATGGTCAGCCTGGGCGCAGCCGCTGGGGAATGGGCAGTCTGGGCCTGGTGGCTTTCCAGGCTGACGAGGAACGTCCATTCCTGGGTTACGAACTATCGCAGGGCCGGGAATACAGCGCAGCCACTGCCGCACGCATTGACAAAGACGTCGAACGCCTGCTGGCTGAGCGCCACAAGATCATGCGCCGCCTGCTGGGTGATGCGTGCAAGCAGTTGGATGCTCTGGCCGACAGGTTGCTGGAAGAGGAGGCTATCGAGCAGGACACACTGACCCAGGTTCTGGGAGCGCGTCCTCAAGCAGGTGCGGAATCCGACGAAGAGGGCGAACGCACCGAGCATGGTTACGCTGTACAGATTCAGTGTGTGGCTGCGGCATACAGTTGATGGCTCGCATACGGTTCGTACACGATACGCAGGTCAAATGACCTGCTCTCACCAGGTGCGATATCACCGAGCAGCCGGGTCGAGCCCACACTCACGACCTGCCCGGCGTCATCTATCAGCGTTCCGGCAATGATCGTGTTGCTAACCGTGAATGCATTCGCGTTGGTTGCCGTGCCTGTGATGCGCACGTTACCGATGCTATCATCAGACAGAACAAGATCACCGAGAGCAATAGTCGCCAATTGGCGGTACGCGGGAGCGGGTTGACCCAGCGGATGTAGGCGATATGCCACATACTTCCGAGGGTACATTTCGAGACTGAACGGGCACTGAGCACCCGGTTCCAAGAGCGGGCACGGAGTGTACACTTCAACAGGGCCATAGCCTCGTTCCTTATCGGCGAGGAATGACGCATGGACTCCGACCCCTTCGTAGGCTTGGGAGCCATCGTTACGCACGAACCCTGTTATCTTGTAGTAGCCGTCCGCTTCGATGCGGATTGCGTCAACCAGGATGGTGATTGGCGGAGCGGGATCGGTGTCTGGAATTCGCCTCAGTTCAATGAGGGGCGATCCTGCGCTGGTCGCTACCGACGTGCTCACTGGCATCATTTGGGCTGACCCAGCCGCCGGCGCTTCCATCGGTACGGCCTCTGTCGCAGCCGGGACAGCCGTCGGCGACGGTACGAGCGGGGTAGCCGTCGGCTGCGGCGTAGAGGTAGGAAGAGGTGTATAAGTTGGATAAGGTGTATAGGTAGGGTAAGGCGTATACGTCGCCGCCGGTTGGTTGGCGTTTTGCGCTTCCGTGAGCGTCGGCGTCGCCCCGACCGGGCCTGCGCCTCTTGGAACCCCAGGGGCTGTTCTGGGGGCACTGCAGGCTGTTAGCAGGATAGCGGTCGAGAGCACCAGACTCGTGACAAAGGTCTCAGGTTTCCAGCTCGACATTCCACACCTCACTCGTATCGCAGCGCCTCAATGGGGTGCAGGCGCGCCGCCTGATTGGCCGGATAGATACCGAAGAACAACCCCACGGCCACCGAAAAGCCCACCGCCAGCAAGACCGAGTTGAGTGTGACTAGCGGACTCACCAGGCCAGTCAAGGCTACAATCTTCGCCAGGCCCGTGCCCAGCAAAATGCCGATTACGCCTCCCAGCAGGCTCAACACCACGGCCTCCATCAGGAATTGCACCAGGATGTCCGCCCTGCGCGCGCCCACAGCCTTGCGGATGCCAATCTCGCGCGTGCGCTCCGTCACCGAGACCAGCATGATGTTCATGATGCCGATGCCACCCACCAGCAGACTGATCCCGGCAATCGCCCCCAGGAAGGCCGTCAGGGTGCCGGTCACCTGGCTGGCCGTGCTCAACAGGTCAGCCTGGTTCAGCACCCTGAAATTGGCGTCCTGGCTCGGAGTGAGATCATGGCGGCGGCGCAGCAGCGCGTCGAGTTGATTTTGAACTGCCGTCGTTGTAGCCTGCGAGGTCGCCACCACGGCGACCTGCGATACAATCAACTGGCCGCGCGCGTTGCGCCCGTTGAACAGCCGGGTCTGCGCCGCCGAGATGGGCACGAGCACCGCATCGTCGGGGCTGTTGAACCCTGCACCGCCCTTTTCTTTCAGGACGCCGACTACGGTCAACGCGACCCGCCCGTTGCCGCCGGGGAGTGTCACTTTGATCTTCTGCCCCAGCGGGTCGAAATTGCCGAAAAGGTCTTGCGCTGCTTGATAGCCTAGCACAGCCACGTTGGCCCGCTTGTCTATATCGCTGGCCTCGATGAACCGACCCTGTGCCACCACCAGGTTGAAGGCCGGAAGATAGCCCGCTGTCACCCCCGTCACCGAGGCATTGATATTCGCAGCGCCAAAGATGATCTGAGCATTCTGGCCGAAAATGGGAGCGACGAACCGGGCGTCAGGCACGTTACGCTGATCGGCGATGGCCTGGGCGTCCGCGTAGGTGAGGTTGGCCGCGCTGCCCGCCGCCCCGCGCACGCCACCCTCCTGCTCGCCAAAGCCAGGCATCACGATCAGCAGGTTGGTGCCCATGCTGGTAATTTGCTGAGTGATCGAAGCCTGTGCCCCCGCGCCGATGGACATCAAGGCGATGACCGCCCCCACGCCGATGACCACACCCAGCATCGTCAGCGACGAACGGAGTTTATTCACCAGCAGCCCGTCCAGGGCGACCCGTACGTTCTCCCAGAGATCTGCGAGCCACACAATCATCGTCTCATTCCTCCACGATCGCCCCATCCCGCAGCCGCACAATACGTTCCGCCTGCGCGCCGATCCCCGCGTCGTGGGTGACCATCACGATTGTAATACCTCGCTCCTCGTGCAACCGGTGAAAGATCGCCATCACTTCGTCGCCTGATTTGGAGTCTAGGTTGCCGGTCGGTTCGTCGGCCATGATGATGGACGGCCCGTTGACCAGCGCACGCGCAATCGCCACCCGCTGCTGCTCGCCGCCCGAAAGTTCCGTCGGGTGATGGTCCACGCGGTCGGCCAGGCCTACCAGCGTCAGCGCCTCGCGCGCTTGCCGCTCTCGCTCGCCCAGGGGAATGCGGGCGCCGTTGCGCGCATACTGCATCGGCAACATCACCTGCCGCAAGGCGCTGGTGCGGGGCAGTAGATTGAAAGTCTGGAAGACGAAGCCGATCTGCCGGTTGCGCACAGCTGCGAGCTGGTTCTCGCTCATACTACCCACCTCGACGCCGTTCAGCCGATACAGGCCAGAGGTCGGCGTATCCAGGCAGCCGATGATGTGCATCAGCGTGGACTTGCCGGAGCCAGAAGGTCCCATGATCGCTACCCACTCGCTCTGCTCGACCTTCAGCGACACGCCGCACAAGGCGTGCACCTGGACTTGGCCCATCTGGTAGACTTTGGTGATGTTCTCGATCTCAATCACGCTAGCCCCCTCCGCCACCGAATATGCGGAACGGGCCAAAACCGCCACCCTGGTTGTTCTGGGTCGGTACGGCAACCACACTGACCACGTCCCCTTCAGAGAGACCGCTGGTGATCTCCACGTCCGTATCGTTCGTCAGACCCAGGGTCACGGGCACCCGCTCGAATCCACTCACCGTCCCCGGCCCGCCCGATGGGCCGCCTTGGCCTCCGGCGACCTGCCGTAACACAAAGGACTGCCCATTCGCGCTCTGAATCGCGCGCAGCGGCACGATCAGCACGTTCTCCCGGCTTGCCGTTACAATCTGCGCGTCGGCCGTCATCCCGGCGCGCACCGGCAAATCCGTCGGCGACAAGCGTACTCTCACCGGATAGAGCACCACACCTGACTGCACCTGGGCCACCGGCGCGATAGAAGCCACCGTGCCCGTGATCTGTGCATTCGACAATGCATCCACCGTCACGATCGCCTCCTGCCCCACACTCGCGCTGACTACGTCCGTCTCGTCCAGATTGATGTCTACGACCAGCGTCGTGAGGTTACTCAACACCATGGCAGTCCCTCCCGCAGCCATTTCGCCCGCCTTGATATTCAGCGCGGTCACCGTCTCGCCCACTGGCGCGACCAGGGTCATGCCTTCCAGCGTGCGCCGCGCCGATTCCAACTGGAGCTGAGCCTGCGAGAGCGCGGCTTCCAACTGCTGGATTTGCAGGGGCTGCTTATCCACGGTGACCTGGGCGTTAAGCACCTGCGCCCTGGCACTCTCCACGCTGCTATCGCTCACGCCCGCGACCGCCAGGTTGTAGGCCGCCTGCGCGACCTGCAGGTTGTACTGCGCCGATTGCAGGGCGCGCCTGGTCGCATCCCGCTCATTCTCCAGGGCACTCTTTCTGAACGGCACATTGAGCTCCCAATCGCGGGCCGGGTCCCACGCCTGGTCATAGTTCTCCTGGGCGGTCACGACTTGATCCTGAGCCTCCGCCAGACTGACGCGCGTGGACGTGAGCTGATCGCCGGTGTGGGCAGCCATCACAGAGGCTTCCGTGTAACTGGCCTGGGCCGCGTCCACGTTGGCCTGCGCCAGCCCGGATTGTGCCTCGATGCGCGTCGAATCCAGGTTGACCTGTGCCTGCTGCACTGCCAGCTCTGCCTCGGCGACGGCCTGGCGAGCAGCGGTGTCGTCCAGGCGGGCCAGCACGTCACCCGCCTGCACTGCGTCCCCGACCTCCACCAGCACTTCGGCTACCTGCCCGCCCGACTGGAACGACAGAGATACCTCGTCCTCGGGGCTCAGGCTGCCGCTGGCGCCGACGGTGACCTGCAGTGTGCCGCGCGTCACGACCGCCGTCTCTGCCCCCACTGCTTGCGCCGCCGCTCGCCCCGCCGAAACGCGCTGCCAGACACTGATCCCGGCATACGCCAGGCAGACCACGACAATCACAGCCACCAGGGCAATCCACCATCTCTTTTTCATTGGCTTCCTCCCTTTGAAATAAAGAGTTGACACCAACTGCTTGCACTACGGGCTGGCATTGGACGGTCGCGGAGTCAGATCGGCGGAGACCTGCAGGCGTTGTCCGTTGCGGAGAATCGTCAGTGCGAGCGTCTGACCCGGGTCCTTGGCCGAGATGGCTGTCAACAAGTCATCGAAATTCGCGATGGCCTTCCCATCTGCCTCGACGACTACGTCGCCGCCGACAGGCACGTTGAACGCGCCCACCTGCCTTGTGCCCGTGCTGCCATGAAGACCAGCACTCTCAGCCGGGCTACCAGCGACCACCGTGTTGATATACGCCCCTTGCTGAACCGGTAGATCGTTGGCTTGCTGGATCACGAGGTCAACACTGGTCCCCTCCACGCCGAGCCAGGGCCACTCATACGTCCCACTCTCGATAAGCACCGGGACAACACGTCGCACCAGGTTGACAGGAATCGCAAACCCGACACCGGCATTGGCCTGGGAGCCACCGGTGGCGATCTGCGCGTTCACGCCGATGACCTCGCCTCTCAGGCCTAGCAGAGGCCCGCCCGAATTGCCAGGGTTGATTGCAGCGTCGGTCTGAATGGCCTGCGGTATGGCAAATCCCGCCACGCCAGAGGGGATTGACCGGCCCACAGCGCTCACGATGCCCAGGCTCATGCTTCCCCCCAGGCTGAACGGATTGCCAATGGCGACCGCCCAATCACCGACCTGCACCTGATCCGAGTCCCCCAGTGGTAGAGGATGTGCCCCTTCGGCGAGCGCGCCAACCCGGATAACCGCCAGATCACTGTCGGCGTCGGTGCCCACGATCGTGGCCTCGGCTTCAATCCCGTTGTAAAAGATCACTGTAACCCGTTGAGCGTTGGCGACCACGTGATCATTGGTGACGATGTGCCCCTCTTCATCCAGGATGAACCCTGAGCCTGCTCCTTGTCCGGTTGTCCCTCCACTCGTAATGAAGACCTGGACGCTCACCACGCCAGGGTTGACCTGCCTATACAAGGCCTCAAGAGAACCCGGTGCAATACCTGGCGATCCGGGAGCAGCCGAGGCCGGCAGCGGTGTGAGGTTCGGCGGCGCTGGTGTAAATGTCGGAACGGCCTGCTCTGTAGCCCCCAATCCGGGGATGAGCGTCGGCGCCGGCAAGGTCGCCTGCGTGACGGCGCGCTGGGCCTGCATAGGAATCCAAACCAGCGAAATCGCGACGGCGGCTAACAACACTATCACGACTACGCACCCGATCCCACCGATTAAAGCGAACATTTTCCTGTTCATTGTCCCTATCCTCCTTGTTTATTTGTACTTACAATCTACCGCACCCATAATACCGGCATTTCGATTTTATCCAACAGCGCCAGAAGCGCCTCATTCTCCAGTAGAGGGCTCTCGGCGGGTACCACCAACGTGCCGCATCCTGACACCTGCACGGCACTGGCAAGTTCTTGACCGGTCACCTGAGACAGGACCATTCGGACGGTAGATCCCAGCCGTCTTGGCCCGGTGAGCGACCGGGCCGCCTTGCCCAGGATGAGCACATCTACCTCTGCCGCGGCAGTCGCCACCTCCGAGGCGATCACACCGCGCACCACATGGAAAGACCAGCGCACCCTGGAGCGCTCCGCGGTCGCCTCCAAGTTCCGCCGGGCGCGTGCGGCTTGCGCGAATCGTCAAAGTTGTTGACGTAGCACCAATCGAGCGGAAGCGGCGCAGCGCTGGCGCGCTGCTCAAAGTACTGGCGCACGAGGGCCTGTTTGCCCATCCCTGTCGGCCCCAATGCGAAAATGTTGTACTCTTATTGTCAACTATCTCAGGTCTGCGTCCAATTCGATCTTTGGCCCTGAGCGCAAGAGGTTGGAGATAAGGCTGCCGATCTCTGAGCTTCCGCCTGTCAGCAGAACAACCTTGCCTCCCATTCTCCTTGTCATTTCGACGCCTCCTCTTTGTCTCTCGGCCTGGCGCGCGATACAGGCTCGAGGCATTGGAACGTCGCATCTATCTGAAGATCAACTACCAGAGGGTAAGTCAGACTGTCTGGCAGCAACCCGCTGTTCTTTAACACTGCTACCGCGGTGTCCAGGTGCAAGGATGATTCGCTGTAGTCCGTATCGGCCTGTATGGGCAACACTTGTGGTCCCATAAACTGCTTGGTCATCGCTCCACCTCGACGGTCCGCCCCCTCCCATTCTGGTCACCGACCTTCTGCAGCGCATCACGCACGATCCTTCGAATTTCACCGATCTCGATCGGCTTGGCGGGGCAGCGGCAAACCGACAATCGGACCGCCTCAGCATTGATCTCTTCACTGAAGCCGTGCGCTGTGATCCAGATCATCTGTGTGTCAGGATTCAGAGCCATGATCGCCCTCGTCAACTCCACACCACTCATGCCTGGCATCACCAAGTCGGTGATGACAAGATTAAACGGCGCTTTCCTGAATTCGTCCAAGGCTTCGCGTCCATTCCGGGCAGCCGCAACCTCGTATTCATCGCCCAGCTTTGCCAGGGCATCGTGCAGGATGAGGAGCACGTGCTCTTGGTCGTCAACGACTAGAATGCGTATATTGGCGCTCATATCTGTATGCATGCTAACACAGAAAGCAGCCTCAAACCGACGGACATGGTTGGGGCTGCTTCTGAATTTGGTTGGGAAACGTTGGAGTTGAGTTGGATTCACGACCCGCAACCAAGGCCAGCGGGTACAGATACGGCAGAACCCTACTGGCTAAACCTGTATCCCAACCCTCGCATGTTCATGATGTGACGAGGGTGAGAAGGGTCAGTCTCCGCCTTACGCCGCAGGCGATAGACATACCACTTAACGACTTGCCGCGCCTCGTACAGGTCTTCGCATTCCCACCCCTGTATCACCCGCACCAGTTCCTGGGGAGAGATCACCCGATGGGCATTGCGCATCAGATGGACCAATAGCGCAAACTCGCCGGGCGTCAAATCCAGCGGCCGACCATCCAGGGTTGCCACGTGCCTATCCAGGTCAACGCAAAACGGGCCACACTCGAATGACCCCTTCTCTACAGACTGAGGCAGCCTCTTGCGCCGTTCCAATGCCTCCTTCACGACCTGTCGTAGCTCACCCGGCTCGATCGGCTTCAGCAGGTAGCCGTCCACCCCTTCCCGGATGGCGGCTAATGCTGAATCCAAAGAACCATGGCCAGTCAGGATGACCACAGCCATGTCCCGCCAGCGCCAGCGTATTGCCTCCAGCACCCGCAGACCGTCTATGCGACCACCCAGATTCAGATCCAGCACCACCAGGTCATAGGACACGTCTCTCAAGCAGTTCAGCGCCTCTTCGCCACTGGACACCGTCATCACTGTGTGGCCGGCTCTTTCCAGCGTTTGCTCGAGAAAGAAACAGATATTTTCCTCGTCATCCACAACCAGGGTACGTACCTGTTCGGCCATCAACCGTTCTCCTCCTCTCTTTCGCCAGACGCCAGTTCCTTGGATTCGTCGAAGGCTCTCCTTTCCTACCGCGTCTGAACAGGCAACCACACCGTGAATGTGCTACCTTTTCCTTCCTGGCTCTCTACATCCATACGCCCACCATGTTGCTTCACGGCGTCGTAGCTGACGAACAACCCCAGTCCCAACCCCTCGGACTTGGTGCTGTAGAATGGCTCGAAAATGTGAGGCAAATCCTTAGCGAAGATGCCCATCCCGCTATCGGCGAACGTGATTCGTACTCCGACCGGCTGGCTGGTACGACTTGTACTCACCCGCAGCCGTCCACCTCCCGGCATGGCATCAATGGCGTTGAGTACCAGGTTCAGGAACACCTGCTCTATGCGGTCGGATGCCAGTTGAAGCGGAGGCAAATCTTTCGCTGCCTTACGGATCACTTTAACCTTGCTCTCTTCGCACTTCTTCTTGCTCAGCGTCAGCACCCGCTCCAGAAGCGTGTTCACGTCAACAGGCGCCCACTCCTCTGGGGTCGGCGGACGGTGCAAGTCTCGCAGTTGAGCCACCACGCGGGCTACCCGCTTCAACTCCTCGCGGGCCACCTCGAGATAGCGCTCCGCATCGCCTCCCTCGGCCAGAGCCTCATCTGCTAGAGCCAGGCAGCCGATGACCGATTGAAGGGGATTGTTAATCTCGTGAGCCAGTGAGGCCGCCAGGCGGCCTGCAACCGCCAGCTTCTCGGTGCGCATCAGGGCATCCAGGGCCTGTCTCTGCTCGGTGATGTCTTCTGTCATGCTGATGGCGTACTGAGGTTGGCCTTCAGCATCGCGGACGAGCGAAAGGACCCGGCTGGCCCAGCGCACCTGGCCATCCCTGCAGATGTAACGTTTCTCGCTCCGACAGGAGCCGCGTTTCCCGGCCACCAAGTCTTCGAACAAGGCTTTGTCAGTCGCGGCGTCTTCAGAGTAGGTGACCTCAGGAAAAGCCAGGTTACGCAGTTCCTCACCACTGTAACTCAGCATCTTTTGGAATGCCGAGTTGCTCTCCACGTACCGGCCCGTCAAATCTACCAGCGCAATGCCGATGGCTGCTTCCTCGAATATCGTGCGGAAGCGCGCCTCGCTGGCCTGTAACGCGGCGGTGCGCTCGGCCACCAGGTCCTCCATGTTCTCAGCGTGGCGCCGCACCTGCTCGTACAGGCGGGCCTGCTGGATGCCGACGGCTATCGCGATGGCCAACTCCAGGGCAATCTCTTTCTGCTCCGCGCCCAGCGGGCCGGGAGTGTCCATCCCCAGGGTGAGTGAACCCATCAACTGCCCCTGCACTACGAGCGGCACGTGGACGTAGGCGCGCACTCCCTCCGACCGCAGGGCCTCTATCACGAACGACGATGCAGTGCCCTCCTGCACATTCTCTACCACGTAAGTTTCACCCCGGCTCAGTGCGTCGAGCATCCCGGCCCATTCCGCATAGATCGGGCCGCGCCAGCCTTTCTCTAGCCTGGTCTCGCCTTTGGTGTGGACGGCCAGCAGCGATGCTTCTCCTACCTCACGGTCGAACAGCATCACACCCGCCCGCACGCAGTTCAAGAGCTGCGGCGCGCGCCGGATGGCGGCCTCGGCGACCTTTTCCACCGATAGGTGGGCGCCCAGGATGGCCTGATCGGCCTCGTGCAGTACCTGTAGCCGGTCGGCGTAGCTCTGCAGCGCCTGCTGCGCCTGCTTGAGAGTAGTGATGTCCTGGCCCTGGGCGATGGTGGCGACTACGGTCGTGCCGTCGGCGGCGTACAGTGTGGCCGAGTTCCACAGCACCGTGCGCACCGACCTGTCAACGTGCTGGATGGGAATATCGACCACCTCCCAGCGCTCTCCCGCCACTGCCCGGCGGATGTGCTCCAGAGCCTCCTCCTTCCGGTCCTGCGGGAAGAGGAGGTCCAGCGATTTGCCGCAGACGTCGTCTGCCTTTCGCCCGGTCAGGCGCTCAAAGGCGGCGTTGAAACGGGTGATCCTGAAGTCGGGGTCCCAGACGATGATCGGGGCATTGGCGTAAGTCAGCAGGTTGTCCAGGTAGTCGTGCGTCTCGCGCAGGGCCTGCTCGGCCCGCCTGCGCTCGGTGATGTCGCCATAAGCGATGGCGACCCCGTAATCCTCCAGTGGAATAGGCGCAGCCGTCACATTGATCCAGTTGACCTTGCCCCCCTCTTTGACAATTCCCATCTCGACGTTGTCCACCAAACGGTTTTCCTGCAACGCCCGAACACTGGCATATTCCTCAGCGGGCATGGGGCTGCCATCTGGGCGGATGATTTGCCATTCTGGACCGTCAATGCGTCGCTGATCGTGTTCTGTTTCGGATACGCCCAGAAGCCGTTCTGCTTCTTCGTTGGATTCCACAACCTTGCCGGCCTTATCCGATATTGTAATGCCCAGGGGAAATGACTCAAAGAGCACGCGGTACTTTTCAAGTGCGACCTGCAGCTCCTCCCCGGCCATCTCCAGTTGCTCCACGGCTTGCGCGAGTTCCGCCGTCCGCTCCTGTACGCGCCACTCCAGCGCTTCGCTGGTCTCCTTGAGCGCCTCCTCCGCCCGCTTGCGCTCGGTGATGTCAATGCCCATCTCCATGATGAGCGGTGAGCCATCGGAGTCGGTAAAGGGGAAGTCGTAGATGTCATAGTTGCGGCCGTCCGGGCCTATCCACTCCCAACGATGGGGGGCGTTGGTTTGTAGAACTGTGTATGTTTCGCAAGTCTCGCAGGGCTCGCTGCGCCCGAACAGATACTCGAAGCAGCGCCGCCCGTGGGACTCGCCGAACCGCTCGCGGAAGAAGCGGTTCTCGAAAGGCACGTGATGGTCCGGCGATAGCAGCACTACATAAGCCGGCAGCATCTCCAAGACGTCGTGGAGCCGCTTCCGTTCTGCTTTTACGGCCTCTTCCGCCCGTTTGCGCTCGTGGATCTCCAGTTGCAGGTCGGCGTTGGTCCGGGCCAGTTCGGCGGTGCGCTCGCGGACGCGCTGCTCGAGGGTCTCCTCGGCCTGCTTACGCTCGGTGATATCCTGGAAGACCATCACGGCGCTCACAACCCGCCCCGCTTCATCGCGCACCGGGGCAGCACCTGCCAGGACAAGACGCTCCGCGCCATCCTTCCGATGGATCAAGATCTCCACGTCCTGCGTGATTTGTCCGCGCTCAAGCGCACGCCTGAGCGGCATCTCTTCGGGCGGGAAGATGGAACCATCGGGCCGATGTGCCGTATAGCGACGTTCGGGGTGATAGACGTTTCCTGCGACGGCGCCGCCCAAAATGCTCATGCCGGCGGGGTTGGTCATAAGGAGCGCACCGTCGGCATTGGAGACGATCACACCAATGGGCATCGTATCAATGAGCGCGCGCAGTAACCTGTTCGCCAACTGCGTCTCTCCGGCCGATTCTCCTGCACGCTCGTGTTCTTCATTTGCCAACGAATCACTGTTTCCGTTCATTTCGTGCTCTCTTCCAGTTTCAGTGTGTCTCGTGTGTCCGCCACACCCACTACCCCAGCTATTGGCAGCACGCCCACCGACTGTCGAATGTCGGCGGGCGTGGTAGTGATCAGGGATTTTGGGACGACACGTCCGCCCCAGTTATTGCTTCAGGCCAGGAGGTTGGGCTCTCTTTCCAGGTATCCAGTATATCACATTCCATCACACGAGACAATAGGAGGGGGAGCGCTCGCGCACCAGGGGAAAAAGAACCATGCAGATCAACCGCGCGACGATCAGAGGATTCTGGCCCATCTCTGCCCCTGCCGTCTGGCGGGGATAGAGGTTGACAGGAAATAGGCTTGCGATAAAGTGGCACACCACGGCAGCCACAACGGCACCCCCTTCCTGAAGGGAGGAAAGAAAGAGGTCCTGGACGAGATCCTGTCCGCGGAGCGGACCCAGGTGGTGGTGTCAACCGTCACTGGCGAACACGGTGACGTCAATCCAGTGCCCTACCCGAAACTGCTGAAGGCGCTGGGCGGCCTGGCGAAAAACAAGCGCCGCTACCCGCACGCTCCCGAGCCAGAGCTGCGCGACGTGGACCAGCCGCAGCGGACCGACCTGGAGCCGCCGGTCGCCGGCAAGGAGGTGCGCTACGTGGAGGTGACGCTGAAGCCAGCCGGCGCCTGATGCGCTGTCCCATCGGAAAACAAAAACGGCCCCACCGGTAGAGTGGGGCCTTCATTTGTCACGGGCCAGGTCAGGTGTGTGCCTTTCACTCTACGTCGGCGGTGATGCGCACCTCGACCCACGGTTGGGTGGGGTCGTTGGTGGCAAACCATACCAGCCGCACCACTTCCCCGTGAACCTCGTGAAAGTCGGGGTCGAACTGTACCGTCAGGTCAGCACGCTGGCCCGGCGGGATGACACTGCTCGACAGTTCTGCCGTAGTGCAGCCGCACGAGGTCACCAGGCCGCCGATCAGCAGATCGGTGACGCCGGTGTTCTGTACGGCAAAGATGTGCGCTACATCTTGCTGGCTGGGAATGCGCCCAAAATCGTGGCTGGCGCTGGGCATGTCGAGCCGGGGCAGCGGCTCATCAGGGAGCGCTGCTCGTGGCGCGGGTGTCTGCTCTGGAATGAGCGCCATATCGTGGCCGCCCCGGAGTGGCTGCCCGGTCTCGGCCAACGGCAGTAGAGCCGCAGGGTCGTCGCTGCGAGATGGCGTGGATGGCTTGGCAAAAGCCCCCGATTGCCACAGACCGAATACCAGAAGCACGGCGACAATCCCAACTGCACCTGCCACCCACAGCAGTGAACCTGCCCCACCCGACGAGCGCCGTCGCCGCTTGGGCTGGCGAACGCGCCGGTTTGGTCCAGCCATGTGGACAGCACGCTTCTTTTCTTTTCTGCCCACGTTTCGCCTCCTCGTCACACAAACCAGATCAATATGACGGCGCCTATCGCGATCATCCCCAGCCCGGTCACCAGCCGCACCCACCGCCGGCTCGACTGCTCTACCATCCGGACGCGGTGCATGACGCGCCGGTTGCCAATACCGGCCAGAATAATGAACAGCGGCAGCACGAACGCCAGGTTGTAGAGTCCCAGGTAGCCCATTCCCTGCCAGTAGGTAGTCCTTGCCGCCAGCAGCCCCACGATGGCCACGTAGATGCTCCCCGAACAGGGAAACGTACACAACCCCACCAGGAACCCGCCTACTGCCGCCGCCGGGAAGGTGGCCCGCTTCAGCCAATCCTCTATCGTCCCGTGGGCGATGGTGGGAATGCGCAGGTGAACGGGCAACTGGGGAAAGAAATAGTCCTTCAGGTTGACAAGCCCCAGGATGATGACCAGCCAGGAGCCGATCTTGGCCATCAGGTGATGGTCATTGGTGAAAAGCACCGCCTGCATCAGCCCCAGGCCGATGAGAAAGTAGGCCAGATAGATGGCCGCTATGTAGATCAACCCCATGGCCCAGATGGAGGCGAAGGTGCGCCGGACGGTGAACAAGAAGGCGATAAAGAAAAGCAACACGGCAAAGGCGCAGGGGTTGAGTCCATCGAGGAAACCAGTGACAAGCACCAACGGCAACAGGGCGCGCTCGCTTTCGATGGGCACGGCCGGCGACAGGTGCTCGCCGTGTTCCCTCAAGGAGGCCAGATACTCGCCAATGGGGGCATCGAGAGGATAGGTTTGCGGCTCGCCGCGGAAGGCCCAGGCGGTGTAGCCGGTGGCGCCGCTCATCTTGTCCTGGTAGACCAGCATGCGGTCAAACGCATCAGCAGGGGCGGCCAGCAGGTCGGCCACCACCTGCCCCGGGACGTGGCCCTCCAGGACGATCCGCTCACCGACGAAGATGGTCAGATGGGACTGCAAGGCCGGCGGCACCCCCAGCGCATCGCTGTGGGCCACAAGTTCGCTGCGGTTGGCCGGTTCGTTGATATAGTCCTTGTAGACCAGGTCGGTGTAGCCAGCGTCGTTCAGCAAGGGAACAACCGTCTCTTTGACATAGTGCAGACAGTCACCACAGGCGCGGTTGTAGTATACGGTGACCGGCGCCGGCGACGACGCCCGCACACCGGTGGCCTGCAAGGCCAGCGTCAGTAGCACCAGAACAGGCAGAAGTAGAACTCGTCGCAGCATTGAAATCATTGAGTGACTGCTCCAGACAGAGGGTCAAGGCTCAACCACCGTCACCCGGATCGTCAGAGTAGCCTCCGGGGTGTCGGGGTCATTGGACCGGACATATACCTGCCGCATAAAGTAGCCCGTAGCGCCGCCGTGAGCCTGGGGGTCGAAGGTCACCGTGAGGTCGGTAACTCCGCCAGGTGTCAGACGGCGGCTACCGATCTCAGCCGTGGTGCAGCCGCAGGAAGTGCTCACGCCGGCGATCTCCAGCGCCCCCTGGCCCACGTTGCGCACCTGGAAGGTATGGCTCACCGGCCCGGTGTTGGGGATGTCGCCAAAATCGAACTCGCTGGCGCTGAGTTCGACCTGACCTGGCGGATTGGCGGCGGCTGCGCAGCCGGAGGCCGCCGCGAGAGTCAGGATCAGCAGGCCAACCAGTGCGAGGCACGCCTGTTTCTGTGCGCAGTTCATCAACTCTGGCCTCATTTGAGGCCTGATTGGAGCCGGGTCCGTATCTCGTCGAACTCGGCGATGGTAATCTCGCCGGCCGCCAGCCGCCGCCGCGCGATCTCCAGGGGGTCTGCCGCCCCCTGCGGAGCCGTGGGTTGGCGGCTCAGTTGCCGCACCAGCCAAAAGATTCCCAGCCCCAGCACAACCAGCAGGCCAACGGAGAATGCTACGTTCAGGATGACGCCAGCCGTCCCCAGACTGCCCCAACCAAAGCCGCGGCAATACCATCCCATCTCACACCTCCTCGACTAATCTGCGAGCCGGGCGCGGATCGCATCGTACTCTTCCCGGCTGATCTCCCCTCGGGCAAAGCGCTCGTCCAGAATCTGGCGAGCCGTTGGTCGCTGTTCACTGGTTGGGCGAGCACCCGGCGTCTGCCGCAGCAGCAGGACGGCGCCGCCGACGAGCAGGGCGAGCAACACACCCCAGAACAGCAGCATCCCTAAGAAACCATATCCCATCATCATCTTTACCACCTCTCTATCGCATTTACCGTCATTTCTCTTGCTCCTTGCGGATGGCCTCAAGCGCCGGGTACACGACCCAGGCCACCGCCAACCCGAAGAGCAGGCCCGTGCTCAAGCGCATCCAGGAGTTGAAGGAGCCCAGCGCGTTGCCCACGTAGAAGCCCTGGGGCAACAGGCGCCCGGTCAGCCGGGCCAGCCAGGCATTGGTGTAGCGGAATCCCTGTTCCAGTCCGGCCAGGTCGCTCATCCAGTGCGTCACCCCATCCGCGACCATCGGCAGGGTCAGCAGCCCAAAGATGCGCCAGTTCAGCGTATGCAGCCGCCGGCGCACGAGCGCAAAGAGCAGCCCGCCCAGGAAAAGGCCGCCATAGAGGGCCACCATCCGGTCGGACCAGGCCACCTTGTAGCCCAGTTCCGGTGTGCCGACGAAGGCCCGCAGCCCCAGCCAGGTATCGGCGTCGGGTGCATAACGGAGCAATTCCGTGGCTGAGTACGTCCACCGGGGGCCGAACAGGAAGAAGGAGCGATCGGCCAGTTGGTGGCAGAGGAAACCGTAGACAAGGTAGATAAGCCGGGCCGGCTCCACCGCCCCGATTTTCATCAGGATGGGAGCGAGCCAGGGTACGCCTACCAGCGCGCCCACAAACAGATTGGCCCAGGCCAGCCAATGACGACTGAGTGCCAGGACGCGGTGCCGCAACCGGACCGCAGGTCTTGGCGCGCGGCCGATCTCTACTACATCCTCTTTAGCCATTCGTTCACCTCTCCACATGTATTCTACCACTGTGGAGGGGCGGGCGGGAGCGCAAAACGGCATACCTGGCTCCCCGCCATTTGGCGGGGGTCGAGGAGAAGAGTGCCACGCTATCCAGGTCGAATCCAGCGGAGGAAGATTGGGGGGTAAAAGGCGACGAACCGTCCTGCTCGATTAGATGCGCAGCCCGGCCAGCCGCTCCTCGTCCATCGGCGTAGCCACGACCGCTTTATCCATAGCAGAGCAGTCTATCCCGTAGTGTACCTGGACTTGAAGGCCGAGCGCGTCGCTGTAACTTGCGGTGAGCGCGGCAGCCAGGTGGATTTCTCGCTCACCTGCATCACCCCGCAGGAGCGTGATTGGGCTGCCGCAGTCTTTGACCTCGAGGAGCAGGTCGTTCCGGCGCCCCAGAGCCGGAAGGCGGCGATTTTCGTCCTCGTTACGCCCTACCACCGCCCTCGCCGCGGGCGAGAGCCGGAAGTGGCGGCCTACTTTCAGCAGGTTGACGTCGTTGAGGTCAAAGTCCGGGCAGAATTGCACCAGGTCGCGCATCCGCCGGGCGAAGCCAGGGTCGGTGAGCAGGCAACCGCCCGCCGGGCAGGGATAGTCGGTGACGCCCTGCTCGCCTGCCAGGGCTATCTGCGGCCTGCGAGAGCGCCCGTGGAGCGCCAGCAGTTTCTCACGCTCCACCAGGCCTTCCAGTTCGGGGATCGTCGGCTCAAGCAGCCGCGCCGAAAGCGGGCGCAGCAGCCGGCCATCCAGGCCCGACTCACGGGCGATGACCTGCATGGCCCGGCGGTGCTGCGACATCGGGCGCTGCCCCAGGACCTCGCCGGTAAAGACGAAGGCCGCGCCGGTCTCCGCCATCCGCTCCCTGGCCTTGGAAAACATCAGGATGCGGCAGTCGAGGCAAGGGTTCATCCCGCTACCGTAGCCGTGCTTGGGATTCCTGATCACCCAGAAGAACTCGTCGGTGACGGCAACGACCTTGCAGGGAATGTCGAGTTCGTCGGAGACGCGCCTGGCTTCGCAGCCTCGCCCTTTGCGGTTGCAGTTGCAAAAGGGGGTGACAAAGTTCAGGGCTTCGACTTCGATCCCTTGATCCAGGATCAGTTTCACCGCCAGCGTGGAATCCAGCCCGCCGGAAAGCAGGGCAATGGCTTTCGTCATACTCCCCTCGTGGTCAACGTGCAGCAACTCTCAACGAATGAGGTAGAGAGCCCTACAGGTCCAGGATGGCCCGCCGTGGGCAAGCGAAAAAGTCGCTTGTGCGCAGTCAGGATCACTTCGTCCAGTGCCGTGTTCTCCGCCGCCGGGCGCGGGCCGGTGTCCAGGAGTCGCCAGGCTTGCATCGTCAACGCACCTCTGTGCCGGGGACAAGCGCCTCGTTCAAGCTGCCGGAACGGAAGCCGGCCAGGTCGAGCGTCACGTAGGCGTAGCCGGCCTGTTTGAACCCGGCGACGATTTCCTCACGCCGTTGCAGAATCAGCGCAAAGTCGCCAGGGTCAACCTCAATGCGGGCCACCTGGCCGTGGTGGCGCACCCGCAGCCGCCGCAGTCCCAGGCGGCGCAGGACCATCTCTGCCTGCTCGATGCGCCCCAACGCCTCCGGGGTGACTGCCGTGCCATAAGGAATGCGCGAGGCCAGGCAGGGCGAGGCGGGTTTGTCCCAGGTGGGCAGGCCCAGTTCCTGTGACAGGGTGCGTACTTCCGCCTTGCTCAAACCGACCTCCCGCAGCGGGCTGCGCACGCCATGCTCGGCCACCGCCCGCAACCCTGGCCGATAGTCCCCCACGTCGTCGGCGTTGGAACCGTCTACAATGTAAGGATACCCGTGCTCCTGGGCGTGGGCGGTCAACTGCTCGTACAGCGCCCCTTTGCAATAGTAGCAGCGCAAAGGGTCGTTGGCTACGAAGCGCGGGTCGTCCAACTCGCAACCTTCGATGACCAGGTGTCGCGCGCCGATCTGACGTGCGAGCCGTTGCGCTTCTTCCAACTCGTGACGCGGCAGGCTGGGGGAAGACTCGGTGACCGCCAGCACATCATCCCCCAGACACTCGTGGGCGACTTTCAGGACGAAAGTGCTATCCACCCCGCCGGAATAGGCCACGATCACGCGCCCCATCTCACGCAAGATACGGCGCAGGTTGTCTAACTTCTCACTCAATTCCTCTCTCTCCACCATTCATCCCTGTCCTACAACAGTTATAGCGATCCAATTCATTCATTGCCGCGGAGCAAACAACGCTCAAACGGAAAAGCCCCACCTATCGGTAGGGCTCTATCGTTGGTGAGGTAACCGGCCTGGGGCCACAGCCCCACCAATCGGCCAGTTCGGCCTCAGAGGGTAAGACGATTATACCACCAGCGGGAGCGACGGGATTTGAACCCGCGATCTCCGGCTTGACAGGCCGGCATGTTAAACCGCTACACTACGCCCCCAGACGGGGCGTATCATACCACAAGCGGCCCATTCCGTCAAGCCCGCGGTGCCGCAGGTGTCACACTTCTCCATACACGAATCGCCCGCCGACCATCGTCGCCACGACCTGCGTGTGGGCGATCTCCATGGGGTCGCAGACAAAGATGTCTTGGTCGAGCACGACCAGGTCGGCCAGTTTCCCGGGGGCCAACGACCCCAGCCGGTCCTCCAGCCCGGCGGCGCAGGCTGCGCCGAGCGTATAGGCGTGCAGTGCCTCCTCCACAGTCAGCCGCTGGTGGGGGATCCAGCCCTGTGGGCCTGGGAAGCCATCGTTGGCCCGGCGGCGCGTCACGGCGGCGTGGAGGCCCAGGAAGGGGTTGAGGTCCTCGACGGGACAATCGGAGCCGAAGGCCAGCAGCGTGCCGGCCTGCAGGAGGCTACGCCAGGCGTAGGCGGTGGCACAGCGCTCCCCCCAGTAGCGGTCGGCCATCTCGCAGTCCTGCGTGGCGTGGATCGGCTGCATGGAGGCCACCACGCCGAGCGCGGCCAGGCGGGGCACGTCGGCGGGGTGGAGAAGTTGGACGTGTTCGATGCGGTGGCGGAGGGGAGGGGAGGGAGGGGAGGGGAGGGAAGGGAGGGAAGGGAGGGAGAGGGCGTCGAGGGCCAGGCGGTTGGCGCGGTCGCCGATGGCGTGGATGGCCAGGGCGAGGCCGCCGGCGGCCGCCTTGTGGACCAGGGTATGGAGCGCCTGCTCGTCGGTCGTGAGGATGCCCAGGTTGTCCGGCTGCCCCTCGTAGGGGGCCAGCATGGCGGCGGTGCGCGGGCCCAACGCGCCATCGGCAAAGGCCTTGAGGCCGCCCACGCGCAGCCAGTCGTCGCCCAGGCCCGCCCGCAGGCCGATCTCCAACGCGCAGTCAAGCGCGCTGGCCGGGAGGTACTTGACCACCCGCAGCCCGAGTTCACCCCGCGCGTGCAGGTACTGGTAGGCGGCAAAGGCGGAGGTCCCATCCATGTCGTGGATGCCGGTCAGTCCCACGCGCCAGGCGTGCAGGAAGGCCTGGCGCAGCAAACCGGCGGCTTCCTCCAGCCCAGGCGACGGGAGCAGGTCGGCGACGAGTTTCATCGCGCTGTCCTCGAACAGCATGCCGTCCGGGCAGCCAGCCGCGTCGCGCCCGATGCGCCCGCCGGGCGGGTCGGGCGTCTGCGCGGTGATGCCGGCTTTGTGCAGGGCGGACGAATTGGCCACCAGGGCGTGGCCGCTCTTGGCGCGTAGCATCACCGGGTGGACCGGGGCGACGCGGTCGAGGCTGGCGGCGGTGGGGAAACGGCGCTCGGGCCAGCGCTCCTGGTCCCACCCCTGCCCCAGGACCCACTCGCCCGGGCTCGTCTCGCGAGCCCGCTGTGCGACCAGGTCTAGCACCTGGTCGAGCGTCGCCGCCGCGGCCAGGTCCAGCACACCTAGCGTCTGCGCGTACCAGGCAAAGTGGATGTGGCTATCGGTCAGGCCGGGGATGACGCAGCGGCCGCCCAGGTCGAGCACATGAGTGCCAGGGGCCAGGAGGGAGCGCAGGGCCGCGGGGTCGTCGCCCATGGCCAGGATGCGCTCCCCGGCCACGGCCAGCGCCGAGGCGCGCGGGCAGCCGATGTCCATGGTGTAGATGCGGCCGTTGACGAGCAGTTGATCGGCCATCACTCTTCCCTCCTGCAAGCCCCCCACGCCAGTGGGCGTCCCACAGTAGTGGGGGGTATCATGACTGCCTGTCCAGGATGCCTGGCTCAACCGTGACCTCACCCCCCACTCCGTAGGGGGCTTCACAAAGGATGCCTGGCGTAGCCGTGACCTGACCCCCCACTTCGTGGGGGGCTTCAGAAGGGACGCTCAAAAAGCGCCGAGCTGACATTGGCCGATGCGGACACCCAGCCGTTCGGCGGCGTTGGCGACGTGGAGTTTGGACATCTGGAAGCGGACTGCGATGGCCCAGGCGACGGCACACGGCAACCGGCCCAGGATCAATCCGTCGCGGATGGCCTGTTCCACCTCTGGGATCACCTCGGCGGCGGGTTCCACGATGGATTTGCGCTCGCCGTAGCCGAACAGGCCCAACTGGCAATGGGTCAGCCGCACGTCCAGTGTATCGGCGGTTTCGCCCACCGCCGCCGGCGTCGCGTCCAGTTGCTCAGCGATGCGGAAGGCCTCCGCACAGCGTAACGTCCCCTCCGGTGCCCGCTCTCGAACCACTGATGCAACCCGCTCGTCCATATCCCCTCCCTTCACGTGGCACGGAACACGCAGCAGGTGCTGCGTGTTGCGTGTTGCGTGTTGCGTGTTGCGTGTTACGTGTTGCGTGTCAGATGAACCACAGGTCGGTTTGTGGCTCGCTCAGATATTCGGCTCCGTTGGGTGTGATCAGGACGTTCTCTTCGCAGCCGACGTAGCCGCGCCCCGGCACCTGCACCCCCAACTCGATGGCGAAGACGTTGCCAACCTCCACCACCCCCTCGATCGCGGTCCCGTACTTTTCCCAGCGCGGCCCAAGGACCGTCGAGCCGTCGTGGGCGGTGCGACCGACGTGATGGCCGAAGGCGTGCATGAACTCCGGGTAGCCGGCCTGCACCAACGCCTGGCGGGCCGCCTGGTCCACCTGCCAGCCCCGTACACCCGGGCGCAGCGCGGCCCGCCCGGCCTCCAGCGCTCGCCGCGCAGCGAGCCACGCAGCGGAGACCTCCGACGGCACACCTTCATATTTCTCGAACAGGTACCACGTCCGTTGCAGGTCGGCGACGAACCCTTCCTTCCGCACGCCAAAATCCACCTGCAACAGGTGCCCGCGCTGCAGGGCGAAATCGCCCGGCATGGCATGGCCGACGGGCGAATCGGGGCCGGCCGTCAGGCCCGGGCAGGTGTCCGCTTCCCAGGCCAGTCCCAGCCCTTCCTCCAGCACGACGTCGTGGAACCAGCGCGCCACCTCCCGCTCGGTCAGGCCTGGGCGGAGCGCCTGGCCCGCGCGGCGTAGGATGGCCTGCGTGGCCTGGATGGCCGCCTGAATACACGCGACCTCCGTGGGAGACTTACATCCGCGCAGCGCCCCCACCACCGCTTCGGCCGAGACGAGGCGACTCGCAACCTCGGTCCCGGCGACGATGCCGGTCAGCACACGGAACAGCCCGTGCGTCAACCCATCGGCCGCCGGGTCGCTGTCTGAGAAGTTCAGCGCCACCTGGCGCGGATTGAGGCGGGACAGATGCTCCAGGAGTGGAGCGCGGATGGACTGGTCGTAGCCGACGACCGTCGTGTAGCCTCCGATACGCTCGACGTTGTCGGCGTCGAAGCGTCCGACGATGGCGATGCGCTCGCCGGTGCGGCTGACCATCAGCGCCGACGTCCAGGTCAGGCCGAAGCCCAGCAGGAGGTCCAGGCAGGGGTCGTTCACCTGCGACGTCTCGCGCACGAAGGTCAACCAGAGGTCAATGCCCTGCTCCTCCAGCACCTGCACGGCCTGGTCCAATTTTTCACGCACAATCTCGAAATTTGGCATGGTTCTATCCCCTACTCTGTTCCGATGATACGCTCGTAGAGCGCGTCCAATTCCTCTTCCGAATAGAAATAGATCACGATGCGCCCTCCCCTGCCGCTGCGCGCCAGGTTCACCTTGGTCCCCAGCGCCTCGCGGAAGCGGGATTCCAAGGCCCGCGTAGCGGGTGCATCTGCACGTATCGGGCGGTGCTCCTGGGGCTGCTGGCCGAGCAGGTGGCGCACCAATTCCTCTGTCTGCCGCACGTTCAACTCTCGCTTCAGGACCACCTTGAGCGCGCCATCCTGGGCCTCCGGCTGCTCCAGCCCCAAGAGTGCACGGGCATGCCCCTCGCTGAGCTTGCCTTCGAGCAGGGCCTCTTGCACGGCGCGGGTCGCTTTCAGCAGCCGCAGCGTGTTGGCGACGGCCACGCGGCTCTTGCCCACCCGCCGGGCGACCTGTTCCTGCGTCAGCCCGAATTCTTCGGTCAACTGGTGGTAGGCCATGGCCTCCTCCAGCGCATTCAGGTCGGAGCGCTGGACGTTTTCCACCAGCGCCAGTTCCAACATCTCGCTGGGGACCACGTCTTTGACGATGACGGGGACGGTGGACAATCCGGCCAGCCGGGCCGCCCGCCAGCGCCGTTCGCCGGCGATCAGTTGGTAGCCATCGAGCGCGCGGGTGACGACGAGGGGCTGGATGATGCCGTGGGCCTGGATGGAGGCGGCCAGTTCGACCAGGTCCTGGTCACGGATGGGGGCACGCGGCTGATGGGGGTTGGGCGTGATGGCAGCCAGTGGCGCCTCAACCACCCCCTGCGCCGCGGCGGCCTCCCCTTCCTCGGCCGCCGGGATGAGCGCCTCCAATCCTCTGCCCAGACCGCTCTTGCGTGGTGCCATTTCCCACCTCGGTGGTCAGCAGTTAGACGTCAACGGTTGCCGCCGGCAGGCGGCCATCGCCCGCCAGCAACTCCTGCGCCAGTGCCGCGTAGGCCAGCGCCCCGGCCGAACTAGGGGCGTAGGAGATGATCGGCTCGCCGAAACTGGGGGCCTCGCTCAGGCGCACACTGCGCGGGACGATGGCGTTGAATACCCGCCCTGGAAAGTGCCGGTGTACTTCCTCGACCATCTGGCGCGCCAGCGTCGTGCGGGAATCGTACATCGTCATCACCAGGCCGCGCACGCGCAAGGCGGGGTTGAGGGCCCGGCGCACCAACTCGATCGTGCGCGCCAACTGCGAAAGGCCCTCCAGGGCCAGGTACTCGCACTGTACCGGGATGATGACCCCATCGGTGGCCGCCGTCAGTCCATTCACCGTCAAGATGCCCAGGCTAGGGGGGGTATCTATGAGCACGTAATCGTACCGCCCGTCTGCCCCTTCGCCCAGCCCGGCCAAGGCCTGGCGCAGGCGGAACTCGCGCTGGGGCAAGTTGATCAGTTCGACCGTCGCCCCTGCCAGCGTGGGTGAGGAGGGAGCGACGTCGAGGCATTCCCGGCCGCTGGGGCGCACCACGTCGGCCAAGGGGGCCTCGCGCACCAGCAGGTCATAGGTAGACAGGGGAACGGAGCGCTTGTCCATGCCGAGTGAGGAGGTCGCGTTGGCCTGGGGGTCCACGTCCACGACGAGCACGCGCTGGCCCCACTGGGCCAGGTAGGCGGCCAGGTTGACCGTCGTGGTGGTCTTACCAACCCCTCCCTTCTGATTCGCCAGTACGTAGATGATGGGCATATAGCCGACCTCGACCCTCACCCCCGACCCCTCTCCCTACGAGGGAGAGGGGAGCACACCCTCACCCCCGGCCCCTCTCTCTACGAGGGAGAGGGGAGCACACCCTCACCCCCGAAGTTCGCATGAACGGCCCGCTCACACTGGGCCACTTCATGCGGGCCGGGAGTGCCGGCCCAGCCCACCCGTGTCACGGAGCGAGCGGCGATGCAGTTGGCAAAACGTGCGGCGGTCCAGGGGTCGCCACTGCGCTGCAGCCAGACGAAGAAGGCGGCAGCGAACACGTCGCCCGCGCCGGTAGGGTCCACTTGGTGGACGGCCGGGGCCGGAAAGTGGCGCACCTGGCCCTGGGCGTACACGGTACAGCCTGCCGCTCCCTGGGTCATCACCAGCACCCGCGCCTGGTCCGCATAGCGGGCCACCAGGGTTACGTCGCCCGCCACGTCTTCCACGCTCAGCACCACGCCATCGGCCCGCGCCAGGAACGGCTCCACGTCTTCCCACTGGCAACAACTGACGTTCCCGTCCTGGTCCCAGCGCCGCATCCAGCCCTGGGGAGTGATGCCCAGGAAACTATCGCCAAATGCGCCGGCCAGCGCCGGGGCGCACTCGCGGGCCACGGGTCCCAGGTGGACGATGCGCGCTTTCCAGTGGGGTGGGACCATCTCTGGCACCAACAGGTCAGCCGTGCCATGCAGCACCTGGTGCCGGCCATGGGAGGTATAGGTATTCTTGAACGTGGTCGTCGTAGCCGCGGGAACGCGGGCCACCAGGACTCTATCCAGCACATGGCTCAGATCGAGGTCGGGGCTGGCGCTGGTGACGACGCCGACGCGACAACCCAACGCGCAGGCCGTGCGCGCAGCGTAGGATACCGTCCCGCCGATGGTGAACGCGCTGTTTACCAGGTCGCGGGTCACGTGACCGATGACCAGGTAATCCAGTTCAGTGACCAACGGGGTCAGGCGCTCATTACCGGCCACGGGGTGGTTCACGTCGTGGAATGATGGTAACCTTGCGCCCATCCCCTTCGCCGACGCTCTCGGTGGTCACGTCAGGATGGTCGCGGAGTGCCAGATGGACGTAACGACGCTCGTGGGGGGGCATGGGTTCCAATACTACGGTGCGACCTGTACGCAGGGCCTGCTCCGCCAGGCGCTGAGCCAGGCGGCGCAGGGCCTGCTCGCGCCGGGCCTTGAAACCATCCACGTCCACCACCACGTTCACCCGGCCCGTCACCTCGTGGCCAATGATCAAGCGGGTGACGTGCTGCAGCGCAGCCAGGGTCTCCCCACGATGGCCGACCAACGCCTCGACGTCGGGGCCAAGCACGTCCAGCACCAGCGGGGGTTCCTGTTCATCGTAAGCGGGTTCGGCCCGTCGCACCTCCACCTGGACCCCCTCCACACCCATCAGGGCCAGAAGGTCCATCAGCACACCCTGGGCGATCTCTGATTCATCCTTCCACGCGGCGGCAGGTTCTGCTGCGGGCGGCGGAGCGGGCTCGACCGGCGTCACAGGGAGCGGACGAGGCCTGGCCGTCAGGCGTACGCGAGCCTCTCGCACGCCCAGCCCGAACAAGCCCCGGCTACCCTCGTCCAGCACCTCGATCTCAACCGCATCCCGCTCTACTCCCAGGCGGGCCAGCCCTGCTACAACGGCACCCTCAACGTCTGCTCCAGCCGCCTCAATCGTGTGTTCCATCTCCGCCATCTGCCACACTCCTCCAACCACCCCTACGCGAGCCCTCGATCATTCCGACGGTTTCGGCCGCACCTGTTCCTTGTCTTCCGCCTTCTGACGGTGTTGGCCCTCTCGCATCAAGTAGAACTGACCCACCCGAATCGCGCTCGACAGGACAAAGTAGACGGATAGCCCCGTCGCATACGATAGGGTGAAGAACATGAACAGCAAGGGCATCATGATCTGCATCTGCTGATTCATGGCGCCGGCCTGCGACTGGGTCTTGGCAGCAGTGGGCGGGGTCAGTAGCTTCTGCTGCGCCCAGGTGGTCACAAAGACCAGGATCGGCAGCGCATACGACCACCATTGGGCGGGATTGGGCGGCGCGCCCAGGTCCATCCCTAAGAAGGTGCTCCTCAGGGGCACAAGCCCGATGACGCCGGGCAACCACTTGTAGATGTGGTTGGAGAACTGGAAGAGTTCGAGAGGCGTAGAGGGAATGCAATAGCGGATCGCCCCGATCAGGCCGAACCAGATCGGCATCTGGATCAAGAGCGGCAGGCATCCCCCCATGGGGTTGATGCCGACTTCCTTGTACAACTTCATCTGCTCTTGCGCCAGCCGTTCCTTGTCCTTGGCGTGCTTTTTCTGCAGTTTCTCAAGTTCCGGCTGGAGTTCCTGCATCCTGTGCGCCGAGCGCTGTTGGCTCAGCGTCAACGGCAGGGTGATCAGGTTGATCAAGAGCGTCAATACGGCGATCGCCAACACGGTGCTGTGGCCCAAATAGTTATAGAGCAACAGCATCAAGTTGGCCAACGGGTAGGCGAGAATATCAAACACAGTCTGCCCTTCCTTACTTACTTGGTTGTTCAGCGACGGGCGGATAACTCCAGATCGGGCGCCCGTTGTCTACGTAGAGGGCCCGCATCCGGTACGTTCCGGGAATCCGCGATTCGTATACGACCGATCCACTCACCACCGGCGGCGAGAGCACCTGCCCTTCGCTCTCACTGGACCACACGACGAAGGCGTCCTTGGTGTCCAGAGCGTACAGGGCGCCATTCTGGCCACCGACGAACAGGCGGCTCCCATCCTCGGTCAGCGCCGGCCCCGCCCGCACGGGTGTCTCAAGCGGTCGCGGCTGAGGCCAGACCGGCGCACCGGTCTCGGCGTTCACGGCATAGACGTTCCCACTCACGTCAACCGCGTACACGGTATCGGCGTAGACCAGCGGGCTGCCCCAGAACCAGTTCGCGCTGGCGAAGTGCCAGCGCTCAGTCCCCGCCTGCGCGTCTATGGCGTAGAGTTTATCGTCGAAAGCGCCGATGTAGAGCGTGCCATTGCGCAGCGCAGGCGTCGCAGCAAAGGCCCCACCGGCCTCGAAATCCCAGCGCACCCCGCCATCGGACAGGCGCAGCGCGTAGAGGTGATGGTCCATGGAGCCGATGTAGACCGTGTCCGATACGATGAGCGGGGTGGCCCACACGCGGTAGCCGGTCTTGAAGGTCCATCGAAGAGCCCCGGTCTCGGCGTCCAGTGCATAGACGTTGTGATCGCTATTGCCAATGACGAACAGGCCGCCCCCCAGGGCCCCTCCCTCCACGTACTGTCCAGTCGCATCGTCGAACTGCCACAACTCGTTGCCGGTTTTTCGATCCAGCGCCCAGACCACGTTCTTGGGTTGGCTGAGGAAACCGGTCGGGGGCACCTGCGAGGCCACGAGCACGCGCTGTTCGTCCACGGCGGGGGTAACGTAAAAGGTACCCACCCTAGCCTTCTGCGGGTCGGTTGGGAAAGACCACAGCGGGGCTGCATCGGATGCATTGAGCAGCCGCACCTGCTGCAGGTCGGCTGCCACCAGCCCCTCCTCTACGATGGTCAATCCCATCCAACTCATAGGCCGTACACCACCTGCACAGCCACTAATGCCTATGAGCAGCGCCGCCCCCACTGCCAGCAGCGTGAGCCAGCGTCGAATCCGAAAACGGTCCAATGACTTACTCCTTCTCCAGATCGGGAACGGGGTCATACCCTCCCGAGTTGAAGGGATGACAGCGGGCAAGACGCTTGACGGCCAGCCATCCGCCGCGCCAGACCCCGTAGCGGGAAATCGCCTCATATCCATACCGAGAACAGGAAGGTTCGAACCGGCAGGACGGGGGGAGCACGCGGGAGAGGGTCAACTGATAGAGGCGAATCAGCCCCAGCAGTACGGACTTCATCTCCGGTCCTTCTCTACGTACTCAATCCAGCCTGTCTGAGCAACGACGCCAGCGCCTGTTCGACCTGTGGTTCTTTGACCCTGAGGATGCCGGTACGGGCGACCAGCATCACATCCCACCCGTGCTTGAGGCCAGGATAAAGACGACGCGCTGCTTCGCGTAAGAGGCGCTTGGCCCGATTACGCAGCACAGCGCGCCCCACCCTGCGGCTGGCGCTCACTCCCACACGGCTAAAGTCGAGGCCGTTGGGCCGCGCGACCAGCACCAACCAGGGGTGTGACCACGATCGCCCTTCATCGTACACCCGCCGCACATCGGCCGTGCGCTTCAGCCGGATCCGCCGTTCCATCCATAGGTACAGAATACGAAAAGTCTACGCCCGGCGTCGCGGACGCTGGGTGCTCTCTTTCCAGTTCAACTTCTTGGCCCAGTCTCGCTGCACGGTCAGCCGCCGGCGGCCCTTTAGCCGCCGCGCATTGAGCACCCGCCTTCCGTCCGCGGTCGCCATGCGGGCTCGAAAGCCGTGCGTGCGCGCGCGCTTGCGCTTCTTGGGTTGATACGTTCGCTTCGGCATCCATCCTCCTACTACCACGAGTGCTGACGATCAGCCAGCGTTAACTACTGGCCAACCCGCTGCATTATACCCCAAGTGGCACAAGCGGTCAAATTGTGGCCAGTCCCACCTTCCCGAAAGCCCCGGCAAGGGCCTTAAGGACACGCTTGGTCCCCTGGCTTGCGGGAAGGTCTTATTTGACGATGGCGACGATGATGGGGGCCACAATGAGAGCGGGGAGGAGGTTGCCCGCGCGGATGTGTTTGAGCTCCAGGAGACCCAGTCCCAACGCCAGCATCAGCACGCCACCGGTGGCCGTCATCTCGGCGATCATCGGGTCGGTGAGCAAGACACTGGCCCACCTCGCCCCCAGCGTCAGCGCTCCCTGGTAGACCAACACGATCAGCGCCGCAAAGAGCACGCCCGGCCCCAGCGTCGAGGCAAACGCCAGCGCCGCAAATCCATCCAGCGTCGCTTTGACCGCCAGCAGGGTGTAGTCACCGGTCAGACCGTCCTGGATCGAGCCCAGGATCGTCATGGGACCCACGCAGAACACCAGGCTGGCCGTCAGGAAGGCACGGCTGAAGCGGGACACACCGGTGTGGGCTTCAGCCGGTGGCCGGTCAGAGGCGTTCTGCCTGTTCCCGGCGGTCCTGTCTTCGAGCCAGCGCCCCACCTGGTTGAGGCGGTCCTCGATGCGCAGCCACTCTCCCACGAGCCCCCCGACGAGCAGGCTGCCCAGGACGATCAGGATGTTGCCGGTCTTGAAGGAGAGTTGCACGCCGATGATGAGGGTCAAGAGGCCCAGGCCGTGCATGATCGTCTCACGCATGCGCTCGGGCAGGCGGGCCCCCAGCAAGGTGCCCAAGGTCCCACCCACCAGGACGGTGACGACGTTGAGGAGGGTGCCCAGGCCAGACATGGGAGGTCAGCCCAGAGTCAAAGCCCCAGGTAGCGCAGGCTGCGCTCCAGGTACTCGAGCTCGTCCATCTCAAGCACGAGCGCGGGCTGGTGAGGCAGCGCCTGGAGCAGGGGCAGGACGTCCCGCTTGTAGTCAATCACGCCACCGGGAAAGTCGAGCGGCAGGTGCTCGTCGTAAGAACCCCGATGGTTGTTGAGATGGCAATGCACAATCCGATGGCGGGTCCGCTCAATCCAGACTTCCAGGGGCAGGTAATCAGAGAACAGGTAGACGTGCCCCACGTCGAGGCAGGCACACAGGTGAGGGGAATCAATCTGGTCGAGGACATCGGTGATGATGCTCGAGTCCGGCTCCCACATGTTCTCCAGCGCGATCACGACCCCGCGCCTGGCCGCCTCCTCGACCATCGGCGTCCAGAACTCTACCTGGCGCCCGGCCCAGCCGGAGCGATAGTCGGGATTACGTACGATGGGGAGAAAGTCGGTGTGGAAAACGACGGTACGTGCACCCAGTTCAGCGGCAATATCGAGGTTCAACATGTAGCGCTCGCGGGTCAAGGCCACGATACGCCCATCAGGGCTGGCCGGAGAAAGGTTATAGAAAGCACCGTGGACGGCCAGTTCCCCCTGCAAGTCCCGCAACAGCGCCTTGTGCTGGTCAAGCAGCTCGCGCCATCCACTGTCGAGCAGGCCGGGGTCGTAGGCATAGACCTGGATTTCCAGCCCCGCTCCATGAGCCTGGGCCAGTTCATAGTGTCGCGTGATGTCCCGCTGATACGTAGCCAGCAGTATGCGCTGCATAGCAAGCCTTTTCTACCCGCCGCCAGTAGATTGTACACCATCATCGCGCGATGGGCAAATGCGCCACCTTCCCGAAAGTTTCAGTCAAGATCCCGACCACGTTAAGCGCTACCTTGGAATGGCAACCTTGGGTTTCGCGGCGCACTGGGAACTTTCGGGAAGGTCATTCCAGGTATGTGCGGATGGCACACGCCACCTGCCGCGCCCGCTCTGGCGCGTCGCCCACGTACCCGCCGGCATCAAGCAACTCGCGCACGCGGCCGGCAGGCAGATAGCGCAGCACCTGCGGGTCGGCGGCCAGCAGGCCGGCCAACGGATTGGGTTCCCCTTGCTGGATGCGATCCCAGGCGGCCAGGCAAGACTGGCGGATTACTTCGTGCATGCTCTGGCGGTCGGCCCCGGCCCGCACCAATTCCATCAGCAGCCGTTCGGTGGCGGCGAAGGTGCCGTAGGTAGCCAGGTTGCGCGCCGTCGCCTGTTCGTGAAACTGCAGCCCCTTCAGGACGTGGTGCGCGCGGTGGACAATTTCTTCGCTGGCCAGGAAGGCCTCGGGCAGGATGAGGCGGCGGCTGGCCGAATCGTCCAGCGTGCGCTCCAGCAGGCTGTGGGCGGCGTTGTCCCACGCCACGCGCGGCAGCGCCGCCACGTAGCGGGCCAGGCTGTCCACCGTCTCGGCATTGACAGGATTGCGCTTGAAGGGCATGGCAGACGAGCCCACCTGCTGCGCCCCGAAGGGCTCGCTCCACTCCCCGACCGGCGGCGACTGGAGGAAGCGCAGGTCGAACGCGAAGCGGTAGAGGGAGACCGCCAGCCCCGCCAGCACCGTCAACAGGCGATAGTCCTGTTTGCGCGGGTAGACCTGGGTGGCGACGGGGAAAGCGTGCAGCCCCAGTTCCGCCATGACGCCGGCCTCCAGTGCGGCGGGCGTCATCCGAGTGCCCTCGAGCAACTGCGCGTACGCGGCACCGGTGCCCACCGCCCCCTTGATGCCCTTGCCCAGGATGTGCTTGTGCAGGCGGCGGAGTTCGTGGAGGTCTTCCAGCAGGTCCTGGCCATAGACGGCCAGCCGGTAGCCGACGGTGGTGGGTTCGGCCGGCTGGAGGTGGGTGAAGCCGATGCAGGCCCAGTCGGCGTGGGCCTCGATGCGGTCGGCCAGGTCGGCCAGGAGCGCGCGCAGCCGCTCGAGCAGCAGGACGAGCGCCTCTCGTATACACAAGATGTCGGCATTGTCTTCGACGTCGGCGCTGGTAGCCCCCAGGTGCAGGATCCCGCCGCCGACCGGGCACTGCTCAGCGAAGGTGCGCAGTTCCGCCATGAGGTCGTGGTGGATTTCGGCCTCGATCTCGGCGGCGCGGGCCAGGTCCACGTGGTCCTGGTGCGCCTGTAGGTCGGCCAGTTGATCGGCGGTGACCAGGCCGGCCCGCTGTTGGACGGCGGCCAGGGCGACCCACACGCGGCGCCAGAGGAGGCGCCGGTGCACCTGGCTCCAGAGCGCCCGCATCTCTTGGGAGCCGTAACGCCAGGTGAAGGGGGAGAGAAAAGTATCGTGGGTGAATTGGGTTTCTGGTTCCATCACCTTGAATTGTACACCAGGTGGGGGCGGATGGGAAGTTGGAACGCGGACAAACACGGATGGGACGGATGAACGCGGATCGGACAGTCGTGGGGGCGACTTGCGAGTGTCGTCTTGTATGGGACACCCCCGGGACGGGGGCTGCGAGCGTTAGGGGGGGGCTGGAACGCGGACAAACGCGGATGGGACGGATGAACGCGGATGGGACAGTCGTGGGGGAGGCTTGTGAGCGTCGTCTGGCATGGGACGCCCCCGGGACGGGGGCTGCGAGCGTTAGGGGAAAGGGGATAGGGGTTGACGTTTCGCACGAATTGGTGTTTCGCCCAAGATGTGCTATCATCGCACCAACGTGGACACACAGTTGTCCAAGTTCGTGGTGATCTTGGCGTCCATTAGATACACAACAGGAGGTATATCTATGAGATTACGACAATGGACATGGCTGCGCCCCACAAGAGCGTTCCTTTTCTGGATTGCTGCTAATCTCTTGGGGTTTATCAGTACGTCCGCATTGCTTATCGCCCTGCCAATCCTGAAATCTATTCCTGGCAGCGTCGCGTCAACTCTCATCATCACCCTTCCCATCGGCTT